>SDBV01007778.1_pt1 | contig 14584 bp, 15 predicted proteins | sample 2277081 | NCBI WGS metagenome assembly SDBV01 (sample SAMN10402039, study PRJNA504765) | marine sediment metagenome | isolation source: marine sediment core GS10_PC15, 223 cmbsf | place: Arctic Ocean: Southern Knipovich Ridge | collected 2010
GGATGCTCGGCGGGTGCTTCGGCTCGTACAGAAGATCGAACTTCGTGCCGAGAGCGTTTGCCGGGGTGCCGTTGACGTCCCGGAAGTTCTGAGCCCGGTCGAGCTCGATATCCCACGTTGGCGCGGTCGTCAGCGCGGTCGTCACTGCGCTCCAGGCTGTGAGCCCGTCGGCGCCGAACGAACTGCCGAGATCGGGCCGCGAGTTGTGCAGCTTCTCGTTGGTGACGGTCGTCTCGTCTACGCCGTCAGGCGCGTTTCCGGTATCGACCGCGAATACGATCTCGTCGATCTCGCTGTCGTTGGCGATCAGCCCAACCTCACACTCGGCCTTGATCCGAACGGGAATGAGCGCGGTGCCCGCTCCGCATCCGATCATGCCTTCCGGCTGGTCGATCGCGATGGTCGTGCCGTTGCCGCCACCAACGATCGGCGTCGTCAGCGCGCCCACCGTGACGTGCCAGCTATGGCCCTGCGCGATCAGCAGGTCGACCACCTGACCGGTTAGCCCCTTGCTCAACAGCTCACGAACGTTGTCCCGCACTACCTGTACTGGAGTCGCTGTCATCGTGTCCTCTTTCCTCTCGGCGTCGTTTTAGCCGAGCCAATCGCTGCTAAGTTGTCCGGACAATACGGGGATCGGCAAGCCGGTTTGCCTTTCAAGTCGCGCATCGCGCAACTCCGTCAAGATCGAGGCGAGCAGAATCGTGTCCTGCGTAGGCCCCTCGGGGACCGGCGTGCTCCAACGAATCGTGTCCCACCGCGACACGAACGCGGTGTCCTCCTCCAAGAATGAGGATCCTGCCGGCATGTCGTTCGTCGTGAGAACGTACCCATCCGGCATCGTGTCGCCTGGTCTGGGCTTGCGTTCGTGCGAGTCGCCAATGAATCGCTTGACATTCGTTTCGAGAATGGCCATCGCGGCTAGGTCCAGGCCGTCGCGAGCGCCGGCATGACGATGGCGTTCGTGGCCACGGCGTCGTTACCGTAGACCTCCAGGCAGAACGACGCGTTGAGGCCCGTTACCGGCACGACGTTCGACACTTGGTTCGAGAAGTAGCACCGCTCCAAGTGGGCGATGGTCGAGGTGTTGAGCGTGACCGCGAACCCATTGGTGGGATCTGCGTTGCGGAAGCTGCAATTGATGATCATCGGTGTGGTGATCGCCGACGCGTCGAGGTCACACACCGAATTGAGCCAGTCCCCGTTGGCGCGACAGTTCTCGATGATCAGGTCGACGATGGCCCCCTCCGTCTTTATGCAAGCGAGCGCGTCCCCGCCGATAACGCCCTTGAAGTTGGCACCGTCGATCGTCACCCGGTTGATGGTGGCCTCGATGTTGATGACCTCCAGCAATTCCAGCGTGTTGGCCGTCTCGCGGAATCCGATGTCTTTCAGCGTCAAGTCGTCGGCACCAGTCTTGACGTCGAAGGGCTTGGTCACACCACCCGTCTTAGTGCCGATGACCAATAGGTTCTCGATCAACATGTCGTCAGCGTTGAACTCGGCAGTCGCGCCAGTGTCGCTGAACGAGAAGGTGGGGCGCGCGTCGCCATGACCGATACCGCGGATCGTGATGCCAGCGACGTCGATGTCGAGAGCGGCCGCGGTCGCGATCGTCTCAGCGTGGCCAGGCAAGACGAAGATATGATCACCCTGGCTCGCGGTACATTGACCCACTCCGAAGTCGAGGGTGACGTATGGTGAGTCTGGATTCGTACCGAAACCCGCTGTGTCACTGCCGTCAGTCGTTTCACCCGAGTCCACCCAAAGCACTTTGCCCGGATAGAGCGACATATTCACAACACTGCTCAGCCCACCCGCAACCTTGGTCACGAACAACGGGCTGGAAGAACCGAACCTAGTCTTCGCCAGCAGCACGCCCGTCAGCTTGCCCAGCAGGCTTTGCGGCTCGAAGGCATAGGTGCCCCCACCCGCAAGCGCTAGAGCGGGCTGCATGGAGCCCTGGCGCAATCCCTGGTTGTCACCCAACCACGCGACCTGGCCGTAGCCCATCACACGAACCGCGGCCCGGTAGTAAGAGTCTTTCCAGCTGCGATAGCCGGACGGCCGTACGGTCCACATGAACGCCGCGACCGGGTAGGCCAGATAGAGCGGCGGCACGTTGCGCATCCATCGCTTGAACTCGTACCAGCGCAGACCAACCTCGATCGCCCAGGCGTGAGCCTGTACGCGCATCGGGGTCCGCCTAGCCTGCCTCAGCAGCGGCCGGCGTCGTTCGCGTGGCAGCAATCGTAGGTCGATCTCTGGAGCGGCCTTGAACAGCCCCGCCATGCTCGCCACCAGGGCGAGGATCATCGTCAGGATCGCAACCGGCCAGTGTCGTCTCGTAAGCATCGTCGTGTCCTCCTCAGCTTTTCGGGATTGGCTACCCTTGTTGCCGTCTAGTCTTCGCTGGGCCCTTTGGCCTCCTCGGCCTCGGCCTGTTCGTTCCAGTGTTCCCTGATCCGGTTGAGTAGGTCGCGGCGGTATCCCTCAGTGGGCAACTCGTAGGTCCGCAGCAGGTTCCGCAATGACTCAACCGGCATCGCGCTGAGGTTCACGGGGTCCGCGTTCGGGGTAGCGACAGCCACGCCGGCAGCGGCTTCGTCCTCGGCCCGGTCCTCGCGCGCAAGACGAGCACGGTCCGCACGGGTGAGCGTTGGCGCGTTCTTCGCACGCTCCGCCTCAGCGTTGGCGAATGGCAACTGCTCGTCGATGTCCATCGGCCCGCCGCAGCGTTCGCACTTGTCCGGCACGATGCTCGTGTCCGTGACCTTGATCTTGTCGCCGCCTTGATTCCCCGGCGGATTCACCTCTTTGTGGCTCTTGTACATCTTCGAGCAGTTGGGGCAGATCGCGTAAAGTCCGAAGCCGCCCGGGGCCTCCATCAGCTCGAGATCCTTCTGTCCTGTTGCCATCACCATGGTCATCGCCTCCTGGTTTTCGTTTCTCTCGCTTAGCTGGCCTGCTCGAATGGCAGCAGTTTCGCCTCGTCGTCATCCCATGCCGCCTGCAACCGCTCCACCAACTCCGTCTTGACCCCGCTGATCTTCAACCCGAGATTCCTCAGGTCATCGCGAAGTTGGTACGTCGTCATCTCGGCCGGCTTCAGCGTGGCCGCTTCGTCGTGCGGCACCTCACCGTCGTCTTCGCCGCGACTCTCCTCCTCGACGTCATCGAGGTCTTCCCCACACTTGGGGCAATCGTCCGGATAGGGATAGCTCCAACCCCGTCCGCATCCTGGGCAATGAATCAGCTTGGCCATACGTAAAAGCCTCCTGTGCCTTCCACGAACCCGACCCCGCAGAGCTTGCACCGGTCAGCGTGCGGATAGCTCCACCGGGCCCCGCATCTCCCACAATGCAGGACGTTCTTGTCATCGATCCTCGGGACCACGACCTCCGCAGGCCACGGTATCTGCCCCTCACAGCGGGCCCACCTGATCGGCCACCAGCACTCGATGCTGTTCGGGTACTCCCCATCGGGGTAGCGTCCCGTGACCTCGAACCAGACCCGCACTTGCGCCTTGAGCCGCCGCAACCTCTCCGGCGGCAGCAACTCCATCACCGGGTCGTAAAAGGTCACATGGTCCAGCGCCCCTAGCGCGTCCATGTATTCCTCGATCTTGTTCCACCAGACCCCGATGGGCAGGTCTGGTGGAACCTCTCGTTTGTTCCCCTTGATCCTCTGTTCCTCAACCAAAATCCTTGCCACAGTCAGCCTCCTATGGCCTTGCTCGGTCTAGGTCCGCGTGGTCACGTACACCTGGGAAGCTGCGGACGGGGCGCCTTGCAGTTCCTTGCGGTCGTACGCGTACTCGTGCCGGTTCAGGACGCACCCGATCAGGTCGGTGCCGGTGTCCGATGCCTCTGAACAGAACGCCCGTATGAACGGGAACTCGGTCCCGATCGTGTAGTCACCGTCCTCGGCCCTGATCTCGATGATGATGAAGTCCCCATCGGAGCCGACCGAGTTCGCCGTGTCGTAGTTGCCACCGCTAGAAGCGTCGGTCAAATCCTTCACGGACCCACCGCTGGAATTCGTAGCCTGCTGGATCTTCGCCACGTCCACGGTGTCGGTCGCGTTGAACGTGCCGAGGATGAAGATCGCGGTCGCCCGCGAGAAGTGTTCCATGCTCACGTAGTCGGTCTGCGCGTTGTCGTTACCGATGTCTTGCCTGAACGGCTCGCCGTCCACGTCGTTGATGTTGTCCATGTCGGACCAGATGTGGTCTTCGCTCATCCGCTTGCTGCCGCTACCCATGGCGTACCTCCTCGTTGTCGCTACGCGTTTCGTTTTTCTGCTTGTACTACTACGATCGGGTCGCCAGGTGAACGAACGGGCTGATGGTCGTCGTCCCGTTCCTCGGGGTCAGGTCACTGTCAAGCCACGGGCGGCCGTCGACCCGCTGGATGAACCGGTACACCGTCTCGTCGTTGGTGAAACGGACGTGTGGGCTCGCTGCCATCTCGAGGGCCTGTCGGTCACCGATCAGGTAGTACGAGAGGTCCACGAAGAAGATGTCGCCCGCGGTGCCAAGCGTCTGGCACTTCTCGGTGAAGATCACCGGGCGCCCGTAGATCACGAAGGCCGGCGCGTCGGCGATGTTCATCACCATGACGGCGTTTCCGCCAGTGCCCACCTCCTGCGAGAGGTTCAGCAGCTCGGGGATCGTGTCGCTGTGGGCGATCCAGACGGCTCTCGATGCGCTGCTCGGGAGCATCCGGGAGAACATCTTGTCCAGGTTCCGCTTGACGAGCGTCGTCGCCGCCTGCCCGGTTTCCTTGGCGACGGTGATCAGCGCGTCTGCGTTCAGAAGGCCGTCCGGCTGGCCACCGCCAACGCCGTTGATAAACGCGTCGTCTTCGAAGTATGGAAGCGCGGTCCCGAACAGGTCCGTGATCAGCGCCTCGAGTGCGATCGCGCTGTCAGCCAGGAGCTCGTTGCCCGCGGTCGTGTAGCCGGTGAGCTTCTTCGCCGTCAGCGTGATCTGTGAGAACGTCGGGTCTGACGCCGTAACCGAGCCGCCTTCTGCCAACCACTGCGCGATCACGCCACCGAAGACGTTGGTCGCGTGGGTGGTGTCACGGATCGCTGGCCACCGCTGCGTCAGCGAAGCCATCGGCACGATGCGGGCCCGCGGCCTGACCACCGAGGCTTCAAGGTCGAGCCTGAACAGCTCGGAGCTGTACGCATCCGGCACCAGGAACCCACCCGCGTCGCCGGAGCTCTCGCCGAGCACCTTGAACAGATGTTCGTGCACCCCGTGGAGCTTTTGAACCTCGGGGTTTATCGCGGTCAGGAACTCGCCGAAGACGTCGAAGCTGCCGTCCAACTTCTTGGCTGCTCGCCGCGTGGCGAGCTTCGACGTTGGCAGGTCATCGAGCGACCATGCGTGCGTCATACCTTCGCCGTTGGTGGGGTTGGCAATGCCTTCCGGCACTGGCCGCTTGGCGTGGCCCTCGAGCGCCGCCTTCGTGCCAGCCTCGGCCTCGTCGCGGATACGGCTCGCCTGATCGTCCAGGCGCTTCTCGACGCCCTCTGCGATCTGCTTACCGATCATGGCCATGAACGATTCCGGTTCGTTCATGTATTCCTCGAGCTCGGCTTGGGTCTTGGGTGCTTTCAGGTCTGTTGCCGGCATGTCGTCCTCCCTCGGTGATTGCGGCGCTAGGCCGTCTTGGTTAGGTACTCAGCGACGGTGGCCTGTGCGATCGCCACAATGTCGATTGGCTCAAGCGCGACCGTGGCTTCCGGCATCGGTTCGTTCGTTCTCATGGCATTCGTCGCAGCCATCACGATGGGTTCGACCTGTGCCCGAATCAGATCCGGGAGATCAGCGAAGCGTTGCTCGATCGCGGCCATGACACGCTGCTCAACTTCTGCAACCTCCGCCATGTGCTCGCCGTCGACGTCTCTCAGCTCCTCCTCGATCAGCGAGACGAGCTCGGGACGCAAGCCAGTGATTCCCTTCATCCGCTGCAATGCTTGCGCGTTCGCCGGGATCGTGACCGCCGACACCTCAAGCAACTCCTGGCCCTTGAACTCGAACGATGGCCAGAACCCGTCGCTGTCGATGACCTCGGCCTTCTCCATGTCGGGGACGAACCCCACGCTGAACGCCAGCCGACCCTTGAGCGCCAGTTGCATGGCGTAGTCGGCCTCTGCGTTGCCGATGCCGGTGTAGATCGTCGCGCGGCCGCGGAGTTGCTTGCCAACGACCTTGAGGTCGCCCCACTCGCCGATCTGGTTGAGCAGGCCGCGATAATCGTGGTTGGCGATCAGGACCGGATGCGACTCGAATCGTTTGAGATCCCAGAAGCCTTGCCGAATGATGTCGCCGTCGCTGTCCTTCGACTCGGTCGAGACGATGGCGTCGACGGTGCTGTTCTCCTCGTTGACGCCCTTCACGTCCACACGAGCGAACTTTTCGAACACGCTGCCGATGACTCGCTTGTCGCCCATATCCCGACTACCCCCTAGAACGCAAAAAGGCCCAGGTTGTACGTTGGCATCTGGCGTGCGTGACGCCTAGATGAACGTCTAACCTGGGCTCTTGGCCTCTCAGTATGCGGTTGTTCTAACGGTGCCGACGCTGGGCTCTATGGCCTCTGGAGGGCTGATGTGTGGAGATGGAGGGTGGAGTCGAACCACCTGCCTCCTGGTTACGAGCCAGGTGCTCTACCCGTTGAGCTTACCCCACCAACGCTAACAGTCTGCGCACGTCGGTTCCGCTGTGTCAAGGGGGTTGGTCGGATAGCAGGATTCGGACTTGCATTTCCAGGCGGTCTGCCTGGCGCCTTACCGTGGAGCGCTAGGCGCCCTTCTTAGACGAGTCCCCGACGAAAGGGTGCTGGCCCCGCTACGGCTTGCCTTCCGGTCCACCGTAACGGGGCGCCTGGTGGACCGCTTTATCCACAGCCCTTCGCAAGCTATGGGGCAGCCCCTCAACGGGTCTTGTGTGCGAGCACTTAGAACGTCGTCCAGGCAGTCTGCGGCGTGACTGCCAACCAGCACTCGGCGAATCCTATCACAGCGGGGGCACGGAGTCGATGATGCGCATCAGCTCGGCGGCGTGCGCCCGTTGCCCCACCGTGTAGGCGATGACCAACGCCAAGCCCATGAGCGATAGCGCCAGCACCAGCCAGTCGCCCCACGTCGTTCTGCTAGCGCCCACTGGTCAACCTCTCGTACGTCTCAATCAGCACTTGCGCCCTGCCGGGGTCGTCGTCGTCCATCGCGTAGATCAGCGCACGCTCCGCCAGCGGGTCGAACACTGGCCTACCGTCAGCCCCACCACCCGATAGCGTCTTCTCGACGCTCACGGACGCCTCGAACACCGCGACAGCGATCGCCCCACCCATCGACCGCACGCCGGCGACCGCACGCTCCGGCTCGATCACGAGCTCGCCGATCGCGCCACCACCCGACACGACGTGGCAGACGGCGAAGCCTTCGATGGTCCGGATCTGCGAGATGGGGAAGAACGGGCCCGTCAGCCTCAGCGGCGGACCTAGCGCCTCGGATGGAGCGGCAACAGCGGCCACGGCAACGAGCGGCGGCGCCGACCATGTTCTGGCCCATGGGTTCAGAAACCCCGCTGGCTCCGCTACGTAGTCGAGCATCATGCCTGCGTCGCGATCGACATCTCGCGTTGGTCGGCACCGGTCGCGGTGAAGATCAGCAAGATCATGTCGGCGTCCATCTCGGTCGCGGTCAGGTCGATTGCGTAATTGCCGCTACCGATCTCCGTGACGCTGTTGGTAGTCGCGACGGGCGTACCGCTGTCCTTGCTAATCAGCGACGTCACCGTGAGGCTGTTCACACGGGTTACGTGGTCCGTGGTGCTGACCATGGGGAACGGGATGTTGTCGAACGCGACGCCCTTCTGGATCGTCAAGACCTCAGCGTTGAGCAGACCCTTCGTAAGCACGTTGGGCGATCCAGTTAGGTTGTTGGTGAATGAGCGGATGATGCCGCTGATAGCACAGGTAGCATCGGCACCGTTCAATGTGATTGGCCCGCCCGATACCGCCTCTACACCAAAGACATCACCAGAGGCCAGGTTGTTGGCCGTCAGACCACCGGAGTACCGCCGGTAGTTGACCTTCGCCCCGCCCAGGGAATTGAAGTCGATCACCGGAGCGCCACCAGTCAAACGGGCCGCGCAATCCAAGAACGCGTAGTCCCCCGTAGCGCCCAGAGTCAACGTTTCACTACACTCACACCTCAGCATCCTGAAGGATGCAATCGTGCAGGATCCGAGTAGGCAGTCCTCGAAGAGAGCGCCCGTGCCCGTGCTCGTTCCCGTGACGGTCGCACCCGTAATCTTGGCGGCCGCGATGTTCTGCCCGCCAAGCGCAAGCGTCCAGTTGTCGCCGCCCCAGACTTCGCCTGCGTGACTCTCAGCGAACGTGATGGTGCTGCCGATGATGACCTGGAAGCGGGTCAGTGCTCTCGGAGTGACCAGGTTAGCGACGATGATCGCATTCGCCAGGCTGTTGACGGGCCTGGTCGCCGTACCGTCCACGAACACCTCAGTGCCCGTGTTCGAGCTGGCGGTGTCGATCCAAACAGCCCCGTCCTGGTAAACGTCTTGGCTGAGCGCCACTGCCTCTACGATGAGTTCGTCCGTGCTGAGCGTCGGGTTAGTCGCTGTAGCCGTGATAAGCCTGACGTAGACGAAGCCGAGGTCAGAGCCGGTGCCCGTATGCTTCGAGAGAGCCACCTCATCGATTGTCACATTCGTCGACGGGTTGTTGGTGCCCTCTATGATCGCGCGCGTTTCCCAGTCCGACCCCACGAAGTCGAACAGTTGGATATTGACTGAGTCGCCGTTGCCTGCAAGGAATCCTTTCCAAACAAACTTGGTGGCCGTCTTGTTACCACCGACGCTGAACTTGTAGACGATGTCGATGACGTTGGACACGTCGTCAAGGATGTGGCGAACCGTGTCGTTGGCCTCAGTCGCGGTAAACGTATTGGTCGTCTGCACGCCGTCAAAGACGACACCCTCGAACGAGGACTTTATCGTCTCGGACCCGCCGAACGTTTCGGAGACGAACGTCTCCGTGATAACAACCTCGTTGGTGGTCTGGCTCACGACGGTGTATGAGTCGTTGTAGTTGGTCGACCCTGCGATGGTTACCTGTTGGTCGGCGACGAAGGCATGACCGGTGACCGGGATGCCGACGAGGCCGCCACCCTTATCGACTGCCGCAGCGTTGTCGATGGTGTTGCTGATAACGTTATCGGTAACCGCAGCGAAGGGGAGCGCTGCACCTCCAGCCGTACCGATGGCGCCTACCTGATCTTGCGTCGCAGGCGTACTACCGATAGGCCCGTCGGTCATCATGTTGTTGAGTTCAGCCGACCGGAACTCGATCACCGGACCGCGGAACGGCAGGCACGTATCCGTCTCGCCAGACCACCAGCCGAAGCCCTCAGCGTCGTTATTCGCGTCTCCACCGGAAGCTGGCAGCTCAACCGCGTACATGCCCTTGTTGGTGCCCTTTTCGATCCAGTCGTGGTCGTCGCCGGTCGTGGGCGTGACCGCCGTGGCCGTGACCACGCCTGCCGTGGTCATAAAGTTCCAGACCAACGCCATCCCAGCCTCGTTGTAAACGATGGCGTCCTCGATGGTCACGAAGTCGGTCTTGTCGAGCAGTGGCATGAGGCAGACTGAGATCTGTACCGCCGTGTCGACATCCATTGATCCATCAGGCATCAGTCGCTCCTACAGCTGCGCGTAGTAGTTCCAAGGGCTGCCACCCGCCGTCGCGTGCGTCACCGTCAGGATCGGCGCGTCCGAAGCACCACCAGCGTTATCGGCTGAATGCCAGGTGGCCCCCGATGCTTGGCCGCTGCCCCAGGTAGGCTCGTTGTCTGCTTGGTCGGCATCTAGTTGTAGCCCGATGCCGGTCACACCTGTCTTGCTGATACCGGCGATGCCGGTCGCATCCAGGTTCCAGAGCGCCCCGTAGGAGCCGGTTCCCGTGGTGATATCCCCAAAGGCAAGCAGGTCTCCCCAAGCCGCATTCCCCTTGTTGTTCACATGGTCAGTGCTCGCCATCGCGGTATCCGAAGCCGACGTACCGGCGCATATCTGAATCCCCGTTGGGCCGGTCAGCGCTGACGATTTCGAGACTGCTTTCGCCTCCAATTTCGCAGCGCTTATCGTGTCCCCGTCCGGCAGCGCGGATGTGTCGAATTTGAGCACCGACCGCGCCCAAAAGTCGAATTCGTCAGTGTTGGCGTCGGCCCGTACGGTCGAGCGGAACGTCGTTGCACTATCCGTGCTTGCCGTTCCCGCAGCATCGCGACCCGTTGTCCACAGGTCACCGCCCCCAGCAAACCGTGACGACTCGCCGTCCATGTCGTTCGTTTCGACATGGGGATCTGACTGGAACGTGCTAGTCGTCATACGAGCCCACCAGACCAGCAAATAAAGCAGCTAGGCCGATAGCCCCGTCGCGCCATATCTGGCCCATATCTTTGAGCTGTCCTCTCCCTCGGCTGCGCCCTTCGTAGCCTTGCGGGAAATCCATGCCACGGATGGTGCGGAGGAGGAAGTCGCTATCCAAATCTGGCTCCGTTTCATCCCGCAAGGCTACGAAGCCATCCGGGATATGTTGTCCAAGACTTTCCTCCGTTTCATCGGTATGTGCGGGAGCCTTCGTCGCTGCTGCCAGCAGGTCACTCGCTGGCCTCACCTGAATATCACCGTCTTGGTCAAGGATGTACCTATAGCGGTAGAACCACTGGCCTGGGAAGTCGAACTCCTCCCACGCATGGTGCGAACCATCAGCATTCAGGTACTCCACGTCGATGACGAGAGCCCAATTCTCAGCGCGCACTCGGTCTATGTGAAACCTCACGTCACTCCAGGTCGAACCAGATTTTGCCCGCGGGCAGGCTGAACTGCGCGCCGGCCGTGATGTCGTACCCCTCGGGAATCGTGCCATCCTCCGCGGGCGTGAAGAACGACAGGTCCAGCGGGCAGACCGCCAGCATCATGCCGCCGGCCGCTACGTCGAACAGCCCCACCGATCGCACGAGCCCCCAGTTCTCAGACGCTCGGGGAAAGCCGACGTCGACCGCCGACAGCGCAAGCCCACTCTGTGGCGGACCGAGCCGCACGCCCTGGCGCATGTACGTATCGCCGCGGAGCTCGATGTCGCTGCCGGGGTGCAGTAGGCCCGCGAACAGCGCTTGCGGCGGCTCGAAGGCGATGCCACGCAGCATGTGATCGATGACCAGGTCGCGGTACTCAGGCGTCAGCGGCATCAGCATCCTCCGCGACTACCAGGAACGAGCCTGGGCAGCGCACGCCGTCGTGTAGGTGGAACCTGGCGATACGCCTGCCCGAACCGCTCGCTCTCGGAACCAGATCCCCGCAAATCGAACAATGACATTTCCACAGGTCGGTCCGTCTTGGTGGCTCGCTGACGTTGAAGAACCCAGCGGATGTCCTGACTACGTTTGTTGGCACGCGACGCCTAGTCATCAGCGCACCTCGTAGATTTCGCGGCCCACGAGCTGGCCGTAGTCGTTGTGGTCGAACCGCTCGCGTCGCACGACGACGATCTCACCGGGCACCGTGCGCTCGGTCTTGCATGTGCGGCACCAGTGTTTCGTTCCCGGCTGAACGTCCTTATCGAGCAGGCGGTTGCACTTCTCGCATCGGAACTCAGCCAGCAGGGCAACGCCGCGCGCGTGCGCGTGGCCATCGCCAACGCTCGCCTCACCCGGCACCGGCGCCGTGCGGTAGATCACGTTACACCGGCAGTTACTTGCTATAATGCCCTCAGCAACCATCCACCCACCCGTCGCTTGGAGATCATAGACATGACCGCGAAACTCGTAATTCCTGATCTCGATGATTTGGTCAATCGCTACCTGGGAGGGATGTCGCTCAAACAACTGAGCGACGAATCGGGCATCAGCCGCCCTGTTCTCACCCGCCGCTTCCGAGAGAGTCACGTCCCAGTACGCGGGCGCAGTGAGGCCGAACTCCTCAAATGGAGTAGCGGGACCGTCGACGTGGATCGCCAACTGGGAGCCGCCTGGGATGCGAGTCGCGGAAGGATCGACCCTCCAGAGCGAAGAGAGCGCCGTGCCCGAACTAGGTTCGTGCGACAAACCCACATCGGCAGAGGCGAGATCGAACTCCGCGATTCGTTGCGTCAGATCGGCTACGTTGTCGATTGCCAATACCCCGAGGGTTCCTACAATCTCGATCTGGCTATCCATGCCAGCAGCGTCGCCGTGGAGATATGTACTTACGGGGTCAATGAGACTTCGCGTTCCACCCGCCGCGAGCGACTCGAATACCTGCGCGATCATGGGTGGAACATCCTTCTCGTCATCCTCAGGGTTGGGCCCTTCGACCTCGTCGCGGTACGTGACCAAACGGTCACCTTTATGAAGATCACCAGCAGCGCTAAACCCTTCGGCGGTCAATACGGGGTGATTGGGGGTAACGGTCAATCGCTTCCCCGCCTTGGTCGTAATCTCGACTACCTTGCCCGCGTACCAGGCTTTTAGACCGCCCACGAATGCTCCTCGCACTTGTGTGGTTGGAATGAAGCACTGCACGTGGCCGGGGATCGTCTCTGCGCCGCTCTGGAACACGTCCTGCACCGGGATCCAACCCTGGTCACTGTTCGGCGCGCAGATCGTCGTGCTGACGCGACTGTCGCCCTGCGTGACCCACTTCTTCTCGTCGCGTCCCTGCTCGAGCGCCGTCTGCTTCTGTCCCTGGCCGAGCGCGGTCGCCGTCTCGGTGCGCGCTACCGACGTCGCCCGGGCCTTGCTGAACGCATGGGCCTCGCGCAGCTCCTTCTGCAATTCGGTCAGGCTGGCACCACGTTCGATCGCCGCAGCGGTTAGCTGACGCACGCTCTCCTTCGTTTGCACCACCAAGCTGACCGTACCATCGACTTTCAACAAATCGGCCCCTCGTTGGGCCGCATACTGCGCCGACAGCCGTTGCAGTTCTTCGGCCGGCATACCGGGTAGCTCAGCGAGCATGGCCGCGGCAAAGACTTGCTCGAGCTCGTCAACGACGTCGTCGCCGTACTTGGCCCACCAGTCCCAGTCGTACCCGTCCAGGTCCGTCAACTCGATCTTCGTCTCGACGAACTTGCCGTTGCGGAACTGACGTTGCATGAACGGCTCGATGTACAGGGCGAGCGCGTCGGCCTCGGCAGACAGGCGCTTCTCCCACGCCTTGCGTTGTTCGTCCTCGAGTTGGTCTACGGTGGCAGGGCGGATGTCGGCGTCGTCCGCTGATAGTGCAAAGACGCGACGGCGTGGCTCAGGTAGGTAGCCTGCGGCCTCGAACTGCTCGAGCGATGGCGCGGCGGCCGGCTCAGGTGCGGTGGGTAGCTCGTCGCCGGTCCCGTCCTCGAGTTCGTCTTCGTGAAGGCGACGGCGAATCTCGTTCGTCGTCAACGATCGCGTCTCGAATCCGACTTCCGCCTCGCGTATCTCGATCTCGCGGTTCGACGGCACGGGATCTTCGAAGTCGTATTCGATGCCTGTGCCGAAGAACGGTGCGAGTCGATGGTTCAGCGCCTCTTTGTAGCGGACTAGGCGCGGGTTGATCAGCCAGCGTTGGAAGTGGACCTCGGCCGCCTCGGCGTTCGCACGGTTGACGTCTTCGGTGACGCCCATGATCGACGAGGAGATACCCCAGGCGCCGAAGATGATGTCCCGGTTGGTCTTGCGGATCTGATCGAGCTGAAGATCGCGGTTGGAGAATTTGCGGTCGACCCACTCCATGCCCGATTCGAGGACCGCGATGCGGTTGGCGTTCGACACGCCCTGATGCTGCTGCCGCCAACGCTCCGTGAACGTCCTGAACTGCGCGTCGTCTAACTCCTGCGCACCCTCACGCATCTGAATGATGCCGCCGGGCTGCGCGCCATTCTTGAAGGAGTTGCTATTGAACTTCGAGGCGTCGTTCTCCGCGGCTATGTCCTCGTGGATGGCAGCGATCGGGCCCACGCCGCGGAACTCGCTGATCGGCGATGGGAACTTGAGCTGGATCACGTCCTCGTGCGGCAGGAATACCTTGTGCCCACTGACCTCGTACCACCAACCGTCGAGCCAATTCTTTTCGCTGGCGACGGGCTTCATGTAGTCGGGGCGCAGGGTCCACAGCTCGTCAGGCTTCGCGCCGTTGCCCACCATGAGGATGAACGTCTCGCCGGCGAGCTCCTGGTGCTGCTGGCCGGCCTCGACGAACGCGGTCCGGCTGCTGAACGGGTTGGGGCGCATCCAGATCATGTTGGCGGGGTGCTCGGGGGCAAGCTCCGTGCGCTCGCCGTTGGAGTGCTTCTGGTACGCCTTCCACTCGACGGACGCGACGCCGACGGAGATGCGAGAGACGACGGCGAACAGCCAGCCGACCGACGTGTAGGCGGCCAGGCCCGCCCTGGCCGTTGGCTGGCCGACAGCCCCGCTGATACCGAACCCCGTGAAGCCGCCAAAGCGGCTGGGCACGGGGCGGTCCGCTGCGCGCTGCACGATCGCGTCGACAGCCCTGCCTAGCAGCGTCATCGTTGGGCGTCTCGCGCAT
>SDBV01007779.1_pt1 | contig 14584 bp, 9 predicted proteins | sample 2277081 | NCBI WGS metagenome assembly SDBV01 (sample SAMN10402039, study PRJNA504765) | marine sediment metagenome | isolation source: marine sediment core GS10_PC15, 223 cmbsf | place: Arctic Ocean: Southern Knipovich Ridge | collected 2010
GAGGCTCCCGCCGAGCCCCCCACGTCATTCCCGCGCAGGCGGGAATCTCTAGAAGCACCAGCAGCCCCGCCCGCGAAGCCACCAGAACCCATCCCGTCAAGCTTACCCGCATCATCTGCCGCACCAGCGGCAGATGATGCTATCGGTTCTTCTTTGCTTACTTTCTTCTTTCCCAAGAAGAAAGTAAGAGCGTTGTACTCCTGCTCCTCATAAACACAATTAGGCCGTTCCTTCGGTTCCAACGCGAGCACGTCCTTACCCGACATCGGGCACCATTGCCAGACCGGACACTGCATCCCGCAACGCTGCAAACGGCGCGAGTAGAGACCGTGGATCAGCGCATTCCGGTTACCATTCGGCGCGCCAATACCCTCCGCGCCCCCATGGAACCTGCACCGTCCATTCGCGTGCGTCGACGATAACTTACACGGCGTCCACGCCGGCGAATGCGCCCCACAAATCCGCCGCCCCATCTGCTTCTCCACCGCCTCCACCTTAGCCAACCACCCCCGCGACCACCGCGGCGAACACGGCGTACCCAGCGTCGTCACCTCTACCTCAGCCATTTACCGCCTTTCCCATACTTTCTCTTTAGAAAAAGAGAAAGTATGCAAAGAGAAACCGATATCGGGGGCCGACGCTGCCGCGTCGCACCTCTGCACGAGCCAAATTCGTGTCCATCCGTGTCCATTCGTGGTTAAAAACCTTCGCGGTCCTTCGTGTCCTTAGTGGATCCCATGACCAACCGCCGCCTCCCCGGCCACACAACCCTCTATATATTAGCTACTCTTGTTGCGCTCGGTGCGTGGTTGGGATGGATCGTGGTGGTGGACGGAAAGGATGTGAAATCATTCACAATAGGAGCGCAGGAGCATGCCCTGGTCCGCTTGCCTGAACAAACGACTACTTCCGAAGACTGGAAAAAGCTCCCAAATCGGAATGCCCTACGCGAGCATCGAGGGGCTCCCAGGTTACCCCAAGTGAAGGAGACCAGGATATTTTGATGTCACTAGGGATCTCCTCCGATGATCTTTGCGGGGACCCATAGATTACCTGATATAGGGAATTTTTCTGGGAAACGACTTGACGCCTACTCGTTCCCAGAACGGTCCAGTCATGCTCCAGATAATCTTGGATTACTTGTCGGTCTGGAAGCCCAGGACGGCTGCTTCCCGCCGATATCGCTGCTACACCAGATTTGGGATTGCTTGTCTTGCGCCCGCAGAGAGCGGACCAGTGCGAAGCCAAAGACCCATGGTGCGGGACTTTTACAGTATCGAACCTTCCTTCGCCCTCGGGCACCCCTTCCTTACGTTCCCATACTCCAATCGAGCGCTCAAGTTGGTCTCGGCCAGCATCAGCAGCTAACAAAGCATTAAATGTCTTCCCGTTTCTATGTGCTACAAGAACCAGAATAATCGACAGATCATTCGCCTCGGTTTTCAGCTTCGGGTTTCGCGCTAGTCTTTTCAATTCACTTCGTAAGATTCTTCTCCTGCTTCCTGGGTTTGGAGCTACTGGAACAAGGCGAACGGAATCCTCGTACCCAGCCAACCCAATATCCTCGTGCCGCTCATCCATTTCACAGTACTCAACGAGCCCTCGGTTGTCCAAGTCATCAAGAATTTCCTGTAGTTTTCCGTAAGACTCTTCTCCTACGTTATTCTCAAGCAATTTCATGACCGTTTTGGAATTCAGACCACCGTCGCAATAGTACCCGACGGATCTACCGTCCGTCGAAAAATGACGCAAGACCTCATCCATTCCACAAAAGTGATCGTGATGAGGATGGGTCAGGAAGACGTAGGAAAGTCGCTCTATCTTGCGGGATCTAACGAAATCGAAGAATTTCTTCTTTGACCCATCTTCCTTCCGCAGATTGCAGTCCACCAGGACCCATTTATCGTCCGGGAGGTGCAGAAGGACTGTGTCACCCTGACCGCAAGAAAATATGTAAATCTCTATTGTGATGTCTTCAGAACGTATGAGGACCTTTGACAACATTCTTGCGATGGGACCGAAGATCGAGGTAATCATCTTCACGATCCGAAACCTCCGACTGTTCCACGGTCTCGATATCGCGAATGTTCGACAAATAGAAACAAACTCTTACCCGCTGGCCTTCTTCGGGAATCTTATCGTTCAAGAATTGATCGCGTTCGTACACATGCTCGACGATATCGTCATTCGTCTCAAAGACTATAGTTGCTGAATCTTCGAATGAAGCTTCGACGATACCAGGGTATGATTCAAACATCAAGAGTTGCCCAGTCTTCTTATCTTCAAGCAATTCGGTCAACTGCTCATTGCTCTGCTTCATCTCTCTGAAAGTATAGAGCAGGGTATCTCGCTGCCCTCGCGCTTCATCGAGTTGTTCTCGGGCTTCTTTGAGTTGAGAAATAAAGCCCTCTGTTGTCAGCTGCTCCTCAGCTAGCCGCGTCTTCGTCACCCCGTGTTGGCCCCGCAAAGTTTCATTTTCCTCTTGAAGCCTGTGCACGTAGTCTGCTGATATAAGATTCCGATCATCTAGTGCTGGGCTCGCTTCGACCGCAATTTCAAAGGCTTCTAAATCCGGTTTCATCCCCTCAATATCGGCTAACTCAGAAGCTGCCTGGTGAAACCGTACATAGCCATTCTCGATAAGCTCTTGGAACCTCTCAGTCCACATGATTAGGGCAGATCTGCCCGCTTGCTCTTCCGGCATCACCCAATTAGGATCGTTCCGAGCAAGACGCGCATGCCAGACTGATCCAAGAGAGATTTCTCTGCTCGTTCTTTCAGTCATGATTCATCTTCCTCTTTTTCTGGGGCATTTGCTTCGATAAGTCTCTTCTTGGCCGCTACGAGTCGCCTCATCAAAAGATCGATATCTGTTGCATCGCACTCTATTTCAAGATTCTTGCCGCGATCAACATCAAAACCAGGAGGAGCGAAAACGAAAAGAGGGAAGGGCGTCTGACTTTCGGCGTCCGAGTACCGTACACGAAGTCGAAGAAACGGCTCATCTATCTCAATATCTTCAATTTCGTCGCGGCGTTCCTTGATTACCTCTACATCCAGATCTTCAAGGCAGCGCGAGCCTGCTGTTTCAAGTCGTCTCGCTCGCCGAATCAGCGAACTGACAGGAAGCTTGTCTCGCACGGTCTGTATTTTCCCGTTCAGCACATCCTTGACTTCACTTGAAGCTTCCTCGAAATCTGCCTCCCTTTCAAAGATGTATTTAAGTAGATAGTCGCGCAGCATCTGTCCTGTCTCAGGGAACTTTACGACAGCACCAAGGACACTCCTGATTTCGCTTAGGATACTGTTTGCTTCTTTCCTATGAGCCGCTTCCTCAGACTCTACCTTTGCCACGCCCGTGTGGAACTCGGCCCGATCGCCAATAATCCTCATCCAATTGAGCCGAGGCTGGAAAAGTATGAATTTGCCCTCATCTACGAGGCGCTTCAAAACCTCTACTCCCGCCTCAAATCGCTGAACGGAAACTCCCAAGTTCTCTGCGTTAGTTTCTTCGGGCATCAGCGTCAACCTATGAGTTTCTTTTCAAGAGCTCTGAAGCGTGGTCGCCGGAACCTGCCTGGTTGAGGCACCCATCTTCCCGCAACATTGGTATCTTCCTGAGCGAACCAGCGTGCCCCAGATCCTGCCCATGTTCTCAGCAGTGGATATCCGCCCCAGAACCTACCCATAACCTCCCCATAGAGTACACAAAAGCTACCCCAAACAAGTACATGTCACCAGATCGGCAAATTTATGTCAAGCTCTATATATTACACTTTCTGTTGCGTACTTGCTTACGCTCACACGAATTAACGCCATCCAACCGAACCATATTCTCCGCCCCACTGACCCTTTTATAATTATACAACGAACAATGAACATTTTGTCAACAATTAACCCATTGTTTCCTGCCTTTATCCATGCACACTTCATCCTCCAACATCATCCCAACGCAACACATCGCGTATATAAGTAATGGCATACGACGGCGCATCACGAGCTTCAGACCACCTGGGCGCCACGCCCCACCGACGCGGGGGACCGCGTCCCTCCCCGTGTGGCCGAGGTGGAACTCGGCCCTCCCTGGTCCGGGCGCGGCGGGCCCTTCTTGGCGGCTCTGCGGCTTTGCGCGAGACAAATCGGTGGCGGTTGGCGGATCAGAATTCGGTGCGGTCTAGGTTGCGTAGGCCTAGGTGCATGGGGAGTAGGGTGGCGGCTAGGGTGAGTAGGGTGTTGAAGGTTAGGACGATGGTGAGGGCGGTGGTGATGTCGGCGGGTTCGAGGAGGCGGCGCATTGCGTCCCATTGGAGTACGAGCATTTGGCTGCCGATGACGATGGTGATGTAGCCGATGCTGAGGAGGAAGTTGAGGGTGCCGCCCATGCCGGAGACGATTCGGGCTGGGTTGTCTTCTTCGAAGTTTGGGTAGAGGCTGCCGAGGCCGACGGCGAGGCCGGCGAGGGCGAGGTTTGCGAGGCAGATGGTGTAGACGGCGACGGTGAAGTGGATGGTACTGACTCTGAGGAAGTGGCACGACATGAGGGTGAGGATTATGGTGACGGGCGCGGTGGTCGCGACGCTGAGCCAGTATTTTTGCCAAATCAATTGCCGTTTGGTGAGGGGGGCGAGTCCGAGTATCCAGAAGCGGAAGCCTTCGAGGCTGATGAGGGGATATACGAAGCGGCTGGTCAGGGACGCGAGGATGAGGGCGCAGGCCCCGCTGTTCATGCTGGCGACCCAGCTGCGGTATATGGGGTCTTCGATTCCGGGGCTGCTGTTGCCGAGGTTGGCGATGTAGATGGCCATGATGCCGAAGAAGATGACGAATTGCATCCATTGGGTCGGGTCGCGCCAGAAGAGTTTGATGTCTTTGATGACGAGGGCGCGCGTGGGTTGGCGTAGGAAACCGAGTGCGCCGTCTAGCCGGCCGAGTATGCCGCGCCCGAGTGGGCGTGGCAGGTTGCGGTCGCCGCCGAAGAGGCTGCTGAATCCTGGGAAGAAGACGAGGTGGGCGGTCTGGGTGGCGACCCAGGTCGCCATGATGGCGTTGGAGAGTAGGAGTAGGAAGAGGAAGGTGGTCTGGCCGATGGCGCCTTGGGCGGCGGCGAGGATGCCTTGTGAGGCCCAGTGGCTGGGGAGGAAGGGGGACTGGGTCTGGGAGGTGACTTGGAGGAGGCGTGTGAGGATGGTGGCGTCGGCGATGTGCTCGGCGCTGAAGGACTCGCGCAGGTAGGTGAAGAGCCATACGATGGCGGCGCCGGCGATGAGGAAGAGGATGAAGCGGGGCAGGCGCGGGAAGATGCGGACGAGGAGGAGGGTGATGGTGCAGCCGATCGCGGCGGGGATGGTCACGAAGGGGACGTAGAAGACGACTGCGGCGAGGTAGTAGCTCCAGTGGGCGTTGGTGCTGATGCCGTATGCGATGATGAGGGGTGAGCCGAGGTAGGCGGAGGCCCAGGAACTGAAGCTGACGCATTCGACGAAGCGTGTGAGGAAGAAGGTGCGGATGGAGAGGGGGGCCTGGAGCAGGTATTGGACTTCGCGGGCTTTGTATAGGGTCGAGAAGCCGATGAGGATGTTGGAGAAGATGAGCATGAAGAAGAGCGCGAGTGCGAAGATTGCCAGCAGGCGGACCATGAGGATGTCGGCGAGTGTCAGGGCTTCGGTCATGTGCTTCTCGTCGAAGGCGCGGAACTGCAGATATAGGAAGCCCTCGCCGAAGGCGCGCAGGACGCCGTACCACAGGAGTACGGCCGCGCTGCCGACGACGCCGACTTTGAGGAGCGATTCGTTTCGGATCGAGGCGATCTGGTGGATGGCCATGCGGCGTTTGGCCCGGAGGATCGCGGTGAATTGGCTCACGCGACCTCGTCTCCTTTGGTCAGTTCGAGGAAGACGTCCTCGAGGGTCTCGTGGGATTCTTCGAGTTTCATGATCTCGCTGACGGTACCGATGTGCAGGAGCTTGCCTAGGTGGATGATGCCGATGCGGTCGGCGATTTCTTCGGCGATGCTCAGGGTGTGTGTCGACATGAGGACGGTCAGGCCTTCTTCGAGGGTCTTGCGTTTGAGGAAGGATTTTACGGCGCGGATGTTTTTGGGGTCCAGGCCGACCCAGGGCTCGTCGACGATGACGATCTTGGGGCGGTGGAGGAAGCATGAGGCGAAGGAGAGTTTTTGCCGCATGCCGTGGCTGTAGCTCTCGATGAGTTGGTCGCCGACTTCGCGCACTTCGAAGGTGTCGAGTAGTTCATCGACGCTGTCTTCTAGGTGGTTGCTGGACATTTTGTAGAGGCCCGCGACGAAGTGCATGAATTCGCGGCCTGTTAGTTTTTCGTAGAGGAAGGGATGGTCGGGGATGTAGCCTAGGAGTTCTTTGGCCTTGACGGGCTGGGTGAGGATGTCGAAGCCGCCGATGTTTGCGGCGCCGGAGGTCGGCTGTATGAGGCCGGTCAGCATTTTTATGGTGGTGGTTTTTCCGGCGCCGTTTGGGCCTAGGAAGCAGAAGAATTCGCCTTGGGGGATGTCGAGGTCGAGGCAGTCGACGGCTGTCTTGTCGCCGAAGCGTTTGGTGAGGGACTCTGTATGGATCATTCGATCTCCATGACTTCGATCTGGAGTTGCCCGAGGAAGGGGGTCAGTTTTGGCCAGGTTTGGATGCTGCCTTCGAAGAGTTTGATGTGGGTCGCGTCGGCGATCTCTTGTCCGAGGGTCGGATCCATGGGGACCCAGTGTCCGGCGAAGACCTCGGGCCATGCGTGGTAGTAGAAGCCGTTGAGTTCTTCGCTCCAGACGACGCCGATCGCGACGCGGGTGGGGACGCGGGCGGTACGTGACATGGCGGTGAAGAGGATTGTGTGTTCGTTGCAGTCGCCTTCGCGGGATTGGAGGACGTCGAGGGCGGAGGGGAGGCTCAGGACGGGTGTCTTGAGGATGTTTTTGTAGAGCCAATTGTAGATGCGGCGGCTTTTCTCCCAGGGGCCCTCCGCAGCTCCGACTACGCTGCGGGTGTGGGACGCGATTCGCTTGTTGTCTACTTGAATGAAGGGGTCGCCTGTTAAGTAGGGGGCGTGCGCGGGATCCTCGCCCAGTTCGACTGGTCCTTCGGGCGGGAGGGGCGTTTCGATTAGGTATTCTCGGCCGCCGAGGTGTTTCTGGATTGTTCCGGAGGGTATTTGGCTGGATTGGGGGAGGTCGTTGATGCGGAATCGCATGCGTTTGGCGCCTCGGAAGGGCTTGAGGCCGGTTGGGCGTATGGCGACTTGGTCGAGGATTTCGGTCATTTCGCCGGAGTTTAGCTCGGTGAAGGCCTCTTCTTCGGAGATGCGGCGGAGGGTGAAGCCGACGGGTGTTTCGACGCGCATGATCTCTTCGTCGAGGGTGACCCAGGTTTTTGTTGTCATGCCGGAGAGCGTGGTGGTCAGGATCTTTGTGAGAATCTCTTCGCCGCCGTAGGTGAGGACTTCGGTGCCGATGCACTCGATGCGGGCCTTGCCTTTGGTCAGGGTAAGGAGGTCGAAGGCGTCGATGAGTACTTCGTCGCCGATTTCGAGTGCGGGCAGGTTGACGGTGGTGGCTCCGAAGTTGCTCTGGACGAGGAGGTCGGGGCCGACGGGGAAAGTGATCGGGAAGCGCTCGCCCGCGGTATCGATTTCGACTGTCAGCTTGCCGTCCTCGACTATGCCGGCGGCCTGGATGGCGTGTCTTCCTTGGGAGTCGACGCTGAACTGGAACTCGGAGAGGCCGGCCGCGTCGGTCACCCAGGCGCTGCCGTCGAGTAGGATTTCTGAGCGGATGTCGAGGATCTTGGTGGCGAGCTTGAAGGTCATGCCGTAGGTGACGCCGGGTTTTCCGCCGCGTATGGCGGGTCTTGAGGTGAGGTGCAGGTGGCCTATCCGGCTCTCGCCGCCGTCCTTGGAGGCTGTGTAGACGCCCATCCATGTGTCTTGGGGCTTGCGCGCCAGGGGGGCTTGGGGCTGTGCGTGGGGAACGAGGAGTTCGCGGTTGAGTAGGAGGGCGGTCATGACGACCCAGAAGAGGATGATGAGTGCGCTTATCAGGCTCTTGCGCCGCAGCATTTCTTGTACTTCTTGCCGCTTCCGCAAGGGCAGGGCTCGTTGGGTTTGATTTTCGGCCCGGATCGACGCACGGGCTGGGTCTTGGGACGCTCTCGTCGACGCTGGCCGCCGTTGCCGGACTGCGCTTGGGTGTCTTGACCCGCGAGATTGAATTGACTTGTGTCGAAGGAGGCGAAGCTCCGGTCTTGCTCTTTCTCGGCGCCGACGTATTGGTATTGGGCCAACTCTTGGAGGGGGTCGGTCTCGGGACTTGGATCTCGCCGGCGGGTCCCTGGCCGGGCGGGGGCGTCGCGATGTCTCTCGGGGTCGGTCAATCGGAACAGCGTTTGGATCGTTGTCTCGTAAATACTGAGCAGGAGGGTCTGGAACATTTCGAAACCGTCGTGCTTGTACTCGAGCAGTGGGTCGCGTTGCCCCATCGCGCGCAGGCGCACGGATTCGCGGAGGTAGTCCATCGAATACAGGTGGTCGGTCCATTTCGAGTCGGCCGCGTGCAGAAGGGCCATCATTTCGTAGTCGTGAACGCGCTTCCTCGCAATTTTGGCGAAGTCGATTCTGGATTCGTCGCCGCCGATCTGGTCGCGGTAGGCCTTCTGGATGGCTTCTGCGATGAGGCCTTCGCGGCGTTCGTATTCTTTCTCGACTTGCTCCAGGAAGGACTCGGCCATTGTCTGCGGATCGCCGGATACCTGGTCTTCCACGCTGAAATCGAAGCTGAAGACGCCTTTCAGGCGCTTGCGCATTCCGTCGATGTCCCATTCTTCGGGCTGCACGCCTTCGGGCGCGTATTCATCGACGGCATGAAACACGACCTCGTCGAACATCTCGCGCAATTGCTCGGAGATGTCGCGGTCTTCGAGGACGTCGCGCCGCAGTTTGTAGATGACCTCGCGCTGCATGTTCATCACGTCGTCGTATTTGACCAGGTTCTTGCGCGCTTCGAGGTGGTATTCCTCGACCTGGCGTTGCGCGCGTTCGATGGAGCGGGACACCATTTTCTGGTCCAGCGGCTGTTCGTCCATGGCGTCGCCGCCGAATATGCCGATCAGGCGTTTCACTTTGTCGCCACCGAAGAGCCGTGCGACTTCGTCTTCGAGGCTGACGTAGAAGCGTGTGGTACCGGGGTCGCCCTGGCGGCCTGCACGTCCCCGGAGCTGGTTGTCGATGCGCCTGGATTCGTGGCGTTCGGTGCCGATGATCGCCAGGCCCCCAAGTTCGCGCACGCCTTCGGCGAGCTTGATGTCGGTGCCGCGGCCGGCCATGTTCGTCGCGATGGTGATGGCCCCGTTTTTGCCCGCGTTGGAGATGATGACCGCCTCGCGCTCGTGGTATTTCGCGTTGAGGACTTGGAAGTCATCGATTCCCAGATCCTTGAGGATCTTCGCCATGCGCTCGGATTTCTCAATGGAGACCGTGCCCACGAGGATGGGCCGGCCCGTCTTATGGAGTTCTTCGATCTCGCTTGCGACGTATCGAAATTTGCCTTCTTCGCTGGCGAAGATGAGGTCGGTCATGTTGTCACGGTTCATCGGCAGGTTCGTCGGCACCTGCACGACGTTGAGACCGTAGGTGGTATTAAATTCGGCGGCTTCGGTGAAGGCGGTACCCGTCATGCCCGCGAGCTTGTCGTAGAGTTTGAAATAGTTTTGATACGAGATGCTCGCGACGGTTTGCGTCTCGGATTGTACCGGCACGCGCTCCTTGGCCTCGATGGCCTGGTGGAGGCCGTCGCCGAAACGGCGGCCCTCCATCATGCGCCCGGTGAACTCGTCTACGATCAGCACCTCGCGGTTGCGCACGACGTATTCGTCGTCTTTCTTGTAGAAATTGTGCGCGCGCAGGGCCTGCTCGATCATGTGGACGATGCCGAGCGAATCGTCTGCATAGAGGTTCTCGACGTCGAGGGCGCTCTCGGCCACGACCATGCCGCGTTCGGTGAGGGTTGCGTGGTGGCCTTTTTCTTCGAGCTCATAGGGTGGGGTCAGATCGAGGATGTCCTTAAAAGTCTCTCGTCTCGCGATCAGTAGTAGTTCGTCCTTGGGGCCAATCGAACGCTTCAGATCGTTGGTGATCGCTGAAGTGATCTCTGTAGGGATGGTTTCTTTCGAACTCTTGCTGCCTTCGTTGAAGTTGTGTATGAGATTTAGGGTGCTCTTGGTCAATTTCTTTTGAACGGCTTGGCCCAGAATATCTTTAGTGTTCAGGATCTTGCTGACGAGCACGCCAGGATCCACTATCTCGACGCCAATGGGTGCTCGCGAAAGCTCTTGAACTACGCCGTCTACTTTGACGTAAATATCCGTGCTTTTTTCCGGCCTGCCGGAAATAATCAGCGGCGTTCTCGCCTCGTCCACGAGGATGGAGTCCACTTCGTCGACGATGGCGTAATAAAGTTCGCGCTGCACGCGATGCTCGGGCAGCATCGCCATGTTGTCACGGAGATAGTCGAAACCGTACTCGTTATTCGTGCCGTAGGTGATGTCGGCGCGGTACGCCACCTGGCGGCTCGCAGTACCCATTCCCGATTGGATGAGACCGACGGTCAGGCCCAGAAACTCGAAGACGGGGCCCATCCACTGGCTGTCGCGCAGGGCGAGGAAGTCGTTGGCGGTCACGAGATGCACGCCGCGGCCCTCGAGGGCCTTGAGGTATAGGGGCATGGTGGCGACGAGGGTCTTGCCTTCGCCGGTAACCATTTCGGCGATGGCGCCCTGGTGCAGCACGAGTGCGCCGAGGATCTGCACGTCGAAGGCGCGGAGCCCCAGGACGCGTTTGGCGGTCTCGCGGACCACGGCGAAGGCCTCGGGAAGCAGGTCGTCGAGGGATTCGCCGGCGGCGAGGCGCTCTTTGAATAGGGCTGTCTGGCGGCGCAGGTCGTCGTTGCTCATGGCGACGTAGCGGGGCTCATGGCCGGAAACGGCGTCCACGAGGGGTTTGTAGCGCTTGTAGTCGCGTTCTTTGCTTGTGCCCAGAAGGCGGCGCATGAGGCCCAGAAGGCCGCGCATCAGGGAAGTGCCGAGCATGTCGGATTGGTCTCCGGAAAAATTCGCGTGGTACACTGCAGACCTTGAACAAGGCGCTGTTGAATGATATCAAAGGGGCAGGGACGGTACCAATTGCGCTACTCCGGCTGGTGGTGGCGCTCAGAATTGGCAACATTTATGAAAACTTTCATGCAAGTGCCCACGCAGTATACGGATGAGCCGCAAGATAAGGGACAGACACGTCTTCGCTCGTGCCTCGCTGCGCTTGCGTCAGTCCCTTATTTTGCTGGGTTTTCTGAAAGGTATATCCGGCAAGTAATGATTCATCAGTCTAAGTCAAAGCACCAGGGTCCTTGGTAGGGGCCGGAGGCGCTTCGGCCGGGCGTGAACGGGCCGCGAAGGGGGGACGTGTGCTGGCAATATATGCGCTTGCGGTCATATTATCGGCTGGCCTGATGGGCTTGTATGTGCGTCAGATCTTGGCCCTGCTCGGGTTTGTGCCGGGACTTGCGGCGGGGGCCTTTGTGGTGCTCGCTGTGGGAAGCGTTTTCGCGGCCTTCGAGCTTTTGTTCATGGCGGTGCTGCGTCTTTACCGGCCCACGCGTGACCGCGCGACGCTGGTGACGGAGTCTGTCTCGTGTTTCGCCGCGCTCATTTTTATTCCGTACTTGCTCCACGTGAAGATTCCGTGGCCTTCCTCGAGATTTGAGAGCGTCGAGCCCCTTCTTTATTTTTTCGCGTTCGCGGGGACGCATCTGTTGGTGAAGCTTTCTACGTTTTACGCTTCGTTGGAGGGCGCGCCGTCGCGGCGGGTCTTTGCTGCTGGGTGGGGGGCGGCGGCGGCGGCATGTATCGGGCTGGCGTACGTCGGGGTGTTGAGCTGGATGGGCGAAGTTGATCGGGCGCGTTCGGTCGCAACGGGCGAGGCGCGGAGCTACCTTGTGGGCGATGAGTCGGCCCAAGCGCGGCCGGTGCTGGAGGGGCAGCTTCTGCGCGGTGAGATTTCGGATGGGGAAGGGCAGGCGCTTTCGTTGAGGCTGGCGAATCTTCCTGATGCGGTGGAGGCCCAAAAGTATGAGAGGGCCCATCTTAGTGTCCGTCTTATCGGCGATGAGACGAAGGTCTATCAGAGTTCAGCGCGTCTGCGTGATGGCGGCTGGGTGGAGCTTCGGGTGCCCAGTTCTTATTTTCCAAGCGGCTCCCGTGAGTATGAAGTGCGGTGGATGCGTAAGAGTGAACCGAATTGGCAATCGATGCTGGGCATTCGTCCCATCGTGTACAACGTTCCTGAGAGGCCGGGCGCAGCGCCTCTGCCACCGGCCAGTTTGCTGATTTCGGGTCCTTCGCTGTATCGGGAGCGCGCAGGGGCGAAGCGGCCGAATTTCCTCGTCATTCTCGTGGATGGTCTGGGCGCGAACCATGTATCGATGCTGGCTTATGGGCGGGAGGTGACGCCTTCGCTGGACCGCCTTGGTTATGGGGGGCTTGTGTTTCCAAATGCCTACGCCCGCGGGGGGCCGGAGGCGGCGATGGCTTCGCTGCTCGGGGGCCCGCGTCAGGGGGAACGGGAGGAGGACCTTTCTGGAGGCGCTTCGATCGCAGCGGCGCTGCAGTCGAATGACTACGCGACCGCTGCGTTTTCGGAAGCCAAGGGCGAGGAGGACGCGGTTGGGGTCCGGGCCTTGTTCGGTAGCGGCTTTGATGTCGTGGACGTGGGCCATGGCCTCGCAACCACAGCAGGTTCGCGCACCACTTTGGAGCGGGCGCGTGCATGGATCGGGAGCCACAGCGATGTTACTTTTTTCTGCGTGCTTCGATTGCGTGAGCTTGATGACCCGCAACCGAGTGAGCGCTACGAGACGGTATATCCGGAGGAGGGGGGGCGAATGCGAGACGTGGACCTATTCGACAATGCGCTCCTCTACCTGGATAGCCAGATCGGCGCGCTGCTGAAGTATGTTCGCGATCATGACGCGGGCGACGCCACGTGCATCGTGGTAACGTCTCTTTATGGTCATGATTTTTCTCTGGGGGCAGGCGGTAAGCGTCTGGGTGTTCCCTCGGAGCGGGTCCCCATCATTTTGCATGTCCCGGGTGGTCGAAGCGGCCGACAACCCGGACGGGCCGGGCTTGCCGATGTCGGCGCTACGATCGCCGCGATGGCCGGGATGCAGCGTGAAGCGCTTGTGGACGGACGGGACTTGTTGAAGTAGTGTCGGCGCTGAAGGGTCGTTGCTGGAGTGGCGTTATGCGCCGTCGAGGTGCGAGTCGCTTACGGAGAGGTCGTTGATTCCGTCGGGGTTGGCCTCTATGGCGGCTGCGAGCTGCTCGGCGGTGCAGTAGGCTTCTCGCAAGTCGGCCCCCCTCAGATTCGCGCCGGTCAAGTTCACGTCCTGAAGGTTTGCCCGCTGGAGGTCGACGGCAAAGAGGTCGGCGCCGGCTAAGCTGGCGCCTTGTAAGTCGGCGCCACGAAGATAGCTGCCGCTAAGATCGGCCCCGTCGAGATTGGCGCGCCGGAAGTCGGCCGATTTCAGATCGCACAGCTTCAGCTTTGCGCCGCGCAGGTCGGCGTCGCGGAAATCGGCATCTTGCAGGTCGGCGCCTTCGAAGTTGGCTTTCGGGAGTTGTGCGGACGAGAAATCGGCGCGCACGCATTTGGCTTCTTCGAACACGGCCGCCTCGAGCTGCGCGCTTGCGAATTGTGTTTCGTCGAGGAAGGCGCCGCTGAGATCTGCGTTGGTCAGCTTGGCGCGGGTGAGGTCGGCCCCGCCCATTCTGGCTTGCTTTAGGTCTGCGTCGCGCAGGTCGGTCTCTACCAGGGTCGCCCGCTTGAGGTTTGAACGTTGCAGGGTGGCTGCGCGGAGATTTGCCTGATCGAGATTGGATCGCTGGAGGCGTGCTTCGTAGAGGTCTGCGCGCTCGAGGTTGGCGTTGTTTAGGTCGGTCTTTTGGAGACTCGCCCGTTGCAGGTTGGCGTCGGCCAAGTTGGCGTCGTTAAGGTTTGCCCCTTGGCGGTTCGCCTGACGGAGATCGGGCTGGATGTCGGGGTTCGAGGCACGCCACTGGTTCCACTCTGTGACCCCCGCCTTGAGTATTTCGAGATGCTCTTCGATCGCCACGCCAAGGGACCTCTGCAGCTATCCGCGCCCGTTAGTCAATAGCATACTCGATCTTGTCTTTTCGCTCAAGTCCTGGATTGGGGTTGGGGGTTTGTCGAAGGGTACGGATCTTTTTTCGAATGGGCCGTCTGGATTTGATGCGTATGGGAAGGGGCATGGTAGAATGCGGCTGAGGGGCACGGGGGAGTTTTTCATGTTGGTGGTTTCGTTGGTGCTAAGTGCGCAAAGTGTGTTGGGTGCGGACATGGCCACTTTAGATGGCACGACGACGCATGAAACACATTTGGAACACTCGTCGTCTTTTGCCGCGCTTGACGCTGTAAGTGCTGGGACTTTTGAGGCTTCGGATAGTCTTGTTGAGGGGGCGTGGCGGCAGGCGCGGGAGGCTGTTGCGGCGAAGCGGGC
>SDBV01007780.1_pt1 | contig 14582 bp, 10 predicted proteins | sample 2277081 | NCBI WGS metagenome assembly SDBV01 (sample SAMN10402039, study PRJNA504765) | marine sediment metagenome | isolation source: marine sediment core GS10_PC15, 223 cmbsf | place: Arctic Ocean: Southern Knipovich Ridge | collected 2010
GAATCGCTGTTATGCTTTTTATTATTTGAAGTACCTTTTTAGGTGAATACATCGGAACACTCTGTACTAGAAAATGAATATGGTCGTCATCCGATCCAATCTCTACAAATTTTATCTCGTATCAAAGTGATATTCCTTTGCATGTCTCTTTCAAGGTAATTTCAACCTCATTTGTGAAAACTTCCCTCCTATATTTTGCGGGACATACGAAATGATACAAAAGCAAACTTTTGTTATGGCTCTTTCTAATATGATCCTCTTTCATCCTGCAAAGGAAAAACCTTCACGCAACACCCGATGCAAGCATCGGGGAATTCTTTCGATTAAATTTCATATCTCAAAGGCTTTACTTGTATCAAATAATTGGTGTTCTTCATACTTCACATAACCCAATTGATTGGCTAGCAATTGGGTTTTACCAATAGCAAAGTCGGGGGTGTTCTGGTGATGGTGTCCATAGAGCCAATAATTCACCCCTGATGTTTCAATGAGATCAAATAACTCAACTGCAAAGGCCTCATTTAATATGTCGCCCTTATACTTCTCAGGATAATTTAAAAATGTAGGCATATGGTGGGTTACTACAACTGTTTTATCAACCGGCTGTTCTAACTGCTGTTTGATAAATTCAAGACTTGCCGTATGTTGTTCGTTATATACATCGGGCGTTAGACGCTCATCATTATACTTGATAACATGAAAGTCAGATAAGCCTTGCTGAATTTTCCATTGATTTGCTACACTTAGGCGGGTCCATAAAGTAGAAAAGATAAACCTTACATCTTCATGGATTGCCTGGTAGTTATTCACCAGAAACACATTGCTTCTTATTTTTTCCTGTAGATAGCCACTTCGGTCTGCGAGGTCAGCATAATAGTATTCATGATTGCCGGGCAACCAATATGTAGTCTGAAAGTGATCGGAAATATAGTTGAAAAAATCATCATGTTTATCCATTGTGGCAAATGGTACAATATCACCAGCCAGCAACAACACATCACCCTCGGGTAGCAATGGGTTATCTTTAAGGAATTCCTTATTTTGAGGAAATTCTAAATGAAGGTCAGATGCATATTGTACAATCATAATTACACCCCCAATTCTTTTAAATATTTAGCCATTTCAGCTTGCAAGGAGATAACAATGATTTACAATTTTTTCTTAGTATTCATTCTAAAAATAACTCTGATTTTTACCCTTTAGCATTAAGCTTTAGCCCTTATAAAACTCACTATCAATCAACTCCGACTTACTCGCATCTTGTACTGCGTAGTTAAATCCTGGTTTGATGGCGAAAGCGCCGTATTCTCCATCTTTTCGTAAAGCCAGAAATCCTATCTGGAAGTCAACGTCGTTGTTATGGATTTGGAGCACACGATGAGTTACTTCCCTGCACGCCTCTTCGGGTGAACGGCCATGACGCATAAGTTCTACCACCATAGCTGTTCCCGCTTGTTTTATTACCTCTTCCCCCCAACCGGTGGCACAAGCTCCTCCCACATTGTTGTCAACGAACAATCCGGCGCCAATAATAGGCGAATCACCCACTCTCCCATACATTTTGTTCGCGGCCCCGCTGGTGGTACAAGCGCCCGAAAGATTTCCGTTCTGATCAATAGCTACCATCCCGATCGTATCATGATTCTCAACGTTTATCTCCTGCTTGTCTATTTTATTCATTTTTCTCCATTCTTTAAGCGTTTCGGGAGTCAACAGGCTCTCTTTTTTGAACCCGTTTTCAACGGCAAATTGCAGGGCACCCTCTCCCACCAGCATCACATGCGGCGTATTATCCATCACCAGTCGGGCAACAGAAATGGGGTTTTTAATATTTTGAAGAAAGGCAACCGACCCGCAATTTTGATTTTCATCCATGATACAGGCATCCAGCGTAACATTGCCTTCCACATCCGGATAGCCTCCATATCCCACAGACCGGATTTCAGGATCGCTTTCAGGGATTCTTACCCCCGCTTCAACCGCATCAATGGCTTTCCCTCCCTTGTTTAAAATCTCCCAGGCGGCAGCATTCGCAGAAATTCCATGGTTCCATGTAGAAATTACAATTGGGTTTCCGGTAGCTTTTATACTCTTTTCCGTTTTGGCAAAACTGCTGGTTCCAAGAAATGAAAGTCCCAGGAAAGAAGAAAATGTTGCTGTTTTTTTTAAGAAATTTCTGCGATTACTCATGTATGAGTTGAGTTGGTTTAAATAAAATCTGAATATACACTTTTCGGCCTGCTTTTCTATGTTACCCCAGTATCTTATTCAGGATAGCAATGGTGATCAGGTAGGTCGGTTTCACTCCATCAATACCCAGGCTTCCGGATGCAAGGGTCCCTCCTGATTCCAATGGATTATCAGAAGCGTAGTAAGCATATCTTACTTTTACCCTTGCATTTATACTCTTTCGGATCATCGCGGCCGACTGAATGGCTTTCTGATAAAAAGCCCCTTCCATTTCCAATCCAATGGCATTACACGATGATTTCTGAAAATATTTCAGGATCTGGCGATTTTGAAGTGATGTTCCCAAAACAGTTACCATCGGACCTACCTCCACATTCAGTCCCTGGCCTTCAAATTCATGCACATCAAAATCGTTTTTGAACGGATAATTATCGGCAGTTCCTTCAAATACATGTGCAGTTGGAATCATAATATCTCCTTTTTTCCCTTCGAGTATGCCAGCTTTTCCCATCATGCTAACCGAACTAATATTTAACGGATACGACGTATTTTCTACATCATATGGCTTAAGCAGTTCATCCATTGTTTCAAAGGCTTGTTCTCCAAATGCATAATCCATTACCACCAATACAGGTTTTTTATTTTGAATGGTAGTTTTGTTAAATAACAATTCGGATGATAGTTTGACTTTATCAAGCTTACAAGTGTCAATTATCTGCACACTCAGATTTGTACCTGAAGTATCATCAATTTGTATAAGCCCATTCTTCTGCGCATATTTCTGAACCTTGTCCTGCAACTTATGCGTTTTATCCTTACTTATTAATTTGGCTAAGTCTTCAATTGATAGCACCTGTTTTTTCGTGCTGGTTTTTAAAGCGTCTTTTGCATATACGCTATTCATAATGCTATGCGGGTTAGCAGATATGATGTGAATAGGCCGGTCGGACAAATTGTTTTCCAACAGCGATTTCTTAATATTAGCAGCCCACATTTCACCAAAGATGTGGTGCCCTAATCGTTCCCTGAGGATAGAACCAAATGTAATTTCCCGGTCCTTTTCTTCAAGAAATTCTTCAATTGAAAGTTTTCCAAGCCAATAAACGATGTGAAACAGGTTGTTAACAGTTTTCTTTTTGGCAGCAAATTTTTCACCGGCAGCCGATACTTCTTCGTAGGTTCTTCCAAGCACAATGCTCAAATATGTATAAGCTTGCTCGATATTAAATTTATTTCCGCTTTCTTCTTTTTTTACGATTTCTTCCAACTTCACCCAGTTCTGCTTTAACCTTTTATGGAAAGTGATGCTGTTTTTTCTGATCTTTTCAGCCTCATTGTAAACAAACGTAAGATGCGTGAGAATATCATAAATGTCACTCCGCCCACGGGTCATTTCAATGAACATTTGCTCTTCATCTACCCTGTAACAGTTTCGTACCCTTTTTGGAGGAATGATCGGTACATAGTTTGATTTTTCAAGACCCTCTCTTGAGATTAACCTGACGTATCTGCATTCTTCGATACCTTTTGGTAAACGCTCCATTACATACAGCAACCCCTCCAACTCAACTTTTTCTTCATCGGCAATGGAACCATAAATTTCGGGCCGGAGTGTGATAAGCGCTGAGCGTAAAGATTCACCGGATATACCCAATGGCTTATAACTTCCTCTTATAAATAAATGGCGCATCGCTATGTAAATGCGTTCGATTGCCGCTCGTGATTCCTGGGCTCTCGATCTTGAACTACTATCAATCATATCCACTTTTCATTTGGCTGTAAATCTACAAACAACTGCAATAACACCCATTAGCAAATAAATGAAACACTTCCGGAATGGTGTTTAAGTAATGTACACAGCAGTTTGTACCTTTGCCTTTCATGATCCAATTATTCGTTACCGATTTTTTAGACAGGACCCCTGATGCACCAATCATTGATGTCCGTTCTCCGGCAGAATATGAAAACGGACATATACCCGGAGCAATTAATATACCTCTATTTGACAATTCGGAGAGAGCTGAAATTGGAATAGCATACAAACAGAATGGGAAAAAGTCAGCCATAAAAGACGGGTTAAAGATTGTAGGGCCTAAGATGGTATCAATGATCGAAGAACTTGAAAAGCATGCAAAACAAAATGTTGTAAAGTTGCACTGCTGGCGTGGAGGAATGAGATCTTCAAGCGTTGCCTGGTTATTTGAAACTATGGGCTATCAGTGTCAGGTCCTTAAAGATGGATACAAAAGTTACCGTAATCTCATGAAAACCTTGTTTGAAAAATTTGATATTATTCTTATAGGTGGCGAAACGGGATCAGGAAAAACAAATATCATTCAAGAATTAGCAAAACAAAGCGAACAGGTTATTGACCTCGAAAAATTAGCCAATCATAAGGGCTCTGCTTTCGGCGCAATTGGAGAAGCACCTCAACCATCCAATGAACAATTTCAAAATCTTGTCATCAACGCTTTTCTGAAAAGTGATGCTTCGAAACCGCTGTTTTTGGAAGACGAATCATCGTTCATTGGTAAAGTGAATCTCCCGGATCAATTGTGGCAAAAAATGAAGGGAAGTCCCATTATTCGTATATCACTTCCGGTTGAACTCCGAATTGCCAACCTGGTAGAGGTCTATGGAAAATATGAAAAGAAAGAACTTGAAACTTGTATTAATAAGATCGCTAAAAAATTAGGCGGAAGTAATACTGCATTATCGATCGGGATGCTTTATGACAATAACCTTAAAGGGGTTGCAGGAATTATGTTGAATTATTACGATAAATCTTACCGGTTATTGCTTGAACGAAACAAAAAAAACATAATACATACCCTTGAGTTTTCAGATAATGATCCGGGAATGATTGCCGAAAAGGTTATATCGGTACTCAAGAACACTTCAATTGATGCATAATATGGATATTAAACTTACCCAATACAGTCATGGTGCAGGTTGCGGGTGTAAAATTTCTCCGAAAATATTAGAGGGTATTATTTCTACGACTCCCTTGAGCAACAATTCTCATTTATTAGTAGGCAACAGTACTTGTGATGATGCCGCAGTTTACGATATAGGAAATGGGCAGGCAATAATATCAACTACCGATTTTTTTATGCCTATTGTGGATAACCCGCATGATTTCGGTGCCATTGCTGCAACAAATGCACTTTCTGACATCTACGCGATGGGCGGAAAACCACTGATGGCTATCGCTATTCTGGGATGGCCGATAGATAAAGTAGATCCGGAAATAGCCGGGAGAGTACTTGAGGGAGGACGTGACGCCTGCAAAGAGGCTGGGATTGAGGTTGCCGGAGGCCACAGCATTGATAATCCCGAACCCATATTTGGCCTGGCCGTGACAGGTATTGTGGAAAAAGATAATCTGAAGAAAAACAACACCGGCCGTGTGGGGGCTTTGCTTTACCTGACCAAACCTCTCGGTGTAGGGCTGATAACAACATCTCAAAAAAAGGGGTTGGAAATACAGGAAGACCTTGAGGCTGCGCAACGGTCCATGCTTACTTTAAATAAAGAAGGGATGCATTTTGGCACCCTTTCCTATGTGCAGGCAATGACCGATGTAACAGGGTTCGGGCTTTTGGGACACCTGGTGGAAATGTGTGAAGGAAGTAATCTTTCAGCCGAAATCTACTATGATGCTGTGCCCAAATTTAACAATATCGATTATTATATTTCAGGAAAAATGTCTCCGGGCGGGACGCAGCGCAACTGGGAAAGCTATGGTGAGAAAATTGGGCCAATTACATCTGACCAGAAAACACTGCTTGCTGATCCACAAACAAGTGGAGGATTACTTGTAGCATTAGATCCCGATAAAAATAAGGAGTTTGAAAGGGTTGCCAGGGAAATGGGACATGATCTGAAACCAATCGGGATGTTGGTTAAAGAAAGCGAAAAATGCGTCTATATCAAATAACCTGAACCATTCGTACCGATAACAAACTACATTTAAATTAACACCCATTATTTTTTTACGGAATTATTTGTAGCTTAAACATCAAAATATTTATTGATGGCAAAGCAAACAACGGCGGTAAAACCAACTGCAAAATCCTTAAAAACCAAAAAGGTTGTGGTGCAGCAAAAACCGAAAAAAACCCTGAAACAAAACATCCCTCCATTTATTTTCGAAACTGCATGGGAAGTTTGCAACCAGGTCGGAGGCATTTACACTGTCATCCGGTCAAAAACGCCAGCCATGACCAGCCTTTATGGTTCTAATTTCATGCTTATAGGCCCTTACGTGGGCAAAGAAATTGAAGCAGAACTTGACAGAACACAAGTCAGGAATGATATTATCAGCAACACAGTAAAGAGAATTAATAAAAAGGGGATTATTATCCATGATGCAGTTTGGTTGATTACCGGGAGACCCCGCGTATTATTATTTGATATAAAGGCCTCATCGCACAATATTGAGGAACTGAAATTTGACTTGTGGGCTAAACTTAAAGTGGAAACACGACAAGGGAACCCGCTAATCGATGATGCAATTAGTTTTGGGTACCTGGTAAAAAATTTCCTGACTTCACTCGCGAGGTCCAAATCGGCGCCACCGATCATTGCGCATTTTCATGAGTGGCAGGCGAGTGTACCTATTCTATATTTAAAAAGTGAAAAAGCACCGGTAAAAACCATATTCACTACGCATGCAACAATTCTTGGAAGATATCTTGCGTACAATTCCCCGCACTTTTATGATCATTTGCCATTTTTTGATGTTGTTAAAGAAGCAAAACATTTCGGAATTTATCCGGAATTTATAATTGAGAGATACTCGGCAAAAATGGCCGATAAATTCACTACAGTCAGTGAAGTTACCGGGAATGAATCCACTCATATTCTAAAGAGAAAAGTAAACCAGATCCTTCCTAACGGGTTAAATATAAAGCGATTTGTCGCTTTTCATGAATTTCAAAATATACATGCCCGTTTTAAAGAAGAAATCAACCATTTCGTTACAGGACACTTTTTTCAATCTTACCCTTTTAACCTTGATAAAACACTCTATTTTTTTACTTCAGGGCGCTATGAATTCAGAAACAAGGGGTACGATATGACACTCCAGGCGTTGGATAAGTTGAATCAAAAATTAAAAAAAGAAAACTCTAAGCACACCATCGTTGTGTTTTTTGTAACACGCAGGCCACATCATGGTATAAAATCAGAAGTTCTTGAAACACGTGCCCTGATGGAGGAAATCCGCCTGAATAGTGATGCCATCCAGCAGCAAGTAGGAAAAAAACTCTTTTACGCGGGAACGACCAATGAAGATAACCGCCTTCCCGATCTTAACGAATTTGTTGAAGATTATTGGAGAATTCGGTATCGAAGGACCATTCAAACCTGGAAATCTGCAAAAAAACCACCCCAGGTAACTCATAACCTTGATGATCCAATCAATGATGAAGTTCTGAGTTTTCTCGAAAATTCCAGCCTCGATAATGGGCCGGAACAAAAAGTGAAAATTGTTTATCATCCTGAATTTATCGATCCTAGCAATCCGCTTTTTAGAATGGAATATGGAGAGTTTGTCCGGGGTTGCCACCTGGGTATTTTCCCAAGTTATTATGAACCCTGGGGATATACTCCCCTGGAATGTATGGCAAGCGGTCTTCCATCCATCACAAGCGATTTATCAGGATTTGGAGATTACATTAAAACCAATATTCCGGATCTTGAAGAAAAAGGGCTGTTCGTCATTAACCGAAGAAAAAAGAAGTTCCAGCAATCTGTAAACCAGCTGGTTGATATTTTATATGAATTCATTAAACAGGATCGAAGGCAGCGTATTATGCAGCGAAATAATACTGAAAATGCTTCTATTATTTTCGACTGGCAAAACCTCGTCAAGTATTATGACAAGGTTTACAAAAGTGTCGTGAAATTCTGATTATTTTACTTCATATATCATCATTCGTTAATGGATATTCGACATTCAATTAATTTCAACTTCTACAAAATACCTGCTTTCAAACTAGTGCGGGAGTTACTTTCGTACTTATCTACATATTCCTTGAGTTAATAAATTGGCAAGGAATACAAATGAGTTAGAAGGTATATTTAACAATGGACCAACAATGGCACGGAAGTAACTTCCGCGCCAGAAAAGGATTTGGGGATTACATTAAAACCAATATTCCTGATCTTGAAGAAAAAGGGCTGTTCGTCATCAACCGAAGAAAAAAGAAATTCCAGCAATCTGTAAACCAGCTGGTTGATATTTTATATAAATTCATTAAATAGGATCGAAGGCAGCGCATTATGCAGAGGAATAATACAGAAAATGCCTTCATTACTTTCGACTGGCAAAATCTTGTGAAGTACTATGATAAGGTTTACAAAAGCCTGGTAAAATTTTAGATTAATCAGGAATTTATTAGCTTCGCCAAAGTCAAAGAATGAACCTAATCCTCCTTTTATTCAAAATTATTTTTACTAATCCTGTATGAAATCAAAAGCGATAATTCAAAACCTGATCGCAGGTTTAATAGTGAGTTTTGTAGCATTAAGTCTTGGAGCATCTTTCGGTATTTTATCCGGGAGAACAAATGGTGCATTTGTTGGAATGATGTCGGCTGGAATTATTGCCTTTGTTACAGCACTATTTGGTGGTACCCGGGTCCAATGTTCGGGACCAACAGCGCCAATGACAGCCGTAACAGCCATGATTGTAGCTTACTCCGTCAATAAATTTTTATTACTACACAGTTCGGCTAATTCAGACCATTTTATAAATCTTGTTTTGCTGCTTACAGGAGGACTGCTGATTATAATGGGACTTTTTAAGTTAGGACGATTTATAAAATATGTCCCTAATGTTGTAATATCTGGATTTATGACCGGGATTGCAATCCTTATTTGGATAGATCAAACCAAGAAAATATTTGGATTAGGAGGAAAAACAGCATTTGAGGGGCCCGTTTTGATAAATCTCGCTGTTGCAGTTGGTACTCTGCTAACCATTGTATATGTCCCTAAAATCACCACAAAATTATTTCCAAAGTATAGCCACTTTTTTTCTCCCACACTCCTCGGCATTGTTATTTTATCTTTGATTGTAAATTTGATGAACCTGCAAATCGAACATGTTAATCTGCTTACATCCATCAAGTCCTTTGCTGAGTTTACTGCATTTGTCAGTTCCCAGGTACCAACAGACTGGAGCTTCCCGGTGATTAGTTTAGCCATACCGTTCGTGTTGCAGTTGACCTTTCTGGCCTATCTGGATACATTATTGACTTCATTGGTAGTAGATAGACTTTCAAAAGAGAAAACGAAACAAAATAAAGAATTAATTGCACAAGGATTGGGCAACGGATTGGTGGCTTTTATTGGTGGAATACCCGGGGCACAGGCAACCATCCGTTCGGTGTTGATCATTAAAGAACATGCAACGCTTCGATTGGCGGGGGTTATGGTTGGATTATTTGTATTGTTAGAGATCGTTTTATTCAAGGAATACCTCAATTTTATACCACAAGCCGTTTTTGCCGGAGTACTCTTTAAGGTTGGGTATGATGTGTTTGATTTTATTCCTTTTAGATTGTATAGCCAGGAACTTAAAAAACTTAAATGGAGTTTGTTTTCTGATTTCTTTTCAGACCGTCCTGAAAATAAAATTTTTATTTCAAACCGTGAAATGATCATGATTGTCGGAACTGTATTAGTAACTATACTCGTGAATTTAAATGTAGCCGTAATTTTATTTACAGCCATCTTCTATCTGGCAAACAAAATTTTATGGAGAGCTAACCCTATCCGCGATTTAAAACCCCTTATTGAAACGGAAGCGATGGTCGGGGCAGAAGTGATCGATGATATTCCAAAATAAATCCAGGATATTCTGATTCATCAGTTAATTGATTCTATTTTTTTGGATATTTTAAGACCATTGTCAAATAAAGTACATGAGTACTTACTCAACACTGTTGGTAATGAGCTCAAATTTGGTTGGTGGATTTTAGTAATAGTTGGGATTATATCGGTTGGTCAAATGGCTTAAAAAAACCTAATGTGATGAAATGTCTGCATCGTTATGCTCTCTGATAACATTTTCATCAGTCTTGAATCCTCATTTTTAACACTCAATATTTGATTTTTCTACTATAATTATTGTTTTGCAGGAAGGCTCTCCTGCAAATCCCTTGTATCTAATTGATATTCTGCGATTTATATAGCTTTTACCAACCATTTTTGACCATTATACCACACTGTTATGCATCGCTCGATTGATTGCAGCTAATTCTTCTTCACTGATAAATATCTATTTCTTCTTTGCCCAGGAATCCCGCAGCGTAACAGTCCTGTTAATTACCAAATGATCATCGGTTGTATCAGGATCGGGCATAAAATATCCCAATCGGATAAATTGTAAATAATCGCCAGGCCGGGCTTCCTTTACAACTGGCTCAACGATGGCATCATCTATTATCTTTAGCGAATCAGGATTCAGGTAGTTTTTAAAATCATCTCCTTCTTCCAGATTATCAAGGTCTTCACGGGTAAATAACCGGTCATATAAACGAACTTCAGCATGCAATCCATGTGCTACGGATACCCAACCCAGGGTTCCTTTCACTTTTTTACCCGAAGTATCCGATCCACTTCTGGTTTCCGGATCGTAGGTACACAATAATTCAGTGACCTCGCCTGTAGCCGGATCTTTTACAAAGTCATCACAACGTATGATATATGCATTCTTCAATCGTACTTCCCGCCCTGGCCCGAGTCTGAAAAAATTTCGCGGGGGGTCTTCCATGAAATCTGATTTCTCGATAAATATCTCATTGTCAAAAGGAATCTCATGGCTCCCGGCAGCATCGTCTTCAGGGTTATTTTGTGCTTCAAGCATTTCAATTTTTCCTTTGGGATAGTTGGTTATTGTAACTTTTAAAGGGTCAAGGATACCCATTACCCTGTTTGCCCGTTTATTAAGGTCTTCACGGAGGCTAAATTCCAATAATGCAACATCAGCAAGTCCATCCCGCTTTGCCACACCAATTTTATCAGCAAAATTACGAATGGACTCAGGGGAGTAACCCCGTCTCCTCAAACCTGATAAAGTAGGCATCCGGGGGTCGTCCCACCCATTCACAAATTTACCACTTACCAATTCCAGCAACTTCCTCTTACTTACAATGGTATTGGACAGGTAAAGCCGTGCGAACTCAATTTGTCTTGATGGAAATATTTCGAGGTTTTCAATAAACCAATTGTATAAAGGCCGGTGCACTTCAAATTCCAGGGTACAAAGTGAATGAGTAACATTTTCAATCGAATCAGACTGCCCATGTGCAAAATCATACATTGGATAAATATTCCAGTCATCTCCCGTCCTGTGATGCGTTGCTTTTTTAATACGGTATATTACCGGATCACGCATATGCATATTCGGGGAAGCCATATCAATTTTTGCACGCAGAGACTTTTCCCCTTCAGCATACTTTCCTTCCTTCATTTCCTCAAACAAACGCAGGTTTTCTTCCACATCTCTTTCACGGTGGAGGCTATTAGTTCCTGGTTCGGTGGGGGTACCTTTCAGATTTGCAATTTCCTCTGAAGTCAAATCATCAACATAAGCTTTTCCATCACGAATGAGTTTAACTGCCAGTTCATATAATTGGTTAAAATAATCTGATGTAAAGTAGACCCTGTCATCCCAATCAAAACCAAGCCACTTAATATCTTTTTTGATGGCTTCGACATACTCAGTCTCCTCTTTTGCGGGGTTGGTATCATCAAAACGTAAGTTGCATTTGCCACCAAATTTTTCAGCGATCCCAAAATTTAAACATATGGATTTGGCGTGACCAATGTGCAGATAACCATTGGGTTCCGGAGGAAATCTTGTCAATACCCTACCATCATTCACCCCCTCTGAAATGTCTTCCTTAATAATTTGTTCTATAAAATTCAGGCTCTCTTTGACTTCGTTGTTTTCCATTTGTATCCTAATCATGATGCAATTTTAGCAAAATTAGCTTAGAAGAGAATTGGAAATTATGTCAAAATATTAAAATCAACCGCGGACTGATTCATAAATCAATCGCATTCCCTCCAGGGTGAGATGAGTGTCAATAACATCGAACTGTTTGTGTAGTGGGGTCATTACATTTGCAAGACCGCCGGTAGCTACTACCTTACACTCCCCTATTTCTTTTCGGATACTTTTCAAGATTCCGGAAACAAGCCCTGAATATCCGCACATAATACCTGCCTGCATGGCAGCTACAGTGTTTTTCCCAAGCACTGATGTTGGCATTGTAAGAGGTATTTCTGGTAATAAAGCGGTATTTACAGCCAGGGATTTCATTGATGTTTTTACACCGGGAGCTATTGCCACACCCACTATTTTCCCCGATTTATCAACCACGGTAAATGTAAGTGCAGTGCCAAAATCAACAACAACCACATTTTCTCTAAATAATGCATTGGCAGCAGCTGCATTGGCGACAAGGTCCGATCCTATTTCATGGGGGTTATCAATAGCAAGTTTTTCTACGTCAATGATTTCCGGAGTAATTACAAAGGGAGCCATGTTGAAGGTAGCCTCAATTTCAAGAGGTAAAATCCGCGTAAGTTTCGGAACGACACTGCTTAACAATATGGCATCAATTGAATCCGTTTGAATGCTGTTTTTCTCCTTCAGGATGCGTAATTCTTTTATAAAAAAATCGATATTGGAGCTCATCCCACTGGGAATACGCTGAATTGTACTCCAGGTATTGTTTACATAAGATGATATTACAACGTCAGTATTTCCTATGTCAAATCCAAGATACATCAGTGACTTTTTATATAGTTTTCTGATTCCTCTCTAACAGCCCTAACCTGGGCATATTTTTTCGCTTTTTTATAATATTTGACCGCTGTATCGGTATCATTATTCATATCACTAATTCTCGCCAGGCCTGCGTACGCCATACTCTTCGCATGGAAGCCTTCATTTTCAAAATTTTCTCCGATTAATATCGACCGTTGGTAGTATCCAACCGCGACTTTTGGATCATGATCGTAATCTTCAACATACAAACCCTTAAAGGCATTGCCACACATTCGGTAAAAAAGCCTTTCATGAACAAGCAACTCATTGATTATTACAATTCCCTTATCAAGGTTGTGCATCATACCCAAAGCCTCCAGATACAATATTTGAAAATAGGCATTATTCGGATAACTTTTCACAAGATTGTCCATGATTACAAGTGCGAGTTCAGGTTTTTCCTCATAACGCAGGTAAACGTAAGCCAAATAATGTGCAGCTTCCACCTTTGATAAAGGGGCCTTTTGAGCTGCATATTTCATTTCCTCCAGTCCATTCTCAATATCACCACTTCTGAATACCCAGACGAAGGGTTTATATATGGGATGCATTTCCGGATATTTCTCGCGATAGTAATTGTAAATTCCGCTTGAAAAATAAAATTCGATATATTCATTTTTTGAATCAATTCCTTCCATTACCCCGTTGTAGGCTTTTTTCGCCTCAGAAACAGCCTTAAAGGTTCTCCCCTGTTCTCCATAATATTGAGCCAGTAATCCGTGCGACATCAATGCAAAAAAAGTAGCCTCCGGATTCTTTTTATCTGATTCAAGTATCAGATCTGACTTATCGATAGCTTGCAATAAATATTGTTCAATCTGCGGAAAATTTGCAGGTTCAGAATCAGGAATGGATTGCCATACCTCATTGAGGGCAAATAATATATCTACAATAGGATGACCTGGAACAAGCGTTTCAAGTTTTGCGATATTTTCATTGGCTTTGTGGTATTCGAGTCTATAGATCGGAGTTGCAATCGTATTGATGATACTGTCCAGGTTTTCTATTTCTGACAACCTCTTTTGTCCCATGGCAGGGGCCATAAAAACAAGGAAGATAATAAAGCCAAAGAAGCAAGATTTAGGATCGTTCATCTCCATTCATACCTTTTCCGGTTATTGGAAGATTTTACTTAACAAAGGATCAGTCATAATATTCGCTACAATTTTTGAAGCAATTTCCTGGTCATAACCCATTAATGCTGTAAAAAGCATTCGTTTCTTTTCAACCGGTGAAGACTTGGTTTTAATGATCTTTAGAAGGCTACGGTACTGGGAAATATTAAGTTCTTCTTCAATGGCATTTTTTATTGCATCCGATAATTTACTTTGTAATACTTTTGGCGGGATATCATCTATATTGGTATCCTCTATACCAAGGATTTCAAGCTCTGTAATGCAGGCTTCTAAAATACCTTTTCCTCTTTTCTTACATGAATCCATCTGATCTCTTGAACCGGATGAATCCCGCAAAGACCAGCTTCCAAAATCAAACCTAACTTTATCTATCTCGCTAATTTTGGTTGAAGCATCCCCAAATACCC
>SDBV01007781.1_pt1 | contig 14581 bp, 13 predicted proteins | sample 2277081 | NCBI WGS metagenome assembly SDBV01 (sample SAMN10402039, study PRJNA504765) | marine sediment metagenome | isolation source: marine sediment core GS10_PC15, 223 cmbsf | place: Arctic Ocean: Southern Knipovich Ridge | collected 2010
GAGATCTTGCTCAAGGAGCGTCGACAGGGTACGATAAAGCGTTTCATTCCCCGATAGCTCAGTTGGTAGAGCAAGCGGCTGTTAACCGCTTTGTCCGAGGTTCGAGTCCTCGTCGGGGAGCTTGACGTAAGTCCCGCTGAATCCTGGAGTTAGGATACCCACCTGCGTCGGGTGGTGCGGCCTGGAAGTCCCGAAAAAAGTAGTACCGGTACTACTTTTGGACTGAGAAAGGAGCCGCATATACCCATCAGACGCCCTCGTCCCCCCAAGCACCGCCATTACAAGCCGAAGGATCTGGCTGTCGTCAGAATCAACGGACGCGATCACTACCTGGGGAAATACGGAAGCCCGGAAAGCCACGAACGCTACGACCGTCAAGTCGCTGAATGGCTCGTCGCTCGGCATGAGAAACGTGATTCCGGGGACGTGCAGCCGTACTCTTCCACCCGGCCGGCGATCACTGCCAACAAACTGATCTTGGCCTTCTGGCAGCACGCCAAGCAGCGGTACGTCAAAAGCGGCCAGCCGACCAGCGAGCAAAGCAGCTTTATGGACGCGAATCGGTCACGGACTTTGGCCCCCTTGCATTGGTGGCATGTCGGCAGAGGTTGATCGAGGCCGGAATCTGCCGCAAACGGGTCAACCAGCACGTCACCCGCATCCGCCAGATGTTCAAGCCGTCCTGGGGAGGCGTGCTTAATCCGGACCATTGACATTAGGATGCAGGGCGAGATCTGGGAGTACCGCCCGCATTCGCACAAGGGCGAACACCACAGGGAAGAGCGTTTGGTGTACCTTGGCCCTGCCTTTCCGAGGATCTGCTTTCCATTTTCTCTGAATTTCTTTCCCGTCGGCAAGTCAGGCTCGGTATTTGGCGGCCGGGACTCCGAGAAGCTTGAGGATACGGCGTTGCAGGGCGGATAGCTCGGTCACGAAGACGGTGGGGGCTTCGTCATCGCTGTGGAGCGTGTGGCGGTGGATGTCGTCGAACAGGTCGATGTTCCCCAGCGAAACCAACTGTTTGCGGAGAAGTATTTCGAGGACATCCTCGGCACTCGCGAACCCGTAAAAACGATGGTGTTCGCCGCATCGATTGCCCACGCCAAGAACCTGAGGTATGCCCTCATCGAAGAGTATAACCAACGGAACAATCTACCTCCCAATGATGCGGCAGCCGAAAGGTTCATCGTCGCCGTCCACAACGAAATATCCGGTGCCCGCGAGTTGATCGAGGAGTTTCAGAAGATCACCGAAGCCGACGAACGTAATGCGATCATCGAGCAGGCGCACAAAGATCCGAAGATGGCGCCGCGTCCAATTGTGCTCATCGGCGTTGGTATGCTCGATACGGGAATCGATGCGCCCGACGTCGAGGTCATCCTCATGGCCCGACCGACGAAGTCGAAGGTTCTGTACGTCCAGATGAAAGGACGCGGCACTCGCAAGTGCCAAGAAACCGGAAAGGACTTCTACAAACTTATCGACTTCGTTGACATCACCCGTCTTGAGCCTGCCGTGACCAACGACACGCCGGGCGTCGAAGATGCGCCGGTTGAGCAAGAGAAAGAGGAGATCATTGACCGCGAACGTGGTGAAACAGGCGGTGGCGATGACGCTGATCGAGAACAGCCAGCAACAGAGCAGGAAATGGTGATCGCCGACGTCCCTGTCCACCTCGTGTTTTCGGAGACCATTTCTCCCGCAGTGCTGGAAGAACTCCGTCGCCAGGTCGAAGCACAACTTAAAGGTGGGCTGGAGCGCGAAGGGCTCAAACAGCGTTTCGCCCAGACCATCATGTGCTGGCGGTACTTCAAAGCGGGTGGGCTGCCTGATCACGCCTTTCTCGCGACAATGGGCTTCGATGTCCCATCGCTTCGCGATCTCTATGGCGAACCGGAAGCAACGCTGGAAGATTTCATCGCAGTGGCCACCGGCGAAGCGGACTTCGATACGCTTCGTCAGCGGCGCGAGTTTGAGAAGTGGGCTCAAGAACGCGGTCTGAACCATGAAAAGCGTGAGTTCGTTCTGATGGTCTGTGACTTCAAGCGGGCCAATCCAGACATCACACCCGAGCAGATTCTGCGAAGTCAGTGGCTCGACCAGGAAGGGGGGATCGTCCGGATCAAATCACTGTTTGACAACCTGGGCACGCTGGTTGATCTCGCTGACGAGGCCCTCGCACTGTCGTGGGGCGAACCAATGATTGTGGAGGATCACGATGCCGCGAACGCCTGATTTCAACCAATTCGGAGAAGAACTTTGAGAAGTGGCCAATGTCTTCCGTGACGATGCGCTCCATGCAACGGAACGGCTGGAAACTTTCAGCCTGTTCTTGTTTCTGAAACTCTGGGACGAAATCGAGCTCGAACACGAAGACGCGATTGGCAAGAAGTTGTCAGACGGCGATGCGTTGATCCCGGAGATCTATCGGTTCCACGACTGGGCGAGCGACCCGGATGCCTATGCAAAGGCGCACGGCTTTGAGGATTCAATCGATTTGTGCCGCCAGATGTTTGCCGACTTGGTAACTCTGGAGTCCACACACCCTACCGCTTGCGATGTTCGGCGGCTCTTCAAAGACACCGTCTTCCTTCTCCGCTATACGACGACCATCCGCGCCCTTGTGTCGCGACTTCAGGGCCTGATTGTCACGACGAGCGATTTCAGCGCGGGAGCAAGACCTGTTGGAGATCGATGATGAGAGTCCCGACGCCGACACGCCCAAGGATCTGGCCGACGCGCTGTATATCATCAATGAGATGGCGACGCCGAAAGGGATGGACGGGTTGCTAGAAGAGGCGAAGGCGAAAGAGATCAGTTTGGATGGACACACCGAACAGTCGCCTGCCGACATCGCCTTGCACGTCTGGCTCCACGATAGAGACCTCGTGGAACGCAAGCACGCCGAGCAGTTTATCACGCGGAAGCGGTCGTTCGAGTACTACCAGACGGAGGCAGACCCGGTCCCCCAATTCAGGTTCCTCGGCAGAATTATTGGGTCGATTTCGCGGCGTGGCAGCATAACCCTTGACATAGCAAGCCTTTACATCCCAGGTGGCGTGTCGGCTTTTGAGGTAGAGAAACCAAGTACCGGTGCCTCTTCTCTATTGCGCGCCTACTTTGATCGATTCGCCTTGAAAGACGGGGCCAGAGAAGAGGCACCGGTACTCCGCTGTCGCATGCCGGACGTGAATCCGCCCACATATTCTGCCGAGGAGCCATATAACAACACTCTCTCTTCTTCTTTCCCTTCTTTCACCCGTATGCGTGCGCACGCCCGCACGGGCGTGTATTCGTGTGTGCGCGCGTGGTAGGGGTGAAAGAAGAAAGAAGCCATTAGGTACTTCCCGGCAGGTGGAGGCAGGTGCCCCCCGCGGGAACAGTCGCCTTCTTGAGCACAGTTTGTTTTGCCTGTCCGCCTTTTTTCAAGGAGCAGAGAACCCATGAAAGTCGAACTTCGGAAGCTGTCAGAGATCACCCCCTACGAGAACAATCCCCGCCAAAATGACGCCGCCGTGGTGCCGTCGATCCGCGAGTTCGGATTCCGTCAGCCGATCGTCGTGGACGCCGAGGGCGTGATCGTCTGCGGTCACACCCGGTACAAGGCGGCTCAGAAGATGGGGCTGGAGAAGGTGCCGATCGAACTGGCCGACCTGCAGGCGGCCGACTTCGACCTGGACCTGATCGGGTTTTCCCAGGACGAATTGGCCGAACTACTGGACCCGGGCGTGAAGGACGGCCTGACCGATCCGGACGACGTGCCCGAGCCGCCCGACGAGGCGGTGACCCAGCCCGGCGATCTGTGGATCCTCGGGGACCATCGATTGCTCTGCGGCGACAGCAGCAAGCCGGAGGACGTCGACCGGTTGCTCGGCGGCGCAACCATTCAACTGGTCAACACCGATCCGCCATACAACGTTCGGGTCGAACCCCGCAGCAACAACGCCCGAGTGCTCGATCCCGGCCGAGGATTCTACATCTGGGGCGGATACGCGAACTGCGCCAACTACCCGCCATTCTTGAAGAAGCACAAGCTGTACTTTTCCCAGGCAATTATCTGGGACAAGCAGCACCCGGTGCTCACCCGCAAGGACTTCATGGGCGCCCACGAGTGGTGCTTCTACGGGTGGAAGGAGGGGGCTGCCCACCAATATCTCGGTCCCCACAACGCAACCGACCTGTGGCACGTCAAGAAGATCAACCCGAACAAGATGGTCCACTTGACCGAGAAGCCGGTCGAGCTGGCCTCAACTCCACGCCGCTGGGCGAGGTGATCAACGAGCGGCAACTGCATCGCCATCGCACGCGGGCCGGCCTGCGTATCGGGGACGGGCGGTTCGTTGACCTTCTCCGCTACGTCGCTTGGCTCGTTCAGATCCGCCACGAGCCAAAACGCGAACCGGACGCCGATCCCTACGAGACGCTCAAGGAACGTGCCCGGGCTCGCAACGCCGCGCTGTCATTGGCTGGCCGTGACATCGGCGAGTCCTATTTCCGTCAAACGTTCCATTCCAGGCCCTGGACGGGATCGCCAACCGCTGCAACGGCCAACTGTACCAAGACGAGCGGACGCACATCGGTTGGACGGCCCGCGAAATCATCCTGCCCACCATTCCCGGCAGCAAGGCCAGTGGGGCGATTATCAAGGTCGCCGGTATCACGGGTCGGATTCGCGGGATGAAGTACAAGCGGGCAGACGGCAAGACGGTCCGACCGTCGCTCGTGGTGCTCGACGATCCGCAGACCGACGAGTCGGCCCGATCGCTGTCGCAGTGCGCCACGCGGGAGAGCATCCTGGCTGGTGCGGTCCTTGGCCTGGCCGGCCCGGGCAAGAAGATCTCGGGCATCATGCCTTGCACGGTCATTCGCCCGAGCGATATGGCGGACAGCATCCTCGACCGAGACAAACACCCGCAATGGCAGGGTGAGCGAACGAAGATAGTCTACTCGTTCCCCAAGAACGAGAAGCTCTGGACTCGGTACGCCGAGATCCGGGCCGAGCGGCTCCGCAACGGCGTGGGGCTCAAGACGGCGACGGAATTCTACGGGCAGAACCGCGAGGCGATGGACGAAGGCGCTGTCGTCGCGTGGCCGGAGCGCCACAACTACGACGAACTCAGCGCGATCCAGCACGCGATGAACCTGAAGCTTCAGAACGAAGCCGCGTTCTTCGCCGAGTACCGCGTGAAGACCGAAGGCCGCGGTCGCATGGTCGACGAATGGAAGGCGCGCCCCGAGCGTCCCGAGACAAGAAGGACGACCGCGGCATCTGCTGCCCCACGTGCGGATGGCCTTCTATCGCGGCCTCTCCTACCAGACGTACAGCATCGACCCGGTCCATGTTGACGAGTCGGATGCGATCGGCTACTGGGACGTCTCGGCCCAGTAGCCGTCTGTATTGGCCACACCGATGAAGTCTATCAGAACATGGCCCGTGTCGCGGCCCGATCGATCGTCCGCAAGACGCCCGGCGTGACCGTGAAGCTTGTGGCCCACTTCGATAGTCACGTCACGGTTGAGGGCTGCCACCGGCAGAGCTGCATGATCTCTAACTGCCCAGTAAAATCGGGAGCGATGTTTCCGATCCACAAAGCCGCCAATTCTGCCTGCATCCATCGTTGGATTCCCACTCAAACCGCGGCTGGTTGCGTACGGCGGCAAGAAACGAGTGCGATGCAACCCATGGGTTCGGACGCCGATGCGCCGTCACCCGCTGTTTGGGGGCCCCATTTCCACGATGCCCACCCGCCTGACACGATCCACTACAAGCCGCCGGGTTTTGGCGATCTTGTGACGGTCCAGGCTGTCGGTTTTTCTCGAATCAGTAGCGGGCCGCCCGACTAAAGAGGGGAAGGTGGGGTTTCTCAAGCAAACACCGGTGGCTTCTGTCTTGTGCTTTCTCCGGCAGGAAGCTAATTTGATCGGTAGGTTGGCCGCCGCAGTGGCATTGGTCCGGCGTCGAGTTCGGGAAGACGAAATAGCATCGTGAGGCAAAGGCGATGAGCCCAAGAACGAGAGTGCTTCTGCTGGTGGTGATCATGTCTGGCGTTGCCGTCGGCGTAACGGGGGATCACGCTCTTGGCGTTGTACTCCGCGGCGTTCGACCAGCAGAAGGAACGGCTGCTGGAGACGGCTCAGAGTCAAGCTCGCGTGATAGAAGCGATTGCGCGGCACGAGAAGCTAGACGCACGCGAGTCCCAACGCCTTTACCCCCCTTCACTACCACTCTGGAGATGCTCAGGGGGTCGCACGAGCAGTTTCACGGGTTTGGGCAGACGGGTGAGTTCACGCTGGCCAAGCGCGAGGGCGACCAGATCGTCTTCCTTTTGAGCCACCGACACGGCGATCTGGACGACCCGCAACCGGTGCCGTTTAAGTCTGGCTCGGCCGAGCCTATGCGACTCGCCTTGTCGGAAACACTTGGAGCAACGGTGGTTGGTCTGGACTACCGCGGTCAACGGGTATTAGCCGCTTACGAACCGGTGAAGGTCTTCGATCTGGGCATCGTCGCCAAGATCGATCTAGCGGAGGTCAGGGCGCCGTTCGTCAGGGCCGGCCTATTCGCAACCGGCGGCGCCGCGGGGCTGATCCTCCTCGGCATCGTGGCCTTTCTTCGTATCGGCAATCCCATCGTGCGGCGAATCGAGGAAAGTGAAGAAGAATACCGATCGATCCTTCACACCGCGATGGACGGGTTTGGGATCGTCAACACCCAGGGACGATTCGTCGACGTGAATCCCGCCTATTGCGATCTGACCGGTTACAGTCGCGAAGAACTGCTCACCATGGGCGTCCCCGACGTCGAGGTGGCCGAGTCGGCTGAAGAGACGGCCAAGCACATGCGCCAAGTCATCGAAACCGGTTGCGATCGCTTCGACACCAAACACCGGTGCAAGGACGGGCGAGTCGTCGACGTCGAGGTCAGCGGTACGTACATGAAGGGAGAGCCGGACAAGTGTATCGTGTTCCTCCGCGACGTCACCGAACGCAAGCAGACGGAGGAGGCGTTGCAACGGATTCAGTGGCTGCTGACGAAAGGCACGGAGAACGAAGCTCCCGTCGAGACACCTCGGCAACAGCCCTATGGCGACTTGACCAAGCTAAACACCAACCGTCTGATACTCGACTCGGTCGGAGCGGATATTCTCTCCGACATCGCAAACGATTTCCTGAGTCTGCTGGACACGTCAACCGCGATCTACGAGAAGAATGGGGACTACGCGCTGGGCCTCTTTTCTTCCGGTTGGTGTCAGTTTCTCGACAACGCTTCACGGAATCTCTGTGGTACCGACGGCAGCCAGGAAGCGCTGGCGTGCGGTAAGTGGCACTGCCACGAGTCGTGCTGGACTGAAGCCTCCAGGGCGGCCATCGAAACGGGGCAGCCGGCCGACATCGAGTGCAACGGCGGCATTCATCTTTATGCCGTGCCGATCCGGGCTGGTAGCGAGGTCGTTGGAGCCATCAACTTCGGCTACGGCGACCCGCCACGCAACGAGCACAAACTCCAGGAAATCGCCCAGAAATACGCGATTGCCTCGGACGAACTCTTGGAACAGGCCGAAGGCTACGAGTCCCGGCCACACTTCATCATTGAGATTGCGAAGGAGCGTTTGCTGACCTCCGCCAGATTGATTGGCGAAATCGTCGAGCGCAAGCAAACAGAAGAGCGGTTGGCGATGGCACACGGAGAACTGGAATCGAGGGCGGCCCAACTGGAAGCAGCCAACGAAGAGCTCGCCGGATATGCCCACGCGGTATCTCACGACGTCATGGCGCCCCTGCGGGCGATCCACAACTATGTGGACTTCCTGCGAGAGGATCTCGAATCGGTCGTCGAGGCCCAGCAGGCCGCGTATCTCGATGGACTCGGCCGCGCGGTCCGGCAGGGTGAAGAACTGGTCCAAGATCTGCTGGAACTCTCTGGGATCGGCAGCACCAGCGGCCGGATCGAGGCAATCGACGTCGGGCAGTTCGTGCGCGAACTGATCGCATCTCTCGATCTGTCGCCGCAGGTCGAGATCGTGATCGGCAGCGACTTACCCACCATAGACGTGGACCGCACCCTGCTGCGTCAGATAATCCAGAATCTAATCGCAAACGCGGCCAAATTCAACCGTTCCGATCGCAAACGCGTTGAGATCGGCTGGATTGCGGTATCGCGCGATCGCGGTGAACTGTTTGTCCGCGACAACGGCATTGGGATTGAGCCTCGCTACCGCGAGCAGATTTTTCGCATCTTCGAGCGGCTGCACACGCGTGAGGAGTACGAGGGCACGGGCATCGGGCTTGCCCTGGTCGCCAAGGCGGCAAGTAGACTCGATGGCTCGGTCCGGTTAGAATCGGAGATTGGCGAAGGTACCACGTTCTTCGTCGCCCTCCCCAAGAGACAGCACCAAAGCCCCCCGACACCCGAGAGGAGTGACGACGATGAGCGACAGGCCCTTCGTAGTTCTGATGGCCGAGGACGATGAGCACGACATTATGGCCACCGAGCGTGCATGAAAGAAGAACCATATTTCCAACCCCCTGTACGTGGTCAGGGACGGCGAGAAGTGTCTCGACTTTCTCCACCAGCGTGGGAAGTATGCCGAGCCGGGCTCTGCACCGCGGCCCGGCATCCTGCTGCTGGATCTGAAAATGCCGAAGATGGACGGCCTGGCCGTTCTGAAGCACATCAAGCAAGACGAGGGGCTCCACCGCCTGCCGGTTGTGATCCTCACCACCTCCAAGGCCGAAGGGGATCGGTTGAAGAGCTATGACCTGGGCGCCAATGCGTTCATGGTCAAGCCGATCGGATTCGAAGGCCTCTCGGAGGCGGTCAAGACGTTGAACCTTTTCTGGCAGATTGTCGATCTTCCCGGAGGTTATCTCGACAAACAATGAAGGATCGAAGATGGATGAAGGATCATTATTGCTTCGCGTTCTGCTGGTCGAAGACAACGAGCACGACCGGGTGGCCTTCTGCCGCGCGTTGCTGGGCGGCCAAGTCGCCGCTGAGATCACCGAGTGCGTCCGCGCCGAAGAAGCCCTGGAGTTGGTTCGCGCCGACCCTTCGTCGTTCGACGTAATCGTCACCGACCATGGGCTACCCGGCCTTTCCGGCATGGAGTTGTGCAAGCAGCTTCTTAAGGAGCAGGTTCCCCTGCCGTTGGTAATCCTCACGGGAGCCGGCTCGGAACAACTCGCCGTCGAGGCGCTGCGGGCCGGCGTTGACGACTATCTCATCAAGGATCCCAACCGGGCCTATCTCGACCTGCTCCAGGTAGTACTGCCCAACGTGGCGCAAAGGTACCGCGATCGCCTGGCACGCAAGCAGTCCGAGCGGGCTCTGAAGGAATCGGAAGAGCGGTTTGCCAAGGCCTTCCACTCGGCTCCGATTCCCATCACCATTACCACGCTCGCGGAAGGCCGCATCGTCGACGTCAACGAGAGCTTTCTGCGGATGATCGGGTACGATCGTGATGAACTCATCGGGCGGTCGGCTCTTGAATTGGGATTGTGGAAGTCTCCCCAGGAGCGGCGTCGCTTCCTTGAAGCGGCGGAGAAGAGTTACGAAGTCGGCTATACCTTGGAAGTGCTCGTCGCCACGAAAACCGGGCAGACGCGACCTGTGAAGTGGCTGTAAACAGCATGGATTTGGCCGGTGAGGCATGCGCGCTGTCCGTGGTGCATGACGTCACCGAAAAGAGGCAGCAAGAACAGCGGCACGAAGCGATCCTGCGCACGTCGATGGACGGTTTCTGGATGCTTGATCTGAAAGGAAACATCTGCGAGGTCAACGACGCCTATTGCGATCTGGTCGGTTACGATCGCGACGAGTTGCTCTCGATGAACGTGGCCGATCTGGAAGCGGTCGAATCATCCGAGGAGACTGAAGCCCACCTCCGGAAAACCCAAGAGGCAGGCTACAGTCGCTTCGAGACGCGTCATCGCCTTAAAGACGGATCGACCGTGGCCATCGAGGCCTGCATCAACTATCTACCCATGGACGGCGGCCGGATGTTCGCGTTCTTCCGCGACATTACCCAGCGCAAGCAGGCCGAGGAGAAGCTGCGGCAGAGCGAATCGGAGTTGAGCACCATCTACGACAACGCCCCACTGGCCATGATGCTCGTCGATCGCGAGCGGCGCGTCGTTAAAATGAACGCGCCCGCAATGAAGATGGGCCAATGTTCGCTGGAAGAGATCATCGGAGTTCGCTGCGGGGAAGCGTTGCGATGTGTCCACGCCCCGGAGTCCCCCCAAGGCTGTGGGTTCGCTCCGGATTGCGAGGCTTGCCCCATACGCACCACCATTCGTTCGGGAAAACCGGTGCATCAAGGGGAGGCCGCAATCTCTTTCGACCACCCGGACGGTCCGGTCAACATGCATCTTCTGGTCTCCACGACGCCCCTGAGCGTGTCGGAGGAAGATTTCGTTCTTGTGTGTCTGGAAGACGTTACCGAGCGCAAGCGGGCGGAGGAGGCGTTGCGCGAGAGCGAAGAACGATATCGGGCGATTGCGGAGGATATGCCCGTGCTGGTTTGTCGCTCTCTTCCCGGCGGCCAGATCACCTATGTCAACCAGGCCTATTGCCGCTATTTCAATAAGACATCCGAGGAGTTGGTCGGTCAGACCTTCCTCTCGCTGATTCCCGAAGCGGATCGGGCGGCGGTCATGGCCAATATCTCGGCGCTGACGGCCGAATCTCCGACGCAGTCGCACGAGCACCCGGTGACCGCCCCAAACGGCGAGATCCGCTGGCAACGTTGGACGAATCGAGCGATGTTCGACGCCCAGGGAAACGCTGTCGCCTACCAAGCCATCGGCGAGGACATCACCGAGCGCAAGCAGGCGGAGAAGGCGCTGCGGGAAAGCGAAGCGAATAACCTCGCCATGCTGGAAGCAGTCCCGGACCTTACTTTCCGGTTATCGCGCGACGGCACATACCTGGATTTCCATGCGCCGTATTCGGACGAACTCTACGCGGCCCCGGAGGACATTATCGGGAAGACCGTCAGTGAGTTGCTGCCCGATGAAGTGGCACGGCAGTTCATGAAACACATCGAGCGAGCCTTCGAGCAGCAAGCCATGCAGGTCTTCGAGTATCAACTTGATTTCCCGGACAGCGACCGGCGATACTTCGAGGCTCGAATGGTCCTCTGCGGGGAAGATAGCGTGTTGACGATCGTGCGAAACGTCACCGATCGCAAGCTGGCCGAGCAGGCCCTGCGGGAGGCCCATCAGCAACTGGAGCTGCGTGTCGAGGAGCGCACCGCGCAACTCTCGACCGCCAACCGAGACCTCAAGCAGGAAGTCGCCGAACGCAAACGGGCCGAAGAGGCGCTGCGGGCAAGTGAAGACCGTGTCCAGAGGCAACTCGACGAACTGAATCAGTTGTACGACTCGATCCCGGTGGGCCTCTGCTTGTTCGACCGCGATCTGCGTTTCTTGCGAATCAACGAGCGGCTGACTGCCATGAACGGCCCCTCGGTCGAGGAGCACATCGGTCGAACCATCGAAGAAGTCCTGCCGGGCCTTGACACTAGATTAACGCTGGCCAAGCAACGGGTGATCGAAACCGGGCAACCGATCTTGAATAACGAGTTCAGCGGCCCTATACCGGCCGATCCCGACGTGGTGCGGCATTGGATGGTGAGCCACTACCCGGTCAAAGCGGAGGACGGGCAGGTGCGGGCCGTCGGCTCGGTCGTGCTGGATATCACCGAACGCAAACAGAAGGAAGAGCAAATCGTACAGCAAGCCGCCGTACTGACGGCCATCAACGACGTATTTCGAGAGGCTCTGGCGTGTGAAACCGAGGATGAATTGGGCAAGAAGTGTCTCGCCGTGGCCGAGAGGCTCACCGGCAGCAAGTTCGGATTCTTTGTCAAACTCAACTCGGCGGGCTTTTTCGATACGATCGCGATCAGCAATCCCGGATGGGACGCGTGCGAAATGGCGGTCTCCGATGCCGGATCTCTGATCAAGAACATGCACGTCCGAGGAATCGATCGCTCGACCATAAGGGAGGGAAAGTCTCGGATCGTCCACGGCCACGAAATGGCGACCCATCCCGACCGGTGCGGCACGCCCGAGGGGCATCCTCCCATCACCGCTTTCCTCGGGGTTCCCCTAAAACAAGGGGAAGAAACGATCGGTATGATCGGTTTGGGAAATAAAGAGGACGAGTATACCGTCGCCGATCAGCATGCCATTGAACATCTGGCCGTGGCCTTTGTGGAAGTTTTGCGGAACAAGAGGGCCGAAGGCAGGTTGGACCACATGCAGGCCCAATTGGCACACGTGGCCCGTGTTTCCACGGTGGGCGAAATGGTGGCCGGCATTGCCCATGAAGTAAACCAGCCGCTGTGTTCGATCCGGAACTTTACCCAAGCCACCGGTAACCTGCTGGCGGCCGAAAAACAGGTGAACTTGGACGACTTGCGCGAGTGGAACGCCGCGATCAACAGGGCTGCCTCGCACGCCGCGGAAGTCGTTAAGCGACTGCGCGGGTTCGTCCGGCGAACCGAATTGCAACGTTCCTTCTGCGAAATCAACGAAATCGTCAATGAGGCCCTGCATCTTGTCGCCTTTGAAGCCGGCCGACACGAAACTACCGTAGGGCTGGAACTCTCCGAGGTCTCCCCCACCGTCCACGTCGATGGCCGGCCGGGCTGTCTGGTTACGGACGTACGCATGCTGGGGATGAGCGGACTCGAACTCCAGGAGAAACTGCGCGAACTCGACGTCCACCTACCCGTGGTTGTCATGACGGCCCACGCGACAACCCCCTTGACCGTCCGCGCCATGCAGGGCGGGGCCCTCACCTTGCTGGAGAAGCCTTTTGAGGAAAACGAACTCTGGGATGCAATCCGCAAGGCACTGGCGAAGGATGCCGAGCAGCGCGCCACACACGAGCGCCGCCGGGAACTGAGCCGTCGCATCGAACGACTTACGCCGACGCAACGCGAGGTGATGGACTTGATCGTCGCCGGAAAGTCTAACAAGTGGATCGCCAAGGAGTTGGATGTTGGCGTACGGACCGTGGAATCCCGGCGGCGCGAGGTCTTTGAGCAGATGCAGGCCGAGTCTCTGGCCGAGTTGGTTCGTCTGGCGATTGAAGCAAGTTCTGAATCCTCGCCGACCCGGCCAACACCGCAGAAGCGCCCTCGCGCGTGACGCTCATCCGTTCTGCACCACTGAGGCCAATGCTTGCGTCCAGCGAAGGACGCGGCGGTAAGCATGTTCGAGGACGTCAAGAACTTCCTTCGGGCCCGCCGACTTCAAGATGTAGCCGGTCGCCTCCAACTTCAGTGCTCGGCGGAGGGCCTCCGGCGAGAAATACGCTGAATGAATGATGACCTGGCAGTAGGGGTTTCGCCGCTTCGCGCACTTGAGAATCTCAAACCCATCGACCGCCGGCATCTCGATATCCGTGAGAACCAGGTCCGGAGAGTTGCGGTTGGTCCAGGATTGTGCAGCCACCGGGTCAGTCAGTGCAGTCAGGTTGATTCTTCCCTGAAAGGCGCGACGGATCACCACGGTGAACGACCGCGCCATGAATTCGTCGTCGTCGATCAGAAGCATCTTGAGATTATCGTCCATCGCTTTCTCCTGTTGATCAATCATCGGGCGGAATTCCACCGGTGGCAAGAACCAATGCCCGCCGTCTTTTACGGCAAACCGCATGTTTGTTGACTCGATCTGTTGGGTAAGCGGCGACCCCGGAAGCATCTGATCCCCCAAACCGTGGCAACTACGGTAGGCAATGCGGGCCTTGCGATGCTGGATCGTTTTGTACGGATGTTGCTGGAGGGCACTTGCGGGCACCCGCACAAAACGGCGGAAACGTGCATTGGACAGTAATTCTTTCCTGACGCATAGTTCGGTGTCGGCCGGTTCCGGTCCTCCCTGGTCGCTGTGCGCCATCCGAAATCGCGAAGATTAGACACGAAACTACCTGTTTTCAAAAAACCGTTTGAGAGTTTGCAAAAGTCCGGTTCTAATGAGGAGGCTTTCGAGATGCGTCAATTAACGGAAAAGTGGATGAAGTGCAGTTTGGAAGGAATCATCTCGTCGGCCGAAGCTACGGGCAAGGCCCTCAATGAAGTCAAGGAAGCGGCCGAACGCGAGGAACAGGCTCAAGGCGAAAGGGCCGAACGGGCCGAGAAACAGCGACAAGTGGCTGCCGAAGAAGCCCGCAACGCCGAGCAACAGCGACAAGTGGCCGCCGAGGAAACTCGCAAGGCCGATAACCTTCGTAACCAGGTCAACGAACTGTCGCAGACCGCCATCGCCGCCCAGAGAGGTTTGGCCAAGCAGGTCGATGCCGAAGACACCGAACCGATTGGCAAACTGGCCGGCACCGTCAAGCAAATGCTCGAAGATCTTGCCGATGTCATCGGCCAGGTGGCCGAAAGCGCCGACCAGTTCGACGAGGACTCACAAGTGAGTTCCGAGAGTGTGCCGGCACTAGGCTAGTGCGCGTCGGAAAAATGGTGATTCAGCGGCGTGGGGCGGGTGGAACGGCGGCGGAAACTGAGCGAAGATGAGCCAAATGGTCGCATTGGAGTTAGATCACAGGTGCAGTGAGCGCCGT
>SDBV01007782.1_pt1 | contig 14581 bp, 8 predicted proteins | sample 2277081 | NCBI WGS metagenome assembly SDBV01 (sample SAMN10402039, study PRJNA504765) | marine sediment metagenome | isolation source: marine sediment core GS10_PC15, 223 cmbsf | place: Arctic Ocean: Southern Knipovich Ridge | collected 2010
ATTGCACGTCGATATCCGCAACGGCGGGAAGATCGATCGAAACATTGTCCTGAACCACGAACACTGGGAACTGGAAATCGACGGCAAGTGGCTCAAGGAGAGTGGCGGCGCGTCGAGCGGTCGTGCTGTTTATCTCCTCGAGCCCAAGCAAGCACAACACAACGTCGACGTCTGGGTCTGGCTCGGGAAGAACATGACGAAGGCCGTAGAAGGGCTGCCGCCCGGCAAGCACACACTCCGCGTCGCGCACCTTCTCAACGGCCAAGGCCGATCGTCCAATGATCCGCCACAAATCCGGGTGGTGAGTCAGCCGGTGATAATCGAAGTCGTTGCAGAGGACGAAGGCGAAGGCATTGGCGCGGCAGACAGTACACGAGATGAAAGGGTCGCCGCGACGGGAGCAGGCACTGCAATCCCGCCGCCTGACGAGTCGGCCGTCGAACTCGCGACAACCAGGCGGGTGATCGACGCGCAGGGCAGTCCGATCGCCGGAGCGAAAGTCGGGTTCTACGAGAATCGAACGCCTCGCGGAGAGAAACCTTTTTCCTCGACCGTAACAGATGAAGACGGCAAGTTCCCATGTCCCGACCAGGCACCGGACAAAGTCCGTTTCAGTTTCTATCTGGTTGTTTCCGCCCCCGGTTTCCGCACCGGCCAGTGGCTCGGACACTTCCTGGTCGACGGCCGCAGAATTGGAGCCCCTTTGCCCGACACGTTGAGACTCGATCGTGAGGTGACGGTCTCCGGCGTGGTGCTCGGAGCGGACGGTAAGCCGTTGGCGGGTGTGTCGCTGGCGGTGGACTATTTCAACCAGCGGGGGACTTGGGCGAATCTTCGTCGAATTGAGTCGGACGAACAGGGGAGATTCAAGGTCGACGATCTGCCGCCCGCCGATATCTTCATCCGCTATGAGAAGGACAAAGACGACACGTTGAAGGGGGCCGGTGGCGCGCAATTGTTCATCAGTCACGTTCGGGCCAAAGACGGCCAGCAGGTCGAGAACGTTGTGGTTGACCTGTCCAAAGCGAAATGTGTGGTGGAAGGTCAAGTCGTCGACCATAAGGGAAATGGCATTGAAGGCGCTTCAGTAAAGGCAAATTTTGCCGCGTCGGCGTCGCGACTGGCTCATTACGCCTGGGCACGAACGGACCGCAACGGCCGGTATCGCATCGAGGGGCTGCCGCCGCACGAGTTTCTCGTCTCTGCCTGGTCTAAGAATCACTTTGGAGGGCCCGGAGAACGGGTCAAGCTGGAAATCGGAGAGACAAAGACGCTTCGTCTGCTAGGATACCTACCCGGCCACCCGGCCCCGGAACCGAAGCCCGACGACCCAAGGTGGGGCAAGCCGGCGGGAGACCTGCGGGCCGCGGTCGAATTGCGCCCCGGCCGCGAGACATACGAGCTGGGGGAAATCGTCGAGGTACGACCGATTCTGCGCAACACGGGCGAGAAGACCGTGACGCTGATCCACGATTTCGCCCTGGCTGTTCAGTTGCAGGTCACGGACGAGGCCGGGAAGACGCAGACGTTCAGCTACAAGGGCTTCTCGGGCATAACGGTCTCGACTACTTACGTGCTCGAGCCGGGGCATGAGGTGGAAATGCAGGGGCAATTCAGACTCAAACTGCTCGGCGCCGACTACACCGAGGACCTTATACAGAAGCCGGGCACGTTGCTCGCGTTTCCGCTAAAATGTCGTCCGGGAGCCAAATACACGCTCTCGTACGACTTGGGGGAGGGGCTGCGGACCGGGGAGAGTTACCTGGTGGTGAAGGACTAGACCTTCAGTTCGTACGGCTGCCGCTGCTTGCGGCTGAGCCAGGCGTCGGCCTCCCGGTCGCCGACGAATCGTTCCTTCTCGGGGTCCCAAGTCAGCTTGCGGCCCAGCCGCATGGAGATGTTGCCCAGGTGGCAGGTGGCCACGCTGCGGTGCTGGCTTACGACGTCGGAGATGGGCGTCTTGCGGGAGCGGACGCAATCGAAGAAGTTGCCCATGTGGTTGACGATGGCGTCGAGCTTGCCGACTCGCTGGGGGCGGGCAAGGTTGTCGAAGTCGTAGAGCTTGAACCGCTCGGGCGGCAGGGAATTGCCGGTGAGGTCTTCGACCGGCTTGCCGGCGATGGTCCCGCGGTTGACGAAGATCCGGCCGTCGGTTCCGGTGAACATGATGCCGTTTCGTCCGCTGTCGGCGACCGTCATCTCGACTCCGTTGGCGTATCGGTAGCGGGCCGAGAAATCGAGGGCCACGTTGTAGCCGTTGGGCGTGTTGGGGAAGGTGGCCTTGCCGTCGACCTCGACCGGCACCGAGCCGATGCCCCACTGGGCAATGTCCAGGTGATGGGCGCCCCAGTCGGTCATCTGCCCGCCCGAGTATTCGTACCACCAGCGGAAAGTGTAGTGGCAGCGCTGCTGAATATAAGGTACATCGCGTGTTTGACCTTGCCAAAGGTCCCAGTTGAGGTGGCGGGGGGGATCGCCGACGGGAAACGGGCCGCCGACTTTGTTCTTACCCAGCACGACGTCGACCCGTTGCAGCTTCCCGATGCGTCCTTGCCGGACCATTTCCACCGCCAGGCGGAAGCGATGATCGCTGCGCTGCCAGGAGCCGACCTGCACCACCCGGCCGGTCTGGCGGACGACCTTGACCAGTAGCTTGCCTTCGTCGACGGTCAGGGTTAGCGGCTTTTCGACGTAGACGTCCTTGCCGGCCCGGCAGGCGTCGATGACCATGGCGGTATGCCAGTGGTCGGGCGTGCCGATGGTAACCACGTCGATATCCTGGCGGTCGAGTAGCTGGCGGTAGTCTTCGTAGATCTTGGGTGTGCTCCCGAAGCCGGCCCGGGCCTGCTCGCGGACGTGGCGGTCGACGTCGCAGATGGCCACGATATCGCCGTGGGCCCGGGCCTTCAGGGCGATCACCGTGCCTTGGTAGCGCATGCCGACGGCACCGATTCGCAAGCGGTCGTTTTTGGATTTCGGCTGATCGGCGTCTTCGGCGTTGGCGGTGAAGACGTAGGCCGTGATTGCACCGGCGGCCCAGGCGCCGGCCGAGGCGGCGAGAAAACGGCGGCGGGTTTGGCTTGATGTGGTCATGCTGTGTGTCGCCTCTTGGCGGGATTCCGGTGTGGAACCGACCCTTGGAGCCTATCCGAAAACCCCTCACCCCCGGCCCCTCTCCCCGCAAGCGGGGCGAGGGGAGGAGGTTTTTGGATAGGCACTTATTATATGCCCGGCAGGAGGGACTCACAACTGTGAGAGACACTCCTCGAGGTATCGCCGGGCGCGGTTGATTTCAGCCGTGACTTGGGGTACGGTTTCCAGGATCGGAATGCCGCGGGGGACGGGGTGCATGAAGATCTCGGTCAGTCCGCGGTAGTTGATTTTCTTCAGCGCCGCCAGCAGGGGCGTGAAGTCGAGTTTCCCGCGGCCCGGCATCTGTTGAAGCTCCTGCTGCTTGGGCAGCTTCGTCATACATCCCCGGCCGTATTGCCAGGCGTAGAAGTGGACCAGCTTGGGGCCGAGGTCCTCGATCAGCCGTGCCAGCAGCCTTTCGTCCTGGGGCAGGTGGTAGGGGGCCAAGGCCACGCCCAGCTTCGGCGAGGGCGACAGCTCGGCCAGGTAACGGAGCGAGTCGGGCGTGTGGATCAGGGCACTGGCGTGATTCTCGATGCCGATGGTCACGCCCGTCTCTTCGGCCACGGCCAGGTGCGGTTTGATCTCTTCGACGAACCGTTTCACGGCCTGCCGGCACTCTGCTCCGGAGAGGTTCTTGGGGCCCCGGCTGCCGCTGACGACCAGCCGGCCGCCGAACTTCCGCAGCAGGTGCATCTCGGCGCGGAGTCCGAGGGGTCCCAAATCGTAGCGGGTGGTCATTGCCAGGCGGAGGTTGTGCCGCCGGAGGAGTTCGGCGAAGGGTCGGTGGCCCATGGCGTCCATCTGCTCGCGCTGGTCGGCATGATGGCGCGGCCAGAGGTCGATGCACCGGGCCGCGGTCTTTCGGACCTGGGGCAAGATTTCGCGGAGTTTCATCTTGCCGTACATGCTCGAGGCCAACACGTAGCGCAGCGCGAACGGTTGCTGGTTCTCGGCGGCGAGCAGCCGGCAGTTGCCGGCGAGCGCAATGGGCCCGGCCGCCAGCAGGCGACACATCCGTCGACGGGTAAGTGTCGGTTCATTCATTGGCCGCAGTCGCCTTGAGCATCCGGATGAAGTTCTTCAACAGCAGGGTGTTGTCGTGCCAGGTGCGTGCCGTGACCAGGTTGCCGTCGACCACGCAGGGCCGGTCGACGTAGGTGGCGCCGCCCTGCTGGGCGTCCAGGGCACATTTGGCCACGGTGGTGACGGTGCGGCCGCGGATGCAGTCGGCGGCCGTGAGGATCTCGATGCCGTGGCAGAGGGTGGCGACCGGTTTGCCGCTCTCGAAGAAGTGTCGAGTGATCCCCAGCAGGTTCTGATCGTAGCGGAGGTATTCCGGGGCCCGGCCGCCGGAGACGAACAGTCCCGCGTAGGCGGTGGGGTCCACGTCACGGAACGCCAGGGTGGCCCGAATATGGTAGCCGGGCCGCTCCTGAGTGATGTCCCAGGGAGGATCTGTCTGCGGCGGGATTTCGTGCAGTACCTGGTGGTAGAGCCGGGCTTCCGGTCCGGCCACCTCCACCTCGAAGTCGTCTTCCGGCAGCCGGTAGTAGGCGTACATGGTGTCGAGCACTTCGGTGGCGTCGCCCAGCGGCATGAGGACTTTGGGCATGGTGAAGAGTTCCTTCAGTAGTCGGTTTCCAGTGGCCGGAGGAAGAACGTTTCAGGAGAGATCCGAAGGTTAGGAGTTGTCCAAGAACAAGTTCCCGTTTCTTGCGTTTGTTGATAGCCCTGCCCGGGAGGGCGGGGTTCCTGGAATGTCGCCACATCCAACCCCGCCCTCCCGGGCGGGGCTATTCTCCAAAAGTGCGACGTTGTTTTTTGACAACTCCTTGGCTCCCGCGATTACACCGGGAACGGCCGTCGCGGCCAAAGGCAGTCAAGGGCTCAATACCGGGTGGGTCGTCCCTCGGCCAGCCAACTGAGGAAGTCGGCCAGCTCCGGCGATCGAGAGGCGCGGACCTTCGGTGGAGCGGGAGTAGTATGCAGACTTAGCCAGTCGAGGAATTCCTCGCGAATCTCGTCTTCATCTTCGGCGGCCTGGGCCACCGCCTGATCGACGTAGGGTTCCAGCGCCCAGGCCACGTCCGTTGTGCTCTGAAAGCGATCGTCGGGTGACTTGGCGAGCATGGAAGCGACGGTTTCGGCCAAGGGCTGGGGAACCTCCGGCGCCAGGTCGGTCAGCGGCGGAGGCGCTTCGGTGGCATGCCGCATCACCAGGCGAAACGGGTTGCGTTCGACGAACGGGGGGCGCCGGGTAAGGCAGTGAAAGAGGGTGCAGCCGAGCGAGTAGACGTCGCTGCGATGGTCGGCGGCATGGGCGTCCCTGGCCTGTTCGGAGGCCATATAGTCGAAGGTGCCGATCACGGTGTCGGTGGTGGTGGGATGCTCGTCCATGTGGGAGGTCGCCAGCAGTCCCAGGGCGTCGCGGACGGCGCCGAATTCGATGATCTTCAAGCCGCCGCCGGTAGTGATCCACATATTTCCCGGGCAGACGTCGCGGTGGACGAGACCTTTTTCGTGGAAATGGGCCAGCCCCAGGGCGGCGTCGCGCATCAGTCGGCAGGTGGTCGATAACGGGAGGGGATCTTCACGGTCGAGGCGGTCCTGGAGGGTCTCACCCTGAAGGTCTTGAAACGCCAGGTAGTAGATTTCACCCACCCGGCCGATCTGAAAGGTCCGCACGATGTTGGGATGTTCGAGCTCGATACTCACGCGGACTTCGCGGTCCATGCGGGCCAGTTTCTCGGGATCATCTTTGAGCGAACCGGGGAAGACCTTGAGGCTTACCGGTTGTTGGAGTTCCTCGTGGACGGCGCGATAGATGTCGCCCAGGCGGCCTGCGACCATCCGCTCAAAGACGCGATAAGGCCCGAGCATGAAGGGCCCCGTGTGTCCGGCCGTCAGGGCGTCGCCTTGAAACTCGGTCAACAACTTCTGGTCCACCATCCAGGTGATCAGTTCAGTGCCGGAGGTTTGCGGGGAGACGCCGGTTTGATCTTGCCACCGGGCGATCTGCAAATCGGCGTTTTCGGCGGTCATGCACCGACTGTCGATGAGCTGCTGGCGAACTTGGCTGACCGTGCTCATGGGGTTTGATCCTGGGACGATTGGAGCGGAGGGGTTCTCTCCGTCGGCCAGTGTGCCCACGGCAGATTGGGCCGTAAACGCCGCGGGAGCACGACGGCTCCAGGTCCCGGCCGATTCTTCAGAATCTCGGTAGCGGCCGGCTTGCCATGTGCGAGCCCTGGGGGAGACTCGGGAGAACTGGGGGCTGGCCGCGCTCTGCCGCGACCGGCCCAGGCTGGGACCTGGACGACTGAGTCTATCAACGTTCAGAGGTGGGGGCAAGCGTACCCCCTTCGCTTCTCGGCTCTTGACGGCACAAGAAGTGGGGTGCGACCGCGAAAAAGGGACAGCACCCTCCGGGCCGTTCCGGCAAATTGGACCCGCCCCCTTTTTCGTGGCTGCACACGTGCAGGGTTGATTCTTGCGTTTTTGGGGATTCTGGCTATAATGTGGGAACGTGAACGGCTGGGTGGAAGCCCCATTGGCGAAGGATCCTTTGAGCACGAGCTTCGGAGGTGTGGCGATGGTGAGGTCATGGGCGGTCGGCAAAGTTTGTGTGTTTTGCCTTGTCTTGTTGGGGTTGGCCGCCGTGGGGGCAACGCCTTCCGGGGCAACGGTCATCCGGGGCGGCCTCGGAACGGGTAATGTCGGCGCCCCGACAAACGATCCGGGATGGGACAACGTGGTTCTGGTGAGCGGTGGCAGTGGCGTCTATTTGGGAAACCGTTGGGTGTTGACCGCCGCCCACGTCTGGAACAACGCCCCCACTTCCGCAAAATTCGGTGAAGTGTCCTACACCTTGGACACGGGTAGCTGGCAGGGGCTCGAGCTGCCGGGTTCTCCAGGCACGGCTTCCGACCTCGGTCTGTTCCGGCTTACGAGCTCCCCGCCGGGCCTTTCCGGCCTGTCGATCGGCACCCAGGCCCCTATTGCGAATTCGGAGGTGGTTGGGATCGGCTACGGGCGAGATCGGGCCGAGTCGGAAACGTTTTGGGACGTTTCGGGAGGCGTGTGGACCGAAGGTTCGCCCCCGGGCGACGAGAGCGGGTTTGGGCTTAAAACGACCCGTACGAAACGGTGGGGAAAGAACCACATCGACGTTGGCGGGGCTGCGGACCTTCAGGCCAGCGGGTACACGACCAGTGTGCTCCGGATGACGTTCGACCGCTCAGGCGGCGCCGGTGACGACGAGATGCAGGCAGTCACCGGCGACTCGGGCGGGGCGATGTTGTACGAGAGGAATGGCGTCTGGGAGCTGGCGGGGATCTGGATCGCCCGGGAGCCGCTCGAGGGCCAGCCTAGTCTTACGGCCGTGTACGGCAACTACAGCTACGCAGCGGACCTGAGCCTGTACGAAGGGCAGATCATGGCGATCATCCCCGAGCCGTCCACGCTGGCGATGCTGCTGGGCCTGGGCGTGCTGGTTCTATTGACGGGGCGGGGGGTGGTCTTGTCTGTTTGCCGGAGAGCCAGGATCGGCCGGTAGCTGCGGCGTCTGGCAGCCCGTCGAGGAGGCGCGTGCCACTGCTTCGCAGAAGCAGTGCCGGCCGCATTTTCGGTGAAAAACACTGCCTCGGCAAGCCGGCAGTGCCACCCGGCCAATAGCAACCTCGCCCTTCCGGGCGGGGCTATCAGCCGATTCGATCAGGCGGACTTCTTCCTGCACGAATTCTCAACGGTTCTCCAGGGGGAATCGTGCGGCCTGCTGACGTCGGCAGGAGTTTCGGCCTGCCCCCGGTCTTGGATCTGATGTAACATTGGGTGGGACGCACGTCTTTTGTAGCAGCGCCCGGTCTGCCGTGGGCACCCTGGACGGCGGAGCCCCGGCGGAGGGAACGCGGACGGCAAGATGAAGCGCTGGGCTTGGAGTCTGTACGGGTTGCTGGTGGCGGCCTCGGTGGTTTACTGCGCCTGTCTATTCGGCGGTTCGGGCCAGTGGGGACGAGGTGACTGGGACCAGTTCAGTTTCCGCCACGAGACGCCGCGTCTGGCCCTGCTGCGCGACCACCAGCTTCCCTTGTGGAACCCGTACGTCAACGGCGGGAACGTGCTGCTGGCCCATCCCCATTGTCCGGCCTTTTCGCCCTGGTATCTGCCCACCCTGCTGCTGGGCGCGGGGTGGGGGCTGCGAGTGTCGGTGGTGCTGTTCATGGCGTTGGGGGCCACGGGCATGGCGGCGCTGCTGCGCCGCTGGGAGGTGTCGGCTGGGGGGTGTTTCGTCGGCGGCGTGCTGTTGATGATGAGCACGCACTTCGCCCTGCACGTTACCGAGGGGCACCTGGAGTGGTGCGTGTTGGGGTTGATGCCCTGGGTGATGTTGTGCCTGGTGCGGGCCGAGCGCGACTGGCGGTTCGTGATCCTGGGGGGGCTGTGGTTTTCGTCGGGATTGCTGTACGGGTCGATCTACATCGTGGCGGTGTTCGTGCCGGTGTTTGTACTGTGGGCCGTGCTGGAAGGCATCCGCACCTATTCATGGCGGATCCCGGCAAGTTGCGCCGCGATGATCGGATTGACCTTCTTGCTGTGTGCCGTGGTCCTGTTTCCCCGGCTCGATTTTCTCCAGGCCAACCCGCGCAAGACGCGAGCGGACGAGCAGGTATCGCCCGCCGCGTTTGCCCGGATGCTGCTGGATCCCCGTCAAGCGGACCTGTTCAGGCAGACCCGCGACGTTCGCAACCCGCCGGACGCGGAGCTGGACCGGTTTCTTCCGGCGCGGTCTTCCTGGTCCGCCAAATCGTACGACACGCTCGAGTGGCATCGTTTGGAGGTAGTCCTTAAGACGACGTCTGATTGGGCCGACGTCCGCTTCCAGAACTTTCCCTATCGCTTGTTCGTCGGCGGGCTTGGAGCGGAGGGCAAGACACCCGCACAGCTAAACGCGCTGCCGCAGACCAGCGAATGGCTGGCCGTCCAGAACCCGGACCTGGAGAGATCCAAGGAGACGATCCGGGCGACGCTTTATGTCCGGCTGCCCGATCGGGGCGATCTGGAGTTCCTCCTCACCCAGGGCAACGCCGGTGCCACGAGGCTGACGGCCATGTGCGGCGACGAGACCTTGCTCGAGGTGCGCCATTCTCCGGTGGCGGGCGACCTCAAAAACGAGCGGACGTTCAGCATCCCCAGATACAAGATCCTCGGCCAGCAGGATCCAGATGAGCCACCGCCCGCCGGACAGTGGTACGCAGTCGAGGCCACCTTGCGGACCACTGCCGCGTGGTGCGACCTGCAGGTGGTGAACTCTCCGTACGTGTTCCGGGTCAAGGGATGGAAGGGCCGCCGGCAGACCGAGATCCTGCCCTCGATGAGTGGGCTGGCCACCGGCAGCCGGTCGCCGGGCAAGGCAGAGGCCCAGATCGAGGCGACCCTTTATTTCCAGCGTCCTGAGGAAAACAACCTGCGGGTGGCGTTGCTTCAGGGACCCGAGGGGACCAGTACGCTAAGGCTGGAGACCCCGCAAGGAGACCTTATCGCCGCACAGCGCAACGAGACGGCCGCGGGCAGTGGAGAGAAGACCATCGAGTATCTGCTGCCGCGGGAGTCCCTCACGGAACAGCTCGAAGTGCCCACACCGCTGCGATGGCGGCTGAACCGGCGGGGGATGTGGCGCGACTGGCACGAATATGGGTGCTACCTGACCTGGGTAGGGCTGGCGATGGTCGTCTTGGGACTGGTAGTCTCGTTTCGCCGCAACTGGCCGTTGGTGGTCACCGGTTTGTTTGCCGGGCTGATGGCGTTGGGGGTCGCACTGCCGTTGAGCCTCTGGGTGCTCTGGAAGCAGTTGCCGATGTACGGCTCGTTGCAGGTTCCCTCGCGATTCCTGGTGGCGGTGGTCTTCGTGCTGGCGGTCTGCGGCGGATACGGCGTGGACCGCCTGGGACGCTGGGCCGAGAAGGTCGGCGGTGTGTGGGCGGGCAGGTTGCTGGTCGGGGGCATAGGACTGGCCATCTACGTGGAGCTGGCCGTACTGGGCTGGAACCTGTTTTCCGACGTGTTCGTCTGCCAGCCGCACGAAGTGCCGCATTATGGGCAATTCGCCCAGCGCTTTGAGGATGAGGACGCGATCCGCTCGCCCAGCATGTACAGCGCGCACTATCCGTATCTGCTGGGCAACTCGGGCGTGTTGCGGGAGTACGAGAACATTGCCGTCCCGCGAGGAGAAGTTCGCGTTACGAGCGATGCGGGCTATCGCGGCGAAGCATATCTGGATGGCTCGCACGGCACGGCGGAGGTTTCCGATTGGTCGATGTCGCGGGTGAAGGTCCGCCTGGAGGTTACGGCGGCGGACCGGCTGGTGCTGAATCAGAACTATTTCCCGGGCTGGAAGGCGATCCGCCGCGGCGCGCAGGGTACGGCCGAGAAACTGAGTGTCCAAGGGAGCCCCGCCGCGCTGGTTTCGATCGGGGTCCGTCCCGGCGACCGGGAGGTCGAGTTTTATTACCTGCCCGACAGTTTCATCCGGGGCGCGATCCTGTCGGGTGTGACGCTCCTGGGCTGCCTGGGGTTGTTACTGGCAGGCAGCAGGAGCGGGTGGAAGTCGGGGAGGTTGTTGCGACTGGTTGGAGCGCTGGGGCGGCGATTGCGGCTCACCCCGGTCGGCCTCGCGCGGTCGCCCGTAGCGATCTGGGTGTTTTTGGGCCTGGCGTTGAACGTCCCGTTTCTGATCTGCCATCCCGGCCACACGCTGGTCGAGACGCCGCTGGTGCGGTCGCTGGCGGTCAACGTGGTGCTGTTTCTGGCGCCGGGGCTTCCGCTGGTTTGCTTGATGGTCGGGCGGGGCTGGCTGCGGCGGTTGCACCTGCTGTGGGTGATTGTGTTGTCGTTTGCGGTTTTCGCGGCGGTACTGGTGGTTTCGCGGCTTGCCGGTCTGCCGCTTCAGGGCAGCACGATTTGGAACGGGACTTGGATGGCTACCAACCTGGCAATCCTGCTGAACGTCGCGCAGCGAGGGACGCAGTGCCGCCGGCAGCGAGGGACGCCGGGCTGGGGCATTGGCCTTGGCCACGATGGCTGGAAGGTGGGCGGGCCGTTGTTTGCGGTGGCGTATCTAGGGTTCTTCTTCGGCGCCACGCGAGTGGTTCCGCCCATGCAGGATCACGACCTCGACATCCAGTCGCCCGCCTATTCGCTGCTGACGCGATTTACGCCCGAGGTGGTGAACGACCGAGGGCTGCTACACTACTTTGCCCATCCGCTGTTGTTGAATTGTTACGAGGGCGCATCGTTCCTCTACTTCGGAGAGTTGGACTACCTGGCCCGGTTCGACGCGGCGACCGATCGGGTACGGCGTGCCGAGTCGGGCGTTAGCGTGGAGCCGGTCGTTAGCGAGTTTTGCCGGTTTTCGCCGACTCGCCTGGGGCGGGACCGGGTTCCCCATGGAGATGGCCGCGACGAGGCGGGCATGACGCGGCACCGAGTCCTCGACGTTGAAGAGGGGAACTACCGGTTCGACCCACCGCTGGGCGAGTGGTACCGGCGGGGTGAAATGGAGCATGGACTGGGGAAACTGCCGGCGCGGGAGTTTGAGGTGCAGATGCTCTACGACGACTACCGGCGCGAACCCCGCCCCCTTCAGACCCGGACTCCCAACATCTTCCTGGCGGCCTTGACCGTTGCGTTGTTGGGGGCCTGGATCGCTCGGCGCACGGGGCTATGGTGGCTTGCCCTGCTGGTAAGCTTGACCTACGCCACCAGCCCGGAGGTGTTCGTCCGCTCCAGCTACGGCGGTTACTTCGCGATCTCGATGTTCGCGCTGCTGCAGATCCTGCTGGCGGTGGAACGCTTGGCGTCGGATCGTTCGCGAGCTGCCTGGGTGGGCTGTCTGCTGGCCGGGCTGTTCGCGGCGGTGGCCAACAACAAGCTGGTCCTGTTGCCCGCGGCGCTGGTGTTCTGGGAGTTGGCTCGCGCGCAAGCGGGTGGCGTGGCAAGGCGGCTGGCCCGGGCGATCGGACATCCGGTGGTGCTGGGTTTCGCGCTGGGCACGATTGGCTTCTGGATCTACGGTCTGGGGATCAGTCCCGCGGATTTCTGGGACGACCACGTGCGGTTTCATCTGGTCAACCGGATCGTTCACGAGAATACCTTCGGCCACGCGGGATATCCCACAGTGGCCGGGCTTTGGCAGGAGTTCTGGGAGCATACGGGCTACGTGCTGCTGCCGCTGGGGATCGTGGCGCTGGGGTTTCTCTGTTGGAAGAGGGAGATCGGAGAAAACGGCTCTGAAGCCGGCCAAGTCACCCGGGGATGGCGAAATATGCCCGGTCTTTGGGCGATCTGGTTCTTGCTCACCGCCGTAGCCTTCAGCCTGATCGACTGGCGGCAGACGAAGCACCTCACACCACTGTTGCTGCCGCTGTGCCTGGCGCCGGCCCGCTGGGCGGTGTCGGGCCGCACGGTGTTGATCTTGGTGAGCGTGTTGTTTGTGGGGCTGTTGGCGTGGAACCTGGGAATGTTGGCGACCCTGGCAGATGGATTCGGGGTGTCGCCGATCGCCCCGGCGCCCGGATGGTGAGCGGTTGTCCGAGAGCAGGTTTCCGGGAGCGGGTGCCCCCTCCTATGCAGTTGTTTCCTTTGAAGAAGAGGCCCGCCCGGGAGGGCGGGGTTGGCCGCGTTGATGTCCCAAGAACGCATTGCGTTTTATCGCATCGTGGCGCAGCCATGGTCGATAAAACGCTATGCATTGTAGCCATCGCGCTCCGCGTGATGGGGCCCCGCAACGTGGAGAAAACCACTACGTTTGGGCTCATCGCGCGGAGCGTGATGAATACTCTCTGGAAGTTGTTCTTCTGTCGGTCCTTCAGCTTTGCGCCTTGGGCCTTTGGGAGAGAATCTCTCCCAAGCAAACCCTTAGACGGCAGTCTCCTCCGACCCTCACTCCTTGCGGAACACGCTTCCGTGCCCCACCTGCTGAAAGCCCAGCTTCTGATACATGCCCAACGCCGCGGCGTTGTGCTGCATGACCTGGGCCTCGACCAGCGGCAGACCCTGGCCGACGAACTGGCGGAAGGCCTCGCTCAACAGAAACACGGACAGGCCTCGCCGCCGCAATGACTGATCCACGCCCAACTCGATCAATCCGGCGGTCCGCCCCGTCGCGGAGCCCTCGGTCGGCTCCATGTTCCGGAACGTGGCCCAGGCCACCGCGGTGCCGCCGCTGCGGGGAATCAATTCGAAGCGAGTCAGTTCAAAGTCGCCCAGCGTGCAGGCCTCCCACCAGCTCCCGGTCGGCCAGTCGGTCGTTACTTCCACGATCATCTGCCGGCGAATCTGCATCTGCCGCCGGTCGATTACCGCCTGAAAACTGTCCAACCGGCGGTGCATGACCAGCGTGCGGTCGATTTCGCGGTAGCCGTGCGACCGGTACAAATCCTGGGCGACCGGGTCCGAGTCGAGCACGCCGGGCAACTCGCTGCCGCCGTAGAGTCCCAGGTAAAAGGGGTTCAGCGGCTTGATCCCACCACCGTAGAGGACCTTCGCCCCATGCCCCCGCAGATACCGCTCGCAGCGTTCCAACAGCCCGGCGGCCACCTCGGCCTGGTCACAATCGGGACGCACAAGCACCAGGGAAGTCACCCCCAACTCCGTTGAAAGCCGGTCTCCCTCTTCGTTGGGGCCGAACGCCGCATGGGCGAATCCGACCGGCCGATCATCGTCCCGGGCCACGATCAGACCGGAGTACTCGAAGTAGAGCTTGGCGAACACGAACTGCTCGAACAGATCGGGCGAGACGGACCCCGCCAACCCGCGCTGCCCGCTCCGGCTCCGCCAAAGGGCGGTCAATACGGGAGGGTCGGTATTGCGAAACGTGCGATATGTTAGCATCGCAAACGATGATGACCTCAGGTAGCCGAGGGATGATTCACGAGATTATAGGTGCGCGGCACGGGTTGTACTAGCAGATCCACAAAAAAAGAGCCCGAAAAGGGAAGGGCTTGAGGTCCATTGCAGTAGGGTAACTCCCCGGCATTGTGTGTGCCACTGCTTCGCAGAAGCAGTGTTTCCCCCGGGTAACACGCGGGACACTGCTTCTGCGAAGCAGCGGCACGCGGCTTTTCGGCGGGCGACTTGGCTTTTCGGCGGGTGACTTGTATCGATTGTCCGAATTGGCTATCGTAAGGGGAACGCGACACCCCGCATGATCGCTGGGCTGCCGCCCTCAACCGTCTTGGGCAGATGTTGCGGGGAGGGAACCGATGGGAGGTCCTTTCGATCCGTATCACCGATGGCTGGCCATTCCACCGAACGACCAGCCTCCGAACCATTACCGGCTGTTGGGCCTCGAACTGTTCGAGGGCGACGCGGACGTGATCGAGAGCGCCGCCGACCAGAGGATGGCCCATCTGCGGACCTTCCAGACAGGCAAGCACAGCAATCTTTCGCA
>SDBV01007783.1_pt1 | contig 14579 bp, 12 predicted proteins | sample 2277081 | NCBI WGS metagenome assembly SDBV01 (sample SAMN10402039, study PRJNA504765) | marine sediment metagenome | isolation source: marine sediment core GS10_PC15, 223 cmbsf | place: Arctic Ocean: Southern Knipovich Ridge | collected 2010
TGACAAGCCATAATATGGATATAGTAGACAAATTATGTACGAAAATTGCATTTATTAATAAAGGGAAAATCGTTAAAGAAGGAAGTAAAGAAGAACTTCGTAAATTGCTAAAAAAAAGAGTGAGGATTTTCATTGGAATTAAAGAAGATAAAAACAAGCTAGAACAAGAATTGGAGCAACAAGATTTTATAACACATATAAGTAATGAAGAAACTGGTCTTACAATCGAATTATTAAATAGTAAATACTATAACAAATTGTTTCCTATTTTCGGAAAGTATATAATTACAAAAATAAAGGAAAGAGAATTATCCATTGAAGATTTATTCTTAAATATAATTAATTAAGTATATTGAAAGAGACAATCATTCTTTCTTAAATAGAAATGTTAAAAGTAGAAAATATGTGTATTAAAAAACCCAGGAATATAATAACTTATCATTTGATGCAATATAAAAAAATATGAAGTATCCATAAAAATTGCCATTAAGTTATGCTCTTGTAATTCATTCTATTTAAGACAAAAAATATCAACTAACTATAGTACTCTGAAAGAATAGTAGAAAAAATAATTGCTAAACAAAAACTTATGAAGTTAATGAGTTATAAAACTATTCGAAGTAAATTTAGTATTATTTTACAGTCTGTTCTTAATCCGAAGGATGAATATTCTTTTATCGGAAGATTTTTGGTATTTGGCTATAGTATTCTTTATAGTATGATATTTACAATAGAAAAAAAAATTCTCTCATTAAAAAACCGATTAAAATATGGCAAATTATATTTTAATAAAATCTATTGGGTAAATCCAAAGAAAATACAATATATATCTAAGATTAGGGTTAATAAATGGTTTGATTATTCGCGAATATTAGAAGGGGATTGGGATCTGGCCCCAAACAGATTTGAGGGTGATTCCATGTATCAAGCCTTTAAACAAAGATTTAAAGAAGGGAAAAAGTGGGAAGATACTGAATATTATCAAAAACTTATGATAATATGGGATTATAATAGAGAAAAAATAGATAATAGGTGTAGAAAATTCGAGTTATTATATAATGAAATTAAAAAGAATGGATACAAACTAAAAAGGGAGCTTTCTTCTTCCAAGAGAGGATTTGTACAGTTCGATGTTCAAACAATTTTAGACGAAATATCTGTAGATATTGATAGAGATGGAAAGCTTTTAACTTTGCACGGAAAACATAGACTTTCAATCGCAAAATTGCTTGATATTCCTAAAATACCCATTATTATTATTAAAAGACATAAAAAATGGATGGTTTTTAGAAAAAATTTAATTCTTTTTTACAGGAATTATAATAGTGAAAAGCATTATCAAGCTCTTATACATCCTGATCTTCAAAATATTCCTTTTAAGCTAGGAGAAATCCCCTTTAATCTCATTAGAGGAAGCATCTCTATTGTTAAAGGAACACTTCTTGATATTGGAGCAAATTTAGGTTATTTTTGCAATAAATTTGAGGATGAGGGATTTAATTGTTATGCAATAGAAGAAAATAAGATATTACGGTATTTATTAAAAAAATTGAAAAGGGTAGAAAATAAAAAGTTTATGATAATTTCAGAATCAATATTTAATTATAAAAATAATCAAGAGATAACTTTCGATGTAGTATTGGCTTTAAAAATATTTCAAAATTTTATAAAGAGAGAAGATACCTATTTAGATTTAATTAAATTTTTAAAAAGACTAAGAGTTAAAGAATTAATTATTGGGTATAATTCTAAAGATTTTCGAAATAAAGTTTTTTATCGAAATTACACACCAGAAGAGTTTGTGAATTTTATATTGGAGAATTCATGTTTAAATAAAGCTAAGTTTATTGGCAATACAAAAAATGGTAGATCTCTTTATAAACTTACATCTGAAAACTTGTCTTCCTAAAATAAAGATATTAATTTTTATAATGTTTCTTTCAATATATTAAATTAAAGTTTTGAAAATAATCAATTTATTATGATGATTAAGAAATTTATTTATAAGACGAAACAACTTATTTACGACCTGAATGATAATTTTACTTTTATAGGAATGCCTTTATTAATTGGATGGGGTATTCTTCATAGGTTGAAATTTAAATTAGGAAAAAAAATTCAAGATTTGAAAGGTCAATTGAAATATAGTATTGATAAGATAAATCCTGATAAGATTTATTGGGTAAATCCCCAAAAAATACAACATTATCTAAATAGCAGATTTAAAAAATGGAAGGATTACAACAAAATAAAGAGGGGGGATTGGGATCGATCGAAAAAACCAATTGAATATTTATCTGTTTATAAGGCCATTATACAGAGATTTAACGAAGGGAAAAATTGGGAAGATACAAAATTCTATCAAAAAATTCTAAGGGATATATCTAATGGAATAATAAAATGGGACTGCCAAAATAAGGATGAATGGGATAAAATTCTTAATGGAATAGAATCTCTATATTATGAAATTAAAAACAGTAGTTATGAATTAAAAAAAGAGCTCTTTAATTCCAAAGAGCTCTTCGTAAAATTTGATTTACCGATACCTTTTGATAATATTATTATAAATGTTGATAAAGATGGAGAACTTTTACTTATTGAGGGAAAATTTTTACTTTCATTAGCTAAATTGTTAGATATTCCTGAAGTTCCATTTATTATTAAAACAAGACATAAAAAATGGATAAATTTCAAAAAAGATTTAAGCTATCTTTCTCGCCATGGACCACTTTATCAACAAAGTACCCATCCCGATCTCCAAGAATTTCCTTTTGTATATGGGGATAACCGTTTTAATATGATTAAAGAAAATATTTCTATTACTAAAGGAAATCTTCTTGATATCGGAGCAAATTTAGGATATTTTTGCAGGAAATTTGAAGAGATAGGGTTTGATTGTTATGCTGTGGAAGCAAACTCGTATTATATCCATTTTTTAAAAAAACTAAAAAAAGCTGAAAATAAGAAGTTTAAGATAATTAAAGGAACTATTTTTAGTTATAAAAAGAATCAAGAAATTACCTTCGATGTGGTATTAGCTTTATTTATATTTCACCATTTTTTAAAGAGAAGAAACACATATTTGAATCTAGTCAAATTACTAAACAGGATTAAAGTTAAAGAATTATTTTTTGGAGCTCATAACCCAAAATCAATTCAAAATAAAAAAGAGTATATAAATTACACACCAGATCAGTTTGTAAATTTTATTCTTGAGAATTCATGTTTAGATAAAGCCAAGTTTATTGGTAAATCAAGAGGTAGAAGCCTTTATAAACTTACATCTGAAAGCTCTTCTTTTTAAAATCGTAAAGGATCGACTTTTTACTTTTTCAGGTTATGGGCATCTTGCTGAATATTATACCTAATCGGTTTCTAATGTAATTTTATTATTTAAAATTTTGATAGAATTAAATTTTTTTTGAGGATTTGAGTATTGAATTAGCAAAAAAATGTTAAAAAATATTATTTTATGAAATAAGCCACATTTGACGGAAATGCAAATGGACCCCATCTCCAACAAGTTCCATATCCCGCTCCATATAATAAGGGAGGCTTTTGATCAAGCTCTTTATCCCACCAGTATTGATCTGTTATTGCTTTAATAAAGTCGCTGACACAACTTTCATGAGTGAAAAATATACCATCTGTCTCTAATTTTGGCCACAAGTTTTTTAGGGCAAAAAGGGCAGATTCTATATAATCAACATCCATAAATATACAACTAGGTTTTAAATTAAATTTAGGAAGTGTCTCATGGAAGTATCCCTTTATAAAGCTACAAAATTCAAGATTTCCATATCTACCAATATTCTTCTTAACATCTTCTATAGATGCAGCATAATCTCCTTTTTTATATTCAACCGTGTTTTTATCAATTATTAGTGGAATAAATTTATGTTTTCGATCTTCCCTCTTAGGAGAAGGTAGTCCTTCAAAACTATCAAATATATATAATTTTCTACCTGTTAGTTTAGAGATTAATGATAATTTTGCTGAAGACCCTCCTTTATAACACCCCAATTCAACAATAGGTCCTTCGACACGCAGCATAAGTATCATTGCGTACATGACTAAAAATTCAAATTCATTATGAGCACATTTAATATTTTTTTGGATGACCTTAAATTGATTTAATAAGCTTTTAATGCTTCTAAAATCATATTTCGTTTCTTTAACTATTTTATTTATATAATTTTTTTCCATTTGTTTAAAAATTGTTGGATATAATAAACGCTTTAATAATTTTTTAGAAATCATTTTATACTCAATCAACCTTCTAATAACTTTTTCATTACTTTGACGTATTTTGTTATATGTTTTTGAAATGAGAAAATTTTATGGCCCCATGCTGAGATTTCCGCTCTATCAATATTTTCATATAGTTCTATATAATTTTCAAATTTAGAAATAAATTCATCATCATCATTGATATCATCTAGTACTATTCCGTATGAAGTATTTGCTAATTTTTCTGAAAAATCTGCTATTCCAACACCTGTTAAGATAGGTAATCCACAACAAATATATTCTCCAAATTTTCCAGGAGCAGCTACATTATTCATATGATGATTATACCTTAAAATAATTCCTAAATCTGAGGCATTAAGATAATTGGGAATTTCTTCATTTGGAATAGAGTACCTTATTATTAATTCATTAGGAGATATTTTATTTTTATTTATGAAATCGATTAAGATATGTTTATCGCTTTCTCTTGTTATGATGATCATAACGGTGTTTTTTTTTATTTTTTTCATCAATTTATAAACTTTCAAAACTCTTGAAATCTTCTGCCAGCTAAAATAAACACTTCCTACATAGATTAATACAAATTTTGATTCTAACCCTAAAATTTTTCGATACTTATTTCGAAGATCTAAATTATATCTAAATCTATTTGCATCACAACCTGTTGTTATTGAGGTTATTTTTGATCTTTCAATCGAATATCTTGATATATAGAGATTTTTCAATTTTTCTGATACACATAGAATATGATCAGCATTCAATAAGCCTGATTTATATCTTTTTAGTTTATATTCTTTATCTCTTATGCTGAGTGTGCTATGGTAAAAGTTCTTTTTATAAGGGTGTTTTTCAGTATAATCATACTCATATTCAAGATCACCTTCATATTCGATAACATGTTTAAATTTGTGGGGAAAAAATATTTTTAATTTTTCGAAAATAAGAGTTCCCCTTCTTCTAATGTGAATTACTGTAGACTTATTAATTATAAATTGAATTAGGAAAAATATAGTTGTAACAATTCTTTCTAATGATCTGTTACAAGGAAGTAATATAATCCCCTTATTTTTAAATAAAGATGGAGTTTTAAAAAACTCCTTGAAACTTACTGTTGTAAATAAGTAAATGGGAAGTTCATTTTTTCGAGCCTCTAAAACCCATCCAATGTATATGTGTAAGTGCTTATAAAATCCTCTCGGACAAAAATAAAATATTTTTTTTCTATTCAACATTTTATTTTCTCATAGTTTTCTATCTAAGTTCTCAATAGTATTTTCAAGATTCAAAGTGGAAATTAATTGAATTATTATTTATATATTAAGTCCCGTTAAAAAAATTTAGTATCGAAAATATATCTAATACAAAATATTCGTGTATTAAAAAATGTATGATTGCTAATAACCAAAAATTGCTTGATAAGGGTACATCAATAATGATTGTGTCCGATTATGGGGCAAAAACAATGAAAGAATTAATCTGTGCGAATACGTCCCTTGAAAATTTGGGTTTATTAAAATTTAATAATAAATCAAAACCAAGAACTATAATTGGGTGGGCATATATACATTAGAATAATACCTATGCTTGAGGTTGGGGAGGATATTATGCGTGAATATTTTTTAATTAAGAATGAAGAGAACCTAATGGAATTATAAAAGAAGAGGACTTTGATAAATGGAGAGATGAAATAACAGAAAAGCTAAATAGTGTTAAACATGTCAAGAAAAATCCAACGGATGCTAAGGTAAAAAGTAATTATTATGTCTGAAGATGAGTATAAAGTAAAATAAAACTCTGCTTAAATTTCTAATATATTTGAATTTATTAGTTAAAATCAATATTTACCTTTATATATATTTTTTTAATTATTCCTAATTATATATCATTAAATATAATGAACCATAATTAAGAATTAAAATATAAAAAAGGTAATATGTATGTCTGAAGATGATCATAAAGTAGAATATACAACTGTTTCAATTCCAAAACCTCTTGGTGAAAAAATAAAGGAAAGAATGAAAGGAACAGGTTTTTCTTCTGTTTCTAGCTATGTCACCTATGTATTAAGACAAGTTATATCTTCAATAGAAGGAGAACAAAAATCAAAGCAAGCATTTTCTAAAGAAGAAGAAGAAAAAGTGAAACAAAGATTAAGGGATTTAGGATATATTGATTAATAATTTTAAAATTCAAAAAAAACAATCATAATATAGAGAGGTCTCAAGATTAAATGATAAAGCCACACGGTGATATCTTAATAAATAAAGTATTGCCCAAATTTGAAAAAGAAAGAATAAAAGGAGAAATTAACGAATTTAAGAAGATAAAAGTTAGACCAGAGACGCTTAAAGTAATTAAAAATATCTCTTTTGGAGTTTTTAGTCCACTAGAGGGATTTATGAACGAAAATGATTACCATTATGTTTTGGATACGATGTACTTAGAGAATAATATCGCATGGCCATTTCCAATTACTCTAGATGTTTCAGAAGAGGAAATTAAAAATATAGAAGTTGATGAAAAAATAATTCTTACGAATAGCAATGCAACTCCTATAGCGTTAATGAGTGTTGAATCGATTTTTGATTACGATAAAAAGCAATATGCTGAGAAAACATACGGGACATTAGACCAAAACCACCCTGGAGTTAACAATGTATTGAATTATAAGGAAAAACTACTGGGTGGTGAGATTTTCTTAATTAATGAACCTAAATCAACTTTCCCCGATCTCGATTTAAAACCTATTGAAACAAGAGTCTTATTCAAGGAGAAAGGTTGGGATAAGGTCGTCGCATTTCAAACACGAAATCCTCCCCATATAGGTCACGAATATGTACAAAAAGCAGGTTTAACTTATGTAGATGGGCTCTTTATTAATCCTGTGATTGGGAAGAAAAAAATTGGAGACTTTTTAGATGAAGTAATCATAAATGCCTATAAGGTCTTAATAAAAGAATATTATCCCAAAGATAGAGTTGTATTAAGTACTTTTGAAACGGAGATGAGATATGCTGGTCCTAAAGAAGCAATATTTCATGCGATAGCAAGAAAGAATTACGGATGTGATCACATTATAATAGGACGAGATCATGCAGGAGTTGGAGACTATTATGGCCCTTATGATGCCCATAAAATCTTTGAACAGTTTCCTAATTTAGGAATTGAACCAATAAAATTCAGATCTTTTTCAAAATGTAGTAAGTGTGGTTCTGTTGTTAATGATAAAATATGTCCTCATCCTCCTGAGATGCAAAACTTTTTTGCAGGAAGAAAAATAAGAGCAACACTACAGTCGTGTAATCCGCCAGATCCAGAAGTAATGCGTCCTGAAGTTGCAAAAGTTATCTTAAAATATCAAAATCCTTTTGTATCTTAAGCTTTTAAAAAAATGGGAATTTTGTTCGACCAATGAGTATAAATAAAAAAAAATTACTAATAATTGGATTGGATTGTGCTACTCCTAGAACTATTTTTAAAGATTTCTTAGATGATTGCCCTAATATTAAAAAGATGGTAAAGTATGGAGTACATGGGAAATTAAAAAGTTGTAATCCACCAATTACTATTCCTGCTTGGATGGTAATGTCCACTGGGAAAAAAGCTGGAAAACTAGGAGTATATGGATTTAGACACAGAAAAGATAATTCCTATGATGATTTCTGGATTGCCACTTCATACCAAATTAAGGAACCAAAAGTATGGGATATAATAGCTGAAAAAGGTTTAAAATCTTGTATTTTAGGAATACCCCCAACTTATCCTGTTCAACCTATAAATGGATGTTTGGTATCTGGTTTTATTACACCAGACATTAACTCGAATTATACATATCCCTCTCAATTAAAAGAAGAAATTAAAGAAAACGTGGGTCATTATATCTTAGATGCTAATTTTAGGGTAGAAGATAAAACAATCCTACTAAAAGAAATTTATGATATGACCAAAGTTCAGTTTAAAACAGTTAAATATCTGATAGAAACTAAGGATTGGGATTATTTTAAGATTGTAATTATTGGATTAGATAGGTTCCACCATGCTTTTTGGAAGTATTATGATAAAGAACATCTGAAATATGAACCAGGAAATGTATTTGAGGGTGAAATGAGAAACTATTATAAATTTTTAGATCAAGAAATTGGGGAGATCCTAAAATTAGTGGGGGACAATACGATTTCGATGATTGTGTCTGATCATGGAGCCAAAGCAATGAAAGGGTTAATATGTGTAAATATGGCTCTTGAAAAGTTAGGATTATTGAAATTTAAAACTAAACCAAAATCAGGTTCAAGATTAGCCGATACTGAAATTGATTGGAATAATACATATGCATGGGGTTGGGGAGGGTACTATGCAAGAATTTTTTTAAATCTTGAAGGTAGAGAGCTGAATGGAATTATAAAGAAAGAAGAATATGAAGAAATGCGAGACGAAATTATTCAAAAAATAAAATCAATAAAAGATAATAATAACAATCCTATGAACACGATTATCTATAAACCTGAAGAGATATATGAGGTTACGAATGGAGACACACCAGATCTCATGGTTTATTTTGATAACCTGAATTGGAGATCTGCCGGAACGGTAGGATATGATTCAATGTACTTAGATGAAAACGATACTGGTCCAGATGATGCAGTTCATGATTGGTATGGGATTTATATTTTTTATGACCCAAAGAAAAAGCTTGGTAAAGATTTAGGAACTAAAAACATACTTGATATTGCTCCAACTTCCCTTAAAGTTTTAGGAGTTGAAGTTCCTAACGATATGGAAGGTAAAATAATAGATTTTTAATTAGAAAGGAATAAATGAAAAATGGAACATAAAGGATTTACGTTATGGTTTACAGGACTACCTTGTTCAGGTAAGACAGTCCTCGCTGATGCAGTTGCTGAAGAATTGAAAGCAAAAGGAATGAAAGTAGAACGCCTTGACGGAGATATTGTACGAAAAAGTTTAACAAAGGATTTGGGTTTTACTGAAGAAGATAGAAATATGAATATTGAAAGAGTTACTTTCGTTGCAAAACTACTGACTCGCAATGGTGTCGCTGTTCTTGCGTCCTTTGTATCGCCATATAATAAGATTAGGGCCTACTCCCGAAAGGAGATTGGAGATTATCTCCTTGTTTATGTCAAATGTTCTCTAGATGAATGTGAAAATCGGGATGTTAAAGGCATGTATGCAAAAGCAAGAGCTGGAGAGATAAAAGATTTTACTGGAATTGATCACCCTTTTGAAGAACCAGAAAAGGCAGATATTATCGTAGAGACGGATAAACAAACAATAGAAGAAAGTAAAAATATTATCTTAAAGGCTTTAGATTCAATGGGTTACTTACCAAATAAACACAAATAATAAATTATTGAAAATTTTTTAATATATTGAATTAATCAAAAACCTACTCAATTTTTTTAATAATGATACTCTTCTATTAAGCTTATATTTAATTTTCAAATAATTAATTTTCTTGAATGGGTAAATAATATACAAGTTATCATTAAGATTTACAGTGCGAAAAAAAAATTTAACAAAAAATAATTAACATGAAATAAAAAACCCTAAGGGTTCTTAACTATGATTCAAAAATCGATTTGCAATCTTTACATGTTTTAGCAGTTGTAGGATTTATCTGACCACAAAACGGACATACTTTCGTGTTTTCGTTCATAATTTTCTCGTATTGGTCTTTTGTAGGAGTTATAAAATGTTGTTCTCTTATATGAATGATATGTAAATCTGGTGGCTTAGTTTGACTTAATTTTGCTAATTTTTCTCTCTCTAACCGATTTCTTCTCTCTTTTCTTATTTCTTCACGTTCCTCTTGCTTTTTCTTTTTTCTCTCTATTTTTTCAGGTTTTTTTTCTTTTCGTTTTTCCTTTGTAAGACGGAGATACAAAAATATTGAAACCATTATTACCACTAATATAGGAATTAGAAATGTAAGAATTATCATTAAGAAATTACTCAGAGGATTATTTGGATCAGTCCCATTCAAGATCTCTGCTCCATCATTATATCCATCTCCGTCTGTATCAGCGCTATTTGGATTTGTAGAGTAGGTCATAACTTCCTCATAATCAGATAACGTATCACCATCGGAATCTGGATTATTTGGATTTGTAGAGTAGGTCATAACTTCCTCATAATCAGATAACGTATCACCATCGGAATCTGGATCATTCGGATTTGTTAAATGTGTTATCACTTCAGCATAATCTGATAACATATCATCATCAGAATCTGGATCATTCGGATTTGTTAAATGTATCATAACTTCAGCATAATCAGATAAGAAGTCATCATCAGAATCTACATCGAAAGGATCCGTAAAATATGTGTTATTTTCAAGTATATCAGTTAACCCATCTCCGTCCGAATCATCGGGAGTAATAATGGGTTCTTCTGGAATAGGAATAATATTATCCCCCACAGTATAATTTATGTCCCATGAATATCCAACCGCATCAACATAACAATAATAACTAGTAAATTGGAGCCTAGTGGATACTCTTAACCTATCAGGTTGAGCATTATTAACATAACTATAAGGTCCGTATTTTACGCCATTAATCCATACGTTAAACTGCCATTGAGATAATCCCATATAATTATTTGTGGTAGATTCAAAATCAATTCTCATATGGTACCAAATATTGTTTTGTGGTATTGGAGCAGTGCTTATAATAGTCCAAGTCGCACCGCCATAATAATTAAATGTACCCCCGTAGATCCTGGTTGCAAAAAGTGCAGTTGAACTATCCCATAATTGAAAATACACCGCTTTCGAGACATCGCTCATTGCCCACCACCATTCAAGAGTTCCACTTGGTTGAGTAGAACCCCAGAGATCAAAAATATTAACTAAGTCTCCGTCTATATCATGCAATTCCAGAACCTTTTCGTGGCCTGAGAAAGTAGAAATAATCGTGGCAATATTTCCCGAACCAGAGGAGTCGGTGTCAATGAAGCCAATTGAAGTACCAGAAGTGCTGTCAGCTTCATTTTCGAAACTGAATGTCGCAGGGTAATGCCCTGTTGATTGTGCAATCATTAGATTTTCTCTTTCCGTATCAAAAATATCATTACTTGAATAATAATAATCTGATTTATTAAACGAATTTAGTAAATAACCATTTGAAGCGACTAAAATGAGAAAAATTAAAAATCTCCTAGAAAGTTTCAAGTTTCTCAAAGAAATATTCATGATCATCCACCATTTAATATTATGATTAGATTTTTTTCTTTAAAAAAATATCCTTAAGTCCTTTGATCTTCATCTTTTTAATTCAATCAAGCCTTATAGAAATTGTAAGATGAGATAATATAAAAATTTTGAGATGGTTTTTAAACCGAAAAATTATAGTTTTATAATTTTCAAATTGTAGACAAATCAATTTAGAAAGGCCCATCCGAAGCCCCAAAAGACGCTTATATAAAAACTGAAACGGACAAAGAAACAGTAGAAGAAAGTAAAAATATTGTTTTCAAAGCTTTAGATATGAAGAAATAAAAGGGAATTGTGAACTGAAATTATTTTTTAACTTATCCAATCTATACTTTTAAGCCGATTTTAATATCTGGTGAATCTTTTTAGAAATCTCTTTTTCATTTAAACCGTATGTATCTAATAAGAATTCTCTCCTTCCAGATTTCCCGAAAATATTATTAATCCCAATAAATCTCATAGGAAGGGGATAATTCTCAGAAATAATTCTCGCTAGTATACTCCCAAATCCACAATAAGTATTATGTTCTTCTAAAACAATTACTCCTTTCGAATTTCTTATTTCATTAATTAACATTTTAGTATTGATGGGTTTAATGGTTGGAAAGTTTACTACTTTTAAGGAGATGTTAAATTGTTTCTCCAAAGAGCTAGCAGCATTCATAGCTAATATACTACCATACCCCATTCCAATTAAACAGATATCATCGCCCTCTTTTAATTTATCAGGATTTCCTAAAGAAAATTTGTAATCGATATTGTGTATTTTAGGAAAAGATCCTCTTGGTAATCTAATATAGTATGGTCCATTGTTGTTAAAAGTATATTCTAAAATCTCCCTAAGTTCGATATTGTCAGATGGAACTAAAATGCTTAAATTTGGCAAGATTCCCATTAAACTCAAATCCTCTAAGGCATGATGTGTACCTCCATCTTCTCCAACAAAACCCCCGTGTGTGACTATTATCTTTAAATTTAGATTGTCATAACATGCTAATCGAATGAATTCCCAGGCTCGACCAGTTGTAAATATAGAAAATCCAGATACTACAGGAATTTTGCCGGAAATCGCTAACCCTAACGCAGTTCCCAACTGATTTTGTTCAGCAATACCCATATTAAAAAATCTATCTGGATATATTTTAGCAAATTCAGAAGTTCGTGTTGATGAAGACAAATCGGCATCCAAAACGACTATCTGTTTGTTTTGTGCTCCCAATTTTACCAAAAATTTCCCAAAAATATCTCTAAGAGGCGGTTCAGACATATTTTATTCTCTCTCTTCTAACTCATGTTTTATGTTATCTAATTCCATGATAGCAGTCTCATATTCTTCTTTATTAGGAGTTTTTCCATGAAATTTACGAGTATGTTGCATGAATGATACGTCTGAACCTTTTATTAAATAGGATATCAGGACTATCGGTTTTCCAAGTTTAACTTTTGACGTATTAAATCCATTTAAAATCTCATCTAAATTTGAACCATCTAATTCAATAACTTCCCAACCAAAAGCTCTCCATTTTTCTGCTAAAGGTTCTAAAGCCATTATTTCTTCTGTTGAACCATCTGATTGAAATCCATTACGATCTACAATAGCTATTAAATTATCTAATTTATAATGGTTTGCGGCCATTGCGGCTTCCCAAATAACTCCTTCGTTTAATTCCCCATCTCCCAGTAATACATAGATTTTTCTAGCGGTATTATCTAACTTCGCAGCTAAAGCACAGCCAACCCCAATTGATAGCCCCATTCCTAAGGAACCAGAAGATATTTCTATTCCAAACTGAGGATTTTTGAGAGGGTGTCCTTGTAAATTTGACCCAAATTGTCTCAATGTAAATAATTCTTTTCTATTAATAAACCCAATTTTAGATAAAACCGCGTATAAAGCAGGTGCAGCATGACCTTTACTTAAAATAAATATATCTCTTTTTTCCCATTCGGGCTCGTCTGGATTAATTCGCATAATTGTATTATAGAGAATATAGATTATATTAGCACACGATAATGAACCTCCCGGATGACCTGATTGAGCTGTATAGATCATCTTTAATATATCTTTTTTAATTTCAAGAATATCAATGGCTATTTTTAATTTGTTCTGTTTTGACAATTCCATTCTTATACTCAGCTAATAGGTTATGGCTTATCTAATTTAGATTGTAAAAAATTAGTTAGTTTTTCTGAATTATAAAATTCTACTGGAGGGAGAACTGCCACAAGTGCGGCAGCGTAAAGAGCCAACCTCACTGCATCGATTACAGAAATTTTTGAGGATAAGCATAAACCTAAAACTGCCATAATAGCACTTCCAACAGCGACGTAACTTCTCACAGGTTGTTGTAAAATGGGGGTAATCTTTTCAACTGATATTAATTCTCTTGAAAAAAGAAAAGAATCTGTCTCCAAATAATTCAAAAGAACATTTTTACACTTGGAAGAGCTCAATATTCTTTTTCCTGCTATTGTAATACTAGTTTCATTACGACAATCAATTGAAAAAGTATCTAACGCTTTTTGTAGATTCATCTTAATTAAATCCACATTTTCATAAAGGAAATAATTGGATTTATTAGGCCGGACAATAATAGGTTTGTTTTTGAAATATTCTTTTAAAATTTCCATCAATCTCTGGATAAAGAGGTCATCAAATAATCCACCTAATCCATAATCTAAAATAATAATGGAATCAATATCGGAAGCTTTATTTTTTATAATCTCAATGAACTTTTTTTTAATATTATCAGATATTGTATCATTGTAATCTGTTTCTAAACGTAATAAATGTTGATTCATTGCTTTAATTCGCGTAATTTGGGGTGTTTTAACTGTTTCATCAACCAAAATTCCTGAAGAATCCATTTGTAATTCTTTGACCTTTTTTATAAAAAAATCTCCTTCAAAATCATTTCCAATTATAGTATACACTTCCGGAATGCCCCCCAATGATTTTACAAATCTTGCTACTAGTCCTATTGCTCCTATATATATATGATTCTCTTCAATTTTAACATTGGGAACGGGTGCATCGGGGGAAATTCTGTCTGTAAACCCATGAATATATTTATCTACTAAGGAATCTCCGATA
>SDBV01007785.1_pt1 | contig 14578 bp, 9 predicted proteins | sample 2277081 | NCBI WGS metagenome assembly SDBV01 (sample SAMN10402039, study PRJNA504765) | marine sediment metagenome | isolation source: marine sediment core GS10_PC15, 223 cmbsf | place: Arctic Ocean: Southern Knipovich Ridge | collected 2010
ACCTTAAACAATCTTCCTCCTGTTTAAAACGTTGATTAAACTTTATTGAGTTTAATCCTCTAAATATATGCCTGTCAGCCATAATTTAAAAATAAGAAATTGCTATCTAAGCGCCTATACCTAAAAAAATATTTATTATTCTAAATTTAGTCGAATTACCATCACTGTTTTGTTTTTCAATACACGTTTGGATCTTGCACCTATTTTGAATTTGTAATGGGAACCACGGGGAGGGATTATTAGAATGAAAACGATTTTACCGGAAAAATTATTGGATGCGCAATTAATGCCCTCAAAGCATTAGAGGTCCCCTTAGGTCAGGCTTACTGGAATATGCACCCTGTGGTTAAAATTCCACTCTCTTTATTATTTCAATTGAGCCGAAGCCAAATCTGGCTAATCTTTTTTAACAAGCTTGGAAATCCTACAGAACCGCAAGTTTTCAAAATTCATTAATCCTACAAGTTGATAGAATCTTTAGGATTACATTTGGAATCAAACTTGACAAGAGGTATTTATTAATTTCCATGATGTGAACGAAAAGAATCCTTATTTTCCTTGTTGATGCTCAAGCATTTTGATTTTATCTTTTAGTTCTTTAATCCTAAATTCACGATCAATAAATAGTTTATTAAATCGTTCCAGCTCAGTATTTTTATCTTGCAATTCTTTTGTTCTCTCGATCACAAGTTCTTCGAGATGTTCACGGTGTTTTTTTAGTTCCTCTTCAGATTTCTTTCTTTCAGTAATGTCCATCAAACAACCCCTGATCAGGATTGCATCACTCTTTTCATCCCGTTCGACCACCTCACCAAAAAGCGATAGCCAATGCACACTCTCATCGGGCCAAATAACTCTGAAATCGCAGTTATATTGAGGATGCCCACCGGGCGTCATCGACTCCTGAATAATGCGATTGAATCGCTCTCTGTCGTCAGGGTGAATTGCATTCTGGCAAGAGTCGATAAATCTATCTTCCTGCCATTCCAATCCATATAATTGATCGTGATTTTTGGATCGATCCATCTTATTCTTGTCAAAATCATACTCCCATACGGCAATACCAGCTATCTCGGTACTTAGTCTTAATCTTTCTTCGCTGATTTTAAGCGTTTCCTCTGCTAGTTTGCGGTCAGTGATGTTGTGAGCAAAAGATGTAACCCCTATTATTTCATTTTTTTCATTATAAATAGGATTATATTTTACTTCATAGTAAAATCGCAACTGATCTCTGCTAAAACCCTCTATGGCAATATGCCCTTCTCCTTTAATGGCCCGGTCATAATGCTCTTTTAACTTTTCAATTTCATTTTTTGCCATATTATCAAAGATACATTCGCCGATCTGAGGACGCGCACCAGAAACCACCATCATTCCATCGGCATGTATCTTATTGAAATATAGGTACCTATATTCGAGATCTAGTGAGAGGATGATCATATCTTTCGGACTTTCAATACTCGATTCCAATAAGATTTTACTTCGTCGAATCTCATCTTCCGCCACTTTGCGCTCTGTTATATCAATAACAAAAACGATATATTCTTCAGGATTTTCCTTATAGATAGATCCACCAATAATGACAGGTACCCGGCTCCCATCTTTATGAAAATATTCTTTTTCATAAGGCGTCCAGTAGCCTTTATCGGAAGCTTCAATCAATGCCTCTTTTTCGAGATGCAGATATTCGAGAGGAGTCGAAGCTTTCCAATTTATTCTACCTTCCAGTAAATCGCCTTTTGAATAACCGAGCATTGCCAAAAAAGTGTCATTTGCATCACTAATGCCACCTTCTGGATTAGATTGAACTATGCCAATAAAATTGGAAGCCTGCCATCTTTTGAATCGCTCTGCATTATACATGATCTCTTTCTCGGCCTTCTTTCGATCGGATATATCCTGTATAAAACAGGATAGTCCCGTAATTTTTTTATTCTGGTTTAGAATTGGATTCCAAAATAATTCATAATATATATCCGCACCCGGATGCTGTTGAATTTCGGAAAAGCTCTCACCGGCTAAAACGCGGTCATAACTTTTTAAAACTAAAGGTTTAACCTTTTCAATATTGATATAATCAAGCATGTTTTTACCTTTCTCTATTTTGACGCCGTACAGTTTTTTCATTTCGTCAAAATGCCTCTTATTAAATGAAGTATAACAATAATGCATATTAAGAGAGAAAATTATAATGTTGCTTGGGCTTTCAATAACCGAGGATAATAAAGAGTTAATCTCTAAAATTTGAGCTTCTGCCTTTTTTCGTTCGGTGATATTCGTGAAGGTAACAGCAAACAATCCTTTTTGCGGACTAAAAGCCTGGACCAAATACCACTCCCCAATAGCTTGTGAATAACCTTCAAAGACTAATTCCTTACCTGTTAAGGCTACTTTTCCGTATTTTCCAATCCAGTTGGCGGGATCGTGTTCGATGCCTGGTAAGATTTCCCGAACCGTTTTGCCGAGCACTTTCTTGATATCAAGACCTGTATTTTTTTCAAAAGCGGGATTAACTTCAAGGTATCTATAATCGACTGGCTTTCCATTATCATCTGTAATGATCTCATGTAAGGCAAAAGCCTCGTTCATGTGTTCAAAAAGGTCTTTATGTTTTTTTTCACTTATTATTAAATCTGTCTCTGATTGTTTGCGACCAATAATTTCCCAAGCGACATCAGCTAAATGTTGAACTGTATTTACATCCTGCTGTACGTAATTGGTTTTCTTATTTCCCACCCCGAGGACTGCGACAATTTTTTCTTCACGGATAACTGGTACTACAAGTTCTCTACTAATTGGTATATGGCCATCAGGAAGCCCTTTCTTATGGGTTAGACTTGAGTAATCGTTATGGATCACCGGCCGGCGATCTTTTACACAATCCACCCAAACTCCGGCTTCAGCAATAGGATATTGCCGTGTTACGACATCTTCCTTGCTCATTTTATCCACTGTATTCGCCGACCAAATCTTTAATTCTACACTTAACTGATCCTCTTTAACAAAATGATAAAATCCAATCTCGCTTCCTGTAAGCACTTCAGCTTCATCCAGAAACTTCTGCAGTAATTCCTCTATTGAATGGTTGACTGCATAATCAATAAGACGCAGCTGCGCTGCCTGAACATGCTCCGTTGTTTTAATTTCCGTGATGTCCTGTGTTAAACCAATTGCAATAAGCGGCTTTCCGGCATCATCAAACTCAATTTCTGCTTTTTCTCTTACCCATTTGATTTCATCATCGACAATGAGCCGAAGTTCAATGTCATATGGTTCACCACCAAGCGCCTCATTCCATTTTTCATGGACATAGTCCCTGTCGTCGGGATGGATACAATCCAGGAATATTTCATAGTTTAATTCTGTGCCAGGGCGTACGCCAAAGATTTTGTAATTCTCGTCGGTCCATATCAGTCGGTTTTTGAGTAGATCAAGTTCCCAGGTGCCTACGAGGCCAAGTTCCTGTGACTTAATAAGATAATACTGGCTTTTTAATAATTTATCTTGTGCCAGCTTTCGTTCGCTTATATCTTCAATGCTTGAAAAAATGCACTCTTCCCCCTCAAGTTCAACTATGCAGGAGGATATAATTGCAGGAAATATGTCCCCATTTTTCTTTCTAAACAGGAACTCTTGCATCTCAACGTTCTTTGCATTTTCAAGATCCTCAGTAAACTTTTTTCGATCATTGGAATCATTCCAGATATCACGGCTTACAAATGTGTCCTGTAAAACCTCTTCGCGCGTGAAACCGGTAATCGAAACAAACGCCTCATTTACATCAATAAATCCACCATCCTCCATCCTGATTATCGTAATGATATAAGGTGAAGTTCTAAAAGCCGTGGAAAACTTTTTCTCACTTTTTATTAATTCCCTGGCGGATTTCTTTTGTTCTGTAATGTCTGTAGTAATAATTCCCAGACCTTCACCAACTTTAAATGCTCTTATCGAGAAATGTCGTTTATCAGTCTTGTTAAAGACCACATCATCGACGTGATAGGGTTTTCCTGACGCCATTACATTCTTGTATATATCATACAGTCCTGTATCCCTGATACCTGGTTCTAAGTCCGTGATGTTTTTTTCAATTACATCCTCGATGTTTTTATTCCACCCATTCAGTCCAGCCTGGTTTATGTCCAATAAATTCAATTCCGAATCGAGCAGCAAAAATGAGTCCGGAGCAGAATCCATAAATCTACGCAACTGCTCACTGGTTTTGTCTAACTTAGTTGTTGTTGTTTTTACAATTTCACCAAGAGCTTTTTGCTTTTCCCTGAGTTTATCTTCAGCCTCTTTTATCCGCAGCATGGCTTTAAGCTGTGCGGTAAGTTCTGCCGGATCAATTGGCTTAGAAAAAAAACCATCGGCTCCTAGTTCCAATCCTTTCACTTTGCTGGATGTATCTGTATCGATAGCAGTAAGCATAATAATAGGAATGCAGGCTGTTTCTTTTTCTGATTTAAGAATTTTACATACTTCATAGCCATCCATCCCCGGCATAATAACATCCAGTATAATGGTGTCTGGTTTCTCCTTTAGTGCAATTTCGATACCTTCTTTTCCACTTAATGCTGTTGAAACTTCACAATTGGGGATTGATGATTTAATTAGTGCCTTTAGCGAAACCAAGTTATCTGGTTGATCATCGATTGTTAATATTTTTCTCATTTTAGTCAGCCGTATAATTAGTTATAGCTTATTTCAAAAAGATTTTTATCTTTTCAAGAAGCACGTCATATTCTATAGGTTTAGAAACGTATTCATCACATCCGGCATCAAGTAATAATTCCCTGTCATTTTTCATGGCGCGGGCGGTGAGAGCAATTACGGGAATAGCGGAAGTTTTTGGTGTCTTTTTTATTTCATTCACAACCTGAATTCCATCTTTTTTTGGAAGAGCAATATCTAACAAGACCAAATCAGGCATGTGTGCGTTTACCATTTCTAATCCCATTTTACCATCAGTTGCTTCAATAACATAATACTTATCTTTTATTACCGCCTTTATCGTAATCATATTATCCGGATTATCTTCTACCACCAAAATAGTAGGGCGATCTCTTTTTTCATTTGCTATTACTTTTGTTTTTTCATGAGTAAGCTCAACATTCTCTTTCTTAACAAACTTCGTCCTGGCAGAAGGATTGGGTTCATTGCCTAGCATAAGTCTAATTTTAAACAAAAGTTCGTCGATATCTACACTTCCCTTTTGAACCAACTGTTGAATATTATTGGTAGAAAGCCGCTGGAAATCTTCACGGGTAAGATCTTTGGCTGTGAGCACCAAAACAGGGATACCGGAAGTATCCTCGATGCCCCGTATGTTATTTAAAACTTCAAATCCGTCAACCTCTGGCATCATCAAATCCAGAATTATTCCATCAGGTATCGTATGAGACATATATTCAATTGCCTGTTTTCCACCCATGGCTACATCAAGAAGGTAGCCTTCATTTTCCAGCACAGTTTTCATCTGAATAATGGCATCTTTATTATCTTCAACTAATAGAAGTCGTGTTTTGATTCCCGGCGCTTTTTTAATGACTGCTTGCGATTCCAGTCGTTTTAGATTGCTTTCAATTTCTTCAAAAATATGCAATATAGACTCATCACTTTTTACTATAATAGATGAAACTTTCCCCTTTAAAAATTCCTTTTCGCTCGGAGAAAGGTCTTTCGCGGTCACTATAATTATTGGTAAGTTTTTAAATCTGGTTGATCTTCTCACTGCATCAATCACCTGAAATCCATCGATGTCAGGCATTATAAGATCAAGAATTAGTATGTCGGGTGCAGATTTTTCTAAAAGCCGGAGGCATTCTTTTCCTCCTTCAGCCCGGATAACAGACATATTTTCCTTGCTGATAATACGATCCAGGCGGTCAAGATCGATACTGTTATCATCCACAATCATTACTTTGTGCGCATCGAAGTGCAGTTTCATAATTTCAGACAATAACACTCTTTCATCCACAGGTTTCGGAACATAACCAACTGCTCCCAAAGCAAATCCGGTTTCGACGTTATCTGATATAGATACCATAATGACCGGGATATCCCTGGTTTCAGATTTGGATTTCAATTTTTGTAATACTTCAAATCCATCCATTCCCGGCATGATCACATCCAGGGTAATGGCAAGTGGCCGATGTAGTTCGGCCAACTTCAGCGCTTTTGAACCTGAGGTACAGCCAATGGCATTATATCCTGCTTTTTCAAAATGATTTGAAATTTCGTCAACTATGTTCGGATCATCATCTACGACTAAAATGGTTTTCTTTTTGGAAACAGGATTGGGGGCAGGCGCCGTAATTGGCTTGATGTCATAGTGGACTCCTTCCCATGTGTGAGGTAGCTGAACAATAAATTCGCTTCCTTTGCCCACTTCACTTTTTACATCAATATTACCCCCAAGCATTTTAACTAACTTGTGTACTATAGCCAATCCCAGACCCGTACCTCCAAACTGCCTCGAAGTAGAGCCATCGACCTGGCGAAATTCGTCGAAAATATGCAGAAGATCCTTTTCCGAAATTCCAACACCGGTATCTTTAATGCTAATATTGAACAGTTCATTTTCATTGTGTACATTAATGTGGATACTACCCTTATCAGTGAATTTGATAGCATTTCCCAATAAATTTGATATGATTTGTTGCAAGCGGTCCTGGTCAGTTTTTATATTTGGGAGATTCTCAGGTATTTCCAGACTTATTTTCAATCCTTTTTTATCGGCTAGTGGCCTTATATTCTCCGAAATAACTGGTAAAAAGGACTGCAAAGAAATGCTTTTTGTCACGACATCCATTTTTCCGGCCTCAATTTTCGAAAGATCAAGTATGTCGTTGATAAGTGTTAACAATCGTTTGCCGTTCCGTAATACAATTTTCAAATAATTATTCTCTTCCTCATTTAGTTTCTTCCTGGTTTCGTTAACAAGAACATGTGATAATGTAATTATTGAATTTAAAGGAGTCCTCAATTCATGACTCATGTTAGACAAAAACTCACTCTTGAGTCTGCTAGCTTCTTTTACCTGTTTGCTTTGCATGCCCAATTGAAAATTCTGCTCTTGCAATTCATTCGACTGTTGCTTTAGCTCTGCTGATTGAGTGCTTAAGAGGGTATTGCTTTCTGCAAGATTTTCAGCTATCAATCTGGTTTTATCACTTGTTACAATATTTTTAAAGGATGTATTGATATTAAAGGAAGACATTCCCAGTATATCAATAATGCTTTCCTCAAACTTATTTATGCTGACCAGTGTTATTAATGCTTCAATGCTATCCTCAATTACAATTGGAATGGTGATTAATTCTTTCGGGATGATATCTCCAGCTGATGTTTTAAATACAAAATGGGTGTCTTCCTGAATATCTTTTATATAAGATATTTTCCCGGTAGAAATAACTTTACCGAGCTCCCCTTCAGGATTTTCTATTTTAAACGGTTTTAGCAATTCGGTATTGGCTCCAATGGATGCGAGATGTTGAAATTGTTTTTTACTATCGTCAAGGGTATAAAAAACGGCCATATGAGCGCCTGATAATTCCATTAATTTTTTCAATAAATTGGAACTGAATTCAGTATAATTATCCGGCCCGAGTAATGAGGAAGAGATACCCGAAACACTTTCCTGAATTTTTATCCTGGTTTCCAGACTAGCTGTCATGCTATTTATGGTATTCCCTAAATTACCAAGTTCATCATTAGATGTGATTTTATTCCTTACAGATAAGTCCCCGTTTTTTATTTTTTGTGACATAATATTCATGTCGATAATAGGCATGGTCACGGATCTACTTACAAAGTGAGCCATGATATAAATAAGAAGTGAAGCCACAATAAATAGCACAATAAAATTTTTGCCAAGCTCCCGGATAGGCTCATTTAATTCATATAGGTCCTGCTTACAAACAAAACCCCATTGCATTTCAGGAATATAGGCGTAGGCCGCCATAACCTCTTCACCGCGGTAATCTTTGGAAAGGGTAATCCCTGTTTTACCGCCCGCTGCTCTCAAGGCCGGTTTAGCAACTATTTTTAGGTTTAAAGGCGCGTCTTCATGCCACCTCAGTTCATTCAATGCCATCCCTTCCTTGTTGACTATTAATGTTTCTCCGGTATTTCCCAGGCCTGCCCGCTCAGAAAGAATTGGATATAAAGAACGTTTAAGGTCAATTTGGGCCACCAAAATGCCGGCAATATTATTTTCTGCTTTTTCGCGCTTAAAAATCGGAATTGAATAGGTCAGGATATTCCTCGCTAAGCTTTTTGAGTAATGTACATCTTTGATAAAATACTCTTTTGTTTTTAAAGGTTCAGTAAAGTAGGATTCATTTGCTTTGTTTAAACCCTCAGAATTTTTTTGAGTAGAAACGATTATATCACCGGTACTTGGATGAAGAATAAAAACCTCACTATAAGAATCATAATTATCCAAATAACGACTAATTAAAAGCCTGATATTTGTTAATATTTCTGATTCATTTTCATTCAGAACACTTGTGCCGGTAATTTTTTCTATTTCAACTAATTCAAAATCAGAAGACATAGTCTTTATATCTCCAATCCGTTCCTTTAGCCAATCCTCCAATCGTTGAATTTTCAGGTCGCGAATTGCTGTCAGTTTTTCAAATGTACGTGACTGGATAACATTGACCCGCTGTAAGTAGGTGATATACATTAGTATCATTAAGGAAGCTAAAGAAATGGTAATGAACCAAAGCACTAACTTTGTTTTAATCCCTCTTATTCTCATATTTTTCATTATTCCTTCCATTGCTTCCATCCTATTTTATTGCGTAATCAAATTCTGACAAACAGCTCGTGCCAATGACAGCATTAAATGAAAAACGAGCTCTGAATTTTTATCTCTGACATCTTTAAAAATATTGCTAACCTGTCGAAATTCTACGATAAGTAATGAAAAATTCAGGGTGTTTATTTAATGTCAATGTGACATTCGGCTCCCATGTGGAGCATAAATATACTTTATTTTTTTCTAGCGCCATCATTTTAAAAACCTCTATGGGTACTAACTTAACATCGTCATGATCTATCCCGGAAGGTTGAAGAAGTTCTAAGTTAAAATAATTCACTTCTGAACCGTATGAATAAGTGATTGTTTTGCCCTGTATAGCTTCCGTCACCATGAGTTCTTTGGGAACTACAGTAACATTTCCATTTTGTACCAGTACAGGAGCTATGATATCAGATCTTGATGACTCAGTTAAAGCAGGCGTATCTCCCCCGTAACCAGCCTGCATGAGCCCATTTTGAAGAAAAGAATTTCCATCCGCGCCTTTCATAAAGGATAGAAAATCAACTTTCTCTAATTCCGTAAGGCGTCTTTTCGTAATGTTATTCCACTTGATGGCCTCAAAAATATTGCCTGCGAACAGATATGGTGGCTGTATACCAAGCGTGACAACATTGGCCTTTTGCCTGAAATTGTACTGAGCGTATACAGGATGATTCAACAAATATTCTGTTTCACTATAATCCCCTTCATTCTTCTGAGTGCACGACATATAATACAAACTCTGACAACTTATTAAATATAGAATAATCAGATATTTACTACCTGGCTGCTTACGTAAAAAGTAAAGCCCCTTGTTTCCGGCTATTCCCCTCCCAAAAAAATTATTCATCGCAATTAATAATTGACAAATTATTTATATCAAATTTATAGATTCTTCCTGAATATTTTACAATAATTATTTTCAGGAATAAACGTACGTTCTAATTTCTCACCTATTGTTTCTGCTTCACCTAATAATAATAATCCATTTGATTTTATGGATTTATTAATTTTGCTTAAAATCAATTCCTGATATTTCTTGCCAAAATATATCAGGACATTTCTACATAAAACAATATCAAAATCACCAAAAATACTGTCTGGAGGAACCATGCTTTTCTTGTTTGTCAGATCATAAAAATTGAAAATGACCATTTTTTTCAGATCTGAATTAATCGTATAGGTATCCTTTTCTTTTATAAAATATTTATCGAGTAGCTTATACTTTAACTTCACCGGTACTTTCAATGTCATATACACCTGTTCGTGCAGCGTCAAGCGCATTCCTATCAATATCTGAGGCGAAAATTTTGATATCAAAATCTCGATTTTCATTTTTCAGCGCTTCATTTAAAATTATCGCCATTGTATAAGGCTCTTCACCTGTCGAACATCCGGCTGACCAAATGCGTAAGGCAAATACATTATTTTCTTTTCTATTATTAATTAGCGCCGGAAGTAGAATGCTCGATAAGTACTCGTAAGTTAGTGGATTTCGAAAAAATGCGCTCACATTAATGGTTAGTACATCGATGAGGTTTTCCAATTCATTTTGATCATCAATTATATAGTTCAAATAATTATTGTGATCATCTGTTTTTGTCTCGAAAATCCTTCTGGAAATACCTTGTTCAATAAATTCCGGATTATTGTTTGTAAAGTCGCACCCTCTTACCTGATATAAATAGTTTAATATTTTTAAAATTGATTCGGCCATAAGTTGCTTTCAAAAATACCGTATCAGTAATTTATCCTTTTGCTCAATTATCCGCAAGTTTAAATATATGAAAAGTCCTCGTCTTTAGTTTGCATACTTAAAAATATTATCTGGCACTGTGTAGATTAAAAAGACAAATTTCCAAGCGCAAATCTATTCATAGGTGATTTGCCTAATTTGTTATTTGGGTATTTGAACGATAGATTAAACATATTTACCTGCTAAATATCCGCCATACAATTCAATTGCGCAAAATGAAAAATCATAATAATTCATCACTGTCAACTTATATTCAAACGTCCCTGGCTTTTAAAAGCTTGTTCTATCAAAGGGAACAAGTAAATCCAATCTTTCTGGTTAATAAGCACAATGTGATACTTTCCTTTAATAAGGAATTTACACGTCAATTTGGATATACTGAGGCAGATACAGCAAGCTTTTTTTTATGGGAATTATTATACTCAAAAAAGGAGTTAATTCATGAATTGCTTCAAGGAAGACATTCTTCGGAAGGCAATCTATTCTTCCATCATTCTGGAGAAATTTCTTTAGTAGATTTTAATTCTTATCCAATCCAACTGCGTGGATCATCATATGTTATTGTAGAGATTATTAGTCCCGAATATTGATCATTCGAGATGAGGCATAACTTTTTTGTAGAGCACATCATTTTTTTAAATATATAGTATTCTTTACAATCATCAACATTGCCATCCTAAAATTTACTTCTACCTTTTTTACTTAGCGTTTTAATTGTAATACACTCCGCAGGAATGAAAAACTTGAATCTGCGCATTCCAGATTAAATATCTGATACACCGGCATTCATTAAGGCAATTAAATTATTTACCCAAATGTTTCTTTGAGTATCAGTCCTGAAAAAAATGTTACGGGTTTTTAACTATCTTTAATTCATTCATGGAGTTCTGAAGTTCTTCCAGAGCCATTTCAAGATTGGCAAATGATTCATAATAGCGCCTCAATAAATTATTGTTTTTTGTGCTATCATCAGAATACAAGCGCATTCCCTTTTCATTCAATACTAAAAAATTTTGACCTTGCTTTTTCATATTCTTTTTTTTTAATCGTATAAAGTTAAGGGCCCAGGTAATAAGATTAGTTTAATACCAATATGTATTATTTCATTGAATGTTGTGATTCATATCGAACTTCATAGATGTTGAAATAAATAATTTGATTTCTTTGACTGACAATTCAAGATCTTTCGCTTCGGCTTCCAATTTTATAATTATTAATTTCCGTTCATCATCTTTCACACTTTTGTTATTGAACAGCCTGATCAATCCAATTATTCTGGAAATACTAGCTTTCAATATATGTGCATTTAGAAAATTCAATACATCTTCATTTTTACCGGACATCATTAACGATGTATTAATGAGCTCAGGTTTATGAAAATATTTTTTTAAATATTCGATCATCTCAAATTATCTTTAGACAAATCTATATTGAAATCTACGTGAATCTCTTAGTAATATACTGAATGTAGCAAATAGGACTTTTACATATAAAAATTTTGGTTCTACTGTTATTTTAATGAAAACTTTGGCTCAAGGGCCAGGGCCAGAAGTGCGAAATGAGAAGACCGGAGACCGAAGCTAAAATGAGGAAAAAGTCCAAGGCTGGTTTACGAAACATTAATAGTTGTTTTTCAGGAAGTCTCTTCTTCTGACTCCTGACTTCGGTCTTCCGTCTCTTACATCAAATGTTGCCGTTAAAACAACAGTAGAACCAAAAAGATAGAAACCAGCAATCACTAATTTCTATCTTTTTATACGCTTAATTTAATACCACGTCCGGGTTTTATACCGGCCGTAGTGTAATTCATTTTCTACTACTAAATTTTAAAAAACTGCATAAGTACCCTTAACTGCTCGGCCTGAGAGTTCATCTCTTCAGCATTGCCGGCCAGCTCTTCACTTGCTGCTGCATTTTGTTGAGACATGCTATTTAATTGCTGCATAGCGCTATTAACCTGAGTTGCTCCATTCGTCTGTTCGTTACTTGCCGCAGCGATTTCCTGGACCAAGTTTGTTGATTTTTCAACCTCAGGGATAATTTCCATTAATTTGTCTCCTGATTCTTTTGTAAGCGCTAAACCATTTTTTGACAGATTAATAATTTCTTCAGCGGCTATTTTACTATTTTCTGCAAGCTTACGTACTTCCGCAGCAACAACAGCAAATCCTTTTCCATATTCTCCGGCACGAGCTGCTTCTACCGCAGCATTTAAGGCCAAAATATTGGTCTGAAAAGCAATATCATTAATGACATCAATTTTCTCGGAGATTTGTTTGTTGGCCTCCACAGCTTTTTGCGACTTCTCATTTACATCATTGATCCCTTGCTGGGCGCTAATTGATATTTTTTGCGACTGATCTGCATTTTGATTGTTTTGCTCAATATTTGACGTCATTTCTTCCATCGTACTTGTCACTTCTTCAACCGATGCCGCTTGTTCATTAGCCCCCTGACTCAATTGTTGCGAAGTGGAACTCATTTGTTCGGCAGCTCCGCCAATATTTTGAGCTCCTTCATTAATATTTTCAACAATTTCTCTCAATTTACCGCTCATATTTGTTAGGGCCGATGCTAATTGTCCTATTTCATCTTTGTTACTAATATCAATAGAAGCATTTAAATCCCCATTGGATAAGCGATTGGCAAATTCAACTCCCTTGTTTAATGGAATGGAGATTGACCGTGCGAATGCTACACTTACAATCACTATAACAATACTAATAATCAGCGCAATGATGACGATTTGAGTAGCTATATTATTAACCGGCTCCATCACTTCTGCTTCATCAATTTCAGAGAGGATTGCCCAGTTAATATCTCCAATTTTTACTTGGGCGAAGGCGGACAGAACAGGATTGCCGTTGTAATCCACCACAATTTTTTCTCCTGTTTGGCCATTGAGAGCATTGTTTGCTGACTCAGTATCTACACCATTGCTTTGCACAGATCCATTTAAAGACGCTTCAACAGAGTGGCCCGTAGGATCCAGAAATGAATCGGAACGCATACGTTTATCCTGACCAACCAAGTAACTTTCACCTGTGTTGCCCATACCGCTGCGCTCCTGCATTACAGCATTTATCTGATCGTTTGACAACTGAAAGGCAAGGACAGCTTTTACCTCATTTCCAATTCTCACTTGCTTGGCCAAAAACATGGCCGGGGCGTTATCTGAAACTTCATACGGTCTCATATCCGACATAACAACTCCCTGATTGTTCAGCGCTTTTTCCCATACTTTACTCAAATCAGTATCATTGTATTTACCTGTCCTTAAGTTGGCGCCAAAATCAGCTTCTTTAGCCCATGAGTACATCACATGACCATGCTCTTTACTAATTAAAAAGATGTCATAGTAGCCGTAAGCCTTGACATATTGATCGAACTGATAATGATATGCATCGTGTATTTCTGCATAGGATTTTGTGGAATTTTGAGAGGATAGCGTTGTATTAAAATCCTCGTTTGCTTTAATACCCACTTCATTACGATATTTAATTAGCTCCTCAACGGAATTTTTCACTAAACCATTGTCAGCTAAAAAATCAATATCTGCAATTCTTTCCTTAAAGTAGCTTTCAATTTGTGCCTTTTTAATGTCACGAACAGCTTCTAACAACATGAAAGACTTTTCGATTAAAGCAGTCTTAGCGCTGTTATAAGAAAGAAAGCCCAGTATCGAAATTCCTGATATTCCTACAATGAGAAATATGATCATGATTTTTGACGATATTTTTAAGTTTTTCATCTTATATAATTGTTTTGATTAGTTATTTATATTAATAATAATATTCAGCCTACGCTTGTATTGATTAACTCATTTAAAATTTATGGTTCTACTGTTATTTTAATGGAAATATTTGATGTAAGAGACGGAAGACCGAAGCCAGGAGTCAGAAGAAGAGACTTCCTGAAAAACAACTATTAATGTTTCGTAAACCAGCTTTGGACTTTTTACTCATTTTAGCTTCGGTCTCCGGTCTTCCGACTTCTGACATTATTTATGATCT
>SDBV01007786.1_pt1 | contig 14577 bp, 7 predicted proteins | sample 2277081 | NCBI WGS metagenome assembly SDBV01 (sample SAMN10402039, study PRJNA504765) | marine sediment metagenome | isolation source: marine sediment core GS10_PC15, 223 cmbsf | place: Arctic Ocean: Southern Knipovich Ridge | collected 2010
AACGCCCGCGGACTGCGTTCCGCGGGGAGTCAGGAGTCAGGAGTCAGGAGTCAGGAGTCAGGAGTCAGGGGTGACTTTGTTTGCAACGCTCCGCGCAGCTTTGTAATTGCCAATCGCATCCGCGTCTTCACCGTGCCGACCGGGATGTTGATCGATTGGGCGATTTGGTCGTAGGTCATCGCGCCGTTCTGCCGCAATAGAAAGACCTCTTGCTCCTCCGGGCGGAGTTGCAACAGGGCCCTGCGGATCAGGCCCAATTGCTCCCGGCGAATGGCGTCGGCCTCGGGTCCTTTGTCCTCGGCAACCACGGTGACTTCCCCCGGATCCAACGGTTTACGGCGTCGTCGCCACGCGGTGCTCCGCAGGTCGCGCCCCGTGTTGACCGCAATCCGGAACACCCAGGCCCGAAGATTCTCGATTTCCGGCACCTTGCCGCGATGTCGCCAACACTTAATGAACGTTTCCTGCAGCGCGTCCCGGGCGTCCTCGATATTGCCCACCAGGTAGTACAGCATCCCGAGCAACTCGTCCTGATAGCGCGAGAAAACCCCTTTGAGCCGCTCGGCGGCCTGCTGGTCCTCGGCTTCGGCGGCGTGCCGGGTTGCACGGATGCGATTCATGTCACGTTGATAAAGACGATCCACAGGCGGGGAGCGTTTCGCCGACGCGGAAGTTTTTTCGGAGGAAACTTCCCGGCCGCAAGCTATCCACCGACTCGCCATGGCCGGCAGACGGCCGAAACGTCGCCGCCATCCCGCCACGAAGGGACTGCCGCCGAAGCTACCGAAAAGCAATCTACCCGGCAAGGGGGGTGGGCCCAGTTCTTGGCGCCACGCCAGGCCAATAGCCTGTTTTCGTTTGGGTGGCCGGACAACCGGGTTTCCCCCGGAATCAGCCGGTTGCGAAAGCCATCCTTTGTTAAAATGACCCAGCCATCGAAGCCACCGAGGGTGTCCGGGAATTCGGGAGGCAGAAACCACCGCAGGTCAGGGCAAGCCCTGACCTACACCGGCCGATCCCGAAACCGGGCCGAATCCTTGCGTTCTTGGCGGATCGACTCGGCGAGCTTCGCGGCGGCGCCGTCCAGAGCGATCATCTCGGGCTTCTCGTCCCAGCGCCACTTGACCTCGAGCTGGCCTTCCTTCAGCCCGCGAGGGCCGATCACCACGCGCAAGGGGATGCCGATCAGGTCGGCGTCTTTGAACTTCACGCCGGCCCGGGCGTCGCGGTCGTCCAGCAGCACCTCGATGCCGGCGGACTGCAACTCGTCGTGCAAGGCGGTGGCCACTTCCATGGTCTGCTCGTCGGTCACCTTCAGCGGAACCAGCAGCACCTCGTACGGGGCCAGCGCAACCGGCCAGATGATGCCGTTTCCGTCGTGATTGGTTTCGATCGTCCCGGCCAGGATCCGGTTCACCCCGATGCCGTAACAGCCCATGATGATCGGGTTCAGTTGCTCCTTTTCGTCGAGGAACCGGGCGCCGAGGGCCTCGGAGTATTTCGTACCCAGCTTGAAGACGTGGCCGGTCTCGATGGCGTGCCGCAGGGCAAGCTTGCTGCTGCACCGGGGGCAGGCGTCGCCGTCGACCGCGATGCGGAGATCGTCGAACTGATCGACCTGGAAGTCGCGCTGCGGATTGACGCCGGTGAAGTGGGTGTCGCGGTGGTTGCCGCCGACCACGGCGTTGACCATCGGCCGGACGTCGCGATCGGCCAGCAGCGGGATCTTCTCGGCCATGCCCACCGGTCCGGCGAAGCCAACCGGGGCCCCGGTCACCTTCTCGATCATCTCCGGGTCGGCCAGTTCGAGTTCCTTGGCACCGGTCGCCCGACGGATCTTGCCTTCGTTGGCCTCGTGGTCGCCGCGGATCAATACGGCGATCGGCTTTCCGTCGGCGGCGTAGATCAGCGTTTTGATCATCTGCTGCGGCGTGCAGCCGAGCAAGTCGCTGACCTGTTCGATGGTCGTGGCCCGCGGCGTGTCGACCTTCTCGAGTTCCTCCAGCGGGACATCGGGTGGGACGAGGTCCCGGGCACCGATATCGGCCCGTTCTTGATTGGCCGCGTAGCCGCAATCCACACAGTGCAGCAAGGTATCTTCGCCGTTTTCGGCCGGGATCATGAACTCGTGACTGGCGTCGCCGCCGATCGGGCCGCTTTCGGCCTCCACCGGCAGGTACTGAAGGCTGCAACGCTCCAGGATCCGGCAGTAGGCGTCGTACATCTTCTGGTAGCTTTCGCCCAGCGATTCGACCGTGGCGTCGAAGCTGTAGGCGTCTTTCATCAAGAACTCGCTGGTCCGCAGCACACCGAACCGCGGCCGCTCCTCGTTGCGGAACTTGGTGGTGATCTGGTAGAGCGTGATCGGCATCTGGCGGTAGCTGGAGATCTGCCGGGCGACCATGGCGGTGATGATCTCCTCGTGGGTGGGGCCCAAGGTCACCTGGACCTTGCGATTCTGCCGCGGCAGCGAGAAGCTCACCAGCACGTTGCCAAAGGCCTCCACGCGGCCGGTCTGCTCCCAAAGCGAGGTGGGCGACATGCAGGGCATGGCCATTTCGATCGCCCCGGCGGCGTCCATCTCCTCGCGGACGATCTGCTCGGCCTTCTTCAACGACCGCAGTCCCAGCGGCAGGTAGGTATAGGCCCCGGCCATCACCTGGTTGATCAGTCCGGCCCGAACCATCAGGACGTGACTGGGGATCTCCGCCCCTTCGGGCGTTTCTTTCATGGTGGGGATAAACGTCTTGGTCCAGAACATGGGCAGAGTCAGGGGTGAGGGGGTGACGGGTTTTCAACTTCGCACGAAACGCCCGCGGACTGCGTTCCGCGGGGAGTCAGGGGTCAGGGTTTTCAACTTCGCACGAAACGCCCGCGGACTGCGTTCCGCGGGGAGTCAGGGGTCAGGGTTTTCAACTTCGCACGAAACGCCCGCGGACTGCGTTCCGCGGGGGGGGCAGGAGCCACGAATGGGGTTTGAAATCTGCGGTTCGGCGGCGGGGATTGTACTTCATTACAGTTGGTCTTGTCACTTGTTGACCGATAGCCGCGCACGGCCGTATTCTAGGGGAGATTCGCCGGTCGAGGCAAGGGGGTTTCGTTCGATCCGAAACGGTGGGCGGTTGTCCCCCTTGTGGCGGACCGGGTCTGCGCCTACAATTCAACTTGACCTATCTGGAACTTCCCCAACCTCCCCCGAAAGGCACCCCATGTCGCGACGCTACGTCCACGAGTTGGGCCATCAGGATCCCGTCGACGAGGTATTTGTCGCCTCCGGCAAGCAACTTCGACCCAACCGCAACGGCAATCTCTACCTCCAGGTCGAATTGTCCGACCGTTCGGGGGCCATCAGCGCCCGAATGTGGAACGCGTCCGAGCCGCTTTATAAATCGTTCCAGAACGGCGACTACGTCCGGGTCGAGGGGACGGCTCAGTTGTACCAGGGGTCCATGCAACTGATCGCCACGCGTCTGAGCAAGGTAGACCCCGGCGAGGTCGACGAAGACGATTTCACGCCGGTGGCGATGGTCGAGGTCGACAAGCTGGTGTTGCGGCTGGGCGAGATCCTGCGTGGGATGGCCGACCCCCACCTGCAGAACCTGGCCGAGTGCTTCCTGCTGGACGAGCAGTTCATGGCCAAGTTCACCGAGGCCCCGGCCGGGATCAAGCACCACCACGCCTACCGCGGCGGACTGCTTCAGCACGTGGTCAACGTGATGGAAGTGGCCTTGAAGATCAGCCCCTGCTATCCGCAAATCGATCGCGATCTGCTGCTGATGGGGGCCTTCCTGCACGACGTCGGCAAGGTCGATGAACTCGGCTACGATCGCGAGATGGTCTACACCGACGAGGGGCAACTGATCGGCCACCTGGTGATGGCCGTCGGCATGCTCGAGGCCAAGGTCGCCGAGGCCGAGAAGCTCTCCGGCGAACCGGTTCCCGAGGAATCCGTCTTGCGCATCAAGCACATGCTCGTCAGCCACCACGGCGAGTACGAGTACGGCAGTCCCAAGTTGCCGATGACGCTGGAGGCGGTGGCCCTGTATTGCCTGGACCATCTCGACTCCAAGGTCAACGCCTTCGATCAACTGATCCGCGAAGACCCCAACGTCGACAGCCCCTGGACCCACTACCACGCCAACATCGGCCGCAAACTGTTCAAGGGGACGAGGAAGCAGTCGTGACCCTATGGAAGACCTCGATCTCCAACAGAAAATCCTCAAATTTGTCCGCCGCAAGGGCTACCGGCCGGTGAAGCCTCGGGTGATCGCCGAACGACTGAAGGTGCCGAAGGATCGTGCCGCGGAGGTGAAACGGGCCGTCAAGCGGCTGGTCGGCCGCGGACAGCTTGCCTACGCGGCCAATCACCTGGTCCGGGCGGCCGAACCGTCCAGCCCGGGCGGCAATCGCCTGGTGGGCGTGTTTCAGCGGACGCAGAAGGGATTCGGCTTCGTCCGCCCGACCGGCGCCGGACTCGCGACGTCGCAACAGCCTGCCGCGGGCGATGCTGCCGCGGGCGATGCTGCCGCGGGCGATGCTGCCGCGGTTGCCGAGATCAAGGACATCTACATCCCCGCCAAGCGGACCGCCGACGCCGCCACGGGCGACGTGGTGCTGGTGCAACTCACCAAGCAACGCGCCCACGATCCCGGCCCGCGGGGCGAGATCGTGGAGATTATCGAGCGTCAGACGCACCAGTTTGTGGGGACCTACTCCGAGTCGGGCGGATCGGCGTACGTGCAGGTCGACGGCACGCTGTTCGCCCGGCCGATCTCCGTCGGCGATCCGGGGGCGAAAAGCGCCCGGCCCGACGACAAGGTCGTCTTCGAGATGGTCCGCTTCCCCTCGCCGGTACATGAAGGCGAAGGGGTGATCACCGAAGTGCTCGGCCCGCGGGGTAAACCGGGCGTCGACACGCTCTCGATCATCCGCGAGTTCAACCTGCCCGAGGAATTTCCCGAAGACGCGCTGGAAGATGCCCGGCGGCAGGCCGAGGCGTTCGACGAGTCGATTCCCAAGGATCGGCTCGACCTGACCTCCGAGACGGTGATCACCATCGATCCGGCCGACGCCCGGGATTTCGACGACGCGATCTCACTCGAACGATTGGACCAAGGCCATTGGCGCCTCGGCGTCCACATTGCCGACGTGACTCATTTTGTGCGGCCGAAGACCGCCCTGGACCGGGAAGCCCACAGCCGGGCAACCAGCGTGTACCTGCCCGATCGGGTGCTGCCGATGCTGCCGGAGGTGATCTCCAACAGCCTGGCCAGCCTGCAACCGAACAAGGTTCGCTACAGCAAAACCGCGATCATCGAGTTCACCGCCGAGGGGCAGCCGGTGGGGTGCAAACTGCACCGGGCGGCGATCAAGAGCAACAAGCGGCTGACTTACGAACAGGTCGACCAGTTCCTGGCCGACCCCGGGGCCTGGCGGCGAAAACTGGGGGCGAAGGTCCACGAACTGCTCGGCCGGATGCACGAGTTGGCGATGATCCTCCGCCGGCGACGGATCCGCCGGGGGGCCCTGGAACTCTCCATGCCCGAGGTCAAGGTCGAGCTGGACGGCCACGGCCGCGTCTGCGGGGCCCGCGTGGTCGAGAACACCGAAAGCCACCAGATCATCGAGGAGTTCATGCTGGCGGCCAACGAGTCGGTGGCCGAGCTGCTGTACGAAAAAAAGGTCCCCTTCCTCCGCCGAATTCACAAACCGCCCACGCTGCGAAAGCTCAAGGCCTTGACCGAATTCGTCGGCGAACTGGGCCTGAAGGTCAACAACCTCGAGAACCGGTTCGAGTTGCAAAAACTGTTGAGCCGCGTCGTCGGCCGACCGGAGCAGCACGCGGTCAACTTCGCCGTCCTCCGCTCGCTGCAAAGGGCCGTCTACAGCCCGGTTGAGGAAGGCCACCACGCCTTGGCCAGCGACTGCTACTGCCACTTCACCTCGCCCATCCGCCGCTATCCCGACCTGACCGTCCACCGGCTGATCGACGCCGTGCTCCGCCGCCGCAAACCGACCGTTCGCCTTGACGAATTGATGGTCCTCGGCCAGCACTGTTCCGACCGCGAGCAGCGGGCCGACTCGGCCGAACGCGACCTGACCAAGCTGAAGTTGTTGCACTACCTTAGCCAGCGGATCGGCGAAGAGATGGACGTGGTGGTCACCGGGGTGGAAAGCTTCGGGCTGTTCGTGCAAGGGGTCCAGCTTCCGGCCGAAGGGCTCGTCCACATCGACTCGCTGGCCGACGACTACTACCATTACGAACGCGCCACCCACACGCTGGCCGGCCGCCGCTCGGGCAACGCCTACCGTCTGGGCGATCAACTACGGGTGGCGGTCGCCCGGGTCGATCTCGAACGCCGCGAACTCGACTTTCGGCTGGTGCAGCGAAAGAAGCGTCGTGTCGCCGTCGCGAAGAAGCCCGCCAGAGCCGCGAAAAAGAAAACGGCCCGAAAAAAACGCGCCAAACGCCGCTAGCCGCTTGCGGCTTCGCAACACCGGACGCCGAAACCATGTCAGGAGTAACGTCGATGTTTCCCCGACGCTTGTCGGTAATCTGCGGGATCCTTCTACTGGCGGCCTGCTCGAAAGAACCGCCCAAGTTGATCACCGACGACGCACCGTTCGACGTTCCCGAAGACGCCCCCTTTTGGCCGCGATTCCACGGTCCCCGCGCCGACAACATCTCGGCCGACACGGGCCTGATGCGATCCTGGCCCGAGTCGGGACCGCCCGCGGCCTGGACGGCCAACGGAATCGGCGAGGGATACGCCGGTGTCACCACGGCCGACGGCCTGATCTACACGGCCGGCAACCTGGGCGATTACACGGTGGTCACGGCCCTGTATCTCGACGGCCGAATTCGCTGGCAAAAGGAGAACGGCCCGGCCTGGTCGCACAGCCACGAAGGCACCCGGGGGACCCCCACGATCGACGGCGACCGGCTCTACCACGAAAGTCCGCTGGGCCAGGTCGCTTGCTTCGAGGCCCGATCCGGCGAGATGCTCTGGAGTCGCAACATCTTGGACGAATTCGGCGGCGAGAACCTTCAATGGGCCTTGGCCGAGTCGGTGCTGATCGACGGCGATCACGTGATCTGTTGTCCCGGCGGCGACGGCGCCAGCATGGTGGCCCTGGACAAGCAAACCGGCGAGACGGTCTGGAAGGCCGAAGGAATCGGGCAGCCGGCCGGATACGCCTCGCCGACGATGGTCGAGCACCAAGGACTGCGGATGATTCTCACCATGACCGCCAAGGCGTTGATTGGCGTGAACGCCGACACGGGCGAGCTGTTGTTTCGCCACCCGCACACGACCGAGTACGACGTCAACGTCTTGATGCCGATCTTCCACGACGGCCACGTGCTGATCAGCTCGGGCTACGGCAGCGGCAGCCAGATGCTGAAGATCGACGTCGCCGGACGGCAGGCCACGGTCACCGGCGTGTGGCAATCCGGCGAGTTGGACAACCAACACGGCGGCGTAGTCCTCGTCGACGGCTACCTGTATGGCGCGGCCCACAACCGCCACGGCGGCGGATGGATCTGTCTGGACTTCTTCAGCGGCCAGATGCAATACGCCGAGCAGGGCGTGGGCAAGGGCTCGCTCACCTACGCCGAGGGGATGCTCTACGTGCTGAGCGAAAAGGGCACGGCCGGCCTGGTCGAGGCCACCCCGGACGGTCACCAGGTGATCAGCCAATTCAAGATCCCCACCGCCGGCGACGGCCCGAGTTGGGCCCATCCGGTCGTCTGCGGCGGACGCCTCTACATCCGCCACGGCGACGTGCTATACGCCTACGACGTTATGACACATCCCACAACACCTACGGCAAGACGGGATTCGCCGTGATGATTCGTGGTCAGCGACCTGGGGTCGCTCGGCCGCCAAGCGATTCATATTCCTGCTGCTCCGGCTGACAGACTCGGAGTTGCCCTGTCCAAGTGGCGCGCGACGGTCGCCAACAGTTCCTCCGAGGTAATCGGCTTGGAAACGTAGTCATCGCAGCCTGCGGTCAGGCACTTTTCGCGGTCACCGTCCATCGCGTGGGCGGTCACGGCGACAATGGGCCCCTTCCAACCTTCTCGTCGCAAGCGCCGGGTGGCCTCATGGCCGTCCAACTCCGGCATCTGAATGTCCATCAAGATCAGGCCATACGGCCTTCCTTGGGCCCTTGACGCCAGGGCCTTTTCGCAGGCGATTCGGCCGTCTTCCGCCGTATCGACCTCAAGCCCCAATGCCACCAGGTTTCGCACCAGCAACGGCCGAATATCGGGATCGTCTTCGGCCAGCAACACGAAACCTGCAAGTTGTTGGCCGGGCTCCTCCTGGGCCGGCTTCTGCGTATCGGTCAACCTTGCCGCAGGCGCTTGCACCATCGACGCACTTTCCAGCGGTCCGGGGTCGATCGTCAAGATGAAGGTGCTTCCTTTGCCCGGCTCGCTTCGAACCTCGATCTGTCCCCCGAGCAGCCTGGCCAGCCGCTGCGAGATGGCCAACCCCAGTCCCGTGCCGCCGAAGCGCCGGGTGAAGGTCATGTCGGCCTGGGTGAAAGGCTGAAAGAGTCGGTCCATCTCCTCGGCACTTATTCCGATGCCCGTATCCGCCACCTCGAATTGCATCCGGGCTGAACCGTCGTCTTGCCGCGTGCAGCCGACCGTGATCTTCACAACGCCTTTCTCGGTGAACTTGATGGCATTTCCCACCAGGTTCACAAGAATCTGTCGCAACCTGACCGAATCCGTGCGGATCGTGCTGGGAAACGGCTCCCTGTACTGGACATCCAGCCCAAGCTGTTTCTCGTTGGCACTGACTTGCAGCAGGGATCGGACCTCTTCAACGACTTCTGAAGCCGAGCACTGAGCCAGCTCCAGCTCGATCTCTTCCGACTCGATCTTCGACAGGTCCAGGATATCGTTGATGATCGTCAGCAGATGCTGGGAATTGCGCTTGACGACCTGCAGGTGCTCGCGGCGTTCGGCGTTCGGCCACTCACAGGACAACAACAAATCGGTGTAGCCCATGATAGCCGTCATCGGCGTACGGATTTCGTGGCTCATGTTGGCCAGAAACTGGCTCTTGACGCGGTTGGCCGCTTCGGCGGCTTCCTTGGCCCGGGAGAGTTCCTCTTCGTCTCGCTTGCGCTGCGTGATGTCGGTAATAACGGATATGAAACCAACCACGTTCCCTTCACCATCCCGGCTGTAGTTCCAGCTAACCGCTTGCTCAATGACTTCGCCATCCTTTCTCCGGTTCTGCTGGAAGTAGGTCGTCGGCTCTGGCTGTTTCTTGACCAGCAGGGACAGGTACTCACGCAGTTCGGGTCGCCTCGAAGCGGGCTCAAGTAGGTCAACGATGTGCTTTCCTAGTAATTCCTCCTTGGTGTAACCGACCATCTCTTGATAGGCGGGATTGACGTAAGTAATGATACCGGTCGGGTCGATCGCTTGGATTCCGTGGGGGTTCCTTTCTGCAAGGATTCTGTAGCCCTCCTCGCTCTTGCGCAGCGCGCCGGTCCTTTCGGCCACCAGCTCCTCCAGTCGGGCGTTGAACTCTCGCAGTTCATCCTCGGCCCGCTTGATCCGCAGCATCACCCGGATCTTGGCCACCAGTTCGACGTTGTCGATCGGACGGGAGATGAAATCATCCGCCCCGGCCTCCAGGCCGCGAATCCGCAACTCGGCAGTCGAGCCGTGGGCGGTCACCAGCAGGATCGGCAGATGCCCGTTCCTCTGGTCGGCCTTTAGCCGCCGGCACATCTCGATGCCGTCGGTCCCCGGCATCTGCACGTCGATCAGAACCCCATCGAAAGACCTCTTGGCGGCAAGCGCCAATCCTGCTTCGGCATTATTGGCCGTTACCAGGGCGCACTCGGGAAGGTGTTGGTCCACCAACTCCTTGAGCACAAACAGGTTTTCCGGCCTGTCGTCCACGGCAAGTAAGAAAGTCGGAGTCTTCATTATCATCCGCCCTCGAGTTCAGGAGTACCCCGGCAGAGGGGGATCTTGCTTATTGAATTCTAGCTTATCTATTTGCGGATGGCAGGGGCCGCGTCAGTTGGCACGGTTCGCGGTGTCACTTTGCTCGGCGTATTGGAAAACGTTCAGTCGGTACTTGCGGTCTTCTCGTACGATCTCTTCGACGACGGACGTATCGAAGCATTTCTTCAAATCGTCCCACTGCACGTCCCTCGAGATCTTGCCGGACCGTTTGAGGAACTTCAACTCCCGTGCGAGCGGGCCCGAAGGGCCCAGTTCCTTGGCCGTGATGGCCGGAAACGAAGTCATGCCCAACAGATCCTTCCTCGCCAGCTCGGCGTACGCGTCCTGGGAGAGCAAAAGCGGTCTTTCGGCCAACGTCTGACCGCTCTGGATTGCCCATCCGCTGACGGTCCGCAGAGTGCTCCTTTTGCTTCGCAACCACTTCAAGGCCCGGATTTCGGCGGCCACGATTTGACGAAGTGCGCGGGGATGCTCCCGGGCGAAGGAGGCAGAGAAATACAGGTAGCCGGACGACAGGCTCTGATGGATCACGACCGCGTGTTCGCATTGGATCAAGGCAATGGTTGGAGTCGGCTCCCAGGCGGCAAAGCCGTCGATCTCGCCCCGGTCCAGCGCATCGGGCATGCACTCCACGTCCATCGCCACCAGGTCAACGTCCTTTTCCCGCAGGCCAGCCGACTCAATGACGTGAAGCAGCGCGTAGTGCGAGACGGATCCCAGGGCGTAGCCAATCCGCAGGCCGGCGAGGTCCTGGATCAACATGTGCCGTTTGGTCACAATGGAACAGGCGCCCCGCTGAATGACCGCCGCCACCAGAACGTTCGACTCCACGCCGGCGGTCAGCGCCGGCATGTCGCCCCCGATACCGACCTCCAGATCGCCGCGGCCGAGGAAATAGTTGACGTCGACCCCCTTGCGAAAGCCGTGAAACCGAATTTCCAGGCCCTCCCGTGCCAAAGCGTCTTTGAGCACCATGTCGCGTCTCATGGCTTCGGCGATGATGTTGGTCGGAATCCACAGCGGCTGGATACCCACGTCGATCACACGTTCGCTTTGGCCGAATTGGTACTCCTTGTAGATCGGGTCGGCCGAGAGGTCCGGCTGCGAAGCGTGGGGGCTCGGCGGCGGGCCGCTGGAAAACCAACCCTGCCAGCATGCGATCACCAGCACTACGACGGCCACGGAGGCCGTGGCGGTGACGGTCACAATCGTCCGCTTTCGGTCCATGGGAACCACCCTCGGTCAGGGCGCGACAGAGCGCCATCATGGCAAGGCTCTATAGGTTCTCGAGTATCACTCGCTGATCGGTTCTCAGTTGATCCATCTCCGAATGGTTGACTGCAAATCGGCCGGATCGACCGGCTTGGAAAGGTAGTCGTCGAATCCTGCTGCCAGAATCGTCTCTCGATCGCCCTTCATCGCCTTGGCCGTCACCGCGACAATGGGGACGTCCCTCAAGGCGGGATCCGCCTTGATCTGTTTGGCTGCGTCAAGGCCGCTTAACTCAGGCAGTTCGATGTCCATCAGTACCAAGCCCGGGCGGAATTGCTTAGCCAGCCTCACCGCCTGGCGGCCGTCTTCGGCCGTGACGTACTCGAGGCCCAACTCGTCCAGGATGGCGCCGATGGCCAACAGATTGTCGGCGTTGTCTTCCACGACCAGGACGGTCCCGCCGGTGCTCGGTTTGGCCGAAGTGGCAGGTCGCCCGGACGGTTCCGCGGCAGCCGCCGCCGGCGCGGAGGGTCTCCCCAGCAGCCCGTCAACGTGCTTCAAGAGTTGGTCCCGGTCCAGGCTCCCTTTCTGAATCAGTTCTTGGATGTTGTTGAGCGTCAGCCGAGCGCGGTCTTCGGTGGTCAGCTCCTTGGAAGTCAGCACCAGCACGGGCACGGGGGCCGTCTGCTCGTCCGAACGGATCTGCTCCAGGACCTGGAAACCATCGATCTGGGGCATCATCAGGTCCAGCACGATGGCGTCGGGCACTTGGTGCTTGACGCTTTGAAGCGCTTCGCCGCCTCCGGTGGCCACGGTCACGAGGTAGCCACTTTCCTCCAGGATGGAGCGGATCTGCAGGGCCGCCACCTCGTTGTCTTCGACCACTAGAATCCGCGGCTGAGCGGAGCGCGGGCCGACCGGCTTTGCCGCGGCTGACGGTTCCGCCGGCGGCGATTCGCTCGGCACGCCGGCCGCAGGCGCCGTTGGCACGTCGGCGGGGCATTGGACCGGAAGGGTCAACGTGAAGGTGCTGCCCTCGTCCGGCGTGCTCTGGACGGTGATTTCGCCTCCCAAGAGCCGGGCAAGCTTCTGGCCGATACTCAGGCCCAGTCCCGTACCGCCGTGCTTACGTGTGGTCGAGCCGTCCACCTGGCGGAACTCATCGAAGACGTGCTCCAGTTCGCCCTCGGCGATCCCCACGCCCGTGTCGCGCACGGCAAACGACACCTGCTCATCCGCCGCCTGAACCGTCACCTCGATCTCGCCCTCCTCGGTGAATTTCACTGCGTTGGAAAGCAGATTCAGCAGGATCTGGTAGACCTTCTCTTCGTCGGAGCAGATGCTGGGCACGTCGCGGACGTCGACTCGTATCGGCAGGTGTTTTTCTTCGGCCAACAGCCGTGCGGTCTCCAAGGCACGGTCCACCACCTGGCGGGGATCGAACTCGGTGACCATCGCCTCCATGCGACCGGCCTCGATCTTCGACAGATCCAGCAGCTCGTTGATCAAGTTCAGCAAGTGCCGGCCGTTGCGTTCGATGACTTGTAGGTACTCGGCGTCCTGCTCTGGTTTCTTTCCGGTACCGCGGGTGAGCATCAACTGCGAGAGCGCCATCACGCTGTTCAGCGGCGTGCGCAGCTCGTGGCTCATGTTGGAGAGGAACTGCGACTTGAGCCGGTTGGCTTCGTCGAGCTGAGCCCGCTGGACTTCCAGCTCGTCGGCCTGATCTCGCAACTCCTCCCACTGCGACTGAAGCTCTTCGTTAAGGCTGGTGAGTTCCTCGTTGCTTGCGCGGAGTTGCTCGGCCAGGCGGGCCGTCCGCTCGTTGGCCAACAGGTTGGAGAAGGCGGTGTTCATGCCGATTTGCACCTGGTTCAGGATCTCGCGGTGGTCCTGCGAAAACACCCCCAGGGTAGCCAAGGAGACGACGGCCACGACTTTCTCTTCCACCAGCAGGGGTATCGTCACAATCTCTCGTGGAATGGCCACCCCGGCGGTCGTTTTGAAGGCGAATACGGTGTTCTCGGAAATACCCTCGATAAAGGCAGTTTTTTTCGTCGCCAAGGCTCTGCCAAGCTCACCTTCGCAAATCTCGGCACTGAACGAGGGCACGGCCTCGGCGGCCAGACCCACGCAGGCCACGTGCGCAAACGTCCGCCCGTCTTCACCGCGGATGTAGAAGGCGCCCAGGTGCGAGCCGGTCAGCTCCAGCAACTTCATCAGCAGGCCCGAGGCGAAGGACTTGACGTCCGCGGCGGCCACCATCGTCTCGGATACTTCGCCGCTTCCCCGCAGAATTGCCATCTGCGAGGCCAGCCTGCTGGCCATGCCGTTGAACGACGTCCCCAGTGCGGCGACCTCGTCCGAGCCCGTGCCGCCATAACGGGCTTTCAGGTCTCCCGCGGCCACGCGCTGGACCGTCTCGCTGATTTCCAGCACCGGTCGGGAAATGGCCCTCGACAGCGCCACGGCCGCCAGCAGTACGGCCGCGGCGGAGGCCGCCAGGAGAACGGCCATGTCCCACAGCATGGCGTGGATGGGCTCGTAGACCTCCGCCAGATCGCGCTTGGCCACAAACCCCCATCCGGTCCTGGGGATGTGGGTATAGGCGGCCAGGACCATCTCACCCCGGTAGTCCGGCGTTTCCGCAATGCCGGTCTCGCCGGCCGCGGCCCTGGCGGCCGGCTCGGCGGTGATCTTCAGCTTCAGCGGCGCGTTGTCGTGCCACCGCAGTTGGTTCAGCGCATAGCCTTCCTCGTCGACCAGCAGCGTCTCGCCCGTCTTCCCCAAGCCCGTATGCTCCCGCAGCAGCGGATACAGCGAATGGTCCACATCGACTCTGGCTACCAGAACCCCGATAATATGCTGGCCGTCATGCTCGCGGCAGTACACCGGTATGGAGATACTCATCGCCGGCATGCCCTCCGTCTTGGAATGATAGATGGGCGTGATGTGGACGTCCTTCTTCCGCATGGCTTCGGTAAAAAATGGGGCCTTGCTCTGGTCGCGTCCCTCCCGAACCTCTACGTTGGAGATCTCCACATTGAAGTGGCCCGCGCAGACGATGAACATCTCATGATAGCAATCGGAATGGTCGACGTATCGCTGCAACAGCCCCCGGGCGGCGGCGACGGCGTTGAGATCCTGTTCGGTCCATTCGCTCCGGGGCTTCGCCAGAATCCCTTCCAGAGAGCGGATCTCGTCATCCTCCGCCGCCACGGCCAGGTCGCCGAGCCGCTCGTCCAGCCAACTGTTGAGTTCCCTGACCTTCAAGTCGCGAATCGTTTGCAGCTTCTCGAACGCCCTGGCCAGAATCACTTCGGACCGCTGGAAGTACAGGATCACAACCGCCGTGAACACCGGCA
>SDBV01007787.1_pt1 | contig 14577 bp, 9 predicted proteins | sample 2277081 | NCBI WGS metagenome assembly SDBV01 (sample SAMN10402039, study PRJNA504765) | marine sediment metagenome | isolation source: marine sediment core GS10_PC15, 223 cmbsf | place: Arctic Ocean: Southern Knipovich Ridge | collected 2010
CATCCAGATCCGGCTGCTGGACTCGTCCGCCTCGAGGTCCTGGGTCGTGACCGTGTAGGCGATCCAGCGACCATCGGGTGAGATTCGCGGATCATCGACAGCGCCGAGTCGAAAGTAGTCGTCCACGGTGACGAGCTGGGTCTTGGACTTCTTGCCCGCTGCCGAGGATTCCGCTGGCGAGAGCGCCGACCAACCGCATAGTAGGGAAAGCGCGGCAATCCCCGAGACCAACCGAAAATCGATGCCCATCAGCGTCGCTCCTCGAAGCTGTTTTGTCCTTGAAACTTCTTTTCGAAGCCTCCTGGAGCTCCAGCTTCCGCGCGTTGCCAGATCGATTCGGCCGCGAACTCCAAGCGCTCGCCAGACGCCATCCATAGCATAATGCTCGAAGCGCCGACCGCGTTGAATGGCGTTTCGGGGGTCTCCGCGGCGCCGAGATGCCGGGTGACCGGCGGTGATCCGGCCGGTCTTTTGCGCCGCGAGCCGGCCCGGGTCTGCCCCGGGATCGACTATCCCGCCAGATCGAAGCGGGGTAGACTGGGGGGTCGAGCTGGTCCTCCCATCGCGCTGGGAGCCGGCGCCGTTTCCAAGCCCTGGGAGCCCGATATGAGCGACGTTAGCGAGCGTATTACCGACGGCAGCAGCCCGACTCACGTTCGCCCCAAGCGCGATGTGGGCAAGGCCCAAGCCGCCGAGCAACCCTTCGAGTATCCCCTGCAGCGCGAGTACGTCGAACCGGACTGGACGCGCCTTGCCGGTTACGCCGACGTGACCCGGGCGGAGTGGGAGTCCGCGAAGTGGCAGCGCTCGCACTCGGTGAAGAATCTCGCCGAGTTCAAGCGGGTGTTCGGAGATCAGGTCGACGACGACCTGTGCACCGACATGGAGCGCGACCAGCGAGAGCGGGCCACGATGTCGATGCTGATCCCGCCGAACATGATCAATACGATGGATGAGCGAAATCTGCGCGATGACCCCGTGCGCCGCTACATGGCTCCCGCGTTCAGCGACCGGGATCCAGACTGGCCGAGTCACCCGATGGCGACCCGCGACTCTCTCCACGAGGCGGACATGTGGGCGGTCGAAGGCCTCACCCACCGCTACCCGACCAAGGTGCTCGCCGAAATGATCCCGACGTGTCCGCAGTACTGCGGACACTGCACGCGGATGGACCTCGTCGGCACGGACACCAGTCAGATCCTCAAGTACAAGTTCGAGTCGAAGCAACAGGACCGTTGGGAGGCGATGCTCGACTATCTCGCGCGAACCCCATCGGTGCGCGACGTGGTGGTGTCGGGGGGCGATGTCGCGAACGTGCCCGCCAAGCGCCTGCAGGATTGGGTGTTCCGACTGATGGATCTGCCGAACATTCGGGACATTCGACTGGCCACCAAGGCGCTCGTCGGGGTCCCCCAGCACTTTCTGCAGGACGATCTGCTCAAGGCCTACGACGCGATGGCGAAGCGGGCGCGCGAGCGCGAAATCGACATCGCGGTCCACACGCACGTGAACTCGGCGCAACAGGTGACGCCGCTGTTCGGCAAGGCCGTGCGGGCGCTTTTGGACATCGGGTTTCGCGACGTGCGAAACCAGGGTGTGCTCCTTCGCGGTGTCAACACGACGCCGAAGCAGCTCCTCGAGCTGTGTTTCATGCTCACGGATCACGCAAAGGTGATCCCCTACTATTTCTACATGTGCGACATGATCCCGAACGCCGAGCACTGGCGGCTCTCGGTCGAAGAAACGCAGGATTTGCAGCTGGCGATCATGGGGTACCTGCCGGGTTTCGCGACGCCGAGGTTCCTCTGCGACGTCGCGTTCGTCGGCAAGCGCTGGGTACACATGCTGAGCTCCTACGATCGCGTAAAGGGAATCTCCTACTGGAGGAAGAATTACCGCACGGGCATCGAATACGACGATCCGGAAGCCCTTACCCGCGAATACCCGTCCTACGATCCCGTCTCCACGCTTCCCGAGGAGGGGCAGGCGTACTGGCGCGAATTTCTCGCCTCGAAGGAAGGCGAGGCGAGCGGGTCCGCCTGAGCGATGCGTCCCACTCTCCATACGCTCGGAGAGGATCTCGTGCGTCGAGTCCTCGACGAAGCCAAGCAGATCATGGGCGAAATCGGAATGGAGATTCGCGGGCCGCGGTTGCGCCAGCGTCTCCTCGATCACGGGCTGAAGGCCGACCCGAGCAGCGATCGTATCCTGTTCCCACCGGACGAAGTCGATAAGGCGATCGCGAGCTGTCCGAGTTCGTTTACGCTCTACAACCGCGATGGCGAGCCACACGCCGAACTCGGCGGCAACAACGTGCACTTCGTGCCGGCCTCGAGCGGCCTGAAGATTCTCGATCACCGCACGAATGAGATCCGACTCGCGAATTCCAGGGACTTCATCGAGTACGCGCGTTTGTGTGACGGCCTCGAGCACATCGCCTATCTGGCCACGGCTTTTTCGACGAACGACGACATCGAACCCCAGATTTCGGACGCCTGGCGGCTCTACATGTGTCTGACGACCTCGAAGAAACCCGTCGTGTCCGGTGCGTTCAGCGAGAGCGGAGTTCCCCGCATGGCGGAGATGATGCAGCTGTTTCGAGCGGATCGCGCCGAGTTGCTCGCGAAACCGATGTCGATCTTCACGATTACTGCGACTGGCAATTTCCGCTATGGCGAAGACTCCTGCCAGAATCTGCTCGACTGCGTCGAGGCGGGCATTCCCGTCGAGATCGTGCCGGTCACGCTGATGGGCCTGATCGCCCCGGTGACCCTGGTTGGCGCGTTGGTTTTCCACTGCGTCGATGTACTGACTGGCATCACGATGGCGCAGATCGTGCGGCCCGGAGCGCCGGTGTTGTTCGGTGGGGCGCCGGCCACCTTCCACATGAAAGCCGCGAGTTCGCCGATGCTTGCGATCGAAGCCCTGCACCTGGACGTGGCCTATATCAACGTCGCCAAGAGCCTGGGCCTGCCGTGCCAGGCTTACATGGGATTGACGGATGCCAAGGTGCTCGACGCGCAGGCGGGTGCAGAAACGTTCGGCAGCGCGCTGCTCGCGGCGATGGCCGGGGTCAACTCGGTATCCGGGCCGGGCATGTTGGATTTCGTGCTGACCTTCAGTCTGCCCAAGCTGGTATTCGACAATGAGATCTGCGGCCAGGTGCTGCATTTCGTCCGCGAAATCGAACCCCGGGAAGACCTGCCCACCACCGAGTTGGTGCGCGAACTGATCGCAAACGACCACCTGATCACGTCGCCGCACACGCTCAAGTATTGGCCGCAGGAGCTGTATCTCACCGACCCGGTCTTCGATCGAGAGAATCGCGAAGCCTGGGAGAAGGCTGGCTCGACGAGCCTCGATCAGCGCGCCTTCGATGGCGTGGAAAGGCGGCTGGCCTCGTATGTGCCCATCGACACCGATCCCGCGCTGGATGCCGAGCTGCGCCGATTCGTACAGTCTGGAATGAACAAGCCGCGGGAGCTACCGGTATTGCCACCTCCGCCAGACCCCGCCAAGGCGCCCGCTGGACCTCGGAAGCGGCGCGGCGGACGGAGACATTCGAAAACCTCGACTGCGTGATCAAGCATCACGCCCGTCATAGCCATGGAGAAAGAGAGGGCCATTGCATGCCGTCCAAGAATGCGAGCGAGAATTTGACGTCCGTGATGCCCCCGCCGTATCCGGGTGAGTATCCCAAGATCGTCGTGCCGCCGCCGGGCCCCAAGGCGAAGGAGTGGAACGCCAGGGATCGCGCGGTGGTATCGCAGAATCTGACACCGGATTACGAGCTGGTCACCGAGCGCGCCTCGGGGATGGTGGTCGAGGATCTCGACGGCAACCGCTTCCTCGACTTCGCGGCGGGCATCTCCACCGTCTCCACGGGTCACTGCCACCCCGAGGTCGTCCGCGTCGTCCAGCAGCAGGCGGAGCGCATGCTCCACATCTGTTACACGGACTTCCACTACCCCGCCTACATCGAACTCTGCGAGACGCTCGCGAAGCTGGCTCCGATGTCGGGCGACAATCGGGTGTTCCTGTCCAATTCGGGCGCCGAGGCGGTGGAGACAGCAATCAAACTTGCGCGCACCCGCACGGGTCGGTCGAAGATCATCGCGTTCTACGGCGCCTTCCACGGTCGCACGCTCGGCACGTTGACGCTCACGGCGAGCAAGCCCGTCCAGCGCCGGAGCTTCGGGCCCCTGCTTCCGGACATCTGCCATACCCACTACTCGTATTGTTATCAATGCCCAGTCAACCGAAAACCCGATTCGTGCGATGTCCAATGCCTCGACCTGCTGACGGATTCGATGTTTCACCACACGGTTCCGCCTGACGAGGTGGCGGCGGTGCTCGTGGAGCCCATTCAGGGGGAGGGGGGATTCATTCCTCCGCACCCGGAGTTCCTGCGCCGACTACAGGCGCTGTGTGGTGAACACGGCATTCTGCTGATCGCTGACGAGGTGCAGTGTGGCATGGGCCGCACGGGCAAGTTGTTCGCGTCCGAGCACTTCGGCCTCGAACCCGACATCGTGATCCTCGCGAAGGGAATCGCGTCGGGCATGCCGATCTCGGCCGTGATCGCTCGCGATGAGGTGATGAAGTGGAGGGACGGCAGCCACGGCAGCACGTTCGGCGGGAACCCCCTTTCCTGTCAGGCGGCGCTTGCCACGCTGCGATTGCTACAGGGCGGACTGACGCAAAACGCGGGCCGCGTTGGGGCGCGGCTCATCGAGAAGCTGCGCGCCTTGATGGATAAGCATTCCCTGATCGGCGACGTGCGCGGCATGGGTCTCATGGTTGGCATCGAGATCGTCGCGAATCGAGATACGCGTGAACCCGCACCCAAGGAGCGCGAGCGCATCGTCCGCCGCGCGTTCGAGAAGGGGCTGCTGACGCTGCCGTGCGGGAAGTCGACGATTCGGCTCTCGCCGCCGCTCATCTGCACGGATTCGGATGCCGACAAGGCAGTCTCGATCCTCGACGACGTGCTGGCCGAGGTCAGCGCTACGAGCTGAGGCCAATCTGATTGCGGTGTCGCCCCAACAGGGAGTTGCGTTTCTGCGGGGGCCTTCACCGATATGGTGGAAACTACTCGAAGTTCGACGGCCCATCGGGGTCGTCGAGGCAGGTTCGAGGAAAGTGGCTCGATCGACCGCGCCTTTGCCCGTTTGCGCCCTCGCTGGAGCTGTCCGGACACGCTATATCCTGATCGCCATGCCCATCCGCTCCCCCTTCCACGACCGCGTTGCGCCCTATTGCACCAGTTTCGCCTGGAAGGATTGGGCGGGTTACTACGCGGTTTCTCACTACGGCGAGACGCACCTGCCCGAGTACTGGGCATTCCGCGAATCGTGCGCGATCACCGACATCACGCCTCTATTCAAATATGTGGTACAGGGCAAAGATGCTGCGCGCCTGCTTTCGCGCATGGCGGTGCGCGGCTTTTCGAAGCTGCCAATCGGACAGGTTGCCTACACGTGCTGGTGCGACGCGAATGGCAAGGTTATCGACGACGGAACGATAAGCCGACTCGCTGAAGACCACTTCTTCGTCACGGCTGCGGAGCCCACGCTTTCGTGGATGAGCCGCCTGAGCCGCGGCTTCGATGTGAAGATTGGGGATGTGAGTGAGAAGACGGGTGCGCTGTCGCTCCAGGGGCCGACTTCGCGCGATATCTTGAAACAATGCAGCGATGCGGACCTGGGTCGGCTGAAATTTTTTCAAACGACGAGTGCAAAGCTCGACGGAGTCGAAGTCCAGATCAGCCGTACGGGCTATTCAGGAGACCTCGGCTACGAGTTGTGGTGTGACGCACAGAATTCCCTGAAGGTCTGGGATGCAATCATGGCCGTGGGGCGCAACTATGGAATCGAGCCCGCCGGTATCGAAGCGCTAGACATGGTGCGCATCGAGGCGGGTTTCATCATGCTCGGCGTCGATTATTATTCTGCACCGCACGTCACCATCGATGACCGCCGTTCGTCACCCTACGAGATCGGGCTCGACCGGTTGGTGAAGCTCGATCGCGGCGCATTCATGGGGCAGGAGGCGTTGCGCACGGAAGCGGCGCGCGGCGCGAAGTGGAAGATGGTCGGAATCGAGGTCGATTGGCTCGAACTCGAGCGGCTCTACGAGAGCTACAACCTTCCTCCCGGGCTCGCACCGGCCGCATGCCGAGAGAGCGTGCCGATCTACGCAGGCGGCAGGTTCGTCGGGCAGATAACGAGCACCGTGTGGTCACCGCTGTTGAAGCGCTATATCAGCCTGGCGAGCGTCAAGGCGCAAAATGCGAAACTCGGCACGAAGCTCGAAGTCGAGCACACCGCGCTCTACGAGCGGCGCAAGGTCTCCGCAACCATCGTCGAGCGACCCTTCTTCGACCCCGAGCGCAAGAGGACACCCTGATGGCCACGACCTATGACGCGATCGTCGTCGGTGCTGGGCACAACGGACTGACCTGCGCGGCCTACCTCGCCAGGGCAGGGCGCAAGGTGCTCGTCCTCGAAAGCCGCGACTCGATCGGCGGCGCGACGGTCAGTGAGGAAATTTATCCGGGCTTTACCTTCTCGACGTGTTCCTACGTGGTGAGTTTGCTGCGCCCGCAGATCATCCGCGATCTCGAACTCTCGAAACACGGCCTCGAGATCATGCCGCTGGATTGGACGTTTTCGCCGTTCGAGGACGGCACCTCGCTATTGCGCGGACCCGATCCCGAGATGAACCGGCGCAACATTGCGCGCTTTTCCCGCAAGGATGCAGAGCGCTACCCGCTCTTCGGTCAGGCGATGAGCGAACTCGGGCGGATGATGAAGCCGATCATCGAATCTCCCATCCCCGAGCCGTCCAAGCTCACTCCGTCGACGATCTTCGAAGCGTTGCGCATCGGGAAGCAATTCAAGGGAGTTGGTGCGGAGTGGTTGGCCGCCAACCTCAAGATGATGACGATGAGTGCCGTCGACTTCTTGAGCGAATGGTTCGAGTCCGAGCGCCTGATCGGGCCGATGAGCGTGAGCGGCATCATCGGCACCTTCCTGGGCATTCGATCACCGGGCACCGCCTACGTGTTGCTGCACCACTACATGGGCGAGATCGATGGCGCATTCCGGGCGTGGGGCTTGCAGAAGGGCGGCACCGGCGGGATCGCGATGGCGATCGCGCGATCCGCGCAATCGTTTGGCGTCGAGATCAAGACGGGCTGCCCCGTCGACAAGATCCTGATGACTGGCGGCGAGGCGCGGGGCGTCGTGCTCGAAAACGGCGACGAGTACCAGGCGAGAGCGGTCGTGAGCGGAGCCGACCCGCACCGGACTTTCCTCGGCCTGGTTGGAGAAGAGCGCCTCGACGAGGACTTCACCAGGCAGATCAAACGCTTCAAGATGCGGGGCTCGTCGGGCAAGGTGAACCTCGCGCTCGATTCGCTGCCCGTGTTTCCCGGCCTGGATCAGGAGTCGCCCGCTATGAGGGCAGACATCACGATTGCGCCGAACATCGACTTTCTCGAGCGGGCCTACGACGATGCGAAGTACGGGCGCTTCTCGCGCGAGCCGTTCATGGATTGCGTGATCCCGTCACTGACAGACCCGTCCGTGGCGCCGCCGGGCAAACACGTGATGAGCATCTTCGTGCAGTACGCGCCCTACAACCTCAAAGAGGGCCCCGCCGATTGGGAGAACCAACGCGAGGCGTTCGGCGATGCCGTGATCGACACCCTCGAGCGGTTCTCCCCGGGCATCAAGGACCGCATTCTCCATCGCCACGTGCTGACGCCGTGGGATCTCGAGAAGACCTACGGTCTCACCGAGGGCAATATCTTCCATGGGGAACTCAGCCTCGAGCAACTCGCTTTCATGCGCCCGGCTGCGGGTTGGGCGCGTTACAAGACGCCGATCGAGAAGCTCTGGTTGTGTGGAGCGGGCGCGCATCCGGGCGGTGGAATCATGGCGGCGCCCGGACAGCTGTGCGCGAACGCCATGCTGAAGGCGAGGGCGGTATGAGCCGCGCCATCATCATCGGTGCGGGTCACAACGGATTGGTGGCTGGCCTGCTGCTCGCGCGCGCGGGTCGCAAGGTGACGATCGTCGAACAGCGCGCTGTCGTTGGGGGGTTGTGCGCTGCGAGCGAGGTGCACCCGGGTTACAGCGTTCCCGGGTTGCTTCAAGACACCACGGGGGTTCGCCGTGGCGTGGTTGAGTCGCTCCGTTTAGCGCGTTTCGGCCTCGAATTCGAGAGCGAGGCGCCTTCGGTGCTCGCGGCGCACTCGGAGCACAAGGGCGTCGTGCTTCACGCAGAAGCCAAGCGCTCCCGCGACGAACTCGAGGCGCTCCACCGGGGTGACGGCGACGGCTACATTGCGTGGCGCAGCTTCTTGTCGCGAATTCGCGGCTTCGTGTCGGCTGTGTTGTGCGAAAAGCCGCCCATGATGAAACCCGACTCGATCGCCGAACTCTGGAGTCTGGGCAAGACCGGCATCGGCCTTCGACGGCTCGGCAAGGCCGACATGCTCGAGTTGATGCGCGTGGCTCCCATGTGTGCGGCCGATTGGCTGCAAGAATCTTTTTGTGATCCGCTGCCTGCCGCAGCACTCGCGGCGCCGGCCGCGATCGGCGCGTCTCTCGGGCCGTGGTCGGCGGGTACCGCTGCGAGCTTGTTGCTCTACGAGAGCGTGCGTGGCGCGGAGGTCAAAGGGGGACCGGCCGCGTTGACGCGCGCGCTGCAGAAGGCCTTCGAAGCGGCCGGTGGAGAGATCGCGCTGGAGTCACGGGTTGCTCGGATCCGCGTCGACCAGGGAGGGGTCTGCGGAGTCGAACTCGAATGCGGAGACTTCATCGAAGCGCCATTGGTGGTGGCCAGTTGTGATCCGAAGCGCGCGCTGCTCGATCTGGTCGAGCCGGGTACTTTGCCGCTCGACGTTGAGGAGCAGGTCGCGTCGATTCGCGCGCGTGGATCGACCGCAAAGGTGAACCTGGCCCTGGACGGTCAGATCAGTTTCCGCGATCGCGAGGGGGAACGGCACGCGCGCGCGGTCGTCTCCGACGATCTCGACGAGATTGAGCGCGCGTTCGACGCCGCGAAGTACCGCGCGTGTTCAGAGCGGCCCCACCTCGAAGTGAGCATCCCGAGCGTCAACGATCCTTCGCTCGCGCCGGCCGGAAAGGACGTCGTGTCGATTCTCGCTCACGCGGCACCTTACCACCTCGAGGGCGGTTGGAGCGGCGAAGCGAGTGAACGCTTCGGCGACGCGGTCGTGGAAATGCTCGAAAGCGTCGCACCGGGGACACGGGCCAGGATCGTCGCGCGCGAAGTCCTGAGCCCCGCGGACTTCGAAGATCGCTACGGCCTCACGGGTGGCCACATCCATCACGGTGAGCACGCGCTCGACCAACTTCTCTTCATGCGCCCGACGCCCAAGCTGGCGCGTTACAAGACTCCCATCGAGGGGCTTTACCTCGGTGGCAGCGGTTCGCACCCGAGTGGAGGCGTCACCTGCCAGCCCGGCGCGCTCGCGGCGCAGATGATCCTCAAGGGGTGAGTTCTCGGCAGCACAGATCTAGAGCCTGCCCGTAGCGCAGATCTAGAGCGTGCCGATGGTGCGGATCTGGAACGCGCCGGTGGCGCGCGCTTCAGTCCGTCAGCTGTTCCGCAAACTTCGCCGGCGTCGAAGCGCGGACCTGCTCCAGCGTCGCCCCGGGCATCACCCCGATCAGGGTGAGCGCTCCAGACACGAAAGAAAACACCGCCAGCTCGGTGATCACCATGTCCACCGCGCTGTGCGTCGTGAGCGGAAGGTCGCATTCGGGGACGATCTTCGGACTGCCGTTGCGGTTGGTGTGGGTCATGGTGATGATCAGGCGTTTGGCGCCCGAAGCGAGGTCCATCGCGCCGCCCACACCCAACAGCGGCTTGCCGGGTACCGCCCAGTTCGCGAGGTTGGCCGCTTCGTCGACCTGCAACCCACCCATGATCGCCACGTCCACGTGGCCACCGCGAATCATCGCGAAGGAATCCGCGCTGTCGAAGTAGCTGCTTCCCGGCAGCGCGGTGACCGGGATCTTGCCCGCGTTCACCGGGTAATCCATCGCACCACCTGTGGTCGGAGCGGGCCCGACACCGAGCATGCCGTTTTCGCTGTGGAGGATGATGCCGTGTTCGGGGGTGATCAGGTCTGCCACGAGCGTCGGAATTCCGATTCCGAGATTGACCACGTCGCCGCGCTTCAACTCCTTCAGCGCGCGACGGGCCATGTTCATGCGCGCGTCGTCGACCTTCTTGTCGCTCGACGCCACGGAGGCGGATGTGCCCAATTCGTCGAGTGTTGTGCTGGCCTGAACCAGGTAGTCGACGTAGCAACCCGGCGTGTGGACTTGATTGGGGTCGATCTCACCAACGGGAACGATCGCTTCCGCCTCGGCGATTACGAGGTCGGCCGCGGTCGCCATCGCCTTGTTGAAGTTCTGCTCGGTCATCCGGTAGACGAGATTGCCCGCGGTATCGGCCTTCCACGCGCGGATGAAGGCCACATTGCCGCGCAGCCCCGGCACGAAGACATGCGTCTTGCCGTCGAGGATCTTCGTCTCGTGTTTGTCGCCGATTAGCGTTCCCGCTGATGTGGGTGTGTAGAATCCACCGATTCCCGCACCGCCCGCGCGCAGCGCCTCGGCGAGCGTGCCCTGTGGAATGAGTTCCACCTCCAGGGTTCCGGCCTGGGAAGCCGCGACGGCCTCGGGGTTGCTGGTGAAGAAGGATCCGATTGCCTTTTTGAGCTGGCCTGCGCGTACGAGCCGGCCGCCGCCAAGTCCGACTTCACCCACGTTGTTTGCCACGTAGGTGAGATCCACGACGTTGCGTTCCGCGAGCGCGTGAACGAGATGCACAGGGCTTCCCGTCATCCCGAAGCCGCCGACCAGGATCGTGTCGCCGGACTGGACCATCGAGGCGGCCTGTTCCACGGAGATCTGGGGGACTTCCTTCACTTCTGGCCCCTAGCGGGCGAATCCTGCGGATTCGCTTGCGGCGTCTAGATTCTCTCGATGACCGTGGCTTCGCCTTGGCCCACGCCGACACAGAGCGCGACCAGACCGTATCGCATGGATTCGCCGAGTTCGGATCGTCGCTGCATCTCGTGAGCCAGCGTCGTGAACAACCGCGCCCCCGAACATCCGAGTGGGTGGCCCAGTGCGATGGCTCCGCCGTTTACGTTGGTGATTTCGTGGTTGAGCCCGAGCTCGCGAAGCACCGCGATCGACTGGACGGCGAAGGCTTCGTTGAGTTCCACGAGTTCGATGTCAGCGAGTGAGAGCCCCGCACGCGCGAGCGCTTTGCGGGTTGCGGGTACGGGGCCGAGACCCATCACGCGTGGATCGACGCCCGCAGCCGCGGAGCAAACCCAGCGCGCGAGCGGTGTGATGCCGAGCTCGTTGGCCTTGGCGTCGGACATCAGAACCAGCGCCGCAGCGCCGTCGTTGAGGCCGCTCGAGTTGCCCGCCGTCACCGTTCCGCCGGATCGAAACGCCGGCCTCAGCTGGCTCAGTCTCTCCATGTCGGTGGCAAGTCGAAATTCGTCACCCTCGCGCGTGTAGCGCGGGAACTCATCGGTATCGAATGCGATCGGATCACCGCGGCGCTGCGGTATCGAGACCGGAACGATTTCCTTTTGGAAGCGGCCGTCTTGGATCGCCCGCACGGCTCGCGTCTGGCTCTCGAGCGCAAACCCGTCCTGGTCGTGCCGGGTGATCTCGCCGCCCTTGATCTTTCCATCGCGGCTCAACTCGTAGATGTTCTCGGCGGTCTCGCCCATCGCTTCGAGCGGGAAGAGCGCCTCCATCTTGGGGTTCGGAAACCTCCAGCCCAGCGTACTGTCGAAGCCCGTGATGTTGCCCGACGGGCCGAACGATTGCGGGTTCTTCGGCAGCACGTAGGGCGCGCGCGTCATGCTCTCGACGCCACCCGCGAGATAGATGTCGCCCTCTCCGGCGCGGATGGCTCTAGCCGCCTGATTGATCGCCGTGAGGCCGCTGGCGCAGAGTCGGTTCACCGTTGAACCTGGCAGCGATTGCGGAAGCCCCGCGAGCAGCAGCGCCATTCGCGCCACGTTGCGGTTGTCTTCACCGGCCTGGTTTGCGCAGCCGGCGATGACTTCCTCGATTGCAGCGGCGTCGATCCCGGCGCGATTCACGGCTTCGCGGAGGGCCAACGCCAGCAGGTCGTCGGGTCGCACGCCCGAAAGCGCTCCGCGAATCTGACCGATCGGTGTGCGCACCGCGCTCGCGATTACGACCTCATGCATGTTTCGACTCCAACGTCATTTCAGGCGGGATCGCCTCAATCGACGGGTCGGGCGCCTCAATCTCGGTCCGGTCGATCGGCTTCGACAGGGCAGAAGTTAGAGCTTTGGCGATCATCGGGCCAATCTGTCCAAGCTGGAACGCAATGCGCTGTGCGGTCGGAACGTGTTGTTGACCAACCTCCGATGTTCCCGATGGTTTGGTTCTCCCAGAGATCGGCGCGCATGGGAGCGTAGCTCTAGAGCTGGTCTCTCCTATCATCCACGCCATGGAACTGTCCTTTGACCTCGGGGCGCGGTTCGGCCTGGCGCTGCTGGTCGTGCTTGCTCTCGCCCTGCTTCGCGTTCGCAGGCGACTCGCGCGCTTCGAGCCGCTGGTGTACGGGCTGGCGGGCCTCGCGGGCGCTGCGGCGTTCCTCAACTTTGGCGTGGACAACCACTCGTGGAACCGAGGCTTTGTCAATCGCTGGGACCAGTTCCATCTCCAGCTCGGATCCAAGTACTTCCCCGAGCTCGGCTACGACGGGCTCTACGCCGCCTCGCTGCTGGCGCAGGAGCAGACGGCGCCCGAGCGCCCGGTTGCGAGTCGGGTGCGCGACCTCGCGACGTTCAAGCTCGTCGCTCCGGCGGACCAAGCTGCCGAGTTCGCCGCGGTGCGCGCGCGCTTCAGCGATGCGCGCTGGCAGAGCTTCCTGGCCGACCACGATGACTACCTGGAGAACACCCCGCCGGGTCTCTGGAGGGCGATGCGCAGGGACCACGGTTACAACGCCACGCCGGCGTGGACCTTCGTCGCGCGGCTCTTCGACGCCCGGCTTAACGCCACGAACACGACGCTGGCTGCTCTCGGGGCTCTGGATCTCTTCCTCGTTGGCGCGATGTTCGCGCTGCTGTTTCGAACCTACGGGTATCGCGTGGCCTGCCTCAGTCTCGCGATCTTTGGTCTCGGGTACGGCTGGCGCGATATCTACATCGGCTCGCTGCTCCGCCTCGACTGGCTGGCGGCGGTCGTGATGGGCATCTGCCTGCTGAAGCGGGAGCGCTTCGCGGCCGCCGGCGCGTGCATCGGCTACGCCGCGATGGTGCGCGTCTTTCCGGCCCTGTTCCTGTTGGGCCCGGCTCTGCTTGCCCTCAAGGCCCTGCTCCGCGGCGAGAGGCCCGGCTGGCCGCTGCGCGTGGCGGCTGGCTTCGGGGCGGTGGTGTGCCTGGCTTTCGCGGCGGGGAGCGCGACCGGGCGGGGGGTCGAGGCCTGGAGAGAGTTCGGTGCTCACATCGACGTGTACCGCAATACCTGGAGCGCCGACCTGATCGGTCTCGACACGCTCTTCCTCGGCGGTCCGGCCAACCTGCTCGCGAACCTGGATGGACCCGCCGAGCGGCGAACCCTGCAGGGGGTGAGGCAGACGCTCGAGGAGCGGCGGGCGGCGCGGATTGCCGCCATCGGAGTTCTGATCGGATTGGCCGGACTGGCCATGTGGCGGGCGCCGCTGGCCGAGGCTGCGGTCCTGGGGGTGGTTCCGATCTTCGCGTTGACGCCGGCGGCGGCCTACTACTGGATCGTGGCCCTGGTCGTTCCCCTGCGAAGAGGCCGGGCAGCGGCTCTCGCCCTGCTACTGCTGGCGGCCGCGCTGCACGGGGTTGAGATGCTCGATCCCTCCCCCGACCGGGCGCCGTGGCGCTTCGGACTGCTGGCGTGGGGTTACGCGCTGATCCTGATCGGGTGGCTGATTCCCGATCTCGTGCGGGCTTTCGAGCAGAGGCGCGCCCGCGCGCGCTGAATCGGGAAGGCGAACTGGATGTCGGCTGCGCCCAGGATTATAGCGAGCATCAGCGGGGCTCCCGCAGGCCTGATCAGGACCCCTCTGTCAAATGGGCGTCGATGCGAGAATCAGGGCTGATCCAGCAGTTTGCGAACCCGCTGTAGCAGATCGTTTGGGCCAAAGGGCTTGCGCAGGAAGTCCTTGCGTTGGCCGCGCAGGACCTCGCCCTTGAGCACATCGTCGGTGTACCCCGAAACGAATACAATCCGCATCCCGGGATGGCTCTTGGCCATCTCCCTAGCGAGCTTCTTGCCGTCCATCTCCGGCATGATCACGTCCGAAACCAGCAAATGAATCGGCCCGTGGTGGCCGGCGGCTACCACGAGTGCTTGCTTCCCGTTCTCCGCTTCGAGAACCGTATACCCAGCGGTTCGCAGCACCCGGCAAGCCAGTCGGCGCACAAGCTCTTCATCCTCACATACCAGGATCACCTCGTCTCCGCTTGATCCTTCAACTGAAGCTTCCACCTCCGGC
>SDBV01007788.1_pt1 | contig 14577 bp, 26 predicted proteins | sample 2277081 | NCBI WGS metagenome assembly SDBV01 (sample SAMN10402039, study PRJNA504765) | marine sediment metagenome | isolation source: marine sediment core GS10_PC15, 223 cmbsf | place: Arctic Ocean: Southern Knipovich Ridge | collected 2010
GCCTACGTGAGGGCCGATAATATGTTCGTATGTGATTTTTACGATCCACATAATTAACAGAACCTCTCATCTTCGACTGCGCCGTTAGCGAGTCCTATAAGTGCTTCTGCCAAATTGTTAGCGTCAGCTTCCTTGTAGCTGAACATTATGTCGAAAACGGGTATGCCAAGATGTTTGACTATTGCCCATCCTTTTGTTTCTTGAATTTCGATTGTGAATGTGTCTTCCACTGTCTCTGACACTTCGATTTCTTTTCCAGTTGTAAAGTCTAATACCATTTCGTTCACCGCCTCAGCTTATTTCGTGTTGAAGAACCCAGTGCTCTCCAAGAATTTCTTTTGCACGTTCTGCCAGCTGTTCGTCAGTATCTGTTTCCTTCACTAGCTTTGCGTACAAATCTTTGTTGACCAGATTGAGAGTTGCGAGTTGCTCCTCCATCTTCAATCGTTCTGGAGTAATAACAGTGTCGCTGTCGTAAGCGATTAACCCTTCCTCGTGAATTCGTTTGAATTGCCAGTCATGACCTTGGCCGCCACGTTTGCTGTTCAAGTGATGACAGAATTCGTGAAGTGTAGTCCCGATTGTGAAACCAATCGCCTGTCCACCGCCTGAGAGTTCAATGACTTCCTCATACGTTCGATAGCGTCCGAATAGTATGCGTCGCTTACCGTTGCCTATTCGATTGTTTCGGATGACTTTCGGAGTCGATACGCCAAAATGTTCTGAGAACTTTTCGACTAACCATTCAAGCGTTTCGTACTGGAATTTGCAGTCGTACATTCCCAGTTCGCTTTCCATTGCGTAAGAGTCCCAGCTTGTGCCGTTAGACTTGTCGTTTCGAATTGTCATTACGCTACTGCCTCTAACGCTAGTTTTACGCTTCCTCGTCGTGCGATCATTTCTCTTGCTGCCTTCATGTTGAGAATTCGCTTTGCTGCATTTCGAACATCCCGTTCTACCAGCCCACCATCCTCGAACAAGTTGCAGTAAGCCTTGACAGTTTTTGTGCCTCGTGATGAATTGCATGTTAAGCACGCTGTCACCAGATTGCTTTCGTTATTGCTTCCGCCTCTGCTGTAGAGTTTCAAGTGATCCAGCGTAAGCTTTACGCCATCTTCCAGACCCTCTAAGCAGTACACGCATGCGAGACCATCACGCATGTAGATTGCCAAGCGTTTTTCTTGACGTATCCAGTTCATGCCTTGATTTCGTTCGTTCCGGTTTTGCATTTCAGTTAGTCTCCAGAAGCAATTCGCTTTAATTACTTCGTAATTAAAGTATATCATTAAAATTCGTGGATACGTGTTCTTGACGATTGCGGGAGGTGTGCTTAGAGTGTGCATCTTGAATGTGTGCATAATGTGTGTCCAACGTTTGCGTTGGGAAGATGTGATAGAGCATTTGTGCTATTTTTCACAATAATGTATAATTATTATACTGAGGGGGCGACTGCTGATATGCGTGGTATCGGAAAAATTTATACGGATGCGGATAGTATTCGTTCAAGGCTCGCTAGGTTGAATAGCCGAAACTATATCAGCTCCGAATATTTTGAAGAGGCGATGCCGAAGCTTCTGGCTTTTATTGCTCTAACTGAAAAAGAGCTGGCGAGAGATATGGATGACGATGCCGACTCTAGCTGAGTCTATTAAGATTCCCAAACCTGTGAAAGTGGCCTGTGGCTGTGTCTATGGAGATATCGGCATGGGCAAGACTCATTTGATATGTACGGCCTGTGAATTTTTTGATCCAAAAAGAGTTCTCATCGTTACTCTTGATCGAGAGGATGAAACTCTATCAAAGTTTAGGGATAAAGGTTTACAGGTTCTTGATCTTTTGAAGTTAGCGCCAACTAAAAAAGGTGCGGTTGACGTACAGACGGTAAGTAAAGACCTTTTGAAGTATTTAAGGACTCAGGGTAAGTATGATTTCGTTGCTTATGACAGCGTATCTAAACTCTCTCACCTTCAACGTATGCTATCAATAGCGGAACGTGATGGGGGAGATATTCCCGAACAGCGAGACTATGGCATCGCTCAAAACCGAGTCGTAGATTTTATGTGGAACCTTCGAAATGCAGCTATCTCGAAAGGTTTTCATCTGTTCATTACTGCGTGGGAAAAGGATGAATGGATTGATACTCCTGACAGTACCTCTGAGGGTTACTCTCGGTGGTTTCCTGATTTGCCTCCTGAGATGGGAAGGCTGTTACGTCACGATTGGTCTTTTGTCGGACGAATACAGTCTACTCGTTCTAACGTGAGTGCTGGTTCTAAGGGTGCGACGATACAAACCAAAGCGTCTTATTCAACGGAGCTGGTTTTCAACGCTAGAACAAGCATGGGGAAGGATAGAATTGGCTTTCCCGGTACGGTAAAAAATCCGACTATTAAGTCACTTCTGGAAGATCACTATGGTAAGAAGGAGGACTAAAAGATACAAGCTTGTCCACTCTATTTGCAGTGGGTTTACTAGTAATGAGGTAATGAAATGGCTTTTGAGCTAAATTTAGCACAGTCAGAACGACGGGTACTGCCTGACGGGTGGTACAAAGCGAAAACTGAAATCGCAGACTTTAGGCCAGCGGGAAACCGTGAGGGTCAGGATGCGTTAGTTCACTTGGAACTGGTCACGGTGAACAACGAAAAGATCGGCGAGGACGACCCGAACGGCATCAAGCTGTACCGCGACCAGTCTTGTGGACAGAAGTCACTGTGGTCTCTAAAAGAGATCGTGGAGGCACACTTCGGCAAAGTTGAAGGAGATGACGATAACGTCTTTTCGTTTGAGTGGGAAGACCTTCTCAACGTGGAGATGTGGGTCTTCATCAGCCTTGACGACGAGTTCGATGGGAAGGCTCGAAACGTAATCGACACCTGGGCGCATCTGGAATCAGAACTTGACGAGGACGGTAACCCGGATGTCAAGGATGCCGGGACTCGTATTCTCGGTGAGCCAGTCGAAGACGAGGATGCCGCCTAGACCTACACTTCGGGTTTAGTAAGAGGACGTGGAGACGTAAACAACACGTTGGCTAAGTTATCTAGTTCAGCGATGGCTAGACGGTGGTTGTAAAACTAAAAGTAGGAATGAAGATAAGGGCTTCTGTCATTCGTGGGAGTACCAAAATCACCGACTACTAACTTTTATTTGAACCTTGAAGGATAAGGTGATTAGACCGTAACAGAGAGGTAATGCGAGGTAGGGATAAGCCGCACTCTAATCGGTGAAAAGGCACTTAGGAACCGTCTCGCACGATGGGGTGATCGCTCTAGGCCCCTACTTATTTGAATCAGTGGAGATCGAGAATGGGATATGTAATGATAGTGATGCCTTGTGCATCATGTGGCAGAACCATTAGTTGTAACCCCAACCATGTGCCTAGCATAAAAAATGACAATGATAAGAAAGTACCACTATGCTTTGATTGTGCCACTGAACTGAATAGGTTATTTGAGAAAGCAGGTAAAGAATCTGTACCTATACATTCTGAAGCCTACAATGCAGAGGATGAAAATAGGTTAGTGTGGTAAATCCTGCATAACATATCGAGTTGGGTTTGCTGTTAATTATCAGATGCGTCTGGTGATGAAGTTGTTGTTAACTTTGCAAGCCCAGCTTATTTCAATTGAGGCGAAAATGACGATAAAAGAAGAAATTCAACAGAAGTTCAAGGATCGACTTGCTGATATCAAGTGGCAGGTTCTGAATAAGACAACTTCCACAGTTTATTCTCGTCCTGTTGCTGTTGTGCTTATGTCTGGTGGGGTTGAAAGTACAACACTTGTTGCGTGGTACAAACGTCGTAGATATGACGTAGTTGGCTTGTTCATGGATTATGGTCAACCTTGGATGACAGAAGGATTAGCTACGGTAAACGTGGCGAAGTTTTTCAACGTTCAGTTAGTCAGATTTAAAATGGATCCTTTGCCGGGACTCCATCCGATAACTGATAGTGAATATAGCATGGCGTTTCTTGCTATGCGTAATCCAATTCTTATTTCAATCGCAATGAACTTTGCATTTGCAGCGGGTTATTCGATAGTTGCACATGGAGCTGAACGTTCTGTGCATCCTGATTGTTCTCCCGAGTTCGTAGATCGTTTCAACTTTATGGCTGAGAGTGCTTTGGGTAATGAAACTGATATTGTTCTTTCAACTCCTTTCGTAGAACTTTCGAAATGGCAGGTTATTAAACAGGCTAAGAAGCTTCATGCTCCAATGAATTGGACATGGAGTTGCATGATAAATGACAAATCCGTTCCACAGGATTTTAGCTATGAGGTTTTGTATGGAGAGTCTGACCCTCTCTTGCGACCTGCAAATTGTGGGCGGTGTCCTTCATGCGAATGGAGATTGGAAAGCTATAAAAAAGCTAATCTGATCGACCCAGCTTCATACGCTATTGACACGGCGAGTCAACAGAGAAAAGGTGCTCGATCCTTTCCCTACTACTCGTCAGCCAAATGGTTGAAGGAGGTTGATCGCTCGTCTACACGGATTCTATAGCCTAGCAAGCTATCCTAACGTTCTAAGTTAGTTTCCAAGAAAGAGTCATCACTATGGCGGTTCGTAACATGCCGCTTGCACAGCGAGAAGGTGGCACTGCCGGAGGCGGCGGTGGTACACGAGGGACTGGTGGTCGTCGAGCAGCCACTGGGGCAACAAAGACCAAGAAACGCAAGTCCACGACGAAGCGGCGCGCAGCACGTTCTTAACCCTTCCAGGTTAGTTCGTACTGAACGAATTTAGGTGGTGGCGAGAGTCTAGTCCCTCTCGTCATCACTTTTGCAGAGGCAGAAATGGTAAGATACGTTATATCAAAAGAATTCCGTTTCGAATCAGCACATAAGTTGATAAAGCATGATGGCAAATTCAGATTGCTGCATGGTCATAATTGTAAAGTCCTTGTGAGAATAAGTGCAGATCAATTGATAGAGGAAGGTTCAAAAGCTGGAATGGTGATGGATTTTGGTGACTTGAAAAAGTTAGTTCAGACCTTTATCTCTTACTTGGATCATGGATTTTTGAATGAAATACTTTCAACGGATTCACCAACTGCTGAATATGTAGCAGCTTGGCTTTTTCAAGAGTTACAGGAAACGGTTAAACAAGCAGGAGGAACTCATATAACTCTTGAAAATGTAAGGGTTTACGAAACTGATGATTCATATGCAGAGGTTTCAGGAATGCCTGTTGTTCATTCTGGAATCGAATCGAGGTTTTAATGGGATTTCCAACACCTGAAAATTCTTCTATTGTTTCCAGTCCTTTGTATAAAAAGGCTTATGAACCTTATCTGCTTGAAATAGCAAAAGGTTCACGAGCGTATTTGCATGAGGTTTTTGTAAGTATTCAGGGTGAAGGTTTGTTTGCAGGGGAGCCAACAACTTTCATCCGATTTCAATACTGTCCTTTTGATTGTAAGTGGTGTGATAGTAAACGAACATGGGCAGAGCCTAAAAATTTGTTCAAAGAGAGGGTTAAGTTTGAGTCGATTGAAGTTCCAACACGTCATGTTTGCATAACTGGTGGTGAACCACTTTCTCAATTTATGGCTTTAAGATATTACGTGGAACAGTTAAAACGTAAAAAGCTGGCGCGAGGCATAAGGTTTGGACGAAGTACCTTCAATTCTTATCATATTGTTTCGGTTGAGACTTCAGGTTATCTTCCCCTTCCCCCCGGTACTTGGACTAACAGAGTTGATTCGTGGGTGGTTGATGTTAAGCCTCCCGGTGCTACAAATCGAGTAGCTAACGTTCTTACAACTCCACGATACGATCAGTTGGCAAAGTTACGTTTTCAAGACCAGGTCAAGTTTGTTGTTGTTGATGAGACTGATCTTAATTTTGTAGTGGAGACTATGAAGTTATATCCCACTCCTGCTCAAATTCTAATTTCTCCTGCGAATCCGACGAAAGAAAAAGGAGGAATTGAAACAGCTACGATGGATTTGGATTGGCATCAAGCTGTAATAGAATTCTGTATTAAGCACGGTTATCGTTTCAGTCCACAGTTGCATAAGTTTGTGAGTGTCCGATGATTTATTGTGTTAATTGTTCTGGTACGGCGTTAAATGCTCAGTCAGAGTTTGCTAAGGTGCATACTGATGAGTCTTATCAGGAGGGTGCAGCAACCTATCATCCTTATAAAGCTAGTCCTCCTCGATACGATTATTGGATGGGAGCACTAACTCTAAGTGCCGTCAATTTCAGCGAGACGTTTGATATGGAATCGTTTGAAAATAACGATGATATGTGTGAATTTCTCCGAATGCGTTTCGATGCAATCATCGAGGAAGTTCGAGAGTTCAAGGTTGAACTTGGAGTTCAAGCTGGTTATGCAGCTATTGGAGAACTGATGGATGTTATTTATGTTTCGGTTCAAACTCTAACACAGTTACATCAGCCCTCTGTAGTCACTCAGTTTGAAAAGGTGATTGCTAAAAACAACGCCAAGAACTTAACAACCCACCACAAATGTTCGGATGGAAAAGTCCGAAAAAATGATGATGAGAGGTGTATATGCTGTTCTTAGTTTTGGATGTTGAAACGGGTGGAGTTGAATCCGAGACGGATGCACTTCTTTCAATTGCTGCCGTTGCATGTGTGAGGAAAATTGACGGTAACATTGAAGAACTCGATGAAATGTCAGTCATAATAAATCCTCCTAAAAACCTGTTGATAAAGGAGCAGGCTCTCGCTAAAAATAAACTCAACGTTGCCACGCTGAGAGCGAATGGACTTTCAGAAGTTGAAGCCCTTAGTCAATTATTAAAGCTTGGGTCTCGTCATCGAAATGGCAAAAGCTTTCCTTTGATTGTTGGTTGGAATATTCATTTTGATCTTGCCTTCCTTCAGAAAGCTTTTAAGCGGAATGATCTTGGTTGGCCTTTTCCGCAGTTCAACAGCTTTGATGTTTCGATGTATTGGAAGCATTACAATCTTTGGCAACTGGGTCAGGTGGGGTTTCGAGGCATTGAGGCAGCATCAAGAGAGTTACTTGGAACGACTATCGAACATGAAGCAATGTCTGATGTAAAAGTAACAATAAGGCTTCTTCAAAAGTTCATTGGTTCCACAGACGGAGTTTAGAATGAAAGAACATAATTATCAGCTTCAATTCACTCCTGATGTTGTGGGTATTTGTAAGGTCTGTGGAGTGAAAAAAGAAGAACATCCTTCTCCGTGTGAACATGTATTGGCCGATGGTCTTCTATGTAAGGACAGTCTCCTTAATTCAATACTGCATACGAAATCTTCCTTTATATGTGAGATAGAGGGAGTACATAGGCCACATCTTGTTGGAGCGGATTGTGAGTGTGCTAATGGAGCACGATGTTGTGGTCGTTGTACGATTTGGTCTTTGAACGCTGATTATCAATGCCGTGGCTGTAATTTAGTTTTTACGAATGTTCAGGAAGCGGTGACGATGACTACAAATGATTGCAAATGTGTTAATGGAATTAAAGCAGGATGTCCAGTTCATGAAAATGAATATCTGGATGAACTGATGGACTATGCACGTAGTCTGGGAAAACCAGTTTTTGTTTTTAACTCCGAGGGGTTGATAGAGGAAGATGTCAATGAAGTAAAAAAGAAGGATATTTGAAATGACTGCACAACTTGATTGTGCCTTCTGTTTCAAAAGAATTGAAAAAGGACAGGAAGTAAGAGCGGTTCAGGGAAATAGGGGAGAGCTACACTCTCAAACTCATTTTTATCCTGATGGGGCGACTTATAAAAATATTTCGATTCCTAACTTTTGTGAAGAATCTCATGTAGATCCTCACATTCATGAATCTTGTTTATTAGCGTGGTGTGACAAATTTAATATGCTTGTTCCAGAGCCGTTTGAAGCGGGAGATTGGGACAGACTGATGGCGGATTTAAAAGGAAAATAACTGTGGATATGTTTTTGGGAATTGTTATAGGACTCTTAATAGGACTTTTGTTTGGGTTCTTTGGAGGGTTGATTTTTGGAGCAAAGTATTTGTTGTCCAAGTCTGATTCTTGGGTTGCAGAATTTCTTGTTAAGAATAGGAAGTAAAAATGTATAAAGCAGAGATACTTGCCGACAGTATTTCAGACGAGTCAGATTCAAGGTTGACAACGTTTGTTATCACCTATCCTCGTTTTGTTCATTCGGAATTGATGACACATCGAATGTTGTCAAGAAACTCCTCATCTTCGAGAGCGATTCCAAATTCAATTCTGTTGGAGAAGATAGAAACTGACCCCGTGATTCCAGTATGGTGGGGTAAGAATCAAAAAGGAATGAAGGCTGCTGAGGAAATTAGTGAGAAAATACGTGCACAGGAATTATGGTTAGATGCTAGAAGATCCATGTTGCATTATTCTAGTCAACTAGCTAAATTAGGTATGCACAAACAAATCGTAAATCGACTGCTTGAACCGTGGATGTTTATTACGGTTATTGTTACTGGAACGGATTTCGATAATTTTTTTCACCTTCGTACATCTCAAATAGATCATTTGCCTCATAACTTAAGCTTTGATCCAGAGTTTCCTGCTCAACCTGAAATTCAAAAAATTGCTCGTATGATGTGGGAACTTTATACTCAAAAATCACCCATGTTACTTCAAACGGGTGAGTGGCATCTTCCTTTTGTTACGTTTCAGGAACGACATAAGTATCTTACTAGAGATTTGAAACGACTTTCAGTAGCCAGATGTGCTAGGGTTTCTTATCTTACTCACGAGGGTGAACGTAACAAATCAAAGGATTTAAAGTTAGCTGATATGCTTTCAGGAATGGGTCACTGGTCGCCATTTGAACATCAGGCTCAGGCTTTGAAAGAACGTGAACGGGTGGGCAATTTCTTAGGCTGGAAACAGTATCGTAAATTCTGGGAAAATGAGAATTACACAGGATGACTATTGCATTAGAACTGAAAAAGTTTGAATTTCCTGTTTACTATGGCACTTTATGTTCTTTTACCTGTCCACGTTGTGGAGGCTTGATAGTATGTGTGATGTTTGTATCGACGAATTTATCCAGCATTTGGAAAGAATCGAAGCAGATTTGTGATAGGTTTTCTCTGCTTCATAGTTAAAGGCTTCTTCTTTTTGCTTTCAATCTCTGGAATATTAATGGTTATAGCTTTAGTCATTTGGGGCATGTTTCTTACATGATAACGAAAGCTAATATTTTATTGGGAATTCCTCTCGAAGATAACTCCGTGGATTTGATTTTGACTGACCCTCCTTATGATTTCACTCAGATTCAGAAAATAAGAATCCATGAAGAATTCAAACGTGTTTGTAAAGGAGACTTGATTGTTTTTAGTCCTCCTGAAAATCAGTGGAGATTTTTAGAACTAACTCGTTATTTGTTTTGGATTAAAGCTACAAGCACTAAAAACTTTAGCCGCAACTATGGTCGATTTGTGGAGATGATTTTCTTATACAAACGGTCTGATACTTGGAATGCTAAGTATCACTGGTCTAACTACACTGGTGTTTTCGAAGATAGAGTGATAGGATTTTCAAATCATCCGTATGAAAAGCCAGAAAGTTTAATGGAGCGATTTATTTTATTGCACACGAATGAGGGGGATATAGTGTTAGACCCCTTTGCAGGTTCTGGAACTGTAGTTCGTGTTGCAGAGCGATTGAAACGAGTTGGAATCGGATTCGATAAAAATCCAAGATGGATAAAAGATTGACAGTACAAAAATTAGAAGGTTGGTTGTGGTATTCCAGTTATCAAGATCAATTTGGGCACAAGGTTTTAACTTGTTCAAGAATGGTTGGTGAAAATTACTGGAAAAACCAAATCGGTATTGAGTTTATGGATTACAAAAAATGTTCAAAGTGTTGGTTTAAATAATATGAAATTTGCTTTTATAGTGCCCGAGGCACACTTAGATACGGCTCGGGTAAGTAGCGCACATCTGGTTCTTACAACGTATTGGCAACAAAGTAAGAAGTACAGAAAATTTTATATGGAGATGCGTGAACGAGGTGATTTCATAATTCTTGACAATTCGATCCACGAATATGATTATGAAAAGTCAGATGGTTGGGATATTATTGAACCAATCTTACAGGAACTCCAACCCAACGTTGCAACTATTCCGGAGACAGCAGATTTTGATGCCGATGATATCGTACACTCTCTTGGTTTTATTGAGACTTTCAGAGAAGTCAATCCTGAAGTTGAAACAGAATTTTTATGGGTTCCACGAAGCACTTTCATTGATGAGGTAGTGGATGAATTTCATGTTATCGAAGATGAAGATGTTGAGGGTTTACTTACATGGGTGGGACTGCACAAAGACATGGAACAAATTGCACTCGGCAATACTGGAGGACGTTTGGCACTTCTTCATGCGTTAGTGCCTGAACTTGATCGTTATAAAATTTGGATGTTTGGTAATCACAAATCTCCAACGGATGAGGCAGCAACGTATAAGGATTATGAAAACGTAATCGGAAACGATAGCAGTAAGCCGTGGAGATTTGCTGCTGCTGCACGATCAATTTGGGAGTCTCGTCCCTACCCTCCTGACTTTGACTTCAATCATAAAATTGACGCCGATACTGAAGAATTCGTCGTAAGGGAATTTACAAAGTTTTCTAGTTGGGTAGAAAATGGAATATTGCAATGAAAAAGGCTACTGACAGGCTCTATGAGTTGATTAGGTGGAATCGACATGCGGGTAAAAAGCATAATAACCCTAAACTGAGAAAACTGTTTACTGATACGGCGGATGCACTTGAAAAATTGTTTGCCATAAAAACTTCCAAGGAAGGGTTAGTAAATTGAAACTTTTACTCCTAACAGCTTTTTTAATGGTTTTGGTTATCAGTTGTTCAAGAACGGTACAGGTAACTATGATTCCGATTCCAACTGCTACTTCTACTCCTGTAGTAATAACTGAACGAGTAGTGGAATACATTACTGAACAAGTAGTGGAATACATTACAGTTGTACCCTCCCAAGAAATTCGTGAGTGTAATCCAGAAATTCAAACCCTTGCGTATGATGAAGTGGAAGGATTTTATTGTTTCCTGACTGAAACACCGAAGCCTGTACCTGTACCCACTCCTGAAATGATTGAAGTCATTGTTGAAGTGCCCTTCGAAGTGACTGTTGAGGTTCCCTTTGAAGTTACTGTTGAAATAGAGATAGAAGTTGAGGTTCCAGTTGAAGTTACGGTTATAGTTACTGCTTCTCCAACGCCTACAACTACTCCGGTGCCAACAGTGACACCTGTTCCAACAGTAACGCCAACGCCTAGTCCAACACCAATTCCACCATTCATTCAAACTGTCAGTGGCAAAGGAACAGAACTCACTGAAGGTTTCAACTTTTTGGAACGTCCAATTGTGATGGATATAGAGGTAAGTGGTTCAGGAGAATTCACTCTGAACGCTATCACTTCTAACGGATGTTTAGTTTATCTTTCTAATGGAGAGGCTCCATATTCAGGTCGAACAATTGTTGAGCCACAAGTTCCTGTTTCCTGTAATGAATTCAAGCAATTTGGAAATGGAACAAAACTGAGTGTAGCTGCTGGCTCAAATGTCAGTTGGAAAGTTACTATGACTCAATTTGGCCAGCCTTCTCGTCAGTCAACTCCTATTGTTTATGATGGTATGGGTCAAAATATCAGAGGACCGATTATTTTAGAAAGTAATCAGTTAATTGTGGTAGAGTCATCAGGTTCCACTTCGTTTCGATTGGATATCTATGAAATGTTTGAAACTGTTCCTTTGATGGTTCATATTTTAGACATGGCGGGGTCAGCTAATGGTAGTTATTTCTTGGGAGTTCCTTTTGGAACTTATATGATTGCTGTGGATACTCATCATGGACGAGTTTGGAAGCTGACGCTGAATTGAGATAGACCACTTGATGACACGTTTCAATTCGAATATAATTATAGCGTGGAGTAGTTAAATGTCTTGTTCAATTTCGATTTCAAAGCCTATAGAAGAATCCACAGATCCTATTCACGAAGAAAACGGTTTGTGGTATTTTTGGGACGAGACTTGGTGTTTTAGAGAAGGTCCATATCCAAATGAAGCAGTTGCTCGGGCAAATCTGCGTAGATATTGTCGAGAAGTTTTAGGCGTGGGTGATTATGCGTCATGTCAACCTTACTAACTACGTGTAGTGGAGTAGCTAAATGTCTAACGTATTTGAAAAAGACGGTAAGTGGTATTTTTGGGATGAAGCTGCAATGGCTAGTGTTCCCTATCCCACTGCACTTGAAGCATTAAATGGATATGGAAAATATTGTTTTGAAGTTCTGGACTCAATTGTAAAAGAATCAGAACTTTATGTTTGTGGATTGGAATTCGTTCAAGCGGGTAATGCTTGCAATCGTCCAGTTGTTTTTTGTGTTCGTATGCCAGGACATGAATTTTCTTGTTCGGATGATGTGACAAGACAAGAAACTTAATGCCGATTATTGAACCTTATCCGACAGAATTACCTACGGAACTCAACTGTCCAAAATGTAATTGTACTTTTGATCCTTCTGATCTAGTTGGAGTACCGTTGGGAATGTTTCACTGTGAACAGTGTGGAGAGATGGTTCTTGCAGGTTCAAAACATCCTTCGCCTTGTACAGATCACTTCGATTATTCGGAATTAGAAAATGTCGAATCAAAAAATTGATGGATCTAAATATCCTCAGATAGTCTGGCCTACAGCTAGATTTAGACAGGGTGACTCTTACTGCGACCATAATTACGATACTAAACCTTCTGACTGTGATATGGGAGAAGGTTTTCACTTTGCTTGTAGTAATTGTGGAGGACATCTGTGTGTGGAGTTTTGTGACTGATGTCGATACCCATAGCTAAAAGCAAGCCAGTTCAACTCAAACGAACGAGAAAGTTTCCTAATGCGAAATGTGAAGTCTGTCCCCTTTACAAGGGACGAGTTACTCAGCCAGATATCATTCCTCCTACAGTTGAAGATCGTCCAGTTATTATGGCACTCGGAGAAGGACCCGCAGCAGAAGAAGCAGCTAGGGGACTTCCTTTTCAAGGTGACTCAGGTAAAATTATCCGGGAAGCTATTAGGGATAGGGGACTCGATAAATATGGTGTCGTTCTTGACAATGCTGTGGCATGTGATACGAGAATCCTCCAAAAAACATGGTCAGACGATGAGAAATCCATTGCCGTAAAAAGAGGAAAATTTAGAGAGGCTATCGCTGCTTGTAAAGATCGGTTGTGGGATTCAGTAGAAAAATTTCAACCTGAACTAATAATCATTCTTGGAAACATTGCAAAAGAAGCTATTGTTCCTGAAGTTCGAGAAGGAATAATGAAGCTAGCGGGTTCCTATCACAAAACACCTGAAGGCTGGGAAATGATATTTAATTATCACCCAGCTTTTTTGTTGCATGCAAGAGAGGGTGAAAGATTCATTTCTGAATTTCTTTCAAACCTCAACGAAGCACGTTTATATTTCGAAGCTAAATCTATTGATAGTGAAGTTATTATCTGTGATACAGTAGCTAAAGCCCGAAAAGCTATCAAAGCTTTGACTGGAAGTGAATTAGTTGCTGCGGATGTTGAAACAACTAGTTTTTCGCCGTATGAGGATGGTTGGACGATCAATCCGCCTGCTACTGTAGCACAGGAAGCGACTGCGTTAGCAGAGGGTTATACACTTCAATCAAAGAAGTTGGTTTATTTAGGGCGACTTCTCTCACTTCAACTCTGTGGAGATGGAAAAACAGCTTATGTGTTTCCCTCTCTAATAGCTATGAAGCCAAGCATCAAAGCTTTAATTTCTAAATTCCTTAAGACTCATAGTTTGGTGCCTCATAATGCTGCTTTTGATATCCCATGGTTAGTTCGTTATTTTGGAGATAGAGAAGCTGGTTCAATTGAAGCTGAACATGATACCATGCTCATGTCTTTATCAATGAATGAAAATCCAGGACACTCTTTAAAACGGATTGGTCGAGAAGAACTTGGTTTTGAAGATTGGTCAGAGGCAACAGAATTTTGGCGAGAAAAACGATCAACGAGTTTTGCAAATATACCTCCTGAAGTTCTTTTTATTTATGGCGGTTATGATGTAATCACGACTTATCAGCTAGTTCCTCCTTTGAAAAAGCGACAGACAGATAACGATAAAAGGCTTTACAACAAATGGCTAATGCCTATTAATCGAATGTTCACGAAAATGTCTATCAGAGGCACTTCGATTGATATTGGACTTCTAGCTAAGACTTCAATATATCTTGAATCCGAAACAGAACGTTTGAAGACCTTTCTTCTTGAAGAATATAACTTAAAAAATCCAAATGCATCTAAACAAGTCGCTAGAATTCTTTTAGACCCTCCAGAAGCAGGAGGGTTTCATATGGACTTTCCTTCTAACATCACAACTGGTAAGGGTACTCTTGAAGGCTTAAGAGTAGATGACGAGGCGAAAGGAGAGGTTGAAGATTGGGAATGGGATTTGAGTGAATTCTCAAAAGGCGTTCTCGACTATCGAACGGCGTACAAAGCACGAAACACGTATATGAAGGATGTGGCTAGAAGTATTGGTTGGAAAGATTTAGAACGAAATGCGAAA
>SDBV01007789.1_pt1 | contig 14572 bp, 3 predicted proteins | sample 2277081 | NCBI WGS metagenome assembly SDBV01 (sample SAMN10402039, study PRJNA504765) | marine sediment metagenome | isolation source: marine sediment core GS10_PC15, 223 cmbsf | place: Arctic Ocean: Southern Knipovich Ridge | collected 2010
ACTGCCTGAACCGGGCTACTATCCGCTCTGGGCTGATTTTCGCTGATTTTTTAATTTTTATCTGCGCTTATTGAGCCGGCGATTTTTATCATAATCTGATTCCAGTTGTAAGCGCTTAATTATAGATCATCGGGCGGCGGATAAATTTCTTCCGGTTCGGCCCGCCGTTTGGGACGGCTGATCAGCTCCAGAGTAGTGCCCAGTTTGTCTTCAGTATCCAAGTAGGCATAGCCCCCATCCCCGTCGAGACCATAGCCCCCCCCATCCTGAATGACCGTCAGGCCGACGGCTGCGGCCTCGTTTTTAGCAACTTCCATATCCTCAACCAATACCCCCATATGATGGAGACCATAACCGTGTTCTTTGACAAACTCGGCGTAAATCGTCTCATCGCCCAGCACCTCAATCAACTCAATTTGCACAGGGCCAACATCGGCCAAGGCCAGCCGCATCTTATAATCAGCCGGTTGGCCGCGATAGGTCATCGTCTTGACAAAAGGCTTGCTGTAGGTGTAAATATGCCAGGGGCCAATGCCGAGTAACTGCCAATACATTTCGACCGCTTTATCAAGATCCTCGACGATCACGGCTATCTGCCTGATACCATTCTTGAGAAAGGGGGCCTGGGGTTTGACGTCTGGGCTGGACATTGAAATGCTCCTTTTTTGACACTACCAAAACTGGCTAATTATTGCCAGTAGGGTGATTTTTATGGAGCCAGTATACCCTAGCGCAGCCTAGCCGCAAGTTTGCAAGTGGCAAGTAGCAAGTAGATAACGTACCGCGTACCACGCACCACGCACCACGCGGCTGACAATGATTCTCGCGGACAACACAAATCTGGGGGGGGGGTAATACTATAGAGGGGGAACAAAAAGTAAATGTGTACTCAAACAGCTATAAATCAAAAGTCCGGCCCAAGGGCCGGACTTCCAAAGGAGGGTAGAAAAATGAGATAGATTTCGGTGTCTAGGCGAGACCACAATCCCCAAAGATTTTTAAATCTCTGCCCAACATTCGATTATAAACATAGTATAATTGATCTTTCTATGAAAAATCTATGAATATCTTGGGAAAATCGTATTTCGCTCATTCTTTTATGATCCCCAAAATTTGACAGAGTTTTGTCGCTGCATTATAGTGTTATCGTTCCCGTTAACGTTCACGGCATGACAGAACAAAGAGGTATTTAGGATTTAACAGAGTGGTTAAAAAATCGGTCACCATCAAAGAGGTGGCCCAAGAAGCTAGGGTTTCGGCCCAAACAGTTTCACGGGTCCTGAATGATCGCCCGGATGTGGCCCCTAAAACACGGCGGACGGTTCAGGCGGTCATCGAACGCTTGGGATATCAACCCAACGCTATTGCCCGCAGCCTGATTAGACGCCGTAGCCATACCTTGGGGGTGGTTACAACTGAATTAGACCAATACGGTCCGATGCGGACGTTGTCCGGTATTGAACGGGAGGCGAATAATTTAGGCTACTCGCTCATTTTGAGTTTGATTCACCACCATGAAACTGATCAGGGGGAACGGGCCTTGAATGACTTATTGGCCCACCAAGTCGATGGCATTCTCTGGGCTGTGGCGGAGATTGGCGATAATTATGCCTGGCTGCTGGACAAGATACCCCAGCTTCCGGTCCCCCTTGTTTTCGGCGGCGACCCATCTCACACTGAACGTATGCCTGTTTCGCCAAATCGGATCGGCGGCCGCCTGGCGGCCGAACATTTGTTGGCCCAAGGGTATCATGAGGTCGGTTTGATCGGCGGTCCCCTGGACTGGGAAGCGGCCCAACAGCGCCGACTTGGCTGGCAAGATGTGCTTTCGAGGACAACCCAAACGCCCTGTTTTGAAGGAGATTGGTCTGCGGCCAGCGGCAAGCAAGGCCTGCGCCAGTTAATCGAACAATATCCCAACCTGGACGCCGTTTACGCCGCCAACGACCAAATGGCCTTAGGGGTCCTGCAAGCGGCTCACCAACTGGGATTACGCGTTCCCGAAGATTTAGGCGTCGTGGGCACAGACAATATCCCCGAAGCAGCCTACTTTTGGCCGCCGCTGACCACTATTCAATTACATATGATTGAAAGAAGTAAAATGAGAGTGCAGCAGTTGCACCAAATTATTGAAGCAAATGAAGCAGATGAAGCAGATGAAGCAGATGAAGCAGATGAAGTTAATGAACAAAGGGCAAATGACTGTAAAACAGAGGGGATTCCCCTGCAACCCAAGTTAATTATTCGAAAAAGTTCCGTTCGTTCTTAAATAAACATCACCTCAACCCATAGGATTTTTGCTATGCAATACGACCATATACCCGGCCTTGATAAACCTATTTCCCGGCTCGTGCAAGGGACGATGATGATTAATTCCAGAGAGCTTGACAAATGCAGTTATTCATTATTCTTTAACAGGACCTGCCGGTGATAATTGGAGTCTTTCCAGCAGCAGGAGTTATTCCGGTTCAAGTAGCTGGTATAGTGGATTAGAACCTAATGCTAATTCGATAAGAAATTCCAATATAGTTTTCGATTACACCGGCGCTGTTCCATGTAAGCTGAAAAAACTAATTAGTCACGCTAACAGTAAAGGCATTACTCCTGACCACAATATTAACTACTCTTCCAAACAAGGCGATATTGAAAAATCAGTTTCCTCGGTGGTAATCAATGCACAAGATGCTATCAACTATAACAATGTTCCTTCAGAAGTAGTGGAGATATTGGGTGATTATGTTCCTCCGGAAGCACTGCCTTTTACCTTTGAAGGCGATGATATTTTTGTGATGGAACAAGGCTGTCCACCAGAGGCATTTAATCTCACAAGCCCAAGTGATAGTGCACCAAATCAAGATGTAAATGGTGTAATATTGCAATGGAGCCAGTCCGTATATGCAAATGGTTATTACATTTATGTAGATACTTTTTCTCCTCCAACAACCTTACGAGCCACTAATGTCGGCATAGCCAATACTTCCTGGGACACCAACAGTCTCCCTGCCTTAGATCCGTTACAATCAGATACGACATATTACTGGAACGTTGAGGCTTATAACGGCGATGGTACCCAATGGAGTAATAATGGTCGTTGGAGCTTTAGTACTGGGACCCCTCCTGAACCCGTACTCGAAAAGGGACCTTATCTCATTTATGAGGGCAATAATACCAAAATGACGGTTCTCTGGCAGTTGGATGGCGATGCTAATTGCACTCTTAGATGGGGTCCGAACACCTTATATGAAACCGGAAACACTGTCACAACCGAGTATGGGGATAACCAGCATAAACGTACTATTACGAATCTTACTCCGGGCAGCAAGTACTATTACCAGGTTGAAGTACCTGACGATGCCAACTACGCCGGATCCTTCCGGACTGCACCTGCTACAAATGCAAGAGATATTAAATTTATGGTAATGGGCGATACACAGTCAAGCCCCTCAGGTTCTAGCCTCGCAGACGTTAATAGTGTTTGTGCAGCCATGTTTGATAATTTCAATGATGGAACCGGCGACCCCAACTATCAGACTTTCACACTACATACCGGAGACAGAGTTTACTATGATACTAATGGTAATTGGGACAACGATTATTTCAACCGTTCGTATGACGGAACACTAAATCTTCATGCTAATTTACCAACCCAGGGGTGTAGGGGAAATCATGACGACGATATTGGAGGCTTGGGTGCAAACTATGATAGGTACTGGCCCTATCCATATAGCGACAGAAGTAACTGGGATTCAAACAATACCGGTAGTTATTGGTCATTCGATTACGGACCAGCCCATATCCTTGTGATTGATCAGTTTAACGCCTACTCCACTAATGATAATTATGTGATCGACGACGACCAAATGACATGGATTGACGATGACCTTGCAGCTACCTCAAAAGAATGGAAATTCATCCTGCTTCATGCACCGGGTTATGACGCCCGCGGCGTCGGCCCCAATCCGATTGTAACTCAAGTCAGAGATGATATCCAGGCATTATGCGAAACGCACGGTGTTGACATCCTTTTCAATGGGCACCAACACTATTATGCTCATTCTGAAGTTAATGATGTCAAACATATTACAACTGTTGCTGGTGCAATACCTCCACGCGAACCTGATGGGCCTGACTGGCCTACTGGACATGTTAAGGACTCAAATGGAATCTATCACTTCTGCAAAATCGAGATTAGTGATTGTCAGCTTAACTTTGAGGCTGTGGATGTGAGTGGCAATGTGGTTGATTCATTCAGCATTATCCATGAAGTTACCGAAGCAAATAATCCATCCCCTGCCGATAACGACAGCGGAGTTCCTATAGATACAATTTTAAGCTGGCAATCCGGCAACTATGATTATGAGGAAATCTCTCACGATATCTACTTTGGACCAAATGAAACAGCTGTGACCAATGCCACGGTCAGTTCTGCTGAATACATGGGTAATGTGGATGTCAACAACTTCGATACAAGAAGAATCCATGCATTTACCTGGACTGATTCCAACATGACAACGCTGGCTTCTTTAGGCCAGCTTGCATCGCCGGACTTTAACAGTTGGGCTGAGGCATTCGGATTAAGCGGCACAGGTAATATAATAGGTGTTTCTTATGATGAAAACTTCAATCCTCACGCAGTTATCTGGGAGGTAAACAGTGTATCTGGCTATGATCTGAGTGATCTGCATACCATTGCAACTGCAGACGAAAGTGTTGCTTACGGTATAAGCGACTTTAACTGGGTAGTCGGAAGGGTTGATGTCAATGCATTCCTTCTCAAGGATATAGCAAGTCCGAATATGATAAAGCTTGCCAGCCTGTTCAGTGAAACCGACAGCAATAGTGTCGCCCGCTCAATCAGTAACGGAACAGGCGGCTTAGAGCCTGTGGCGGTCGGCTGGTCAGGCGGTCATGCAGCCTATTGGGACAATCTTGATACCAACGAGCCCAATGTACATGATTTAGGTACAGTAGAATCCTACTGCTACAGCAGGGCTTACAGGACCAATGAATACAGACAGGTGGTTGGCTACTACTGGCCAATGTTCGATGATCCAAATCATCATACGGCATTTGTCGGTGACCTTGACAATGGCCTCTCCAGTATTGGCAATCTAGAATCGGGTAATATCAGCAGGGCTTACGGCATCAATAATGCCGGTCAGGTAGTAGGTGAAGCAACAACCGACTCCAACGATACTACATTCAATGCCTTCATCTACGATAACTGCCAGATGTACAACCTCAATAGCCTGCTGCGGATAGATCCATGCGATTCCAACGATTATGTTATCACATCTGCACGAAGTATCACTGATGAGGGCTACATTACCGGCTACGGTAAAATTGGTGATATCAATGACGCCAATAATTATGACAGGTCACTTCTGTTAATACCAGCTCGTCCTGTAGCCCACTGGCAGTTTGACGAGACAACAGGAACAACCGTATCTGACAGTTCCAGCAAAGGTAATCACGGTGAACTTAAGAATGGCCCGGTCTGGACGAGCGGTCATATCCGCGGAGCATTAGAATTTGATGGTATAGATGACTATGTTGATACAACCGATTTTAATCCAGGACAGAATTTTACCGTATCGATGTGGATAAACCCATCAAACACCAACGATGGTCAGGCTTTTATAGCAAAAAATGGTCTCAGTGTAGACAATATTTTTATTGTTGGTTTCTGGGGCAACGGGTATCACGGAAGAATAAGAACTGCTGCACATCAAGGCGGCACAAAGACCACTGGCTGGCAGCACATAGCAGCTGTGGTGGAAAAATTAAATGCCTCCACTTCACAATTCACATTATATAAAAATGGTACCTCTTTGTGGTCAGAACCTCTAACTGATGTTGTCGGCGACATGTCTGATAAGGCCTGGACGATCGGGCAGGAATGGGATTGGGGCAACCCCAGTAACCATTTCAAAGGTCTTATTGATGATGTTCGCATTTATCCGTATGTCTTGGATACTAATGAAATCACTGAAATCTATCAGAGACTAAACTAAAGGAAAATTTAGCCGATTCTATGGCTGTTCAAGAAAATGATTCTGATTGTTAATAATAAAATGGTTGCTGAGTCTAACAAACTCTATTTGAAAAAGGAGCCTGAAAATGTTAAGGCAATTTAGAAAAAGTACAAGAGAGTTTTTCCACAAAGGTGTTATTTATTCATTGCTGTTTGTTATCTTCGTTCAGCCACTGGGCGTACCACAGCTATTAGCTCAGCACCAGATTAACAAGCATAACCAGAGTGTACAGGAGCAGTACGCGCGCATGGAACGCACTTTTGTTGATCCTGCCATGCCCATTGCTTTGCAGATAAATTTACTTTGCAGCAAGCAGCGTAACACCTCCAAACAGGCTCTAAAGAGAATCAATAAGGGGCAAAGAGCAGATTCTTTGATGGAAGATCTTGAGTTGCTGCATGATAGGCTCAAAAAGACATATCTAAGACTCCAAAGTGAATTTGCACGGACAAGAGCGGACTATGTAGACAGCGGCATGTCTCAGGAACTTATAGACAGACATGATGCCTTTTGTGAGAAAGTGGAAGCTTATTATTTTGATCTGGAAAAATCTTTATCTCTTGTCAGGATAAATAAAGGCAACAGTGAACAATTAAAGAAATGCCTTAAGAAAGTCGTTGAGGATTTAACCCCAAAACGTGCAGAAAAAACTGCCAGAAACAGGGAAGAATCAAAATCTGCATTAGAGCATCGTTCTGTTGAAACTTTATCACAAAGAACGGGCAGTTCACTATACTTTAACTGGCCGCCGTTAGTTGCGGCCATGGGTGATGTTATTGGTCATTTGATTGCCCGAATCGATCAGATTGGTGACGTTACCGGCCCGCCCGGACCTAATGATCTCGGAAATGATACTCCTGAAATTACTTTCGTTCCTAATGACTCATCAGATTCGATAGTTCAGAAAGCATCTGAATTGAATTATGACCCGGTCGAGATTTTTGAATATGTCCGAAATGAACTGGTTTACGAACCTTATTTCGGGTCGCTCAAAGGTGCCAAGAGGACATTAAAAGAGGGTGGGGGCAATGATATGGACCTGGCAAGTGCTCTCATGGCCCTTTTCAGGGCAAGCAATATTCCCTGTCGTTATGTTTTTGGCACAATTGAAATGTCTGCTGAGGAGGCGGCTTCCTGGGTCGGAGTTGATGACCCGGAACAGGTTGCAAAGCTCTTCTCTGAAATGGGCATTCCAATGGACTCAGACGATTCGGGGGGCGATGTCGGCACCATAAGAATAGATCATGTATGGGTCAAAGCTTATATCGATAACTTCCCATATCGTGGTGCTTACAAAGATGATGATTACGATGGCGAAGAAGATGGTGATGCCTGGATAGACCTGGACCCATCGTTCAAGCAGCATACATTCACATCCAACAGGGGCATAGAAGATGTACTTGCTGATTATGAATTAATGCCCGATGGTGTCTTGGAATACATAATTGATAACGCCCCTGTTAATGGGGAAGATGGATACGTTTACGGTCTGGATGATTCAAAAATCAGGCAACAATTGGTATTTTTAAATGGTATCCTGCTGGACCGATTTGATAAAAGCAACTGGGATCCGGAGGAAATATTCAGGAAGCGACAGGTTTCAGAGGAAAAGTACGGTATACTTCCTGTTGTTGACCAATATAAGATTTATCGGCGCGGTGTTAATCTCAACTCACTCAGAGACGAATTAAGACATCGTGTACAGATCACTGTGGAAAAACCGGATGGTGAAATAGCTTTCACCGTTACAAAAAATCTCCCGGAAATAGTAGGCAAAAAAATCTCTTTGTATTATTCGCCTGATACCAGTTGCGACGGCCTGCTTGATCCGAATCATATCGGCGATCCTAATAAAACGATAAACGGCATGATTCTTAAGCCTCTTTTAGGCATAGATGACGATGTTGTAGATGAAGCTACAGACAGCAGCGATACAATTGGCATGGGAGAATGGCATGATATTGTAATTACTTTTATTGAGCCGGATGGCAGTGGTCTTCGCGAGGATCTTACCAGAACCGATTCTGTAACACACAGCATCAGGGCAGGCGGATTTCATTCTTTAGTGTTGAATCCTCAACAGATTGTTGCTGAAGACCTCGATGACCAATATTTAATAATGGATGGTTACAGTGATGACATGGATGCTAATTCGGAACTTTCACCGGAATCTACTATTGGGGAAGTTCTCCATGGAATCGGCTTAAGTCACTTCCACCAGATGGACCGGTTCAATCAGATTACCGGCGGCTGCCTGGAAGTAGTTAATATTCGCAAGCCAAGTATGGTTCGCGTCTCCTGGGATCTTAGAATAACGGATTTATTCAATAATTCCAATTTCCCCTGGTATGCCAGCCCGGACAGGGTTCGGATCAATGTTGTAAGAGATGAACTCAAGCCTATAGCGATAAATAAACAGGATAGCAGCGAATTTGCTCCTGAAGAGCAATTTATCTTTACATCTGCTTTAACATCAAGTGCACTTGAACGTTATACATTGAGTAAAGCATTGTCTGATCCAAATGCAATTTCCGTTACGAGAATGATTAAAAAGGCAAATGAAAACAGTAAAAGTGATCCTAACTACGCTGTATATGCAATTTCAACGCCTGAGCAGGCCGAGTATCTCATCTCTGATGGCAATGCCCTTTCCTCACTTCCTGACTACATCAAAGATGACATTAACGATGTAGTGAACGATAAAAAGGAAATTTTAATTGCTCAAAGACCTATCCATATCGCAGACATAACGGACTGCAACTATTTTGGTTATATAGTTCGGGATATGAATTCGAATGCAAGCAGTTTCAGGCTTTATGACCTGGATTTGATTGAAACCGTCGGAAATATCAACATGGGAGAATATTTCAGCAGTGAAATAGTAAACGATTCCCTGACATCTCTTGAATTGCTTAGTAATGCTACTACCGCCATAGATCCCAACCGTTATAACGCCGTCAAAAACATTGTTCTGTCAGCCACAAAGTGGGTCAAAACCGCTGAGGATGACATAACCAATGCAGGTATATCTTATTTGCCTGCAATAATGGACATAAACCGCTGGTACAAGATGCGTACAAGCCAGGGTCTTGATGTGGATCCGCTTACCTCTGTAGCCTCCATTTTAGCTGTAGAGAATTCTGTAGTTTTAGCCCTGGACCGTCCCGGTATTCTCAACGTGACAGCTGGCTCCGGCTCAGATGGAACGATGAGATCATCTTATACGGACTGGGTGGGTACAGATGCCAATCAATTCATAATTAATGCCGATGTTACCAATGGCGCACAATGGTATGCAAAAATTTATAAAAATACCAATTTAGATAACGAAGTTAATTCTGTCGACGGCAATGATCCGGACTTGGAAGCTGTATTTACCTTTACCGGCTCTGACAAGGACGGCAGATATCGTTACGAACTTACCGCAGCGACCGATGATTATTCAGCTGAACAGAGAGAGGGGTATTTTGATGTCGATTTGACTTTGCCGGATGCGAATATAACGGATGCAAATGTGCCGGACCCGAATATGCTGGGAGTAATATTTGTCAGGGGCACGGCTAATGACAAAAATTTCGAAAAATATGAAATCTGGGTGGATAAGGGTGATACAAATGATGTCAAGGTTTACGAATCCGATGATTTTGTTTCAAATGACCTACTGGCTACTATCGATACAGTGGATTTCAATGTTTCCGACGTGAATATTATTCTGAAAGTCTGGGACCTGGCCGGTAATTTAGCAACCGATCAGGAAAATACCGTTAGGGTTACTAACCCTGACTTTACCGAACCGAATGTAACTTTTGCGATCCAGTGGGATGGTAATGATGTCAATGAAAATACAGAAGTTACAGGTGCTATAGACATTAATGTGGCACCTGTAGATTCCAATCAAATCATTAAAAAAATAGAGGTATTGGTCGGCGAGCATAACTGTAAGGATTTTCAGCTTGTCTATACGGAAGAAGATCCAAACGGTGGACTTCTGGACATAAATGATACTAACCCATGGACATATGAGTTTGACACTTACTACTACGATAACGGGCCAAGTTGTGTAATTGTACGTGTATATAATGGATTTGGTATATATACGGAAGAAACAGCATACTTCAAGAACTACAGCAATATTTCAAACTATCACATAAGTCCAAGTGTGGCAACCGCTTCCTATCCTGAACTGGATATTGGTGCTTCTATTGATGCTTCTATTGGGGCATCTCCGAATTGGATCATAACTTTCTATAATGAAAGTGATACTTTGATGGATGCTAATATTCAAGGAAGTGGACGAGTTATTTCTGGATCAGTAAAACCCCAGACGTGGGACTGGGATGATGAGGACTATACGGCACATCTGGATGTTGGTGGTACATATGAAGCAAATGTACCTTTCAGCGTGGCTTTAGACAAACACACTGCTGAAATAACAAATCCTGAATTTGTGACCATAGATACTTATATTAACGATGAAGTAATTGTACCAGGTACACCAGCGGTTATAACCGATGGGCTTTTTGATTTACAGGGTGTGGCATATCATCCTGCAGATGTAAACGTTTATTATAAAATAGAGCTTTTCCACGCTGAAGTAGAGACATATTCATTAAGTACGCAAAATGGATGGGATAATCGCACAAATCAGTTTGTAAAATACCTTACACCTAATGCCGATGCTAACGGTTGGCTTCAAGCAGAAGTTCAGTCGGGCTCACTGGGGACTTTAGATTTTACTGATGTTGAAAATGGTTCGTACCAACTGCTTCTTACAGTAAAAACTGATGATAGTGATCCCGATTTTGATAACGTTGGGTTTACACTTAATTCATCATTAAAGCTTGGGAACGTTAGCTTCTCGCAGGAAGATTTAGTGATCCCCGTAGCGGGAATACCGCTTAGAATTGTTCGTACCTATAACAGTTTGAAAAAGGATGAAAAAGGTGATTTCGGTTATGGGTGGGCATATTCAATGGCCAATATGGATATCAAACTTGATGAGCGGCGTGACGGAGACGGCACACGTATAGGCGGTGATTACGATAGAAATGTTACACTTACTCTGCCTGACGGTCAACGTGCCACGTTTGTCTCCAGGCTGGGTGATGGCTCCAGTGGTTTGTGGTCAAGTGAGTGGAAAGTTTTTTATGATTCTCCTGATGGAGTTGATGCTACCTTGACAACTCTGGATGGAGATGATGCGTTATTATATACTGAGTTGACGTGGAGTGGTTCTGATCCGATTTATTACTGGGACAAATGTTCCATATCAGCCTGGCAAGTAGATTTGAGCAAGCATGATTTCTCCGGTTTTGTACTTACTACAGAGGACGGAACGAAGTATACCATAGAGCGCGATTATAAGGGAACCAATGGGTATTATGATAATTTCTTTGATATGTACCTATATACATACGAAGTTTATGGACAGCCGTATCTTACAACGATTGAATTGCCAAGCGGCGAAAAGATTAATTTCGATGTCGATCTTACCACGGGGAATATAGAAGATATTAACCACCTTGACGCTGAAGGCAATTTGACGAAAACTATCGAAATTGATTATGACGGCAGCGGCAATATTATTGCTGTAAGAGCACCAAGCGAACAGGATCCGTGTGACCCCAACACGGTCGAATATGTTTATGTCAATAATGACCTGGTGGGGGTCAGAAGGCTTGCCGATTTCAATGAATCAGATGTCCCAATTTACGAAACTACGACTTATGTTTATGACAGCAACCATTATATCCTGGATATAAACGACGCTCGCGGCCTGACGCCAATAAAGTATTATTATGATGACAGTGGTAAATTAATAGGTACCGAAGATGCTTATGGCAACTACATCGAACTTACCAGGGATATAGAAGGTAAAAAAGAAACGATAATAGATCGTCTTAATCGCATCACAGACTATTATTACGATGAGCGAGGCAATGTAGTAAGAGTCCACGAGCATCATACCGGCCGGGTAACTGAGTATAGATATAAAGATACGGATTATTCTGACGGTGCTACCTGGGTTAAAGACCATCTCGGAAGTGTTACCGAATATGATTATGACAGCAAAGGCAGGGTTATTTATACAAAAGGCCCTGGCGGTGATGAAACATGGAATCATTATAACCTTACCGATATCAGAAACGATGAAGAAATAGGCTGGGATTTTGACAATCCATATGCGACAGACTACAGAAAAGCGACAATGACAAAGCAGAAGATCTACGGATGCCAAAGTGATGTAGATATCAAATACTCCAAGACAATCAATCTGAAAGACAATCTCGACAGGCTCCGTGAGACAATAGATACCGATGGCCTGAGTACATATTATGATTATAATGACACTACGAATTACCTGGAACGAGTCCGCAAACAGGTAATTGAGCCCAATGGTGCTTTTGTTGAAGCTGTAACAACATATACCTATGGCGATCCGAACTTTGCAAGTGAGCCAAACAGTATTACAGATTCATCAAATTCCACCCGCTACTTTGCCTATGACAAAAACGGCAACCAGGTAAAATCCTGGTACATATGGACAAATCCCGCTGATTCGAACTACACTTCCAAGGTATCAACCATTTCAACTTATGATGCTAAGGGAAGGGTGGTAGAAACCCAAAGAGAAGTCATTGACTCCAACGAAAGTGGTCCCTACGATACCAATACGATAACGCTCAGTGAAACTATTTACAACATAATTGGCAAACCCGAAATCCAAATCGACCAATACGACAGAGCGACCTTCTATGGATACGACAGGGTTGGCAATCTTGTAGAGACAAGGACTTATGATAGTTATGATGACTATATTAATGATGATGTCAATAACATTGTAACCATTTCCCGTTCGGTCTATGACGCCGAAGGTAGGGTCATTCTAACCACTGATGTGCAGGAGCCTAACAAGTTGCCTTATGGCACATGGACCAAATACGTCAGCGGCACAAGAACAGAAACCTGGCGAATAAAAGATGTCAATGTAATCACTGATATAATAGAGCTTGCTAATGGAGAACTTATCGTTGAGGTTAACGATTGGACGTATAACGAGGGCGACATACTTTCAAAAAGCTATAGCGAAGAAATCCAGGGCGTCCGCTATGAGGCAGCCTGGGATGAAGACACGATTTTCCAGGTGAGCAGCTTCGAGACTATGTACGATTATGACGACACCGCTCCAGGCAGAAGAGATACAAGCGCCGATCCTCTTGAAAATACAACAGAAGTCTATTACAAGGGCAATCAGCGGTGGCTGGTCTATGATGCACGAAGTCTGGAAGAAGATTACGATGATCAGTATGCAACCAGCTATATCTACGATAGTGCCGGCAGAGTTGTACAAACGATATTCCCTGATGGCAACGATATACAGGTTAACTATCGCGGAGGCAGGCGCATATCGCAGACCGATCAGGCTGGCAGAGTTCGCACATTTGAATATGGCACTTCTGGCAGATTAGCAGCCGTTATACTGCCGGCGGTGGAGGATCCGTGCAGCGGTAATGAGCTTATGCGTTCCCGCTATGAATACGAGTATGACCAGTTCGGCAATATGACAGCCCAGATAGATAATCTCAGGCAGAATGTTGACAACAACGATGTTAATGACACCTGGGCCCGGACAACCAGCTTTGAATACAACAAGCTGCACAAGCAGACCCAAAAGACTCTGCCTGACAGCAGGCAGGAGTTACGCCAATACGATGTATTCGGCAGGCTTGAAAAGATAACCGATCCTAACGGGTATGTTACCACCTTTGAATATAACTCGCTCGGCCAGTTGGAATATCGAAGATATTACGTTGATGATGCAAATTCTTCCAATCCGGCCAACGCCGATCCCAATATGTATTTCACATACGATAACCTTGGCAGAAAAACACAGGAGACCGTAAACGGTGAATCCACAACTTATCATTATACTATAGACGGCAAGATAGAATATATCGATTCACCGCAGGGCTACGTTGGTTATGAATATCATCCGGAGACCGGCAGGAAAAAGAGCACCTTTACGCCTGCCTCTGCCACAAATACGAAAACCGTTTACAGCTACGATGCATTAGGTAGATTAAAGGAAGTTACAGCCGATCCAGTAAATACCAGCGGCAACGACGATATAACCACAACCTATACTTATAACGCCAACGGCTCACTTGATACCATAACCTATGAGAATGGTAATTACGCGACTTATGATTATGATGAGCTTAACAGACTTGAAACGCTTGAACACAGAAACTCATCTAACACACTGCTAAAAGGTTACAGCTATGTTCTTTACGCCGATGGTATGCGCAAAAGCGTAACCGAATCTAACAGTGTTGGTAATACCGCAATATATACATGGACGTACGATGCCCTTAACAGGTTAGAGACAGAAGATTATAACGATCTTGTGGATACCAATGACTTCACACATACTTATGCCTTCGATATCGTAGGCAACAGATTAGAGAAGCTGGTTGCCGGCAGTGAGCCTAATATAACCTATGCTTACGACCCCGATACCGATGAACTGTTAAGCG
>SDBV01007790.1_pt1 | contig 14572 bp, 16 predicted proteins | sample 2277081 | NCBI WGS metagenome assembly SDBV01 (sample SAMN10402039, study PRJNA504765) | marine sediment metagenome | isolation source: marine sediment core GS10_PC15, 223 cmbsf | place: Arctic Ocean: Southern Knipovich Ridge | collected 2010
TGCACTTGATTTTTTGAATTGAATCTCTATTCTTCCACCCTCTTTGATATATATATTCCCAGGAAGTGTCCAGCTAACTTTCAGTCTAGAGAAAACAGTACCATCAAGACGGATAAAAAGCTCAGCAGTTCCGCTTGTAAGTGTTACAGATGAAACTAAACTGCTATCTGCATCAGCGCCAAAGGCTAAACTTGAAAGAGCAGTACTAGCCGTTCCAACAGCCATGTCTCCTTCATCTGTATTCTCATCCCAAGCGAAAACTGTGGAATCTATCTCCTTCATCTGGATAACATACCCGAGATTTCCATCACTTCCGATATTCAAAGAACCAGAGAGAACTTCAAATTCCTTATCTGTCCAAGGTTGATTAGCACTAGTTAAAGTTGCATCTTCAAGTGAAGACATAGTAAATAACAGCGATTCCCCTGGCTCCATAATAAAGAAAGATAGCTTTCCTCTTATAGACATAGAAACTTTTCGACGGATATTTTCCAGGTGGATCTTTCCAAGTCTCTGTGCCTGACTCGGGCTGATAACCATAGGGAGATTCAACTCACCATAGACACGAATTTCTCCGTCTTCTGTCTCGTAAGTAGAATTCACGACATCTGGGTATTGACCCGAGATAAAGCCAGTCCAAGGAGATCTGAAGATTCCTTTCACAGCATTGAAATTCTCTCTCCTTGATATCATACTCTGGATCTTAGGAGTTCCAAGAAGATCAGATTCTGTAAAAGGTGTAGCATAAGGAGCCTGATACTCCGCAGCATATATCTTCCACTTTCCTCCAAGATAAATAATCCTTCCTCTCATAGAGGAAAGAATAGACTCTATATTTGTCTTCGGAGTTCGGGTGGTTGATATAGATCCATGTGCCTCATATCTATTCTCATCTCCTCCATCTTTTAGATTAACATCCCCATCACAAACATTCGCAGCTGTTATAAAACTATCTGTATCAATATCATCTCTAGATATTCCAAGACCATAAGTTCCAGTAGCTTTTTGATCTGAAGTCGAGCCATTATTCATATAATCAAGCGCTATAAGAGCAGCATTATTCTGTCTTACATCACCAACTACATGTGCATCGTTGTCTGGATCTAATCCAAGCCGTGGATCCCATAATTCCTTACCTTTAACATCAAAAGATATATTCGGGCGCCCCGAAGAGAAAACCTCCGGATTCCATTTCAATCGAATATAAGCATATGCACGTCCACGAAGTCTATGATCATCTCCCCATTTATCTGAGTCATTAATCTCAGCTTTAAGAGAAGGCAAGACATTTTGATTTGGTGATCCTTTCTTAAACTCAACAAAAACATGTCCCAGATAATCAGTAGTCTGTTGAAATTCGTCTAGCTGAAGGCTATGAGTCCCAGAACCTCCTGTTGTTAAATCTATAATCTGAGGATTGCCAGCGTCAAACCTTTCCATTAATTTAATAGTATTTGTATTATCAACAGAAGCAAAATAGACTCTTCCTTCCACAAGAGGAGATGGAGCAACTCCAGTCGTTGTAAATCTAACTCTTTGATTATGAGTTATATAGTGGAAAATAGCCGTATTTACACCATCTACACGGGGATTTATGGTATCACTTCCAATGTTTATTTCAGAAGAAGTAAAAGAAACAGAGAAAGGATCGTATACTTTTGGAAAAGGAAAACCCGCTCTCATCTGATTAGTAAGTGCATTCCCTGTAGCCGGATCTATCGGAACTCTTAAATCATTAAAATAAATATAAGAAGGATAGAACTTCCCAGCAACCTCACCAGATTCACAAACATCCACAATTTTATGGGGAGCAAGAACCATCACGATATTCAAGAACTCAAGATCATCTCCTGTTAAATTAATATAAACAATCGGCCCGCCCACACGACATTTCCCGTAAATAGCTTTCCAAGGAGAAGTTGTTGAACGATGAGATATAGTCAATGACCGCATGTCTTGAATAATAGCAGCAGACGGAAGATTCTCCCCTGTCTCTGCTGCCATCATTAAAAGACCAACCCCAGCCAAGATCATTTGGGCTCCCATAGGGTTCCCTGTCTCAAGAAGGAGTGCTCCACCTACAATTAAACCAACACCACCTATGATCTTCTTAGTATCATTATCTATCAATTTACCCATTACTACACACTCCAGGCGAGTTTACATCTACTTGTATAGATATAATGTAAACCTTCGATACCAGGTATTACAACAAAAAGTCCGATACAAATACCGAGATGCTCAATCTTATCAGAATCAATATAAAGAACCATGTCTCCAGCCTTAGCCTCAGAAACACTCTTACTCCAACCAAGTTTGATGTTTGCAAGCTCTTCCAGATTCCGAACATTTAATCTCTTAAAGATTTTAAGATATCCTGTTTTCGTCTTGTATCCTGTCCTAAAATCTTCTGCAAGATCGGTTCCAGTCATAGCAAGAATAACATCAGATGCGAATAAAGCGCAATCATGAACGCCGAGTTCATACTCTCTATTTTGATTTTCATTAATATAGTAATAGAGAATATCTTTCCAATTCTCTTTTCTTTGCAGAATCAAGTTGCTCCAGGATTTTCCTCATTTTCTTGTCTTATCTCTTCCTGTTCCTCTTCTGTACCTGGATACTCTTCATCCCAGGGATGAGTCGCTTCCCAATCAGCTCTGGGGTCAACTTCAGTCGGAACTTCCGCGGGGAGTTTATCCTCTGTAATCTGAGATCCCCAATCACCAATCCAAAGAGATACGCTGTCAACGTACTCAAAACCTCGATCGGTATTTCCACTAGCTCCATAATCTATAAGTTGATCCTGATGCGTGAAACGTCGAATTCGGGCTCTGTTCAAAGAAATCAACTCACTCTCAGCCTGAAGAACTATAGTTGCAGCTTCAGGCCCTGGAGACACATGCATACTATCTACCTTCCCTTTAAAGAAAAGATAAGGCCCGCTATCTCCACCAACAACTGTTCCATCTGTATTCATAAACCCAAACCAGCAGCTAACAGGTTTATTTTGTCTCACATCAAGAAGAGCTAGACTTATAATCGCTGGATCAACACCATCTAGAGATATTGATAAGCCTGAAGAAACAACAGCTATTGGTTCTCGAGCTGGTTGTATTCCTATAAGATTCCCGGCACCAGTCCAAATAGTTCCACCAGAAACAGGTGATTCCAAATCGGGCGGATCAAGAACTATATCACCCAGACCCGACCAAAAATGAACAGTTCCACTATTAAACTCAATCTCCACAAAGTATGCGAGTTGAATAGCAGAAGAATTCATCTGAGTAATGAATGTAGCATCGAGAGTTCGAGTCATATAACCTCTATAGCTGAAAATCCAAGACCATAAAATGAAGTAAAATCAACCTCAGAACGAGATGTGTTTTCAGCAAGTCTAAAGACTCCTTTAGTACTGTTTATAACAATGACAGAATCAGCCACCGGAGATTCTCGAAGAACGGGCCAGATTTCAAGAGAAGATAGTCCACTCCCATCACTACTCGCGTCTTGAACAACTTGATGAAGTCGAGAAGTTGCGCCCGAGCCAAGCTGGATATAATCTCCTGTAAGAAGAATACCAGTCACGCCAGTAGTCCATCCTTTAGTATTAAGAGTTCTTCCAGTTTGACTTCCTCCATTCACAAGTGGACTCCCTGTACCTACTCCTCTTGGAGCATCTCCAGCTGGATCACCCAAAAGAAAAGTTCCTTCTTTCCCATTCAATGAAGTAAGAAAACCTATCCAAGCTGCAGCTTTTGCTCTCTTCATTGGAGGAAGAGTCACACCTGCTAACCAGAGCATTCCCTGATAGGTCTGTCTCTGCTCCTCAAAAGTATAAGGAGACTTTGCTATCGCATTAACAGATTGAGTTGAGAGTGAAAACCTTCTAAAAGCCGTCGGTGAAGACGGCATAGAAAGTGGATAAGATATAGCCATTATCAACTACCTTTCGGAATTTAAAATTCTATCTACGCAAATTATCATTTCTTATACTCACCCGAGCCCGTGCAACAGCTCTATTTTCTGACATTCTGATCGCAGCCGCAATTCTTCCTTCCATCCCTGGAGTTGCTCCACGAGCGTCAATATTTATGATTGTATTCCCTCCTCCACCAAGACGATTGTTCGGAGTTATCATTCCATCACGAGATGGAGTAAAGAGTTCTGGGCCTCTTTCACCAACAAGAGTTGTATGTCCAGCAAAAACTCTACCTCCATGTGCTGCTCCACTTCCAGGTCTTAAATTACTTCCTGAATTAGCTGCAACAACATTGCTCGTTCCTCCACCACTAAAAGCTCCTGTAATAGCATTGAATATGAGAGCCTGTATAGCAGCTTGAAACAACTGCTTCCCAATATCTGCAATTACTTGAGAAAGTTTTCCTCCCTCAACTGCGGCGCGGGCGAATCCACTAGCAACTGTGGATGCGAATGTTTTTACAGCAGAGTCTAATTGCTTGAAAGTCTTAACAAGAGCCTTAGATCTCTCATTAAATTCTTTAGCTCCTATTTCTCCAGATAGAAACATATTGGATAGAGTTTTAAGTTTTAAGTTAGTCTCTCTTATAACATCATTCATCACCCTCATGTCTGAGGAAACCTTAAACTGCGTAATCTGAAATCCGTCCGCTGTAGCTTGAAGAAGTCTATACTTTAGAGAAAGAGCTTTCAAAACTCTTGCTGCATTCTCAGCAGTAACTGCACCTCTTCTTACACCTTCCTCCACTACCATCTGCTTTTCTCTAAAGGCTTCCATTGGAGAAAGAAGAGTCTCAAACGCTTTCTTTTGTGCTTTAGTTCCCTCAACTACAACATCCTGAAGTTGATTAAAGACTCTGACAGCCTCTTCTTGATTCTCATTGAGAGTCTTAACACCTTCTGCAGTCTTTCGATATTGCCTGTGCTCTCTTTTTAATTCCTCATTCAGTCTCTTCCCGGCCTCCCTCATACTTTCAGTTGTCGCAGTTACTTGTACTAATTTAGTATTAAATCCAGCAGCAGCATCCCCAGCAATTTCGCTCTCAATAGTTAGAATCTTTATTACTCTCGCCAGTAATTCATCACTTACTCCTAACTCTTCTGTGCGGAACTTTAGAGCTTCCAACTGTTTCTCAAGTAATCTCTCAGGAGTAAGAAGTTCCTCATTACGTTTCTTCTCGAGAGCTAGCCCTTTATTTAATGTTTCTTTAGCAAAGGCAAGTTTCTCTGTTACTATCCTTGCTTCATCTATTATTTTCGCACTCTTCTTTGTTTTCTCTGCTACTTCTTCTTCTAACTCTCCTCTCTCTTTAAGTTTCTGCATGTAGATATCTGATTTCAATCTCATAAAATCAAGTGCTTGTGCTATCCTCTCTGCATCAGCCTCAAAATTAGGCAAGATACCGACATCTTCACCTAGAAAAATTGGATCAATCCCGATATCTGTTAATGCTTTATTAATCCTTTTCATTCCTTCTTTAATCTTCCCACTTATATCAAATTCCGCAGCAAAGTCTTTACTCTTCTTTATTATACCATCAAGAACAGTAGTATATTTAGCGAGACCAACAACAATCCCTCCAATCGCTGCTGCTATTCCAGCGCCTATAATTACAAATGGATGAGCAAGAGTTAAGGCAACAAAAGCTGCTTGAACTTTAGTTACTGCGGAAAGCACTATTTTATATTTCCCAAGAACTGTAATAACTAATCCCAGCGCTGCTCTTCCCGCAAAGAAAGCAGCAGCAAAAGCAGCGAATTTCATACCATCTACAAGAAGTCCAATAATAAAAGTTGTAAACTTAACTGCTTTATTTACTACAATACCTATACTAATCATCGCCATTTGATTATCAAGTAGATCACGGATAGAATCAGAGACTTTATTTACAATATTAGTTAAAGGCTCAAGAACCCCACCAGTCTTAGCAGCCTCTTGAAGGAAGCGGATAAAGCGTTCACCAAGAGTATCCCAAGCACCAGCTAATCCTTGAGCTGCTGCAACAGCATTTCCTCCCATTGCTGTTTCCAGCTTAAGAAGGATAAACTCTTGTTGTTCCGCCTTTCTATTTAGGACACCAAAGGCATTAATTAGTTCTTTCTCTTGTTCTGTAAAAACTATACCGGATCGGGTGAGAGCTTCAAGTCCAGTCTTTGGATCAGATAGAGCTCGAGCAAGTCTACGAGTAGCTCCAGGAAGATCACCGCCAATCGTATCTACCATATCCTGAGCAGCTTCGACAACCCGCTTAAACAATGTCGGAACAACATCTCTAAAAGTAAGAAGAACACCGATGGCTTCTCTAACACCGGTTGCGCTTGCGAGTGTTTTCTCTCCTAACTGAACAGCGAAGGCGTCAAGTTCTTGAGTAGTAAATCCAAAAGATTCCCCCATTGCTCTTACTTGAAAATCAAGCCGTAAAAGCTGGGTTTCTAATAGAGCCGCTTCTTTTATCATCTTTGTAATAAGAACAGTAGCTCCTACAAGAGCTCCTATGAAAACAGCTACAGCGAAGACATTCTTATTAAGTAGAGCAGTAAAGGCCGTAATACGGGATGCAACACCAGAGAGAGGCCCGAGAGCCAGTTGTACGGACTTTGTTAAATCTTGGGTTGCTAGAGTAAAAGCCTCTACCCCTTTCTTTTCTTTTGCTGTTTTATTTAAATCAGAAAGAGCCTTCTTGGCTCCTTTAGTATTCTCTTTAAATCTAAAAGTAGCCTTAGCTAGTTTAGTCGTATTCCCTTCTGCTTTCCGGATAGAAGAAACAAAAGTTCCAAGAGCACTGTTCACCCTATTTATATCTTCCTTAGCTCCTCCAACTACTTTAAGCCCAATAGATAGCTCCTTAGCTTTATCTCTAGCTGTTGCTAAAGCCTTCGCTTGACGAAGCTCCGCGCGAGCGAGTCGTTCTGCAGAACTAGCCGCAGTTTTAGCAGCTTTATCTACTTTCTTTACACTCTCTGCTTGACCCGCAAGAGCCTTTTTGGCTTTCTGAGCAGAGCGGACTTGTACATCCGCTCCACTCTTAATTACAGCAGTGAGATTCTTCATATCCTTCTGAAGATCTCTTACTGCCTTAGTATTCACCTCAACTGCAATTCTAAGACTACCGATGTCGAGGGCCACGAGCTCTCCTTCCAGCCTGTCTACTACTTCCTCGAGAAATAGATTTCGTTGCTTTATCTTCCATTTCAGCTTTCCAAGCTAGATAAGCTAGAAATTCCCCAAAATAGTTAAGAGGCATTTCTTCTATCTCCCAAGCAAATTTATGTAATTTTTCCGCGACAACTAGGACACTTTGTCTCCAGTTGTCACGTTTAAGTTTCCCTCAATCTCCTTCTGATCAACTTTCATAAGATCGGAAGCGACATCAGAAAATTCCGTCATAAAGCCACTTTTTGGTTGTCCCATCAAAGCATCAAAGTCCGTATCATCATAGACTTTAATATCCGTTCCAGGAACAAAAGCACAAAGAATAACGCTCCAAACAAGATATTGATCGAATTCCATCTTTCCTTCTTCGCGAGTCATCTGCTTAAGAATAGCTCCCCATGCTTTAACAGATGGCTCACGAATTTCGATCTCTGCTCCATCATACATGATCCGTTTGGATTTAAAAACTGCTTGAGCACCGACAGTCTTACCACGAAGACTATCTCGTGCGCTTCTTTCTTCACTCATAATGAACCTCGATTATAAGTTTGTTGGTTAAATTTAATATTAAACAATAGCAAGAGCACCAGTTCCTTGAAGGGAAACAGTGAACTCGTTCATGACATCTACACCACCTGCTAAACTAATATCAGAAACAACTGCATTTCCTCGATATCCAGTTGATCCATCTGGGAGATAATCAACGAGAATCTCAACCTGAGTAGCCCAAGCAGTCAAGAGATCTTGAATAGATTGAGAGAGAGTTGACCCTGACCCATGTCTCCACTGAAAAGGCGCAGCACCAAGACCTTCTGGAACAAAGAGAAAGAAGTTGACAGTCTCAGTTTCAGAACCAGCAACGTCACCAGTTTGAGAATCTGTAGCCATCTTAAAGAAGCCACGAGCATAACTCCTGTTCTCAGTTGTGGCCACCTTCCCATCCGGGTTGATCTCAATAACAATCTCTGCACGACCTTTCAAGATATTAGTGAAATCATTCGATACATTATAGAAACCAGATAGTTCAAGAGACGCACCCAAAAGAGTTTGAGCAAAAACGTTGAAGCCAGAATTTCCTTGTGCATCTTCGAATGAAGTCGTATCAGTTGTTTCAGCAGTTTGAGAAAGACTGAACGTATTCGCATTTCCGAAAGCCACGAGAGATATATAATCTCCAGTCACAGTCACACCAGCAGCGTGTGTACTGGTAAATGTAACCTCTCCAAGCAGATGATTAATACTTACTACATCACTCGTGATATCTGCTGCAGCAGAATCAGCCTCATTAAACACAAATGTGTCATTCCTATCCCACAGATCAAACGCAGCATTTGCAGAGGTCATTCTCCATACCTTAGAAGATCCAATCTCTTCCATCTCCTTATCAACCATAGGAGTTACCGCCCCACTTCTTTTCAACGTCGCCACATAACCCGCAAAGCCTTTATAAAAAGCATTCGCAGACACTCCCCAATTGATAAGACCGGGCTGGACAGAAGAGAAAATCTGTCCAAAGATAGTATCATCAAGTTGGGTTCCATCTCTTGTTAGATCAGCGGTTGCACCGGGAATAGTATTATAACCAGCCGAAGCCAAATTGACTTTCACAACTTTAGCCATTTTCTCACTTCTCCTATTAAAGTTCTATTCTATTTCCGCCACTAGTCATTTCTCTTACAAGCTGCCAGTTAGTGACGATGAGTGGACGATTGTTACCATCTCTTCCTATACTCTGAATATCTCCTATCATTAAAAATTGGACATAGTTTGTTCCACTAAGAATCTGTGTGGGCAGACCAAGAAGAGCATCCTTAATATCCTGAGCTTTTGCCCAAGCAGTAGAGTAATCTCCCGGCTTACCCCTTGTACGAATCTGAATAGTTGGTTCATCACGCAAGAACCGTGCGTTCGGAGAAGGCCCCGGAGTATCATAAACTGTAATAGCAAAATCTGGACTGTTGGGCTCAAAACCTACGAAGAGATCCGTTTGCAGGACTCCGAGAGCGACACCAGAAGATCCCAGATAGTTCGCTATATCCAAAGCTGGTGAGTTAAGAGCCATCTATTTTTTTCCTCTAAGAGAAGCAGCGAGAACTTTAGCTATCTCTTTAAAAGCTTCATCTGCTTTTTCCTGAACAGCTTGCTGAAGAAACTTTGCTTGTGTAGGCGCCTCATGTCGCGCGTTTAGATCTTCATGAACTATAATCGCGTATTGATTTCGGAGTTCTAAAGCTTTATCATATCCAAGAATTAATGTTGCTCGAAGCGGATCAGAAGTTGTGTCAACCTCAATAAAAGAGCTCTTCCGAAGATCTCCTGTATCTATAGGAGTAAGTTCAAGAGATCTCTCCATAATTATCTTCCCTCCAGCAAACATCGCATTTCGCATCTCACGCTTGAATCCATTAATTGCTTGAGAAAAGTTCCTTTCTATTTTAAGAACGTCTCTCTTTGTGTCAGCACCACCAAAGAAACTTACTTTAGCCATTAGAGCATAGCAACTCTCTCAAAGAGAGTTCCTCTCAAATCTGGAGTTTTCTTAAAAGCTAGTACACGATCTGCTTCTTCTATCTGAGTCGGGTCTGTCTCCCCAGATGTAAACTCTCGAAGCATTAGATAATCTCCTTCTGCGACATTACTGACGAGAAAAACCATAGCCCGAGACACGACCTCATTTCCGTCTGAATCTATAATGAGCTGATTCTGCTCTTCCCACCTTCCTTTTACAACAGAAGGAGCAGCCCAAGTAGGATTTCCGTAGATATCCAACGTAGTGAGCATTGCCCAGTGTGTTATATCCTGTACTAGATTCTTGATGATCCAACTCATGGTTCAGAATCCAAAAGCTATAGTTTATGTATCTCGAACTTTAACGACTATATCTATAGTCCATTCAGCATCAAGACCGCTGCTTGTAGCAGTTATAGTTGCTACATACTTTGTTCCCACAACCCATTCTGTTTCTTTATCAAAGGTTGCTCGATATATTCCATCAGAATCTGCAACATAAGCCATTGTTTTCGGGAAACTCTCTCCAGATGGAAGACCGATATTCACTCCGGCAGCAGTCTTAATAGTAACCTCGACAGTAGCATCATTAATGAAAGCATCTGTGATAGCATTTTTCAGAGCACTGAGTTCTATATAATTATCATTGTTTACAAAAACTATTGAAGTAGCCATTAGCTTGTCTCATTAAAAGCTATAGTTCCACCAGAAGAAATAAAAAACTTAACATCTCCTGTCATACTTGTCTCTATCTCTTGTTTAATAGAGAGATTAAAACTGAGGCCCTCTCCAGAGAGAATAGATGGCTGGATATCAATAGAGCCTTGTAGTGTCTCTCCCGACTCAGCCATTACAAATCTCCCGTACTAATATCTATTGTTCCTGATAATGAGACAGCCAGAGTTCCTCCGGATAACACAGTGATTACTTGCTCCCCCAGAAGGATCTATATTTATCCCGTGTCCTGCTCCTCCTTGACCTGTTCCATCAAGAGAGCAATTAGCAATAATAGCATACGTACTATTACTGATATGTATTCCATGTCCTCTCGTTCCATTAATATAGATATCCCGCAACTTTACGAAATCTGCTCCAGTTATCTGAACACCATCCCCCGATCCAATTGCGGCTGTCGCCAACTGAAAGCCGCTTAATTCAATTCCATCTGCTATTATTTGTACAGTATCACCTGCTCCAGATCGAGTCCAGAGGAAATCTCTACCAGGCCCTCTAATAAATAGATAACGTTTAGATAAAACAGCATTTTCTGTAAGAGTAGTTGGGCCTGCGTCTCCAGAAACTAGAATAATAACATCATGATTACTATCTATAATAGCATTGTCGTGACAATCTTGAACGGAACCATAAGGATCAAAGCGACTACCACGATTTCCACTCGCATGAGTATCTCCATCGAAAGGATCCACATAAAATATATTTCCTTGCCAAGTATGTCCGTCTCGCTGACTCTCAACAAGAGCAGCATTTCTATCTGCATGATAGATATTAGATCTCTGCCCATGTGTATTAAAAGAAACATATCTCTCAGCAGCAGGAAGAGTATTTGTTCCATCACAACGAAAGGCATAGTCTACAGAAGTATCATAAGCAGCGAAGTTGTATCTGTAGAATCCATCTCCTACTTCAGCCATAGCTGCATCAGTTATAACAAGTGTATCACCTGCAAGCTCTCTTATTCTAATAGTTGGAGATAATCCTGTAGCTGGAACTCCAGTATCTGTAAAGAATGCAGTGATCTTTTCTGTGATAATACTCATCTCTTCTTCTCTTCATATAATAAAGTCTAGGATCTTTTCAGGTTCCCAACTGAGATCAAAATCTTGAATCATAGTTTGTAGTCCGTCCCATCTTCCCTCAACAATATCCTCATACCAAAGCTCATGTGGACAAAGCTCAAATCTCATCTGCTCAAAACCAGCCTCATATTCCTCAACCCAAGAAGTCCAATCAGTTGAATTACTGTGCACTCTCATAAATCCTGTTCTTATACAAGAACTAACTATTCCCTCTGTTTTCCTACGAATAAGAACCCATCGAGCAAAAGGAAAAGCAGCTGCCCAAACTCCCCACATGAGAGATATCTTAGCGCCTTTGTAAAACCAAGGGCCATCTTTATATCCCTGTTGCTGAATTATCGACTTAACATCAGATGCAAGTTTCTCTGTTCGTTCCTCATTTGAGAAATCCATTCTTTGGAGAAGTGAAGGAAGATCCTTTTGCCCCATAGGATCTATTCCATTTTCTACTAAATATCCTTTCGTTATATCTTCTCTAAGCTTCTTGTTCTCAAAGAAGCCTTTTACATTATCAGGGGTCGACCCAAACATATCTCCTCCCCAAGCGCCCGCCTGGTGTATAAGGCCCGAAGTCATAGATGTTCCACTTCTAGGAACACCAGTTACCAAGATTGGGGAATCCAGTCCAGCCATTCTCATTCCTTTAAGCTAAGAGTTTCTCTGCACAATCAAAAACTTCCTGTGGTGTTATATTATTCCCTATCAATTGACACTGATTGGGATACACAGTTCTTTGAGGAGCAATGAGATTATAGCCTCCGCAATATATGCTGAGTTGCTTTATATTATGAGCGCCAGCATAACACATTAAGTAATTTGTTAGACTTATCAGAAGTGATGAATAAACCATTAATGAGTGTAATTCAGCTATACTGCAGTCCATTACATGACGAGAAGCTGCTGGAATTAGAGGATCTCCATGAACACCGATTTGAATAGTTCTTTTTCCGGAATCTAAGAAGAGTATGGCTAATTCCTCGAAATTCTCACATCCCCAATTCTTTTCAGGTATCTTACTATCTCTTCGTCCAATTGAAGGCATCAGTATATAATTCCGTGTAGATTGAAACAGAACCTCTCCTTTATAATTTGCAAAAACGGAAGGATCGTATTCTATCTGTAATCCTGTCTCACTATTTAAGGTATTAACGATTCCCTCTATATAATGTTCTTTATGTGAAATACCTCTACGAGCCCGTGAGTTGTTTCTGTAAGGATATACCATGTGACCCGAGTAGAAATCGAAATCTTTACAGCTTCTTGGGTACTTTGTGTCCACAAAACCTTTGACATCTACATCCAGCTTTTCTATCATTTCCTGAAGGAAAGAAGATAATGGGGCATCTCTTACCGTACTTTTTATATATATCTCAATATCTGGATACTGCATATTAAGCATCTTTAAGGCAGATAGAGACATAAACCAATCACCCATTCCTTTAAAATCTCTCCAACATAGTAGCTTCTTCATGAAATCTCTATGTCCTCCAATCCAACCAAGTATATTCATCCCCTGTACATACCTGCCAAGGTCTAGGCCTTCCACTAAAACAGACTACTCTCGTTCCTTTTGGAAGTTCCTCTTTTTTGTCTCTTCTTTCTTCTACATCTACTTGAACATCAAGTTTATATGATATTATTTGTTGAGGGAATAAGTCCTGAAGTTTATCTATACTCATCAACTTAAGCATCTTCTGTATATAAACTTGATCCCCTTTATTATCAGCTTGATTCTGCTCTGGATCTTTCTTAAATTGAAAATAGATATGAGAACAATCTCCGCTCCATGCCATCATACCAGAAGCAAGAGCTTTATGGTATAGATACTGAACTAAAGGATCTCTTATTAACTCAGGGTGTTTCTCTGCATATAACGGACGAAGAGCAGAGAATTTATGTGGATACTGAATCATGTGATCTATATTATCTACAATGACAGTATCAAGATCAAAATAGAAAACAGGAATAGAAGTAAAGATTCTAAACAGTTCTATTTTCGCCCACCACCCGGGCCATTTATGTTTAAGAAAGTGATACTTTATATCTTTCTCCTCCATCTTCTTTGTTGGAAGTATATCAGTAAGACAATGGAAAACAAAAGGGAGCGTACAATGTTTGCTAATAAGACGGTGAAGATTATCCACACAATTCCAGTTATAATCTTCACCAGATCTAAAAACACAAGCTATATTATATGTTTTGTCCATTATCATCTTACATAAAGAACATTGTCATAAAGATGATGGCGTATAGCATCCGAGAAAACTTGTGGATTTAGCTCAGTCGCCTTATCTTTCTCTGTATAAGCAATAGCTTTATCTATCGCCAACTCTGATTTTGGAAGGAGGGCAAAATAAGGAGCCAGATTTTTAAGATCTCTACTTACTCCATTACGCATCGTTCTCTTTTTAATATTATCTCTTACTTGCAAAATAGAAGAGACAAGATTGATGTTATCTAGTTCTAGTATATATTCTTCTATCTCTATTCCGAGTCTTTCAAAAGAAAAAGGCTTGTTACTCTTAAGATAAGACTCAGCCAACTTATGTCCCTTTGGTAGAAGGGTCACAAGATTAAAGATTCTTCGAAGTTCTGCATTCTGTTCTCTATATCTTTCTTGTTCATCTTCAGAAAGCCAAGATTCTTTATCTTCTCTCCTTAGAGAAACTCCGATCCATTCTTTCGGAAAAGAGAGAACACTTTTCTCAAAGAATGTATCCGGAACATCATTATTATTGCCTTTATAATGTCCATGCTTCTCACAATAAGAACCAAGTTTTGTTCTTTTATAAGGAGCGAAAGTGGATGCCCACGCCATAGCTGGGCCACCAGTTTGTTCTTTCAACTGAACATTCAATTTTACAAGTTCAAGATCCGCCTCAAGATTTATCTTTGTTTTCCCTTTTGTCGCTCCATAAGGAAGTCCAGTTATTTGCTCTGTTCGAACTTTAAAGCCCCGATCTACAAGCCTCTTCATTCCTTTAAACATAAGTTCTTGTTTCATCCGACGATTTAGAACTTCTGCCCGAATAACTGGATCTGCTGCCTCTATAGCAAGAGTTAGACCAAAACATCCGGCTTTCTTAAGAAGATCAAGCCTTTTATCTCCTCC
>SDBV01007791.1_pt1 | contig 14569 bp, 10 predicted proteins | sample 2277081 | NCBI WGS metagenome assembly SDBV01 (sample SAMN10402039, study PRJNA504765) | marine sediment metagenome | isolation source: marine sediment core GS10_PC15, 223 cmbsf | place: Arctic Ocean: Southern Knipovich Ridge | collected 2010
CACCAGCGGCGATCCGTAGAGCATCGCGCTCGCGGCGAAGCGGTTGTTGATGTCCTGCGACCCGGCCGTGTAGTAGTGGCGGCTGCCGAGCCCGTCAAGAAATCCTTTTACCCACAGCACGTGGCTATAGCTGAACGCGCCCGGGTTGCCCATGTACCAGCCGACCGCCTGGGCGCCACGCTCGTCGATCACGCCGCGCAGCCTCGAGGAGATGTCCGCCATCGCCTGCTGCCAAGTGACCCGTTCGAACTCGCCGGGCGCACCACTGCGCTTGAGCGGATACAGCACCCGCTCGGGGTCGTTCTGAATGCCGGTCATCGCGATCCCCTTGGGACATGCATTCCCCTGCGAAAGCGGGTGGTCGCCATCGGGGCGAAGCTGGCGCAACTGGCCGTCTTCGACCGTCGCGACCATGCCACAGAGAGGCTCGCAGATGCGGCAGAAAGTGACCCTTTCCTCAGTCGCCATCGAGGGCTGAGTTTAGAACCTGAGCGGCCTGGCACCAAGCGGCGAGTAGATCGCACGCCGCTGGCTATCCTTTGCCGGGCAGGGCAGCGCCGCCAGATCCACAATCCAGCTCAGGCCGCGCCACTTAGAAACCCTGCTCCACAGCGAGATGAGTCCCTTCAAGTGACCTACCGCGAGCGAAAGCGCCGCCGGCGCAAGAGCGGGCCAAACGGCCCGCTGATCGCGCTCGCCGTGGTCGGGACGATCGGGCTGATCGCCGCGCTGTCGGCAATCGGCTACGTGCTGACGGTTGCCGCCTCGGCGCCGTCGCTGAGCAGCCTCAAGCCCGTCGACCAGGGCACCTCGTCCTCGATCTACGCGGCCGACGGCTCGCGGCTGGGGTTTATTACCTCCGACGAGATCCGCTCGCCAATCGCGCTTTCGGCGATGCCAAGCTCGATTCTGCAGGCGACGATCGCGACAGAGGACACGCGCTTCTACAAACACGGCGGCATCGACTACCAGGGAGTGATCCGCGCGGCGGTCAAGAACGTCGAGGCCGGCGCGGCCGTCGAGGGTGGTTCGACGATCACCCAGCAGCTGGTGCGAAATCTGTACATAGGCAAGGAGCGCACATTCCAGCGGAAAATCCGCGAGGCGAAGCTGGCGCAACAGCTAGAGCAGAAGCACTCGAAGAGATGGATCCTGCACAGCTACCTCAACTCGATACCGTACGGGACCGTCGACGGCCAGACGGCGATCGGCGTGCAGGCCGCGGCCGTGACCTTCTTCTCAAAGCGCGCGAGCAAGCTGACGCTTGAGCAATCGGCACTGCTGGCCGGGCTACCCCAGGCGCCGAGCGAGCTGAGCCCGTTCCAGAACCCGAAAGCAGCCAAGGAGAGGCGCAACGAAGTGCTCGGCAAGATGGTGAAGTCTGGCTATATCTCGCAGGCCGAGGCAAGCGCGGCGCAGAGCAAGGGCCTCGGGGTGAAGCGCGGCGAGCTCTACACCAAGGTGCGCGAGCCGTACTTCTTCGACTTCGTAAAGCAACAGCTGATCGATCGCTTCGGCGTCAACACGGTCCGCAAGGGCGGCCTCAAGGTCTACACGACAATCGACCCGAAGCTGCAGCAGGCCGGCCGCAACGCGATCGACTCGACGCTCAACGTCGTCGGCGACCCCAGCTCCGCGGTCGTCGCGATCGATCCAAAGACCGGCTACATCCGCGCGATGGCATCGAGCGGTCAATACAAAGACAACAAGTACAACCTTGCCGCGCAGGGGCGCCGACAGCCAGGGTCGGCGTTCAAGACGTTCGTGCTGACCGCTGCGATCAAGCGCGGAATCGACCCGAAAACGACCTCCTACGTCTCCAAGCCTCTGGACATCGACACACCTGAGTGGGGGCAGTGGAAGGTCAAGACCTACGGCAACAACTACGGCGGCTCGATGAACCTGGTGCGTGCAACGCTCGTGTCGGATAACACCGTCTTTGCCCAGTTGGACCTCGATGTCGGCCCCCAGAACGTCGCCGACACGGCCAAGGAGATGGGCATCACGACCAAGCTCGACGGCTACCCGGCGGAGGGCCTCGGCGGACTCACGCGCGGCGTCTCGCCGCTCGAGATGGCGAACGCGTACGCGACGCTCGCTTCGGGCGGAATCCGAAACAAGCCGATCGCGATTGTCAGGGTCAGCTTCCCGGACGGCAAGACGGAGGACCTCGGCAGGCCGCAGCGCAAGCGCGTGTTCGAAGACGGCGTCGCCTACGAGGTGACCAAGATCCTCAAGCAGAACATGATCCGCGGCACCGGCACCAGGGCCAACATCGACTGCCCCACGGCTGGCAAGACCGGTACGACCGACGACTACAACGACGCCTGGTTCGACGGCTACACGCCGAACCTCGCGTCCGCGGTCTGGGTCGGCTACCCAGACGCGCTGCGCGAGATGCGCAGCGTGCACGGCATCCAGGTGGCCGGCGGTACCTTCCCTGCGGAAATCTGGAACAAGTTCATGCAAGTGGCGAAGGCCGGCAAGTGCAACGACTTTGCGCAACCGAGTAATCGACCGACCTTCGCTCCCTTCTTTGGCAAGTACGCGAAGCAGGGTCGTACGAGCGACGAAGACGAGTTCGACCTCGAGGACCCCGAGAAGTCGCCCAAGAAAGACTCCGGATCCAAGAAGAAGGGCACCGACGGCGGCGGCCAGGGCGACGGCGGCAACAAGGGCGGCGGCGGCCAGGGCGGCGGCGCGGCGCCACCTAGCACCGGCGGCGCCGGTGCCCCTCAGTAGCGCGGCCCCGAGCCGGCCCGCAGCGCTCGGCGCGCTGGCGGCGCTGATACTCGTTTGCCTGACGTTGGCGGCGTGCTTCGCCACGCCCGGCTCGAACGTGGTTTTGGCGACAGCGGGCGGGTCGCCCGACTGGCTACTCGGGCCGCTCCGCGCGTTCGGGCTGGAGGGAGCGGACGGGCCGCTCAGCGGCCCGATGTTCTACCTGGGTCTGTGGCTTGCGCTGCTCGCCTACGCGATCGTGATTGTCAACGCCGGCGCGATCGGGCGACGGCTGGCGATCGGAGCGATCCTCGCCCTGCAACTCGCGTTCTTTCTCGCGCCGCCGTTGCTGTCGCAAGACGTGTTCAGCTACATCGCCTACGCGCGGCTCGACGTGGTCTACTCGCTCAACCCGTATGCGCACAGTCCCAACGACATTCCGACCGACGCCGTCTACGGGTTTGCCGGTTCGAAGGACGCAACCAGTGCCTACGGCCCGCTGTTCACCATCGCCAGTTATCCACTGGCCAAGCTGGAGGTGTCGAGTGCGTACTGGGTCCTCAAACTGGTTGCGCTGCTTGCGACACTCGGCGTGATCGGGCTGACGGCGGCGTGTGCACGAACGCTCGACCGCAACCCGCTACCGGCCGCGATGTTCGTCGGACTCAACCCACTGGTGTTGGTACATGTGGTCGGCGGCGCCCACAACGACGCGCTGACGATGCTGCTCGTGATGGCGAGCGTGTTCGCCGTGCTGCGCTCGCGCACCGCACTTGCCGGCGGCGTCGAGTTGGTAGCAACCGGCGTCAAAGCATCGGCCGGACTGGTGTTCCCCTTCATGCTCGCCGGCACGAGAGCGAGGGCGCGATTGGTCGCAGGTGCGCTTGCCGGCGCCGTGCTCGCGCTGGGGGTCAGCCTTGCCGCCTTTGGCAGCAAGGCGATCGACGCGTTCGTCCTGATTGGCCAGAACCAGGAGCGCACCAGTCGCTGGAGCCTGCCGCAGCGCCTGGCCGACGGCGTCGGCGAGTTGACCGGCGGCGAGGCCTCCTCGATCGTCCACTACACGCGCGGGCTGTTCGCCGCCGCCTTCGTGGTCACACTGGTCATGATCCTGCGCAGCGTCTGGCGCGAGAGCGAGCGGCCAGGCCAGTGGATAGCGGCCGCGGCGTGGGCGACGCTGGCGCTGCTGATCGCCACCGCTTGGCTGGTTCCGTGGTACGCGATCTGGCTTCTACCGCTGGCGGCGATAGCCGGCGACCGGCGCCTGTCGATCGCTACGGTTGTCCTATGCGCTTACCTACTAGTGATCGCCGTACCGTTGTAGCGTCATGGCCTCCGAATTCGAGCTAATCGCCGACATCGTCTCCCGCCTCGGCAAGCGCGGCGACAACGTGCTGCTGGGGCCCGGCGACGACGCCGCGGTAACGGAAGTCGAGGGCGTGACGGCAACCTCAATCGACGCTTTCGTCGAGGGCGTTCATTTCCGGCTCGCCACCACCTCGCTGCGCGACCTCGGCCACCGCTGCTTGGCCGCCGCGCTGTCGGACATCGCCGCGATGGGCGCACGCGCCGGCGAGGCCTACGTGGCACTCGGGCTGGCCGAGCAGATCGACTCGCATGACGTCCTCGAACTGGCGGGCGGCATCGAGCTGCTCGCACAGCGGTCGGGCGTGACAATCTGCGGCGGCGACCTGGTGCGGAGCGTTGAGCTGTTCATCGTGATCACCGCGGTCGGGCACGCCCTCTCGACTGAGCAGCTCGTTTCTCGCTCAGGGGCGCGGCCCGGCGACCTGATCGGAGTGACCGGAGAGCTGGGCGGCTCGGCCGCCGGCCTGGCCTTGCTCGAGCGTAAACTCGGCGGGCTGGACACGGACGAGGCCGAAGGGCTGCTGGCACGCTACCTACGGCCGCAGCCACTGCTCGAAGTGGGAGCTGAGCTCGCGCGGGCCGGCGTCAGCGCGATGATCGACCTCAGCGACGGAATCGCCTCGGACGCGCGGCGGTTGACACAGGCAAGCGGCGTGACGATCGAGGTCGAGTTGGATGCGCTGCCGATTCAAGAGGGCGTGGCCGCAGTCGCCGCGCAGCTCGATCGCGCGACCTCAGAGCTGGCTGCGACCGGCGGCGAAGACTACGAGCTGCTGATCGCCTGCCCACCATCGCGCCGCAACAGCGTGGAGGCGGCGGCGCGCTCCACGCTGACGTCGCTGACGTGGGTCGGCAGAGCTCTGGAGGGAGAACAGGTCAGGCTGCTGGGCGCAGGTGGGGCCGAGCAGGACCTGACCGGGTGGGACCACCTCGGATAGGCGACGGGGCGTCCAGGTCTTCGCCAAGCGCCAGCTTCGCGATGATCGCCGCTGCAACGCGGCGTGTGTCGACCTGGTACGCGCTACGCGCCAGCCTCCGCTTCAGCTCTCGTTGACTGTTGACTTCGTGCATTACGGATCAAGTATCGGTCCGGGCGAGCTGCCGCGTGATAGGAATGGCGTCCAGTCGCCTGCTGACGAAAACCCCGCTTAACGCTGAATTCCTGGGGCGTTCAACGTCGTTCGCCGATCGCCGAGCTGGTCCCTCCAAGCGACCCCGGCCCGGCGTAGCTGGCGGGACCACGGAGAGTGAGGTCCTCGTGGCCCTGACGAGGGCCTGCTGCGATCGCGATAAGGACCGACGAAACGAGGCTGCCGCCAATCAGCGCGCAAAGTACGGCGGTCGGCAGCGAGCTGGTGGCTGAGGTGACCAACATCAACAGATAGCCACCGACCTGCAGGCCGAGCTCTGCCTGCGTGCCGTAGTAGATCAGCGCCAGCGCGGGCAACAGCAACGCCCCCAGCGCCATGCCAGCGATCAGCAGCGGCCTACGCGGGCCCTCGGGCAGTGCGGCCAACAAACAGAGGTGCGCGGCCGGTAGCAGCAGCAGGGCTACAAACGGGTTCGCGGCCCACACGAGCAGCAGCTCTACCGAAAACACCAGAGACAGGGCGACGGCCGGCATCGACCCGGTCGGCCGGCCGGACGCCGCGCCGGCGCTCAGCAGCGCCGGCCTCAAAACCAGCCAGCCGAGTGCGAACAGCGCAACGATCGCCACCAGCGCCGGTGCCACTTCACCGAAGCTCGGTTTCGAAAGTGGCGAAATCGCCTCGGAGGGGCTGGTCGGCAACCATCCCGCCAGCTCAAACGCCCAGCTCGCGGCCAGCGCGGCGGCGAAGGGCACTGACGAGCTGAGCACCCAGCGGACCCAGCCACCGATCCGGTCGCCCTGTCGACGCGCGCGGGCGAACGCGTCGATTGATGCAGCCAGCGGCGGCGTCAGTAGCGCGAGCGCCAGAAGCGCAATCGCCCAGCCGGGCATCAGCTTGCGAGCCGCAACTACGTATTTGCGCGGTGAGCCCTTCAACGACCTTGCCGAGTCGTAGGCCAGCGCAGCGGACATCACCGAACGGCCGAAACTCTTCATTCGCGCTTCTGAGAGCTGCTCGAGCTGGTCCTGCGCCGGATCGCGCGGAACTTCGCCGTGCGAAGTGAACGTGATCGCGTTGATCTCCGCCTGGACCAGAGGCCCCTGCTCTCGCAGCGTGATCGGCCACGCTTGGCGAACGAACTGGCCGGCCCAAGATTGGTAGCCGGCGCCAGCGCCGATCTCGCGCTGCAGCGCTGCTTCGGAGCTGCGAAGGATCTGCAACGACGTGCGGTCGGGGCCTTCGGACCAGGGGATCAGAAACGGTCGCTGCGCACCGGCGGCAGCGATGTCGTCAAGCACGAACGCGGCGTCGATCTTTGACCGGTCCGCGTAGTGGTCGGCGAAGTGACGCGCGCCGGCGGAGTCGAGGCTGCCACCGTCGGTCGAGACGAACACGAACGTCTTCTCGCGACGGGAGGAGTCGAGCGCGCGTGCCATCTCGAGCAGCGCCGCCGTGCTCGACGCGCTCGACGCACCTGGCGCGCGGGGGGTGTCGCGATGCGCGAGTACGACGATCTGGCGATCGGATGCACCGGACAGTACCCCGGTCACGTTGGCCATCTGCTCACCCTGAGCACTGAACGAATCAGTCGAGGCCTCTAGTCCAAGCCCCTCGAAGCGCTTGCGCACCAGCTCGCCGAGCGCCGCGTCGCCCGGGCTTCCCGGTTTACGGTTGGGGTAGCGAACGACGATCTCCTCGGTGGTACCGATCACTTCGGCGCCATCGAAAGCGTCGGGGGCGATCTTGTTGGTGAGCGGTGCGGGCCGCTCCTGTATCGAGAACATCACCACCACCAGCACGAGGAGAGCTGGGATGAATGCCGCCCGATATATCCGAATATCAACCATGGGAGCCGGAGAACCGGCAACAATGCCGAATCTGCCGCCTAGACTATTGATGATGCCCGGCAAGACCACCCGAATTCTGCTCGTCGACGACGAGCAGGCAGTCCAGAAACTACTCAGCTACCCGCTCGAGAAGGAGGGCTACGAGGTCGTGCCCGCGTTCGACGGGCAGCAGGCCGTCGACACCTTCAACAGCGACACGTTTGACCTGGTCGTACTCGACATCATGCTGCCGAAAATGGACGGGCTCGAAGTCTGCCGAAAGCTGCGGTCCAACAGCTCGGTTCCGATCATCATGCTGACGGCGAAGGCTGAGGAGATCGACAAGGTGCTGGGACTCGAGCTGGGTGCCGACGACTACATCACGAAGCCGTTCTCGATCCGTGAATTCCGCAGTCGCGTGCGCGCCGCGCTACGACGCTCCGAGATGGCGCCCAAACAGGACGTCAGCGAGGAGCCGCTCGTGCGTGGCGATCTGACAATCGACTTCGCGAAACGGACCGTTGAGCTTTCGGGCAAGGCGATCCAGCTCACCTACGTCGAGTTCGAGATACTGACGGCGCTGGCAGGGTCCCCCGGGCACGTGTTCACGCGCGACATGCTGCTCGACCGGATATGGGGCGACTCTGCTTTTCGCGACCCGCGAACGATCGACGTTCACATCCGGCATCTGCGCGAGAAGCTCGAGCCTGATCCCAAAGAGCCGCAGTACCTGTTGACCGTGCGCGGAGTCGGCTACCGCTTCCGGGACGAATGAGCGACTGGGCCGCGGCCCGGCCAAGGCTGCGGAGTTCGATCCGCAACAAGCTGACGTTTCTTTTCTTCGCCGTCACCGCGGGAGCGATGCTGATCGTCTACTTCTACGTGGTCCCCCAGCTCGAGTCGAACCTAACCTCGCAGAAGATCGACGCGCTCGAACGTGAAGCGACGATAAACAATGGGCGCTTCGTCAAGACGGCAGCCAAGCGCGACCTCAGCATTACCGAGATCGAGTCGGCGACCACGGTCACGTCGCAGCTGACCAGCTCGCGCGTGACTCTCTACGCGTTCCAGTCGGGCCCCGGCAATAGGCCCTACATACTGTCCGACTCGCGTGACGTGGGGACCAAAGTCGATCCCTCGCGAGCGCTGGTCGAGCGGGTCGCCGACACCGGACGGACCGCGAGCGCGACAAGCGCGCGAGGTCGCGAACTGGCCCAAGTCGCGAAGCCGGTGAAGGTCGACGGCCAAGTCTACTGGGTCACCGTCTACTCGCAGTCGCTCGTCGACGTGGCCGACAACGTCAGCCTGATCCAGCGCCAGATCCTTGTCGCCGCGGTGATCGCGCTGACGGTCGCTGTGCTGGCCGGGTACTTCTTCTCGTCCATACTCGCGCGCCGCGTCAAGCGACTAGAAAGGGCTGCGAAGGATATCGCCGCGGGCCGCTTCTCTACGCCGATCACGGTTGACTCGGAGGACGAGCTAGGTGAGCTGGCACGCGCCTTTAGCGATATGCAGAGACAGCTCGCGCGCGTCGATGACGCCCGCAAGGAGTTCATCGCCAACGCTTCGCACGAGCTGCGAACGCCGATATTCTCGCTCGGCGGCTTTGTCGAGCTGCTCCAGGACGAGGACCTCGACGAGCCCACGCGCGACGAGTTCCTGGCGACGATGAGCGAGCAGGTGGCCCGGCTCCAGAAGCTGACGACCGACCTGCTCGACCTCTCGCGGCTCGACGCAGGCTCGCTGGAGCTGGAGCTGGAGCCGGTGCCGCTGCGGCTATTGGCACGTGAGGTCGCCGCCGAGTTCACCGCCTCGGCCACCCAGCACGAATCGAGCATCTCCGTGCTCGACGGCGACCTCGATGACACTGGCGTAGAGGCGGCCTGCGACCGAAACCGGGTCGAGCAGATTCTCCGTGTGTTGCTCGACAACGCGATCGTCCACACCGAGGGCGGCACCGTAATCGCGATCGAGGCTCGTGAGGGCGACGCCAACGAAGGGCGGGCGGTGGCAGAGCTATCCGTTCGCGACAACGGTCAAGGGGTTGAATCGCGCGACCTGCCGTACCTGTTCGAGCGCTTCCACTCGGGCTCAGCTTCAGGCTCGGGGCTCGGGCTCGCAATCGCGCACGAGTTGGCCGAGCGTATGAATGGGACTCTCGAGGTCGAGTCGAAAGCGGGCGAAACCGTGTTCACGTTGACGTTACCGCTCGCCGGCGAATGGATCCCGCCCGCCCCCCGCGAGCACCCACAGGGCGCGGCCGGCACCGAGCCCGCGTCAAGGAGCCACTCGTGAAGCGGGCGCTCATCGTGACCTGCTTTGCCGCGGCGCTGATCGTCTCCGGCTGCGGCGGCAACAGCGAGCCGACCGACACCACCGGTTCCGACGGGCCGACCCGCACCGTCGAGAAGACCAGGGTGCAGGTCATTGAGGGCCTCGGCAAGAACGGCTTCAACCCGGCAGCGATCTACGACAAGCTCGGCGACGGCGTCGTGACCGTCGTATCGCTGTTCGGCACAGCGAAGGACCTCGCCGACCTCAAGGGCAACGGGCAAGCCGGGCAGGGCAGTGGTTTCGTGCTCGACGACGAAGGCTTTATTGCGACCAACGCACACGTCGTCACGAACGGCACCGGCAAGGACATCAAGCGTGCCAAAGAAGTCTACGTGCAGTTCGCCGACGGCAACGAGGTGCGTGCCCGCGTGGTTGGCTTCGACCCGAACGCGGATGTCGCGTTGCTGAAGGTCGGCCCCAAGGGACTCGACCTAGTCCCGCTGACGCTCGGCAAGGACTCGGACGCGCGCGTCGGTGAATCGGTCCTCGCGATCGGCAGCCCGTTCGGCGAGCCACAGTCGCTGTCGGTCGGTGTCGTATCGGCACTCGGTCGAACCATCAAGGCACTGACTGACTTCTCGATCAGCGACGCAATCCAGACCGACGCGGCGATCAACAAGGGCAACTCCGGCGGCCCACTACTCGATGCGAAGGGCGATGTGATCGGCATCAACTCTCAGATCGAATCGTCGAGCGGCGGCGGCGAAGGGGTCGGCTTTGCGGTCTCGGTTGACAACATCAAGCGCTCGCTTGCTCAGCTCCGCGCGGACGGCAAGGCACGCTACGGCTACATCGGGCTCAGCACACAGAGGCTCTATCCGCAGCTCGCCAAGAAGTTGAAACTACCGGTCGAACAGGGAGCGCTGGTCGCCGAGGTGGTCGACGACGGGCCAGCCGCCAAGGCGGGCATCAAGGGCGGTGACAAGGAGATCCGCTTCCAGGCATCGTTGATCAGGCCGGGCGGCGATGTGGTCACGGCAGTCAACGGCAAGAAGGTTACGCGGGCCGACGATTTCAGCTCGCAGATCTCAAGGTTGAAGCCGGGACGGAAGGTCAAGCTGACGATCTACCGCGACGGCAAGAAGCGCGAGATCGAGGTTACACTCGGCGAACGACCGGCCGAGGTCCCCGGCCAGTGAGCCAGCCGATGCGCGAGCTCGTGACCGAGCTGGCACGCGATCTGCGAGAGCACGTGCTGCCTTCGCTCGGGTCACACGCGGGGCGCGACCATGTTCAAGCCGGCACTGGGGGCGACGTGACGTTCGCGATCGACGAACAGGCGGAGACCTTCCTCGAGCGGTTCCTGGCCGCGCGTGCGCCCGACGTCGCGTTCTACTCGGAGGACCGCGGACTGGTGGAGCCCTCCGGGCGCGCGGCGTCGCAGGTACTGGTCGTCGATCCAATCGACGGCACGCGTCCTGCGATGGCCGGGTTCGAAGCCTGCTGTGTGTCGGTGGCGGCGGCCACGCTCGGGGAGGCCGGTCAACCGGTGATGGGCGACGTGCACACCGGCTGCATCGTGGAGATCAAAAATGGCACCACGTTCCTTGCGGAACGTGGTGGTGGTGTGAGGATCCAAGATTCGATCGGGACGGACATCGAGCCTTTCTTGAGCCGCAACACGGACCTCTCGCGGATTTTCTGGACGCTCGGGTTTCGCGGCCGACCAGCGGTGGCGCTAACCACAGTGCTGTCCGAGCTGATCGACGGATCGTCGGTCGGCGGTGCGGTGTTCGACCTCGGCTCGGCGACCTACGACATGACCAGGATTGTCACCGGACAGCTCGATGCCTACCTCGATGTCGGCACTGCGATGATCGAACAGGCTCCAGCCGTGCGCGCCGAGTTCGAGCGGGTCGGCGGCGGAGCGATCCTCAACAACTCTCCCTACGACCTGGCCGCCGCCGTGCTCTGCCTGCGCGAGGCGGGCGGCATCGTGACCGATGCGACCGGTCGGCCTCATGACGACAGGCCGCTGCTGGGATCGGGCCACGAGTTCCAGATGTCATGTGTCGCCGCGGCCAACCCCGACCTCCACGAGCAGATCCTGGCCAGCGTCGAGCGAGGGATGAGAGAGCTGACCGGAATCTCCCTATAATTTTCGCCTTTGCCGGCCGGTCCCGCGGCTAGCGTTAATACAAACGCCTCTGACACGCCAACGCAAGGAAAGCGCACGTGCTGCAACCGGTCAGCGTCGGAAAGAAGGTTCTAGGGGATTACAGGCACCTGATCGGCCCAACCCTGGTCGAGGAGATCGGCGAGCTTGCCGGCGTGCTGGAAGGCAAGCGTGTGCTTCACATCAGCGCGACGGCGATGGGCGGCGGCGTGTCGGAGATCCTCTACGCGCTGGTGCCGCTGATGCGCGATTGCGGCCTCGACGCCCAATGGCACATCGTCTTCGGGCGCGAAGAGTTTTTCAATGTCACCAAGCTGCTCCACAACGCGCTACAGGGCAACCCCCGCCCCCTCAGCAAATCCGACTGGCAGATCTTCGACAAGTACAACCAGATCAGTGCCGCCGAGCTTGCCGACGACTTCGACTACTACATCATCCACGACCCTCAGCCGGCCGCGTTCTACCAATACTCGGCCGAGCGTTGTGGGGGCAAGTGGATCTGGCGCTGCCACCTCGACATGTCGACGCCGAACCTCGACACGCTCGGCCAAATCGTGCCGATGCTGCGCGACTACGACACCAAGGTGTTCCACATGCAGCAATACGTTCCCGAGGGTTTGGCCGGTGGGGTCGAGATCATCCCGCCAGCGATCGATCCGCTGTCGCCCAAGAACATGGCTCTCTCGCCGGAGGACGCCGCGTTCGTATGCGACCAGTTTGGTATCGACGTCGACAGGCCGCTGCTCTGTCAGGTGTCACGTTTCGACCCCTGGAAGGACCCACTCGGCGTGATCGACGCGTACCGATTGGCACGCAAGGAGAACGACGGGCTCCAGCTCGCGCTGGTCGGCGCGATGGCGACCGACGATCCCGAGGGTTGGGACTACTTCCAAAAAACACAGGAACACGCAGCCAGCGATCCCGATATCAAGATCCTCAACAACCTCAATAACGTCGGGGCGATCGAGGTCAACGCGTTCCAGTCGCAGGCCGATGTCGTGATGCAGAAATCGATACGCGAGGGCTTTGGCCTGACGGTCTCCGAGGCGCTTTGGAAGGGCCGCCCGACGATCGGAGGCAACGTCGGCGGCATCCCACTGCAGATCCAGGACGGCGAGAGCGGCTTCCTGGTCGATTCGCCCGAACAGGCGGCCGAAGCGACACTTGCGATCCTCAATGACCCCGGTCTCGGCAAACACCTCGGCCGTGTAGGCAAGGAGTATGTGCGGACGCATTTCCTGATGCCGCGACTACTGCGCGACTGGTTGCGGATCTTCCAAGATCTTTCCTAGGGCCGCGCGTTAGCGCGGCCCTCTGGCATGAGCGGGGGTCGAGGGGGCAGAGCCCCCGTTGTTTTCCTAGGGACGCGCGTTAGCGCGGCCCTCTGGCGCCCGGTATCCTCGCCACCGATGGAAGGCCCCCTAGTCCTCATCTCAAACCGCGGCCCCGCCAGCTTTGGCGTCAGCGCCTCAGGCGATTTCGACGTGCGACGCGGTGGTGGAGGTCTGGTCACTGCCCTGACCGGCGTTTTGCGCCAGCGCGAGGCGCTTTGGATCGCGTCGGCGATGACCGAGGCCGACGTCGAAGTCAGCCGCCAGCATGGCGAACGGGCTTTCGATGTCGACATCGGCGAAGACAGCTACCGAATCCGGCTTGTGATCTCCGACCCGGAGTCCTACGACCGTTTCTACAACGTGATCGCGAATCCGATGCTGTGGTTCATCCAGCACTATCTGTGGGACCTCTCGAACGTGCCCGACATCCGTCGCACAGAGCGGATCGCATGGGATGACGGCTATCAGCAGATCAACGACGACATGGCGCGAGCCGCACTCGAGGAGATCGAGGGAACCGAAAGCCCGACCGTGATGACCCACGACTACCAGCTCTACACGGTCGCCTCGAAGATCCGAGCCGAGAGGCCCGACGCACTGCTCCAGCACTTCGTTCACATTCCTTGGACACAGCCAGACGCGTGGCGCGTGCTACCGACCGACATCCGCGACCAAATCTTCGAGGGCCTGCTCTCGAACGACATCATCGGCTTTCACACCCGGAGCTACTGCAACAACTTCCTCCAGTGCTGCCGCGAGTTGATGGGCCGCGACACTAATTTCGAGCGCGGCGCGGTGATCTCGCCCGACGGACACGAGACATGGGTACGGGCCTACCCGCTGCCGATCGACGTGCAGTCGTTCAAGCGGGCAGCAGAGGGCGAACGGGTTGCCGAATTCGAGCGGGAGATCGAGCGACGGCGACGCGACCACCTGATCCTGCGGGTCGATCGCGCCGACCTCTCGAAGAACGTGTTGCGTGGCTTCACGGCGTTCGACATCTTCTTGGAGCAGCACCCAGAGTTTCGTGAGAAGGTCACGTTCGTCGCGCACATGCAGCCCTCGCGCCAGGACGTCGCCGAATACGTCGAGTACCTGGAGAAGATCGAGGCGCTGGTGGCGGTCGTCAATCACCGCCACGGTACACCCGACTGGATGCCGATCGATCTACGCTTACGCGACGACTTCGACGAGGCAGTTTCGCTCTACAAGCACTTCGACGTGCTGCTGGTCAACTCGATGTGGGATGGCATGAACCTGGTCGCCAAAGAGGGACCACTGCTCAACACCAAGAACGGCATCGTGATCCTGTCGGAGAACACAGGAGCGCACGAGGAGCTGGGCGACTGCACGCTGTCGGTAAACCCGTTCGACGTCCAGGAGCAGGCCGATGCCATCTACGAAGCGCTGACGGCGGGCGCGGAGGAACGTCGCGGGCGCATGGGCGACCTGATGGACATCATCGAATCCCGTTCTCCGATCGACTGGATCGACGACCAACTACGCGACTTGGAAGAAAAGCGCGCGACGCGAGCGGCCATCGCTTAGGTTTGCGGCCGCCGTGATGGGTTTGCGACGGCCGTAGGCCGGCGCTCCAACATGAGTGGGGTTCGAAGGGGCGAAGCCCCTCGTGATTCCGCTCCAGCATGAGCGGGGGTCGAGGGGGCGACCAGCTCCCATTGTTCCCCGCGCAGCACAACCAGACGTACTTCAGGGAGCGAACTCTTGACCCGCCGCCGGCGAGGCCGGCGGCGGGTGGGGAGCCACACGCGCCTGCAC
>SDBV01007792.1_pt1 | contig 14569 bp, 8 predicted proteins | sample 2277081 | NCBI WGS metagenome assembly SDBV01 (sample SAMN10402039, study PRJNA504765) | marine sediment metagenome | isolation source: marine sediment core GS10_PC15, 223 cmbsf | place: Arctic Ocean: Southern Knipovich Ridge | collected 2010
TGAACGACCCCATTGCGCGCGTCGGGGGCGAGTTCGCCTTGTTCTTCGAGGAGCTCGATGTGGCCGACGACGATTGACAGGCTTCTGTGGATCGCGTTAGTGGGGACTTTGGGGAACATGGTTATGGCAACCTGGTAAGGGGTCGAATTGCCTTCCCGGATCAGGCGCATCACTTGTTCGGAACGCCGTTCCTGGCGATCGAGGATACGGTCTATGGCGGCGACGTGGTCCTCAAAGACTTCCCCGTGGCCGGGGCAACATATGCCCACGTCCAGTTCGCGCGTTCGTTTGAGCGATCGCTGGAACTCGATGAGGCTTTTCACTCTTGGTTGGCCGGGCTTGGGGTGGCGGATGTGGGGATTTGGGGTGGTGGCGCCGAGGATGTGGTCCCCGGTGAAGCAGAATCGATGGGCCTGGTCAACGAGGAGGGTATCAGACGGGCTGTGTCCGGGCACGTGGTAGGCGGTCAGGGCCAGGTTCGTTTCACCGTCCTCGAGAGTGTGGTCCAGGATGATGGGCTCTGAGTAGGAGCGTTGGGAATTGAACCGTGAGTTTGCCTCTGCGCGAACGTCATCTGGCACGCCGAACTGGCTCATGATCTCGATGTAGAATTGCTTTCGAGCCCTTTCTTCTTCATCGACCGACATGCCGGCCTCTTTGAGAAAGGGGTGCGCGTAGGATTCGGCGTTGGACTCGTCGAGGAGACGACGCATGAGGCCCATGTGGTCGCGGTGGATGTGTGTGATGAAGATGGCGCCGAGGTCGGCAATGCTAAGTCGCGCCTGTTTGAGAGCGGCGGCGATGGCTGCGTGGCCTTCTTCGGTTCCCATCCCCGTGTCTATGAGAACGGGTGGATCTTGCTTGATAAGGAACGCGTTCACCCGCCCCACGTCGAATGGTGTGGGCAGGGAGATAGGGATTACGCCAAATTCATTCAGCTTCTCAATCGTGGTCACACTGTACTTCCTTCTGTCCGAGATTCCCCATAGCGCCCTTACCGCGACCGTCGCCGGCGTGCTTCATCTCAGCCGTAAAGCGCGATAGCGGCTTGAACTATTGCCATGAGCAACACGAAGGCACACTATCGCAGCAAGTCGAGTACGACAGCCGACATGGCCTTCACACCCGTCTTAATGGCCGCCTCCCGCTCTGGCATGAAACGGCTGGAGTGCAGCGAAGGCAGCGGGGTCCCGCCATCGCTTTGGCTTTCGGCAATGCGTGCCGCCGACACAGTGCCCAGCCGCATCATGAAGATAGGAATGCGCGGTTCCTCACGCCCGTAGCGGCCAAAATCCTCGCCGCCCATCGTCTGCTTGCCTTCCTCGACCTTCTCCTCGCCAAGGATCCTGGCGATAGCGCCAATGGCCCGGTCGACGAGTTCGGGGTCATTATACGTGGCCGGCGTATACTCGTCCTTCACGGTCACGATGGGCAGGGCGTCTTCCGCCATACCCGCGCTTCGCGCGACATTCACCGCAACGCGCTCGATGGCTGCGAGGAGCAGGCCGCGCGTCTCGTCCGTATAAGAACGCACCGTGAGCTGCAAGTGCACCTCATTAGGAATGACGTTGTGTTTCGTGCCGCCGTGGATCGAACCGACAGTAACGACCGCTGGGTCTGTCGGTGGCACCTCACGGCTGACGATGGTTTGCAGTGCAAGCACGATTCGCGACGCAAGGACGACGGGATCCCGCGTCATATGAGGATATGCGCCGTGCCCGCCCATGCCGCGCACCTCGATGTCGACGGAGTCCACGTTTGCCATCACGTAGCCCTTAACGTAGCTTATCTTCCCCGCTTCAAGGACGGCATCGCCGTGAAGGGCGAGGGCGTAGTCGGGCCGCGGAAAGCGCTTGAAAAGGCCGTCGGCGAGCATGGCCTTGGCCCCCGCACCCCGTTCCTCCGCGGGTTGTGCGATGGCCATCAGCGTACCATGCCATTGCGCCCGCATCGCAGTCAGCACACGCAACGTGCCGGCCAAGCAACTCATGTTCAGGTCGTGGCCGCAGGCATGCATAACGGCCACCTCGTTGTCCGCGTCGTCCCGGGCCAGCACCGTGCTGGCGAAGGCGAGCCCCGTCTCTTCCTTCACGGGCAGCGCGTCCATGTCCGCGCGCAGCATGACCGTCGGTCCGGCGCCATTACGCAGCACGCCCACGACACCGAAGCCACCAACGCCTTCGGTCACCTCGAAGCCCAATTGCCGAAATTCCGCCGCCATGCGCGCACTCGTCTCTTTCTCGTGGAACGACAATTCGGGATGCCCGTGCAGATGGATGTACAGCTCCTCAGCATAGGCATACTCTTCCTCCACGCGCTGGCCCACCTCCGCGAAGACTTCCACAGCCAGACTGTCCTGTGCCGCCGCTAGAACAGCCGGATACAAACCTGTGCTCAGCGCCAAGAAGACGATATAGAAGCGCACGCAACCATTCATTGCATCTCTCCATTCAGACCCCGGAATCCAGCGCCGTTCATCCCCTCCAGAAATCAGCGCTCGACTGACGGGCGCCATCCGCTCTGTGCGCATAAATGAGCCTTCTGTCACCAGTACGTCATGGCATCTTCAAACAGACCCGCAAGATCTTCTTCATCAGTCGGGCGGACCGCCAGCTTGGTGATGCGATGCTGGGGCACCGTGCCCTTCACCAAGTCGGGAATGTCGCTGCTTGTGAACCCGACCGCAGCCAGACCGTTCGGGATACTCAGGTCCCGCATGAATTCGATGATGCGATCCGCGAGAATCGTTCCGGCGTCATCGAGCTTCGCCCCGGTCACGTCGGCCCCAAGCGCTTCGGCAGCTTCCAGGTGCCGCTGCGGACTGGCGGTCGCGGTGTAGCGGAACACGGCGGGCGCATTGAGCACCACCGACATGCCATGAGGCACTATGGGATGATCTACCTCGTAGCCGTCGGGCCTATAGTCGCGCACCATTCCCGAGACCGGGTAGGACATGCCGTGGGCCAGGTGCACACCGGCGTTACCAAAGCCCATCCCGGCATAGGCGGCGGCCAAGAGCATCATGCCCCGCGCTTCATCGTCGGAAGGGTCGTCTACGGCGCGCCGCAAGTACCTTGCCAGCATTCGCAACGCCTCAAGCGACCAGGTATCGCTGATTGGGTTCGCGCCTTGATACGCGGGGCGCAAGATCGGCCGGTCTGGTTTCGGCCGATCCGTGTAGGGTAACACCGTATAAGATTCGACCGCATGCGTGAGCACATCCAATCCTGTCGCAGCAGCCGCCAGAGGCGGAAGCGTCTTCGTATTATCTGGGTCCAAGAGACCCAGCGTGGGTTTGAGGCGCGCATGGGCGATGCCCGTCTTGGCGTGCATTTCCATGATGTCAACCACCGCCACCCCGGTGGTCTCGCTTCCGGTACCGGCCGTGGTGGGTATAGCAATCAGGGGTTTGAGGGGCTTTGGAACGGGTAGCGCCTTTCCGATGGGGGCGTTAACATAATCCAGGAAATCGGCAGGGCATGTGCTGTATAGATTGGCCGCTTTGGCCGTATCGATGACCGACCCTCCGCCGATGGCAACGAATGCATCGCACGGATGGGCGTTGGCAAAGTCGATGGATTCCTTCATCGACTGGTCAGTTGGCTCGACACGGACGCCGTCGAAGAGTGTGTAAGGGACCTTCTCAGCATCGAGCGACTGGAGCGCCACCGAGACCGGCTCCAGTTTCGCGAGGTTCTCGTCGGTCACCACCAGCACATGCTTCGCACCCATGTCGCTCAATTCCATCCCGATCTCGCCCGTCACGCCCGGTCCAAAACGGATGTTGGAGGAAGCCATATTGAATGCGGTTTCGTTTGCCATGTGCGTATTCCTTTTGGTCGGGGGATGCGTCGACACCTGCACTCTCGGCTATCGCTAACGGCGAGATTGCCGTCCAGCCGGGCACTTGCCAAGTGGACCTTCGCGATGGCCACGTCAGGCTTCCCGCCACTATAGACGCACATGTTCACGGATTCAACCCGCAATTCCAGGCGCTATGCCAGGACTTGCTCTCGACGTAGTCTTGGTTCGGAGACTAACGCAAGTCGCCGCCCAGATGTGAAGACGTGGACTCCAGATTTGGGCAATCTCCACATTTCGGGGAGTTGACTCATTCGGCCACTCGTAGTAACCTACGATTAGCCGTCGTGCCCGCTCGGAGAATTGGCAGCAGCAAACGAAGGAATCACAATGAGACTGAGTCGACGTAGCTTTCTGAAAACCAAGGCCCTTGGCTTGCTTGCGATGGCCGGGAACCCCGGTATGGCCCTTGCCGACACGGCAGAGAAACGTCCCAACATCCTCTGGCTCTTTATCGACGATCAGGACCCCCGGTATGGCTGCTATGGCGAGGAACTGGTCAAGACGCCCAATATCGATGCCCTCGCCGCCGAGGGCGTCCTATTCGAGCGCGCCTACGTCCCCGTTCCGGTATGCGCCCCCTGTCGCTCCGCCCTGATCACGGGCAGCTACCCCATTCGCCTGGGCACACACAACATGCGCTCAAGCCGCGATCCCAGCGTGCCGATCTATCTACCCGACGGCGTCGAGACCGTACCCGAATTATTCCGTAATGCCGGCTACGCTACGTTTAACCGGGGCAAGGACGACTACAATTTCATTTACGACCGCTCGGAATTGTATTCAATCGGCGTTGGGCCCGGACGTGTCGACGCGGTCAACTGGAAAGGTCTTAGGGGCGAGGGCGACTGGAGCGAGGTCCCGAAAGACACGCCTTTCTTCGCCCAGATCGAGCCGCCCGGCGGGAAGGGAACCGTTGGGCTCGCCGAAGGAATGGCAGCAATCGGTGCGACACCCGTTGACCCTGCCGACGTTACCGTACCGCCTCAGTATCCGGACATTCCAGAGGTGCGCCACAAGATCGCGGAGCATCTCAACACCATGCAGCGGACCGACTATGAAGTGGGCCGGATTATCGACCGCTTGAAAGCCGATGGCCTGTGGGAAAACACCGTCATCTTCCTATTCAGCGACCATGGTTCGGACATGCCGCGAGCCAAGGAATTCTGCTACGAAGAGGGCTTGCGCGTACCTCTGATAATTGCTGCGCCCGGGATGAAAGAAACCGTGAAACCTGGAACGGTACGCACGGACCTGACCTCGCTTATGGACGTAGCCGCGACATCGCTGGCCCTGGCCGGCCTGGAGGTCCCTGAACACATGGACGCCAAGGACCTGTTCGCCGGCGATTACAAGCGCGACTACATTTACGCCTCACGGGATCGGTGCAGCTGGACCATCGATCGCATCCGCTCGATTCGTGGCGACCGGTATCATTACATCCGCAATTTCATGACGGACCGCCCCCTGATGCAGTGGAACTATCGCTCCACCTTGCCCATATCCACGAAGATCGAAGCGATGTACAAGAACGGCGAGCTTACACCTGCTCAAGCGCTACCCTACGGAGAGCGCCCACCGGAAGAGCTCTATGACATGCACAGCGATCCTGACCAGACCATAAACCTCGCCAACGATCCCGAACACAAAGCGGCCTTGGAGAAGATGCGCGCCCTGCTCGCGGAGTGGATGGCCGACACCGGCGACAAAGGACAGTACCCCGAATCCAGGGCCGCCCTGCAGGCAGTCAAGAACCGCTTCGGCGATTACGCCCGTGCCCCCGAGTTCGAGGGGCTTAGTGTGACCAATTCCGTCATGAAGGGAACAACAGGGGGCGGCAAGGGCGCTAAGGCGCAAGCGAAACCCAAGACGAACTCGAAATGATGACACGAGACAAGCAAAGGGAAAAGGACAGCAACTGGCGACGCGACGCTGGCTCGTCCAGTGCCTGACGCCGCCCGTGTCGCACAATTCTTCATGCTCCCGGGCTGCTAGGGCGCTTCGAGTATCACCCCTTCGGTGTTCACGCTCTCGTCGATGCTAGCGAGGTCACTTCTGTCACGGATCGCGGCTTCCAGCGCGAGTAACGTATAGCTGGTCGCAAGGTTTGGGTCATTCTCCCACCAGCGGTTATTCTCATTCTGCCAATACCCCAGACCTGTTTTGGCTTCGATGCGCTGGAGCGACACGAGCTTCTCGACCAGGGCCCTGCGCCACGTCACACCCTTGCCGTCGGGAAGCACTAGCCTTTCTTGGCCGTAGGCGCTAAGGGCCTTGGCCATGGTGTGGTAATTGAAGTAGAGGCCCTGCGCACCCATGCCCGGGTTCTCGTCGAGCGTCCACCGGCGCACAATCCAATCGACGGCCGCACGCACGCGCGCGTCGTCCCGGTCGACACGTGCGTGCAGGAGACTCAGAAGGCCGGCGTAGGTCATGCTGCCGTATGAGCGCAGGTAGTCGGCTTCGCCATCGGACGTCTCCGCCTCACTCGCCTTGCTCTCCACGGGGTTGTAAATGAAGCCGCCCTTCTCCTCGAGGTCGTCGCTGACCCATTCGGAGTCGTTGGACTCGCGAAGGTGCTGGCAACGGGACACGAACTGGATGGCGGCATCCCAGTCTAGCGCGTGTTCGGGTTCAAGCGGCCGCGTCCGGCGCAAGGCCTCCAGCGCAAAGACCGTGTTGGAGAGGTCGGCATAGGGACGCCCCGACTCCTGGTCATAGCCCATGCCGCCGAAGAAGACGTCCTGGCCGCGGTGCTGGCCCCGGATCAAGAACTCCCGCGCTCGGGCTATGACTCCCTCGTGCATCGGGTCCCTGGCGTCTATCAGAGCCATAACGCATATCGCCGTGTTATAGTTGGGAAGTCCCCCGCCCGGGGGGCCCTCGATCCGCTGGTAGATGCCCCCGTCGCTCTGCACGCACGACAGGATGAACTCGAGCCCTTTCGTCGCGGCTTCGGGGCGCTTGCCGCCGGCCAACACGGCCGGGCTGTTGAGCATGGAGGAAACGACCAGAGCGGTGATGGCCGGAGACGCAGGACTGGACCAGCAACCGTTCTCCTGTTGGCTCTGCTCCAGCCATCTAACGCCGATCTCGATTGCGTGGAGGGCCTCGTTGCGGAGCGATTCGCCAAGAATCGGGCTGGCCTCGGGAATGTCGATGGGTTTGGAGGAAACCTCTCTCTGGCCTTGCGCCAGACACGGCCACTGGAGGACGAGAAGGATAACGATAATCGGCCGTGGGTTAAGGAAACAGAGCGGCTTGCTGCTATTCATGTCTGGCGTCCTTTCGATTGCCCGTCACCGGCACCATCCGAACCTGCACCGGCGTACCCGGGCTGGGGACAAGCGATGAGTTTGCATGCATGTATTCGTCGATGCGTCCTGAATCCAGGGGATTATCGAGTACTGCCGTCATGTCGTGATAATTCGTCATAATCGAGCCTTGGCCATCGGCCAGATACTCGCCATGAGGATTCAGATGCGAGCCAACGAAAACCCAGGATGTTTCCGGTTGGACCTCGCCGCTTCGGGTGTCGGTCAACAGGGCCTCGGCCCGTACCTCTCGTGGGCCATCCGCCGCTTCCCAGCTCACGAACACGTCCACGAGCGACCCCGCCGGCCGTTCCCACCCTTTAGGTCTCATCGAAGGATCGGGCGCCAAGTACCATGCCGGGTTGCTGCCGGGCGTCAGCCCCACGAGCAGGAGCGCGACATGAAGGTGTAGGGGCCGAATCGAAGCGACGAGGATGCTTTCGTGAAGTTTCCCCTCTGGTGTGCTAATCACGACTTCGATAAGGCCCTCATTCATATTGACCGCCGCAGCGAACCGGACCTCTCTTGCCGACGCGTCGATGCGGACATTGCCAATCTCATATGCCTGGGGCCCGACCTTCTTGACGGCCTCCTGCCTCAGTGTTTCAATCGCTTCAGCTTGTCCCCGCCCCGCCTTCGGTCCATTCGGTTCGGGCGCCTGCGCTCCGCATGGCAGAACGAGCGTCAAGGCCAAACAGAGCGAAGCTCCAGTAGAAAGGGCGTACCTTTTAATGTAATTGTCAAGCATCATAAAAGTGTTACACATTTGCACAGCGCCCAGCCAACAGGCCAGGTGGCCGATCCGCCCATTACTACTGCTTGTTGCCGCCGCTGGTCGCAGACGATGTTTCACGCTGGGTCCTTGCATCGTACTGGGCGCGACGGTACTGGTCTTGCAGCGCGTGGGAGGGGAACTGCCCGCGCGCGGCCCAACATTTGATCAGGCCCTCGGGGTCAACGAGCACGGCGCGCGGCAGGCTGTAGACATCCAACTCCCGCGCCAATGGGTCGTGCCATCCCTCGCCGCTGAAGACGTGGATCCAATCGTTGAATTCGGGGTGCGCCTCAAGGAACTCCTCGGCCTCGGCGCGCGAATCATCCATATTAACGGCCACGAGAACGACCATCGAGCCAATGTCTATCGTGCCCCCCCTGCGGTCACCCGTTGACAGCGGCTGTACTTCGGGCGGAGCGGCAACGGACCAGAACTGAATGATTACGGGCTTTCCACCAGCGTCCTCAGGCAGACGAAAGACACCCCCGTCGAGGCGAGGCAACTCCCCGGCAACGGGCATAGGTTCGTTCGGCAGGACCTCACCGCCGCCGTAGGAGGCCAACGGGTTTGCCAAACGCTTGGCTTCCCTAGCGCCTTGCTCCATTATTTCCCGCTTCCTCTTGGCCAGCTCGGCATTCTCATTCTGCCCTTCTTTCTTGCCCTTCGCGGCTGCGTCCGGGTTTTCCTTAGCGCCCTTGCCCTTCGCGGCTGCAAGTTGCTTGTCGATTGCCTCTTCCGACATGCCCTTGGCCTTCATCGCTGCGATCTGTTCCTGCTTCGCGTCCTCGGCCTCGTCCCGTTTCTTCTCCTGGTCCTTCTCCCATGCTGCGATCTTCTTCCGCATCTCTTCCTGCAAGCGGCGCCCCGTGCCAGGGGCCATCCTGATGCCCTGCTCTTTTCTTTCGAGTTGGGCAGCTACCCGCATCTCGTATTGGGCCGCATCGATATTTGCCCGGCAATAGTCGCGCAGAAAGCCCCGCAACTTGGGGTGTTCCTTCCAGCGCTGGTCGGCAAAGCCGCGCATGATCGCCATGCGCGTCTTTTCGTCGGAGGCCTCCGTGGCGAGAATCACACCGAGAATTTCCGACGCCCAGCGCTGGTCGGTGCTGGCCCATGACGCCAAGAAACTCTCGATACGCAGGCCCGCTGCTTCGGGCATGACGCCTTCGGCTTGTAGTGCTTCAGAAAGGCGGACATATTCGGCCAGTAGCCGCGCTACCGCCGGTGTCTCTTGCTCCAACAGCGATCGTGCAAGGCGACCGGATTCCTGGACAGCGCCCGTGTCACCGGCTTGCGTCGCCAGCCACCGCGCCGCGGCCATCATCCATGTACGCACCCGCCACACACCATCGGAATCCCCGTGCGCCGCTTCGATCTGCCGGCCGCGCTCAAGACCCTGGCGCAGCCGCTCAGTCTTTTGCTGCTCGCTCAAGCCAAGCGTTGGCGGCAGGAACACCAGCCCATACAGCTCCTCCAACTCGGCGGCCGGTATCGCGCCTGTGCTCGATTGCCCGGGCGGGAGCAGCACCGGCATGTCGAGCAGGAAAGCGCCGCTACGGTAGTAAGGCACACGTGCCTCCTGGCCGCGCAGCCGGTAGAGATCCCCTTGGGCCGCCGTGTAGAACGTGTCCAAGATGCTCTTGTAGCTATGCACACCCACTATCCCTTCTTTCCCGGCTGATTGGCTGTTCCGAATGGACCGGCCGTCGGGGCCGATCAGCCAGTACGCCGGCAAGGCAGCCAGTCCGTAATTCGTCGCGACCGGGTCCTTCGACCCCAGCCCGCTGAACGCCACGGTCCACGGTAATTCCTGCTCATCGACGAAACGCTGTACGGCGGCGCGGTCGGTATCGAGATTGATCCCAACGATGTTCAGTGAGGGGAACTCCTCGATCGCATCCGCGAGTCGAACGACGCCTACCTCGACAACGGTCGGGTTCTTATTCCAGTCCCATTCTGTTTCGGTGATTGGCGCCTCGAGGCCCGGGCGGTCAACGGACCAGAAGTGCAAAAGGGTCGGTCGGCCCAGTGTATCCCGCGGCAGGACAAGTTCCCCGCCGTCGAGCGTCCTAAGGCGCGTTGTGAAAAGCCGCGACATGAACACCGGCCTGCCCTGCGATTCCAAGAATGCGCCGATAAACTGTTCGGCGACATGATCGCGTTCGAGTGTGTTCAGGTACCCGGGAATGCTCGCCGCGGCCCCGCCCATGCGCGCCAGACTAACCTCCGCTATCAGCGCCTCAGCGGCTCCCGGTGTGCCCGCGAAGCGCGCCACGAACGCGTCCAGCTCACCGGCCACCCCGGCGGCTCCATGCCCGAGCTCATCCAGTCGCGCGCGCACGATCAGCGAGTCCGCGGACAGTCGCTGGTCCGCCGGTGCGGACGACGCAGCCAATCGCGCGGCGATGGCCATCAGTTCCTGGCCCGACTCGGGCGTGCCTTCGAGTGTCGCTTTACCCTTGGCGGCGATGAACAGCAAATGAAGCAGCTCGTGAAGATTCGCCGCTTCGGCGTACCGCCGTTCCGCGAACGCGCCTTCTCGGAGGATCGACTGATATCGCCGCAGCTTCATGCTTTCGGTTAGGCCCTGGGTCTCGTCGTCCTCAGGCACGTATTGGGTGCGCAGGCGGTCCAGCAGGACCTCGGGGACCTCGTTCGGGGTCTGGGCCCCGGAGAGCACCGCCGTACCGGGCGCGAGCATAGCGCCAAGCAGACACGCTACTGCAAGACGAACAAGGCGGCGTCTGTGCATGCGTGGGTTGTTGGGATTCATACTGTGGATCCTCCTGTGTCTGGCCGCCATGCTGTCACCTCTGATACGCCGGCACGTAGCCGTACGGAATGCTCAGGATTATTGTCCCGAATGCCGTATCATAAGCGTAACGATTACTGCCGATAAAGATATTCCCGTCGGCCGTCTGCCGGGCGATCAGGATATCGCGAATGCGGGGGTACCACTGCTCGAACTCTTTGGCCCCGGCCTGGTACATGACCAAGGCGGCGTAGTAGTGGCCGTACATGTAGTGGGGCGTTCCTTCGAATACGCTGGGCCCCTGTTCCATGATGTAGCGTACGCCCGACTTGACCTCGGGCTCTTCATGCCTCCCCAGCATCATCAGCGACATGGTAGCCGCCCCCGAGCGCGCGAAACCCGGAACACCGAAACCGGCCATGTAGGTGAACCCGCCGCTCTCGGCATGATGGCACAAGTTGACATAACGCACAGCGCGGTCGATCGTCGAATCGGGGACATAGATCCCGGCTTGCCGCGCAGCCGCCAGCGCGATGACCTGCATCGCCGTGACCGACACATCGGCGCCCCCGGGTTCTGGGGCGTAGCGCCATCCACCTGCCTCGCTCTGCGCGCGCAGGATCACGGTCACGCCAGCCTTGAGCGAATCGTGCACCCGCTCGTCCTGGTTCGTGTGGCCCCACACCTCGGACAGGCAGAGGGTCGCCAAACCGTGGGCGTACATGCTCGTGCCGACAAAGCCGTTACCCGGGCCCTCGGTTTCCGCCAGGAGCGCATCGAGCGCCTTGCTCAGCATCGGCCCGTAGGGCTGATCGCTGCCGGGAAAGTGGCCGCTGAGCATGAAGGCTATCATGCTCAGCGCGTTGTAGGCTATCCAGTTCGAGTCCTCACCGGCCCAACGCCCATCGGGGTCCTGTGAGTTCTTGAGGTAATTCAAACCCCGCACAATCGCCGCCTCCGTGCGCCGGTCCAGCAGATTGGACGGATCGGCAGCGTCTATCCTGTCGATGGGAGTGATTGACCTAACAGCCCGGCCCGGTCCTGCGTCTTCGAAGGCCCCTTCTGGCAGGTCGTCCGTGCCCACCTTGGCCGCATCGTCTTGGCCGAATGCCAGGCCCGGCGCGAGGGCGAGCAAGATTACGGCCGCGAATCGCGCGAACCGGTTTCTCAACGCAGAGGGCGCTGAGGCGCAGAGGACCGCAGAGATCCTATTCTGGTAGGTTGTTGACGACACGACTTACTCCATCGACGAGTCTAGATACATTGAAGTTAATAAGGAGGCCTAACCTCAGGTCATTCAGACGCAGGTAGGTGAGCAACTGCTGCTTGTCAATCGGTGTCACCTCCAGCTTTGCCTTGTCTTCCACAATGACCCTGTCCTCAACGATCAGGTCCAGCCGAAGGGGTGTATTGAGTAGGACATCTCTATATCGAATGGGAACACTCTTCTGCCGCTCAAACCGAACCCCAGCTTCGGAAAGCCCGTAACACAGTGCCTCCTCATACACGAACTCGAGAAGCCCCGGTCCAAGCTCGCGATGTACCGCAATAGCGCATCCAATCACCTTTTCAGAGATCTCATTCCCTCTCATTATACAAGTCCGTCTCTGCGGTCCTCTGCATCTCTGCGTTCCTGTCTCGCCCATCTACTTTGCCAAAGACTGGTAATAATCTTGCAGCAGCTTACGATACTCCAGCGGGAGTTCGCGGGCGAAGTTCTCATGCAGGGCCGAACGATCGCGGTCCACCAGCGAATTCCATTCGCCCTTCATTTCGCCCGACGGGTCGTTTCCCTTGGCCGTGTTTGGGCTGAAGTTCATCCAGATGTCGGGGGCGAAAGGTATTGGCACGTCTAAGATAGTCCCGCCTCCACCAACCACCAGCACAAAATCTTCCAGCTCCGAGACCATCTGCACCACATTCAAGGCAAACGCGATCCGCAGCTCCTTCTCAGCCTCTTGCTGATGTGCGATCGCCAGATCCTTGGTGCGATCCTCAAGAGTGGCCCTCGCCCTTTCCATCTCGGCCGCGGCCACTTCAATGTGCTCCCACCCGATGATCCGCCCCTCGAACGGAGTAAACACGTTAAACCCCTTCGAGATTCCTACCGCCCGTTCTTGGTACGCCGCTTCCTCGTCGACATAGGACGGCAAGAGCGAATCGGGGGTGCGCGACGTCAACTCCCTCAGCTCGTTCTGGTCGGTGGCCAAGATAAGGAGTCCCTGCATACCATCCAGCCAAGAGGGCACCCAATTCATGTCCTCGCTGCTGGTCCCCTGCACAATGGTTACCGTTATTGAATTGATGTAGTCCGCCAGAGCTTTGACGCCCTCGCGTAGCGCATTCTCCGCCTTTTGCTCGTGTTCGACCGCCGCGCCGCGTGCCCGAACATTCAGCTCTCCGATGGCGGCGGCCATTTCATCAGCGGCGAGACGGAAAGCGCTCTCCACTTTTGGCGCGACATTTAGCGCCGTCAGCACCGTCACTTCGGCATGAATAACGTCCTGCTCGCCTGCGAGGCGGCTGAACTCCGCCACGGCCACCTCCTCGGTTGTCTCGCGCAAGTCGATTTGCCGGTCCAGAATCTCCCGCGCACGCCCGCTGAGTTGCAGTGCGGTATTCATCTCCGCCGTGAGCAACTCGATCTGGGTGATCAGGCGGGACGCCGCATCCCGGCCGTCCTGCAGCCCTGCGATAGCCTGACGTATAGACTCGATCGCCTGCTCCGGTTGGTCCAACCCCAAACGATCGACCGCCCTGCTCATGGCAGCTACCGCCTGGCTGACGGGCCCGTCCATCTGCACCGCCTCGCGTATCAGCCCGACGTTTTCTTGCACCTGCTGCGCCGCCTGCGTCAGAAGCGACTGTTGATCCGTCAGATCCAGCACCGTGCGCCCGTCGCGCTGCGCCGATTCGACGTCGGCGCGCAAGTCGGCCTGTTCGGCCTGAATGTCCTCCAACGCGCTGCCGAGAACGCGAATGTCCGCCGTCGCCTGGCTGAAGACCCACAGGCTTTCCAGTACGCCAAGCTCGCGCGCAGCGATGGACAGCGCCTCGTTAAGCGTCTCCTCCAGCTCGAACCAGTAGGGCATCGCGTCGTCGATGTTGCTCACGCGCAGCGCTTCGGCCGCCGATTCGCCAGCGCGCGCGGCTTTGCGCAAGGGCCTCCCGAGCGTAGAACTAAGGGGGCCGTCCCCGCCTAGCTGCGACTGGAAACGGGTGATGTCCTGTGCAAGTTGCTGCTGCGTCGCCGCAACACCCGAAAGGTCCTCGTCCGCCAACTCAAGTTCGTAGGCGCTGTTGCGTATCGATTCGGCGCGCCCCTGCAGCCGGGTCAGCGCCTTCACGCGCGCCCCGGCATCCAGCATCCGGCGGCGCGCCCGGCCCAGCGAGCTCAGATCATCGATCTGACCGTCGATCTTCACCAGCACCAACGCTATGGCGTCTTCCACGTGGACCTGCCCCGCCATTGCCGCTTGAGCGTCGCCACGCAACAGCGCCTCCGCGGCGTCGCTGCCGCGTTGCGTCGCGATTTGCAGCGGCTGGTCTATCTCAATCGCCTCGCCAAACTGCTCAAGCGGAATCAGCATGCGCTGCTGCTCAAGCCGAAGGCCTTCCTTCTGACCTTCAAGAGCAACGGCCGTCAGCCCCGCGATAGCGATCCGCAAGATGCGCTGCGAATCGGCTATCTCTTCCGCGACCCTGCGAGCGCGCACCAGTTCCTCCAAACGCGCGTCAGGCCGCAGCTTCAGCACGCTCTCCCGCAGGTGGCGCAACACAGCGGCCTGAAGCACGGCGGCATCAAGCGGCTGATCTGTCCACACTCGGCCGGCGCGCCGCATGGAGGCGGCCACCTCGCCCTCCTCG
>SDBV01007793.1_pt1 | contig 14568 bp, 13 predicted proteins | sample 2277081 | NCBI WGS metagenome assembly SDBV01 (sample SAMN10402039, study PRJNA504765) | marine sediment metagenome | isolation source: marine sediment core GS10_PC15, 223 cmbsf | place: Arctic Ocean: Southern Knipovich Ridge | collected 2010
GAAAATTATAATAAAACTAACAAGATGTAAAAAAATGGCAATGAATTTGAAATATAAAGAAGTTCAATCTGAAGTTAATAGGATTTCAAAACTAAATGATCCTAAGAAAGCTCTCCAAGAGATAATTAATTTGGATGAGAGAATGTCACAACCTAAAGTTCAAACGAGAAAACGAGGAAATTACTGTTATTTCTATGAAATGGAAGCATTTTACGATAAAGAAGTCAAAGGAAAACGGGCTAGGGTTATTGATAAATTAGGAAGGATGAAAATTGAAGATTTCGAAGTTAATAAAGATAAAATTAAGGAATTATCAATTGAAGAATTAAAAGATCTCCTGGAACAATATAAGAGGAAGTGAGTGAATTGAAAAGAAGAAAAAAAGGAAAACAAAAGAAATTAGAAGAGTTAACTCAATATTGTATGAATTATGCTGATTACATATTTGTTCGTGAAAAAACTAATAATAAATGGCAAAGAGTTGCGTTATCTGAATTAACAGAAGAGAAACAAACAGAAATTATTACAGCGTGGTGGAAGATGGGTAAAATCCCTGTTAGGCTTAAAGTCCCAGAAGAATTAGAAGGAAGTGAGTAAATTGGGTAGAACTAAAATATGGATAAAATGTCCTGCATGTCGGAGTTGTGTATGTGTAAAATTATTTGAAAAGGAATCATTCTTACCAGAAAAGAATTATACCAGCTTTAATTTAGTTCCAAAAGTCATTAATTGTAAATCTTGTAATCATCAAATATTTTTTAATATGGTTAATTTAAGTAAATGGTGATGGGAAGTGGGAAGAAGATCAGTTGATTTTGACGTTAAATTTAAGGATTTTAAATTTTCAGATGAATTTCTTCTAAGAGGCACATTTAAAACGACTTTAAATTGGACTAAAATTCAATTTCAACATTTTATTGATATTTTAGGTTATCACCTAATTAGTCCAAATGAAAGAAAGATTAAATTTCATTTTAGATTAGTTATGAGACCAGATGTAGGGGAAATAAATTTTGATGGTGAATGTATCTTAGAATCTCCTGAGCAAAATAAGATTGAATTTTTAATTCAAAATGCTCCTCAACCATTAAGAAAAATTGTAGATACATTTATTTTAAAAAATTCTTATTACCATGCTGAAAAGTTTGCTAAACAGGAAAAGCTTCAATTCCCCTCAGCAAAAGAAATCTTAAAGAAATTTAGAATTAATTAAAGGAAGTGAGTGAAATGAGTTTTGATGTATGGAAAGATAAATATTATTTGCTAAAAAAAGTGTTGAAAAAAAAGTGTCAACAAGAGAGAGAGATGTTCCTCTCGGTGTTCCGAAAGGATCTAAAGAACATTAAAGAATCATTTAGACCAGAGTTACCAGATTCTTTTGTCGAAGATATTATACAACCTTATGAAAAGAAATGGGAAAAGAAATTAAAAAAAGGAAGTGAGTCAATTGTCAAATATTAATAATAAAAAACAAAGTCCTTTTTTCTTACCTGTAGTTCATGTCCAAGATATTAACCAAACAATGGAACAAATGGAAATTATTTTTCAGAATGGAGCTGATGGGGTATTCTTAATAGGGCATGGAATTAGACATAAGGAATTGTTTAACATTTATTCCCAGGTTAGAGATACGTATCCTGATGAATGGATTGGATTAAATTGTTTAGATTTAGCCCCTTTGGAAATGTTTTTAAGAATTCCAAAGGGAGTAAATGGGGTATGGGTAGATAATGCGTATATCAATGAAGAATTGGATATAGAAGAGCAACAATACCCCTCACAAGTAAAAAATTTAATCACTAAAAATAAATGGAAAGGATTGTATTTTGGAGGAGTTGCATTCAAATACCAAAAAAAAGTAAACAATACAATTATGGCAACTAAAATCGCTTGTCACTATATGGATGTGATCACAACGTCAGGAGCAGGAACGGGGTTGGCAGCAAAACCAGAAAAAATTAAGATAATGAGTACAATTGCTAAAAAATACAATAAAAAGCTAGGAATAGCTTCAGGCATTACGCTTAATAATGTAGAAGATTATAACTCTGTCAATTATTTTTTAGTAGCTACTGGAATATCAAAGACCTTTCATGCATTTAATCCACTATCAGTGAAAAAATTATCTGATAAAATTAGCAAATTAAAACTTTAATTCTTATTAAATAAAAGAGAATGAACCTGGCCAAGAAACTTTCCCAGCTCATAATAATTATTCGTGGAGGAATAAAAGGTTCATTCTCAATTGAAATATTATTTTTTAAATATTTAACTGTTTACTCAATATTGAGTAGAGAATAAATATCTTAAAAGGGTATTCTCAGTTGTCTTCTCTTTAGATTTAAGGTTTCTATTTAAATAAAGTATTTACCCAATAATAAGTAGATCCAATAAGCCTACAAAATAATCTTTCAAATTTCTATGCATTTAGGCAATTTATTAACCTGAAAATATGTTTGTAATGCATCGTCTTTATTAGGTTATGATCTTTTTTTTAATTAAGATTGTTAAGAAAATTAGCATTAATTAAAGGTTTAGAAGATCATTACTTTCTGAATAATATTATACAAAAAATAACGATTTATTAAACACTACAAGAAAAGGGTAAAAATGATAGCAATTTCTGAGAGAAAATCTGAGAGAAAATCGAAAAAAGTACTAACATTAGTAGAATATAGAAGGGTTTCTACACCATCTCAAAAGGAAAAATGTACGATTAGAAGACAAGAAATTCTTAATTCGAAGTTTCTTGAATATAACATCAATAGATTTAAAGTAGAAAAAAGATTTATTGATGATGGGAGATCAGGATTCAAAAACAGTGAGATAGAGAGACCAAATTATAATAATATGCTCACTTATGTACAAAATAATGACGAAATCGATGGTTTTTTAGCCTTAAAAGTTGATCGTTTGGGAAGAGATACTAAAGAGTTAATAGACTTCAAGTATAAAATTAAGGAATTAGAAAGATGTATAGTATTAGCTGAATCTGGTCTTGTATTATGGTTTGATACTCCTATGGATGACCTTATATTTGATATACAAGCTGGAATATCGAATTATGTGGGACAATCCATTATTAATAAAATGCAGTTCATGAGAAAAATAGCTTATGAAGAGCATCCTGAAATTTTTGGAAGACCAAAAAAGGAAGTTCCAGAGAAACTTAAAAATAAAATGATACATTGGTATAAAATACAGAAAGAAGGTTTTCACAGAATATCAAAACTCATCCAAACAGAAAATATAAAAAACTATCCTGATTGGTTTCAAAGAGAATATATTGGATTCGGTAAAACTACAGAAAAGGAAAAAGGAGATGGAAAAAAAAGATTTTATTTATCTCCTGTTACAATTGGAGAACGATTAAAAGATTGGAATATAAAAATTAGAAAACCAAAATATTTAGGAGAAAGAGAAATTGTTCCGAATAGATGAGGAATTAATAAAGGCGTTCTTACCATATATTAAAGAATATTGTCTTCAGGAAATTACAAAAGAAAAATGGAAAGCATTGATTGATGATCTTTTTAATCTGGAAGATCGCTTAAAGGATGGGGATGATAGATATTTTGATGCCTTAGATCATAGCTTTGTTTTATTTTTAATGATATATTGTGGCGCAATTGAAGTAATTGAAGAATCAATAAACCCTAACTATTCAATAAACTTAAGAAATCTTATGGCTCTCAATTCAAGTTCTTGGAGTGAAACTCAAACGATTGGAAAAGTAGTCTTGACTGAGATCTTGGAAAGCAAGGGTTTTAAAAACATAAAATATGAAAAGAGTCATTATAGTATTGGAAGAAGTGATGTATCCGCTAAGCATCCTATCTCAAAGATAAGAGTAATTGGAGAATGTGGCCCCTGTCGATTAACTAAGGTCATAAATACTTTAAGATTCGATAATAAAGAATTATGGCACTTAACTAAATCCAATATTTTATATATTTATAAGAGAGACCAGAAATGGGATGAAATGTATAATTTATTGGAAAAAACTAATCGTAGAATTATGAATAAAGCATTCGATCAAATTAAAGATTCAGATTTTATGAAATTATGAGAATTTAAAGAATAAAAGGAAGTGAGGAAAATGGACGCTAAAATGCTTCAATGGGAAAAAGACTTTAGAGAATCTATAAAAAACAACACACATATTAGAATTCTCTGGAAAAATAGTAAAAGATATAATTATTTTTTTGAAATGGGCAATTATGGGTTAATTCGGAGTGCATATAATAATAAGGGAGAATTGAGAATGTATATGCGTATGCTCGCGTCTCCTTTTATTATAAAGGATATTTCGATTAAAAATAATAACGTTTATTACAAAATAGAGCTAATTAGTCCCTTTCAAGAGAAGGAAAATAGAATCTTTGAAGTTAGGAACTATTTTCAATTTAAAAAGCATAAGCATGTTGATGAAATGCTTATGATTATTACTCACAAATATCTTAAAACTGCTTTTGAGTTAATTGTTAATGAATTTAGAAAAGTGGGGAATCATTATTTTTTAAAAGGTAATTCTGACTATTTTTTAGAAAAATATGGAACAAGAAACCCTATAGCACGAATCGATATGGAATTAAGATTTGATATAGAAATGGTCAAATCCAAGGAGGATTTATCTAAAGATCTGCGGAAAGATAAGACAAATTCTGCTTATCATTTTACTAAGTGTCTTTATTGGAAGCGAGCAAAAAATGAGATTTCAGAGAAACTCCCATTAAAAGGTTTATTTTATTATTCTCATATACTTAATCATGGCGAGATTATACATAGTTCAGAAATAGGACATAGAGCTGAGCCTGTGTTTCCATATAAATTCTGTGGATTTTCATCAGAAAATTGTATAGATTGTCTAAAGCTTAATTTGGAAAAAAAGTCATATTGTTTATTTAAAATTCCTTATTAATTCTCAATTAGTATTTTAATTATGGTTCTAAAAATAAGAACATACTTTTTCTCTGATCGAAATTGATTAGATGAATAATTCAACTTATAATGAAAATTTCAATTCTTTCGCTATTTCTCGGTCATAATTATTAATTACTAATGATTGTATTATGGACCAATCAAGTTTTTTTATTTTGGGGAAATTTACAATGTCAACTGATTAATAGCGCATATATTTTCTAATTTTCATTCTACTCAAGTTTGGGTAGAACACAATTCCTACTCGTCTTTGGAGAGGTTTTTATTAATCTTTAATCAATGTTACAAACCTTATATTTATAAGAAACCTAGTTTATTTATAAAGTAAGTATCTACCCAAAAATGAGTAGACAAAATTTATAAAAAACTTTTCAAAAATTAAAAAAGGTATAAAAAAATGGGAACTGGAAAAGGAATTCGGGGTTTTTTGAAAGACCATAAAACAACTATAATCGTTCTTGCTCTTATTGCGTTCATAGGTGGAGGGGTATATTGGTATATTGGTTTATCACCTCAAACAGATACCACCACCCCTGCTAAAACAGCTTCTACTATCACCTTTCTTTCATATATTGATGGAGAAGACGTGAGTTCGTTTGTAGAAGCAAATATCTGGGTACCGAAGAGTTCAGCAACGTTCGATGATGCTGAAGACGAGTATAAATTAACGACTAAATTTGAGAAAGAAGAGTCAGGGAAAGATGCGGATGATATTTCTATTGATATGCGCGATTTTGAGGACTTTGCATGGTTAGAGGTTACTGGAAATTCAGTATTTGCGAATACATTTCATAAGTTAATTGTAGGCGCAAATTATGATTATACGTTCTATGTACATGATTTAAGTAGCGATGTAAATTTCAATGTATTCGTTCGAGATACATTAGCAGCAGTCACAGTCGCCGATTATCAGACAGACAATAATCTAACTATTATCATGGACGTTGATCATGAGGTCAATACCAATAATCATTATGGTGATAACTGGGCAATCTCAACCGACGATTTTAATGATATGACTCTTTCTGACAAAAAGGAAATCTGGGATGAAGCGTTATGGCAATCTCAAGCCCCTCTGTATGACCCTCGTGTTGATGAGGAACGCGAATTTGATGACGATCTTGAACAGTTAACCGATGCTTTGACCTTGAGAATCGAGTTTAACACAACTGTAAGCACTGTTGATGGGAATGTCGCCCAAATCAATATGACTATAAATGATGCAGCCGTACCTGTTGAGATAATTATTTCTGGAACATACATTTATTTACTTTTCACAGATGTAATTACTTTCGAAGATGGAGCGTATTCATTTGATCTTGAAATCAAATTCGGGGCAAACATTACTCTGAGCGATATTGATTCGGGGAGGATCGTGGTACCAAGGGACGATGAAAATCTAGGGACTTTCACAAAATATTCCGATATAGGAACCTAATCACAGTAAAAGGTGATAATATCCTGTCAAAAACTAAAAAACTTTTTTTTTCTTTCTTTATTTTTGATTTATTTTTACGTTCATTATTCATTTCTTATCATTTTCAAAATATAAAAATGGGTGAAATAACCTGAAAAGATTAACTAAACTTCAAATTGGATTAACTTTATTATTTAGTGTTTTATTATTATTTATTCCCCAATCTAATGATGTTAGTGCGTTTACTCCAACAGTGAAAGCAAATTGGTTATATGTAAATGCTGGAACTTTCGATGATTCTTCTCCCCATTCTTGGGAGAATAAAATTACTATATCTACTGGTGGCGAGGATTTATTAGAATTCCAAAATCTTGGAATTGTTTCTTATAGTGATACTCAAGTTATATATAAATCTAGAGCAAGATTTGGATTTGAAGCTACTGCATACACATCTGTTGGATTTAGAGATCAATATCCAAATATTAATTTAGATAATAAAAGAATAGAATCTTTTTTTAGGGTAGCTAGAAAAACAAATTTTCAATATACTAGTAAACAATATAATGTAGAATGGAGGGAAATCAGTCTCGGTACTGCGAGAGAACACCAGTACACAGGAACAGTTCCAATAACGGTAGGTATAAAAGACTTAACGGGAAACGCTGGTTCTCTTACATTAAATGGAGAAACATTTTCAATTCCAGAATACACTTCAGACATTCTTCAGGTAAAAGTGGTTAGTTTAAGAGACGGGGAAGTTGGTAATTATAGAGATTTATTTACCAATGTAAATGATGTGAGTGAAGGATCACTAACATATAAGATCTTAAGTGATGATTTTAGTGATTCGCAAAAACAAGTCGTTGCGTATCTAAATGAAAATAAGATAGGATGGATTCCTGGTAATGTTATAAAAGGTCAAACTCTTTTTCAATCAGTTGTAGATGGTTCTCAAGTTGGTTCGACATTTCATAATGTTAATCCTGCACAAACTAAATTTATGGTAGCTCCTGTATATATAAATTTACAACCGGAGATATATGAATATGTTCAATATAATAAAATACGTTACGCTGATATTAGATATATTGTTGAAAATATAGGAATTTGGCCAGTTTATGTGGCGCATGCAGGTGATATTGAAATACTTAACGGCCCTGCCACAAGAACTGCTCAAAAAAGAATAATTGCTATCAATACTAAAAATCCTTACCTGCACTGGGATTTTGAAGCAGAAGTAGAGTTTTATGCAACTGTTCAGTCAACGGCTGAATTAACACAAGCGATTTTAAATGACCCCTACTTAAAAAGGGGAGATATGGTATGGGATACGAGTTTTACAGGAGATTACAAAGTGGAACAAACATTTCAAACATCTGAAATTTTTACCATTTTTGATGATCTATTTGGTGGAATTCTTAATTTTATTATAATCATTGTAATTGTAGGTGTTAGTCTCTATATTTTCATTCAAATTGGAATTCCACTAATTAGAAGGCAAATAATAAGAAATACAATTCGCAAAACCAAAAAAGAAGGCGATTAAAAAAAGATGAAAAAAAGAAACAAAACATTAGTAATTATTTCGGTGATATTCGGAATAATAATTGGTTCTGTTGGGTTTTTGCGATTGTCAGGGTTATCATTACAGGTTGGTGATGGTGGTGGTGGGGGTGTCTATGTTCCACCTACTGAAAAACCAGCCAAACCTAATCTTCATACGATAATTCCGAATCCAGATACTGATGGGAATATTGTGTTAAAATGGGATGCTTCAGAGGGAGCCTCGTACTATAAAATTTATAGGCATGACAGAAAAGGGCTTGCTACCTATGAAAAGATTGTAGGAATTATCAGTAAATTGACCTACACTGACACTGGTTTAACTGATGATTTTTATAAATATGTAATTTGGGCGGTGAATCCAGTGGGATCTGTTATTTCTAATATTCAAAGTGTGACTGTTGCATTATCTATTCCAGTAGACCCCATAGACCCAATATACCCAGTAGATCCAGAACCTATACTTCCTACAAATCCTTCTATAATTATCAATAATGGCGATCTTACAACAGATCGTTATGAAGTAATGCTCCAGATCTTTTGTGATAATGCTAATGAGATGCGATTTAGATTATCTATAGATACGGATTGGACCAATTGGGAGAAATATATTACTACCAAATCTGTTCATTTACCAGAGACCTCTATCGATTTCCCTAATTATATAGTTGAGGTACAATTTAAAAATGCTGATGGGGCCTCTAACACGGTTTGGGATGGGATTAAAGTAGATATCGTAGTTCCTATAGTTCCTATTGAACCTGTAGATCCAATAGAGCCTGTTGACCAAGTCGATAACCCCCGTATAAGTTCTACTCAAATAATTCTTATATCCCTTTTAGGCGTTTTAGGATCCAGTGCAATAGTAATTTATATCAAAAAAAGGAAAAAATAAGTCGATGTTGAAAATTTCTCCTTCAATATTAAACAGAAAAAAATAATTAAATGTGTTTTTAAAAATTTAAAAAATTAAAAAAGTGGTATTGAAAAAAAATGTCAATTAAAACTATGGGTTTTAATTCATGGAATCAAAGGTTTAGGATACCACTTTTCCCCAATTCCATGAATAAGCCCGCCATTCAAAAAAAAGAGAAAAAAAGGAAGAAACGAAACAGAAATTTTCTTATTATTGGTTTTATATCAATCTCATTTGGTTTATTTGCTACATTTTGGTATTCAAGAACATCTTTAAAATCTCAAGATGAAATATTTTATGATTTTGAGAATGAAGAAATAGGTTCATTTCCTTCTGGCTGGAGAGGTACACGTTGGGATGGAACAGAGATCGTAAGGTGGAGAGAGGAGTCTGAGGGTTTTGGGAAAGTAGCTGAAATTATGAATCGCGATGGGGATGGTGTTGAGTTTGCGAATAGATTTAATGATGCAAAAGTAGGAATTATCGAATTCGATATTTATGGAGATACTACTAAACATTTTGTAGTACACATTTGTCAAACAGATGCAGAATATAATCCTATTGATGATATAATAATTCGATTCAGGGACTCAGGAATCACAACAAAGGACAGGGGGGTGTATAAAAAGGTACTGGGTTATATTATTAACAAATGGTATCATTTCAGGATTGCGTTTGATGTTGACGATGATTGGCATTTATGGATTGATGGAGTAAATATTGACAACAATTTTGGATATGAATATTTACAAAAACCACCATATTTCGCCCAATTATATTTTTGGTCCTTTGAATTAAATAATAGATTTTTTGTTGATAATGTGAAAATTACAGTTAAAGAGTGAATGAAAAATGAAAAGAGAATACCGGAAGTATGCTATTGTATTAATCTGTTCATTTATAATCATTCCTTCAGGGTTATCTTTATATTATACAAACAAACCTCTTTTTGAATACAATGTAATAAAGGATGATTTTGAAGATCAAATTACAGGGATTTTTCCGATGGGATGGTTATCTGGAGTAAATCCCTTTAATGTTAGAGTTGTAAAAGATGGAAGTAATAAAGTCATGGAAGTAAAAAGTGCGGGATCTAAAGAAGTGACAGAAATTGCAAGAAGGTTCAAAAGAACTTCTGAGGGAGTAATTGAATGTAAAGTTAAAGCATTAGATACTAAGAGTAGATTTGTAATTCACATTCCTCAATTAGACCGAGAATATAACCCTTTTGATGACATAATAATCACTTTCTTGGAAAGAAATATTTATGTAGTTCAGGAAGAGAATATTATAGAATTAGAGGATGATCCTTCTTTTTGGGAGAAAATAATCTTATTAAATGACGATTTATCATGGGCAATTGATGAACAAAGTTTAGAAAATAGTGATCCTATTGAGGAATATGAAATAAATACATGGTATTCAATTAGAATAGATTTTACTAAGGAAAACTTTTTATTAGCTATAAACGGAAATCCATTAGGAACATTCAGTTATCCTAAATACAATCCACCATATTTTGCTTCATTATATTTTATAGCAATGGCAACACCAACAAATTTTAAATTTTATGTGGATAATGTAAAAATTACCTTAATTCAAACTGTTGATTATGTACATCCTGGAAATATTGCTCTTTTGGTGATACTTCCTATTTCTGTTATTAGTATTTATTTTTTATATAAAAGAAAAAAAAGAGTGAATGAGTAATGAAAAGAGAATACCGAAATTATGTAATTGTATTAATTTGTTCATCAATAATCATTTTATTGTTTATATTTCATTATATTGAAACTATAAATTACTTACTTCTTGATTACAATAGACTTGTGCGATGGGTAAACAAATATTCTGATTTTATTTATTTCGAAAAAGAAGTGTGGATTTTTGGTACTGGTTTGAAAGATATAACTTTTATTGTTGATATAATTTTAGCTTTTATTGTTATTCTGATTTGTTTATTGATATTTTTAACGATTTATTGGACTGTTCGAGACAATCAGAAGTCAGAAAGAAAAGAAAAGATTTTCTTAGATGGAGAAATTGAATTAGAAATAGTAAAAAAGAGGAAATAATTATGAATCGAAGAAAATTTAAAGTTGTCCTGATATTATTATTAATTTTTATATCTACTTTCTCAGGGTTGATTAGTCTTGGACATTCTGCAATCCAAGAGGAAGACTTCTCAAATCCTCAAGGGACGTTAATTAACGTTGGATATAACTATTGGTATCAAGGGACTTTCTATGATGATGCTGATCCAACGTTTACATGGACTACTTCAAAAATAGAATTTGAGTATATCCCAGATCCAACACTAACCTATTCTCATACTATAACCAGTTTTGAAAATCAAGAGGGTAATACTCCAGAAAGTTCTGACATTGCTCTTTATGAGAATACAACTGTGTACGATGTTGAAAATATGGATTTAAATGATAATAATAATGCTATTTTTAACAGTTCTAATATACTTGGAAATTATCCTGCTACTTATGGTTTTGAAAATGATACTGTTGGTGGAAATCCATCTGGTTGGACTGTTGATGAAACTGGTGGAACTGTTAATGTAATATCTGACGAGAATGGACATAATAAAGTATTACAAATAACACGAGTTGATGATACAGTTAATGCACTACATACTACAGCATCGACACAAATAGATTCTACTATTGAGTTTTGGATATCCTTAGACGATGTCACTTCTGCAGTTGCTGGTTATATTGTTATAGAAGAAGGTGCTGGTACTGATCTTGCATGGATAAGATTTTATTTAGCTGATATAGATTACCACAATGGAGTAGGAATTGTTTCTATAAAAGATAATTGTATGGTTGCTGATACTTGGTATCATATAAAAATTGTAATGGATGATACAACTAATACATTTGATATCTATTTAGATGGTGTATTAATAGGTGATGATCTTTCTTATAGATATAATTCCATTACAGGAACAGATCAAATTGCTATTAATGTTGGAAATGATGGATTAACAGCCTATTGGGATGCGTTTGGATTTTCTTGGGATACCAATTATCTTTTAGGAGACAATTTATATTATAATTATTATTTAGGAAATGAAACATTTGAATCTTATAATCAAACAACTTCAGGAGATTACTACGGAACTGAGAGTTTTGATTACAATACTGAGGAAGGAGTGTATTACGGAACGTATGATTTTAGGGATGAGGATGTGGGTGATTATTCTGCCGATCCCACAGTTTTAGATTTTGTTGATGGTGGTTATACATCTGGTACTTGTACTATATCAATTGAATCAGACTATAATGGACATAATAATGTATTAAAACTTCTTGATAATGACGCCGATGGAAGTGCCTATGTTGCGGATAATTTTGGGTCTGTTATAACAGATGGAACAATTGAATTCTGGATATTAACTTCTGATGCCACTATTCAATTTGAAATAGATCTTTATGAGGGTGCTACTTATTCTGTTCGTGGATATATAAAAAATGAGTTTTTGCAGTTTCTTGATGGTAGTAGTGTTTGGCAAGCTACTACTACTCAAATTATAGATGACACTTGGAATCATTTCAAATTTGAATTTGATGATAGTGCAAATAAACTTGGGGTGACTATTAATGGAATTGATCAGGGACTTTTTGAATATTGGACAAATTCAACAGTGGGACTTGATATTTTAAAGTTATATACTGTTTTTGCTAATGTTGGACCTACCGTTTATATTGAAGCCATAGGATACTCTTGGGATACAACTTCACATGGTGGATTAGGATATACAGTTGGTCATAATATCAATCCTTATGATATTGTTCCATTACTTAATGCAGGATATTCAATTGATTTGGATTGGAATACAAATATTCAAATAGTTAATGAGTTAGATGGTCATACAAATGTAATGAACATTTCAGATAATTCCAATACTCAAAATATTAAAGTTGGGCTTGAACAATTTACAGCTCAAACAAGTGGAATTATAGAGTATTGGATAAGAACTACTGATACGAATGATTATAATTATATGTATTTAGATGGTGATGGAGGAGCTTCAGTTTATACAGCGATTTTACAAAATCAATTTGCATATTATGTTAGTGGAGTTGGTTGGACTTATACAGGTATAGCATCAGTTAATAAGTGGTATCATTTCAAATTTGATTTTGATGCTTCTACTGATACTTTTGATTGGTATGTTAATGGAACTAAAATATTTGATGATATAGATTTTTATGATACTGTTTCAGATATTGATAAGATTTTTTTTCATACATATTCTGGTGATCTTAATGATATGTTTATTGATGCTGTTTCTTATTCTTGGGATTCTAACTATGATGTTGGAGATAATATTAACTCACATGGAAAAGAAGTAATTACAGCTTTAGAAAGTAATGGATGGAGTAATGATCTTCTTGATCCTTATACTTCGGTCGGTATTTCAGGAGAATATAATTCTCATAAAAAATTCTTGAATTTAACTGATGATACAAGTAGTGGAAGTATTAGTTTTACAACTTTATTTTCATCTGGACAAACTTCTGGAACTGTGGAATTATGGATTAGATTTTCTGCTATGGAACGTTTTTATTGGATTTTTCGTAATCAAGCTAATCAACAATCTATTTATTTCTGGTTTAATTCTGGTAATGTTTATTGGTATGATGGATCTACAAGTTATGATATTGGTGATGTTGTAATTGACACATGGTATCATTTTAAAATAGAGTTTGATTGTGCTACTGATACGTATAACGTTTACCAAGATGGTGTTTCGATAAAAATAGGAGCAACTTTTTCTATTGTTGCTACAACACTTGACAAGTTTTATATTTCAACTCAAGATGATGATTTAGGATATTCAGTTTACGTTGATTCTCTTAGTTATTCTTGGGATTATACAATTGGAACAAATCTCCATGCTAATGAAGAGATTGTCATAAATACAGTAATCTCCATTCCTTTTGATTTTACAACAGATCCCCTTCAAATTAGCATTGATTCAAGACATTTTACATCAGATTTTATGAATATTAGTTGGTCTATTTATAATTTCACATCAAGTTCATGGGAATTAATAGATAATTCAATTACTACAAGTGAAACTCTATTTGAGTTTGATAATACTATAAGTCCAACTGATTATTTTAATGGTTCTAATTATCTTAAATTGAAATATTATGGTTTTAACGGAACAGCTATGTATTTTATAGTGGATCAGCTTATAGTGGATGTTTATTTTAAAACAGAAATGGAATATCAAAAAGCTCTTAATATAATCGGAACATGGAAATATCGGTTTGTTCTGGATTTTGGATTAGGAACTGAGTATAACTCAACTTGGATATATATTAACGTGGTTCAATTTGAACTAAATGTGGAATTAGTTTCCGAGAGTGAGTATTATACGAAATGGGAATTTTTAGGATCAGATTTTACTGAAAATGATTTATATGAGGAAGGTTTTGAAGGAAGTTATGATAAATGGAATCTAAATGGAGTTAGTGAAGTAAATTTTACTGTATTATATGAAGATAGTGTAAATTATTTAACAGAAAACAGTTCTTTTGGTTCAAGTGCTTGGGCTTATACAGGAACTTCAATCGATTTTGCTGGTCATGAATTAGGTGATATTTATCTTTATGATGATTACTTTTGGATAGCTTGTCGTACTCATGGAAATATTTATCAATATGATACTGATTGGACATTAATTGATACTCATGATGTAAGTGCA
>SDBV01007794.1_pt1 | contig 14568 bp, 12 predicted proteins | sample 2277081 | NCBI WGS metagenome assembly SDBV01 (sample SAMN10402039, study PRJNA504765) | marine sediment metagenome | isolation source: marine sediment core GS10_PC15, 223 cmbsf | place: Arctic Ocean: Southern Knipovich Ridge | collected 2010
GAGCAAAAATGGTTCTTGTGGCATTCCCGCTATTGATGTCCACGCTCATTACGGCCGCTATGAACGGCCAGGGGAAACGACACTTCTGAACCGGTTCACGAGCGGTGATGCGGCGACAGTGGTTGCACGAGCGAAGTCCGCCGGCGTGGAACGGACCGTGGTTTCGCCGCTGCTGGCCCTCATGCCGGCCGATGGTCAGGATGTCGTGGGGGCCAATGAAGAAACGGCTCGGATCGTCCGCACTACGAGTGGGCTATTGCAGTGGGTGGTTGTTGATCCTTCGATTTCCGCATCGTTCGACCAGGCTCGAGAAATGTTGTCCCACCCAAACTGCGTGGGGATCAAGATTCATCCGGAAGAACATCGTTACAAGATTGCCGAACACGGCCAGACTCTCTTTGAGTTTGCGGCTGAGTTGGACGCCGTGATCCTATCTCACAGCGGCGACGCGAACAGTCTGCCCGACGATTTCCTGCCTCTTGCCGACACCTTTGCGGATGTGCGTCTGATCCTGGCGCATTTGGGCAATGGGGAGGATAGTAGCAGCTTTGACCTGCAGGTGAAGGCAATTCGCGCATGCAAACACGGCAACATCTTCACCGACACCTCCAGCTCCCGAAGCCTCTACCCCGGCCTGATAGAATGGGCCGTCGACCAGGTCGGCGCCGAGCGGATCCTCTTCGGGACCGATTCTCCGCTCTATTTCGCGGCGTCGCAACGCGCCCGAATTGACCATGCCGATCTCGACGAGACCCAGAAGCGGTTGATACTCCGCGAGAACGCCGAACGAGTGCTTCGGTTGCAAACCTAACGCGGGCTAAGTGCCCGTTGATATAGAACACTTCCCCGAAAAGCTGGAATTCTGATGCGCGGATTACAATGGCCGGACTGGATCGTGATTGTCGGTTACGGCCTCTTCATGGTCGGCTTGGGATTCTACTACAGCCGTCGGCAGACAACTACTGAAGACTACTTTCTGGCCGGTCGCCGCAGCGGTTCCCTCGTGGCCGGCATCTCCTTGTTTGCCACGTTGCTCAGCACGATCAGCTATCTATCCATGCCGGGCGAGTTGATCCAGCATGGCCCGATATTCATGCTCGGAAGCGCCGCCGTACTTCTGACCTATCCGATCGTGGGTTACGTGCTGATTCCCGCCATCATGCGTGTGCCGGTCACCAGTGTCTACGAACTGCTCGAACAGAGGCTAGGACACAACGTCCGCTTGCTGGGGTCGGCCATCTTCATGGCCACACGAATCGTCTGGATGGCACTGCTGATGTATCTATCCAGCAAAACGTTCGTGGTCATGATGGACTGGAAGCCGCACATGGTGCTCACCGTGATCTGGGTGCTCGGGCTGATCGCCATCGTCTACACCATGTTGGGCGGCCTGCGGGCAGTTATGATCACCGACGTCGTTCAGACTGCCATTCTCTTCGCAGGTCTGCTGTTGACGATCGGATTCATCACCAACCATCTCGGCGGACCCGGCGCATGGTGGCCGACCACCTGGGCGCCGCACTGGGATGAGCAGCCGCTGTTTAGTTTTTCTCCAACCGTTCGGGTGACGGTTTTCGGCTCGGTTCTCTACACAATACTATTCTGGTCGTGCGCATCGATTTCCGACCAGGTGACGGTCCAACGCTACCTTGCCACGCGCGACGTTCGAACCGCCCGTCGCGCGTTTCTTGTCACGAGCATTGTCGACGTGTTGGCCTCGATGGCCCTGGCATTAACGGGCTTCGCGCTTATGGGATTCTTCCATCACCACCCCGAACTCATACCGGCAGGCAAGAGCCTCTCTGGTAACGCGGATTACTTGTTCCCCTATTACATCGCTAACTTTCTGCCCGTCGGCATCGCCGGCCTAGTCGTCTCGGCGATCCTTGCCGCGGCCATGTCGAGCCTCGATTCCGGCCTGAACTCCGTGAGCACGGTCCTCTTGAGCGACTGGCTCGGCGCGTTTGGAAAACGCCGGCAATCAGAAGCCGACCGGCTGCGGCTCGCACGCCGGCTCACCCTGGTGATTGGACTCGTCGTCCTGATGCTGGCCTGCGGCATGGGCTACGTGCCGGGCAACATCCTCGAAGTGCTCTGTAAGACCGTGGGACTGTTCTTCGCCCCCATGGCCGGCATCTTCTTCATGGCCCTGTTCGTCCGCGGTGCGAACGGCACCGGCGCGGCCGCGGGTGCAGCATTTGGATTCATCACGGCCGTGCTGATCGCCTATTGGGATCTTCTCACCGGCGGCCCCACGCTCAGCTTCCAGTGGATCGTTCCCAGCGCTCTGGTCGTTCACCTCCTGGTTGGCTGCCTGGTGAGCAGGATCTCGCAGCACCGGAAGTAATCCAGCCTACTCGTCTCGGCACACATGCGTTCAATCGTGACGCTTTATCTGGAACGTGTACAGATCGGCGTCTCGGATGAAGAAGTGCAGCTTGATCCAGCCTTTGGGCAGCCGGTTTTTGCTCTTCCAAGTCACTTGATGGGCTACGGCGTCGTCTTTGAAAGAGACGCACTGCTGTTTCTCGAAGCCGGGCAGAACCTCCCCGGTCTTGCCACTGGCCACTTGGACTTCGATGTGCCCGCCCTCGGCCACATGGGCGTTGATCAGCAATCGTCCGCCGTTGATATAGAAGGATCGCGTGACCATGATCCCCTGACGTGCCTGGCCAGCGTGGAGGCTGGCAAAGCGGTCCCGCTTCATCTTGGCCAGGCCCAGGCAGTAACCGACCTTGTCCATGGTCTCGGGTGGCTCCTTGTCCGTGCGATTCTTCCACAGCCACCAGTCGTGATGGTTCTTCGCGCCGCCATAATAAACGTACAGTTCGTCGCCCATCTCCACCGGCGGGCTGCAGATGTTGACCATATTCTGGTCCCAACTGCCCGGTTCACCTCGCCGCAACCAGGGATGGCTGGGCATGAAGCGGGAGAAATGCCGCCCGTCGCGAGAGTAGATCAACTGCACGTCCATGGTGTTGTCGGTCATGTGGAAGACGTTGAGGAAGCCGATCCACATGCCGCCGGCCTGATACTGGGCCATGCCGTAAAAGGCGTCGTCGATGTTGTCGATTCCGTCCTCGGGTATCACCAGCGGCTGGACGTCGGGCCAGTGGATCAAGTCGGCGCTTTCCGCGCGGAAAACACGCCGTTTGTTCTGTCTTGTGGGGTTGCTGGGATAGTAGGGACGGTTGTGTCTCACTGTGGGGTTGTGGCGATCCAACAGCGGGTCAACCATCCGGCGGTGACGCGTGTTGAGCAGATAGGTGCGCGACTCCATGTCGACCGCGACCGTGAACACGTCTTGTAGGTGCGGTCCCATGTGCCCAAAACGCGGCAACTTGCCCCACGGCTTCCAGTGAATGCCGTCGGCGGAAGACAGCCAGCGGTACGAACTGTGTTTGCCGGACCCCACGCGGGGACGGTGATTGAAGAGCATCTTGAAGCGATGTTCCGGGTTGCTTTCCAGGGGATCAAGGAGCACGAACGGAGCGTGCACCGAGCCGAACTCCCGGTCTCCGAACACGATATTGGTATTATGCCCTTCCTCGGTCACGATGCCCAATTCGGGCTTTTCCCAGTGGATGCCGTCTTTGGATTGGGCATACAAACACCGTGAGGGGTAGCCGCACGGTCCGCCCAGCCAGTCGCGATCTTTCCTCCAATCGTTGCGGTTTGCCAGCCAATCCTCATACCAGCACTTCATCAGGCCGTCGGCCGGATCCCGCAACACTCGCCAGGCGTTACACGTAAAGTAGGTCACGTGTTCCCAGGGCCGATCACTCTGGATCAGCGGATCTTTCAGTCGTTGCGGGGAATGTGCCCGTCGCGTGAGATTCTGAATCGACTCGATAATCAGGTCGTCGAAGAAAAACTGCTTCTGGCCGTGGACGTACAACCACGTCGAATCAAACTCGACCGCGTCCGAACCGAAACAGGTCGCGGCCCCGATCGCCACCGTCAGCCAGGCCCACTGTAATGCGCATCGCATGGTAAACATCTCCCTATCTTTAATTTTTCTTCTGAATCCGAGCACTATTTCCAACTTACGGCCCAGCGCCGAACGACAGGGCTTTGGTCCCCGTTTCGGCTCGTCAGCCGAGCTTGCATCCGCACGTGCTTGGCTTTGAGGCCGGACAGGCTTGCGCCCGAAGAGATGTTCTGCTTTACGACCTTGCCGGCCTCGTCCAAAATGTCGAACTCGACCTCGGTGCCCGGCGGCGTGTCCTTATCGACTTCGAAACGATTCCACGCCGCACCTTCCGGCAAAGAGATCAACGTGGACACGAACTGACCTTGGCTGCGATAGCGACGAGCGAAACGCTCGGCCACCGCCGGGGGCGACATGCGACGGGGACGGGCGGGGACGTCGGAGATCATAACGGGCTCGATTGGCGCCGCGTGGATGCCGATTTCGTCGATCTCACCGTGGAAAAATTTATTATTCTTTGCGGACTTGCCTATCAACAGTGCGTCCTGGGGACGATCTTCACCGACACGAGATGATTGGAACAAGGGACCATGGACAACGCGGAGATCGCTCCGGGAGAGGCCCTCAAGGTACGGAAGTGTCTCGGCGCCCACGCGTTGGGCCGAATCAAAGCGGCCGTCGAGATACATCATGCAGCGGACGTAGTTCGCGCCGCTGACAACGATCATCAGGGTTAAGTGCGTCCACTTGCCCGGCTCGACTTTGCCTCGGCTCTGAAGTGTAGTGCCCCGCCGATGAAACTCCACGTGCCCATCCCTGAGCCCGATTTGATACGCCGGCCCCTCCCCTTTGGCGAGCAAGACCTGGGCCGGGTTCGGGTTCTCCGCTTTGAACCACAAGTCGATGGAGTACTCGTTGGGTACGCGCAGGTCGTGGCTGTCGGTTACCCAAACGTAATCGTCCTTGCCGTCGAAACGCAGCCCCCGGCCCAGCCGTCCGGGCACCCGCTGGGGGCCATGCAGCCGCGCGTAGTTGCAGCCGGCCCAATCGTGGGCGATGTTCCCCTCATCCTCCTCGAACCTCCAATGGGCCCGAGTGCTGGGCAGACGGGTACGGCCGATCGTGTCGAGCATCATGCCGTGCTGGCAATCGCGGAAGAACCGTGTGTCGACGAAATTGCCGTAGATGTTGGAGCCGGCATAGTACACATAGAGCCAACGATGTCCCGCAACGGGGATGACCACCGGGTAGGAGAAATCGCCGGAAAGCAGTTTCTGGTTCTCGATGACGTTGATCTTGTGCCGCACATCCCACGTCTTTCCGCCGTCGAGACTGGGAATCAACAGCAGCCGGTCGTTGGCCCGTTCGCCGTAGGAGACCAGGGCCAGCCCCCGACCGTCGCTTGTAATGAATGGGCGGCTCGGTTGCGTACTCAGCCAGATATTCGAACGCTGCCAAGGGGTCCAATCGCGGCCATAATCTTCGGAGAAGGAAATCCCGTAGAACTCGCTAAAACCCTGCATCCGCATGATCGCCACCAGATTGCCGGGCGTGGTTTCCGTGATGAACCACTCGTCGGACGGGCCCAGCCATGGATGGACAAAATCCTCGAAGGAGTAGCCTGATTTGTCGCGGCGAAGAATCGAGACGGCCTTGGTTCCGGCCCCCCGAAGCTCGTTGGGCATCCGCCAGGGATCGTCGCTCGTCGCCTGGGCACTGAAAAGGACCTCGCCGTTGGACATGCAGATGTCGGGGTGATTGCGAAAGAACTCCTTGTCGCTGGTGCGGATCGGGCCCTCCCACGTGTACCCGTTGTCCCTGGAAACCATCATGTCGGTGCTGTAAACAAGTTTTCCGCTATCGGCTTCATGCTGGTGGGAGTCCGCCGCGCGACAACCGGCATAGATCGTTCCGTCCTGATCGACGGCAAGCGTGCGGGCTCCGTATCCGATGCCGGGCTCGTTGCCGCCCATCTTCAGGGGCTTGCTCCACGTCTTGCCGCCGTCAGTGGAACGCACGAGATAGCATCGCGTCGAGCCGTAGGTTCCGTGACTCGTGCTGAAGGAGACCAGCAAATCACCGTTTGCCAGACGCACCCCGTGGGGGAACTTGCCCGCGATCTCTTTCCCGTCGTTGTTGATCTTGACGTCCGGCTCGGACGCCAGCGGATGGAAGACGCGAAGCCCTTCGACATTTTGGGCGCCGGCAATGTGGTCCTGGGTGCGGAAGTCGTCTTCAAAACCGGTTGCCGACGCGGACGCCCCGTATGCCGTATTGCTCGATAGCAATCCCGACATTATCAACAAAATCAAAGTGTGGAAGCGAATACTCTGCGGTCTCATGGTCTGGTCCTTTCGAAAATAGATAATAGGTGTCGTAGGGGTGGTTACTACTGGTAGGTTATGGCATTGTGGGGTCAACGCCTTCGGGTAGGCGGCTCGACCACAATGGAGAATTGGTTCTGTGTGGGATCGCGGGTGACGGTGAACTTCAGGCCCGAAGTCTCGAAACGCCTATAGCACGGGTCGATCACCGGGCCGGTGGATGCGGCCTTCTTGCCCCGCAAGACGTCGTCGGGAGTGCTGCCGGGAAGCGGCGGCGGCGGACTGACCGTGGCACGATGCTCGCCCTCGACGGCCCCGTCGCCCGGCTTGAAAGTGGTGAGCTGGAACGTGCCGTCCGCTTGGATATATCCCCGTGCGCTTACCGAGGGCTGCAAATCGAGCGAACGAAATTCCACTACGCCACCGTCCAGGGGCTGCCCATCGGGGAAGGTCACCCGGCCACCGGCGCGGTACGTTGGCTGTCCACCGCTGCTACAGCCGATTAGACTCGCCAACGCTATCGCCGCCGGCCAGGTCCGATTGTACATGCGTGTGGGAATCATGGAGATATCTTTCGTTTCTTTATCCGTGATACCGTTGAAGGCTCAATACGAGTTCCCCGGAATCACCTCCTGGTCGTTGCGATTGGCCAACCGGCCCAAGATGACGGTGTCTACCGCAACCTCCAGCGCCCGGACGCCGCCGTCGCAGAAGACGAAATTACAGATGCCCGGATGAGAACTGCCGAAGATTTGGCACGAGAACTGTCCCTCGTCTTCCTCCGGCGAACGGGCCAGACCAAAGGCTCCGGGCCCGGCAAAACGTCCGTGCGATTGCAGCATGTCGCCGTCGTAGACGGAGTTATCGCAATACGGCTGGCCATACATGGTTGGAGGCACATGTTTCTCGCCCACCATGAGCGTATTGCTGCTGCCGTCTCGGATGTCGCTGAAGTCGATTAACAGCGTTTGCCCCCCAACAACGTGTCGCCGGGGTAGGTGCCTTCACACGTCGCCCAGTAGATGTCATGCCTGGTCACAAAGACCCCGCTGGCGCCTTTCTCGAACTGGTCCCACGTGGCTGAGCCATCGTCGCCACAGCATCCGGCATAATCGGATAACGCCCCCGGCGGGTGTGTCCGACCGCCGAAATCAAACTCTACGCTGAGTTGCGGGGGGGAGCGTCGGGAAGGACAATAGTAAAGGGGCGTCTGCATTTGGAGATTCTCCAGCGGCTGGTAAGGGTACGCATGAAGCGGGTGCCACTGCCGGGCCAAGTTGATCTGTTCTATGTACGCCCACAGTTCATTGGCCCAGGTGCCGTGGTGACAAGGCATCCGGCTCAAGGGGAATTTTCCCTGCGCATCGTGGAAATTGTGTACGGCCAAGCCGATCTGTTTGAGGTGGTTGGCGCACTGCATGCGCCGTGCCGCCTCCCGCGCGGCCTGCACGGCCGGCAGCAACAGCGCGATCAGAATGCCGATGATCGCGATCACCACCAAAAGCTCTACCAAGGTAAAACCGTGTTTCCTTAGGATCATCATAATATTCCTTTTTCACTCGTTCCCATGCTTTGCCCGGGAACGAAACAATCCGGGGGCTGTAGGCGAGCAAGGGCCCAGTGCCCCTGCTCGCCGCTTGCCCGTTCCCTCAGCGTCTGTTGCGGCGCTTCAAAGCGAACAAACAAACGCCCGCCAACAGCATAACGATTGCACCCGGCTCGGGCACTGCTGTCTGGAAATCGTCCCAGTATAACAAAGGATCTCCCTCCACGGCGCTTGGATACGCGTAGACCGACTGAGTGTACTCTTGCGGCGAACTCGGGGCCCAAAGGTCTCGGGTGACCGACGAGCCCTGTTGTACGTCACTCTCATCGAAGACCGAGACGGTAGCCTGATCGTTGTCGAAGTCCATCGCAAACACGATCTTGTACCATGTTTCGGTGCCCAGATCGGCTCCCAGCAATTCCGAGCCATTGGCACCGTCGACCTGAATGTCAGTACCGTTCCAGTAGATACCGACGGCAGAGTCGTCAAAGACTGCGTCGGTATTGTAGTTGATATACCATCGTGCTCCCCCATCGATCCGGTATCCCCAGAAAGACAGGGTGTTCACCGTGGAGTCCATCCCGGCCAGCCAGGCTGGGCGGGGGGCGTTTTCGCCGCCGTCGCGGTCAAGCCCCATGGATTTGCCGCTGGAGCCGTGGTAGATCGTGTCGGATATCCAGAGATCACCCGGATCCCCCTCGGGGACATACCACTGCTTGTCCCAGTCCTCGTCACCGGCGCCCCCGGTGGGCATCCAGTCAATGGTCGTGGCCAAGCCGTCGAAGTTCGTCGACATTGGCGTCGCTGCCAGTGCTCCAGCAGCCCACAGACCCGACGCAACCACTGCAGCCACAACGATCATGCTTAGCTTGCTCGTCTTCATCTTGCTCGTCTCCATCGTGCTAGTTTTCATCTCGTCGCTCCTTTCAAAGGAACCAAGGGGAATTGCCGTAGGCGCAACGCGCGTCTACTGATGCCTTACCTCTACTCTCCTCGGTCGGCCACAAACGTGACCTATCTATCGAATCCGGCCTGGCTTGAAAACCGCCGAATTCTTGGGACGCCAACGCTGGGGCTCTTGGCCCAAGTGCGTCACGCGACCGGGCTGGCCCGAGTCACTTGCCCGACTATCCAACACATGGCATGGCTCCTTAATTGCTGAAAGATTATGGTTGTACCCGAAACGTATACAAGTTAGCGTCCCGAAGGAAGAAATGGATTTTCAGCCACCCTTTGGGCAGCTCGGTTTTCTGTTTCCAGCGGACTTGCTGCTCGACGGCGTCGCCGTCGAAGGGCAGGCAGTTCTCTCGTTCAAATCCCGGCAGCACATTGCCCGACCCGTCGGCGATCTGCACTTCGATGTGGCCACCATCGTTGCACTGGGCGTTAATCACCAGCTTCCCGCCAGCGGTGTTAATGGGCCGGGTGACGAGGATGCCCTGGCGCACGCTGCCCGCACTCATGCTCACAAACCGGTCGCGCTTCATTTGTGCCAAGCCCAGACAGTAGCCCACGCGGCTCATGTCGTCCGCTTCGGGCGTGGGGCCCATGTGCTCCGTCTTGTAGAGCCACCAGTCGTGATGGTTCTTGGCGCCGCCGTAGTAGACGTACAGGTCGTCGCCCACCTCGACCGGCGCGCTGCAAATGTTGACCATGAACTGGTCCCAACTCCCCGCCTTGCCGGTGGTGAGCCAGGGCCGGCCGGGCAAAAATCGCTGGAAACGCCGCCCGTCGTGGGAGTAGACCAACTGCACGTCGATCGTGTTGTCGGTCATGTGGAAGACGTTCAGGAACCCGATCCACAGGCCCCCGGCATCGTATTGCACCATCCCGTAGAAGGCGTCGTCGATGTTGTCCAGATCGTCGTCGGGAACGACCAGCGGATACGCTTCGCTCCAGTTGACCAGGTCGGCGCTCTGCGCCTGGAAGACGCGTCGCTTGCTCTGCCGGTCCGGTCTGTGGGGGTAGTAGGGAAAGTTGTTGCCGATGATGCGCGGATTGCTCGGATCGTAAAACGGCCAGGCCATTTTCAGATGCCGCGTGTCGATCAGGTACGTCCTAGAAGCCTTGTCCACCGCCAGGGTGAAAACATCGTTGAGCTTCGGTCCCATGCCGCCGAACTGCGGTAGTTTCCAGGGCTGCCAATGGATGCCGTCGGGCGACGACGCCCAGCGGATCGTCACCTCCTGCGAAGCGGACCCGAGAGGGATTATGCTCGAAAAGCATCTTGTAGCGGTGCCGCGGATCCTCCTCGAAGGGGTCCAGCAGCACGAACGGCGCATGCACCGTGCCGAACTCCTTGTCGCCAAAGACAATGTTGGTGTTGTGGCCGTCCTCGATGACGATTCCCAATTCGGGCTTCACCCACTTCAGGCCGTCCTTGGAATAGGCGTAGAGACATCGAGACGGATACTCTTTCCACGTCCCGCCGTACCACCCTTGCGCTTCGCGCCACTTGTCGTGGCGTGCCCCCCAGTCTTCGTACCAGCACTTCATCAGGCCGTCGGCCGGATCGCGAAGCACACGCTAGGCGTTGCAGGTGAAGTAGGTTACGTGCTCCCAGGGGCGGTCCGCTTGAATCAGCGGTGTCTCCCGTTTGACGGGCCGGTGCGCCTTCCTGGTCACGTTCTGGACCGACTCTACAACCAGACTGTCGAAGAAGAACTGCTTCCGCTCGCCGATGTACAGCCGCGTTGCGTCGCGATGCAACGCGTCGCTGCCCGAACAAACCCCCATGGGCATGCCCGCAAGTAACACGACCGATACCAGATAACGCAATCTAGTTCGCAACACTGCCGGCACCCTGTCTTTAAGACGGACTTTCATTTTCTCTTTCTCGGTAGCTCTCAGTTTTGTTCTTGCCGCGGCGACGTCTCTGGCGCCGGCCCCAAGGTTTCGCCCTCGTGCCAGTCGAACGTGGCCGTGAATTGTTCATTGTTTTCCAGTTGCCGCTTGCCGGAGCACATTTCGCGGAGGAGGTCGACCGCCTGCCGGGCAATTTCCGCGTCGTCGATAACGACCGAGGTGATCCGCCGGGCCAGGGGACCGTCGCGCCGGACGTCGCCCCAACCAATCAAGGAGATGTCCTCCGGGACACGCAAGCCCAACCGCTGAAGCTCCAGATAAATCGCTTCGGCGAGCTTGCCGAACGTACACCAGATGGCTGTGGGCCGAGCCTCATAACCGAGCATCTGCCGTAGGGCTCCCGTTGCTTCTTTCTCGATGTCGGCCGGGTTGAACGTGACGGCTTGGCTCATGTGAACGAACTCCTCGGGCAGCTCGCCTCCGCCGGCCCGCAGGGCTTCGGCCAGGCCGCGCCGGGAAGGCTCGAATGCCTCCCCTGCCGTGGCAAACTTGGCCACGCGGCGGTGTCCGCGCTCCAACAGGGCCTCCGCCACCAAGCGGCCCATCTGGGCATGAGGAACGGCCACCAGCGGTGCCCGGATTCCTTCCACGGGCCGATGGCAAATCACGACCGGAATGCCGCGTGCCTGGATCGAGGCCACTTGAAAGGCCGGGGTGGGCACCGTCTCGACCGGATACATCACTACTCCATCAATCCCCACGTCCTCGTGCAGCAGTTTCAAAATGAGGTTGCCCTGCAGATTGAGGTCGTTTTCGGCGTTGCACACGATCATGTGGCAGTGAATGGCTTTGCAGGCCCTCTCGAACCCATCGAGCATCGCAACATCCATGGTGCCCGTGTCTTGAGCCAACAAAACGAGCGAGCTAATCTTTTTCTTCTTCTTGTCTTTTCGGAGCCGGTCTCTCGCATCTTCAGTGACAAAAGTCCCACGTCCCTGTTCGCGACGAACAAGTCCTTCCTGCTCCATTTCCCCCAGGGCTTGGCGTACGGTGTCTCGGGCGATCCCGTGCGAATCTGCCATTTGCCGGACCGAGGGAAGTGCTTCGCCCTCGCGCATGCGTCCGGCCGCCAGTTCGCCGGTCAAGAACCTTTTCAAACGCGCATACTTAGGTCCCGCATGCTGCATCTCTTTTGAGAGCTCAAGGGAGTAATCAGATCGGTTTGTCATATTTGCTCAAGCAACCAATGCCAAGTGACTGGTAATGTACTATGTCAATAGTCTAACAGGTTTCCAGACGATTGCAATAGGCATAACGTGGGAAATGCAAGACAAGCTTCATTTTTTCGGTAACCTGTTTACTAATAAGGGCTTACGATTTCTATCCAGGTATGCCCTCGATGGATGTTATTCAGAATAGTCCCACCTATTGACAAGTTGAACCCAGAAGAATAGAACAGTTATAGATCATTTGACGGCTTCCACGGTTGCAGTCATGCCGTATGCTGTTGGGCTTGCGCAATTACGCTGGCGTAACCATACAGCGAAGAACCCAGAGACTAGAAATGGAGAGTTCCGTGAACTTGAATCGAGAGAATTTTACCGGCCCCTGGGCTGGCTTGCCGGTGGCCTGGACCGATGAAGACCGTTTTGATGAACAGGTCTACCGGGCAGACGTTGCCCGCTGCTGCGAGGTGGGGGTGCCGGGTGTCTACACCGGCGGAACGACCGGCGAATTCTATGCCATGGAGTTCGAGGAGTTCCGAGCCGTCACCCGAGCGACGGTCGAAGAGTGCCGCGCCGGCGGGAAGCCGGTTATGATCGGCTGCACGTCGACTTACACACTTGGCGCGGCGCGTCGGGCGGCATACGCGGCCAAACTTGGGGCGGATGCGATTCAGGTCGCCCTGCCGTACTGGATGGAAATCGGCGACGAGCAGATTGTGCCGTTTTTCAAGGAGGTTGTCGACGCCTGCGGTGGACTGCCCCTGTCCATCTATGAAACGACCCGCGCCAAGAAGGTGCTGACCCTCGACCAGCACCGCGCCATCAAGAACGCCGTGCCCAGCTATCTCATGGTCAAGGCGAATTGCGACACCGTGGGCTGTACGACGGAAGGCTGCCGAGCGCTTTCCGAACTAGTGAACGTCTTCGTTAGCGAGAACAAATTAGGCGAGCTGGGCCGATTTGGCGCCAAAGGATCCTGCAGTTCCTTGGTCTACAGCAATCCAAGCATGATTCTGGCGATGTGGCGGCAGGTCGAACAGCAGGACTGGGCAAGCGTCGATGCCATGTGTCGGCGGATCGATGCGTTGTTCGCGTTTTGCGACGAAACCTTTGCATCGAGAGGTTTCACCGACACCGCCGAAGACCGCCTGAGTGGGGTCGCCTGTGGATTTCTGCGGTGTAGCACGCGCAGCCGTGGTCCCTATCCGGCCGCCACGCCGGACGATGTCGAAACCCTCCGCCGCTGGTACCGCGAGCATTTCCCCGAGATGCTCCAGATCGAAGGTCCGGTGGCCGAAATCGCCTGATTGCTTGTCCCGGTCGCCCGACCGTTAAACGGCCCCTCTGCCAATCAGTACGTGGACTGCTGTGCGGCGAAACCCAAGTAACCTTACGAGCACCATTTTCAGGAAACGGACGCCGTGGAATACAACATGCTACGATGGCCTGACTTGTTCGTAATTGGCTTATTCTTTGCCGCGTTTGTGGCCATAGGAGCTTATTTTGCACGAAAGAACAAATCGGCGGAGGAGTATTTTCTTGCTGGTCGCAACTTACCGGGCTGGCTAGTCGGTTGCTCAGTGATGGCAACCATCGTCAGTGCGATGACGTTTCTTGCGCTGCCAGGCTTTGCTTATGCGGAGAACTGGCGGTACATCCCGTGGAATTTGGGCTACTTGTTGGCCTTGCTTCCCGCAATCTTTCTATTTATGCCGCTGTTTCGACGCACGGGTGTGCAGTCAGCATACGAATACTTGGAGCGAAGGTTTGGAACGTGGGCGAGGCTCTATGCCGCGGCAATGTTTGTTCTCTGGATGATCTGTCGGATGTCGATCGTTCTATTTGCCGTCAGCCTGCCTATTCGAACCATGATCGACATCGACCTGCCCTTGATCATCGTGATCTTTGGTTTGGTGGCCACAATCTACACCGTTGCCGGCGGCCTGGAGGCGGTTATTTGGACCGACCTACTGCAGACGTGTGTAATGCTTCTGGGTGCGATTATCTGCCTGCCGATCTTGATTTGGAAGCTGCCGGGCGGGTTCAGCCAAATTTTCACGGAAGCCTATGCGGACGGAAAGATGTCCATGGGCAGCACGGCCTTCACGTTCGATGAAAAGACTGTTTGGGTGATGATGATGTTGTCGCTGTTTACCTGGCTGCATTGGGGCTGCCAGGACCAGTCGATGATACAGCGCTACTGTGCACCAAGAAATGATAGGGAAGCGAAGAAGGCGTTGTGGATAGGCGTCTTTCTGACGATCCCCGTGTGGACCTACTTCATCTTCATGGGCACGGCACTCTATGTGCTATACAAGGTTTGCCCCGATCCGTACTTGGACCAGGTGGTCCAGAAGCCGGAACAGATACTTCCCTTCTTCGTCCTTCGAAATGTACCCACGGGACTGGCGGGGCTCGTTATCTGCGGGTTGGTGGCGGCAGCCATGTCCACGTTGGATTCCAGCATCAATGCGGTGGCATCGACGATCACAAACGACTTCTATCGTCGCCTATGCGTACGAAACCAAGATGAGCACCATTACCTTAAAGTTGGCCGACGAATCTCATGCGTCCTGGGGGTGATCATGATTGCCGGGGCGATGGCCGTTCATTACACCAACACAGAGACCTTGCAGGACCTTCAGGCACTCGTGCAATCCATTTCCGGTGGCGGATTATTGGCTTTAACTTTGCTAGGAATGCTGACGGTCCGTGTAGACAACCGCTCTGCCGTCA
>SDBV01007795.1_pt1 | contig 14568 bp, 14 predicted proteins | sample 2277081 | NCBI WGS metagenome assembly SDBV01 (sample SAMN10402039, study PRJNA504765) | marine sediment metagenome | isolation source: marine sediment core GS10_PC15, 223 cmbsf | place: Arctic Ocean: Southern Knipovich Ridge | collected 2010
GCGCAGATCACGCTTTTGGATTTCAGTCAGGTCCTTATCTAACAGCGTCTCCATCTTCCTTTGCAAATCAGTTACATTACCACACTTAAAATATCTTTCAGATGAAAGGTCAACCTCCTTATTTGCAGGGATGTCAGATACCAGAACCGCCAGGCCATAGCTCAAGGCTTCGAGCAGCGAGATGGGAAGCCCTTCATGATAGGATGGGAGAACAAACAAGCGGGCGTGAGAATACACCTGGTTCAAAGGTTCACCGGTGATGTATCCGGTCAAAATTATTCGATCATCCTCACCGGCCATCTTCTTCAGATCTCTGCTGTATTCAGTCTCATGATCAGCATCCCCAGCTATCACCAATTTGTAGCCACTCTCAAGGCTTCTGAATGCTTCAATCAGATCATGGAGACCTTTTTCAGGAACAAACCTGGCCACAGCCAGTATATATTTCCCGGGCTCAGCACCTATCCCGCTTAAAAAATCAGTTCCCTTGCTTTTTTCTGGAAGATTAACACCATTATAAATCAGGTTGGATTCACGTTGGCACCTCTCACGAATAATATTCGCTATCACAGAAGAGATAACAATGACCTCATTGGCATATAGTCCTCCCAATTTCTCACCAAGTCGGAGCATGAACTTTGCCGCTCTTCCCCATTTCTGGCGATCATAATCAGGCCCATGATTGGTAACTACCACTCTGAGCCCCATCAGTCTTGCAAAAGGGGTCAAAAGGGAAGGACCAATTGCATTAATATGCGCCACATCAGGGCTATGCCAGCGGGCCTTGAGCAGGGCTATAAAGGTATGCACAATAGCCTCTAAACTTTTTTTTCGTGGTGCGAAACAATTGATAAGCCTAACGCCCCGCCACTCATCAATCTTTTGAGTAACATAAGAGTTTCTGGTGCACAGAAGGACTTCATGCCCGCTGGCAGCAATGAGCGGGAAGAGCTCCTGGCAGTGCTTTTCCACACCTCCTGGAATGTCCGGGATGCCTCTCGTGCCTGTGACAAAGATTTTCATCTGGTTATTGATCAGTAAACTTAGAACTGAACAGAAGACAAGGGGTGGAAACAGGATTTGCTATTGGGCTAAACTTGTATTTCCTACATGTCCAAAGAATTGAGGATCGCCTGTTCAATCAATCGTATGAACCGATCTGACAAGGTGCCGATTTTGGAGACCAACCGCCGTTTATCCATAGCCCGAATCTGCTCGGTAAGTACTTTGGAGTCCTGGCTCAAGCCGCCCTCACCTTGGGGAATCACAACGTGACTTGGCGATAGGTGGGTAATAGTTGTAGACAATGGCACCACAATCACCAACCTGCTGCGCTGGTTTATCACGTCGTTGGACACAACGACAACCGGCCTTGTCTTCTTAATCTCGGTTCCAACTGTGGGATCAAGGTTGGCCCAGAAAATGTCGCCTCGTCGAACTGGATTGCTCATTTGATAGTTTCTTCGGTTATTTCGGCATCGGCAAAGGAAAAATCATCCAGGAGTTCTTTTTCTTCTCTCTCATCTTCTGATGTGTGAGCTGCATAGTACGCCTCATAAGCTTGCCTTCGTTGGGACTTGTCCAATTCCTGTACATAGTTTTCAAGCAGAAAGGTGATGAGGTCCCGGGCTTCGCCGGTAGCCTGAACGTGAGCTCGTTTAAGCAGTGCGTCTGGCAGTTCGATGTGAATAGTATGTGTACTCATATTATCCTCCTCGTTTACCTATATCCAAGAAAATCACGCAGATATATTAGATTACCATTTACTTTAAACATATCACAACGATGATTCCATGTCCATATAAGGTTAAGAATTGTGTGCTGAAGCCTTTAAAGTTTTTCCGATTCTCACCTGCCCCAAACAGCATAATGGAGCGGAAATGGGCCGAATCTGTGAGTCAAGATCTTGTACTCACTGATATTAGATGCTTTCATAAGATCTTCAATATCCCTTCTCCGAAGAAGTCGCATGTAATCACCTGAAGCCCAACCCTTTCCTAACCACGTAATAATTCTGTCAAACATTTTATCGGAAAACCAATGTATGAAGGGATAGTTGGTGTGAGTTTCTAAGGGAAATCCCTTTGCTGGGGTTGCAAAATAAAATACATCTCCAACTCTGAACATTTCATTAATAAATAATAATTGTTTCTCAAAACTTCCTACGTGTTCAATAACAGCGTTTGAATATGCGATTTGAAACTCTTTGTCATTAAAAGGAAATTGATCACCATCGTAAGTAACTGTTTTAATATCAGGATACTTCTCTTTAAATTTTATGAACGGATGGATAGAAAGAGCTGTAATATTATGAGGGTAAGGGTATTTCTTCTCAAGATAATTGTCGAAAGGTGAGTACTCTTGATCAGCGACTCCAACATCTAATATTTCTGAATCTTTAGAGGGTTTGGTTAGTGAAAGAAATTCCTGGTACTTTTCCTCCCTGCTTTTCTGCATCAGATAATGTTTTATCTTTCCAATCATGGTTTGATCCCGATAGCATCTAAGCAGATATCCTTTCCCTTTTGTTTCATCATTCTTAATTTATTCCTTAATACCCATTTGGCTGGTACCCACACCCTCTTTTTCATAGCAGGAGATGCTGAGCCGATCATCCAACATTCTTTGGAACAATTCTTTACCTGTTTCCTTATATCGTCTGCCTTTGGGCTGTGCCATATTTCATCAAAGGTCTGTTGATTCAAATTACCCATTATCATTGGCTCATCTGAACCATTACAGGGCATGACATTCCCGTAGGGATCAAGAAAGAAGACATCTGTTCCCACTTCACAGGTCAAGGGTCGCTTGCCTCCTCTGACCTTGTTGGCAAGTCCCATATTAAAATATGCCCTGAACCAGTTCTTGGGCTTGTTGGTCTTCAATAATTCAACCGCAATCTTTTCAAACTCACCAGCGATCATGTCAGGATCTTCAAATTTGTTATCCAGCTTGTGGAAATAATAGGAGTTATGTGTTACGGCAGTGGCAAATTCAAGACCCATGGCGTCGGCCAAACGGTACAGCTCAATCATGTCTTTGGCATTCCTGTCTGAAACGGTGATGCCAAAGCCGATGTCTTTTAGTCCCATGCCATGTAAAGTAACTAATGTCCTGAGACCATGATCAAAGCCGTCCTTGATTCCCCGCAATTCATCATTGGCCGCTGGAAGCCCTTCTATAGAGATTCTCACCCCTATCCGGTTACCAAACTTCTCAGCCAATTTTATGATCTTTTTGGTAAAAAAGCCGTTCGTGCTGATAACCAATCTATCAGATTTACTGAGTGCAATTTGAAGGATCTGATCCAGATCATCTCTAAGAAGAGGCTCTCCACCGGTTATGTTCATAAACTTCAAACCATCAGGGATCTTACTCACCAGGTCAGGTTTAAACTCCTCATCCTTCTTGCTTGGATGCTGCCAGGTATGGCACATATAACATTTGGCATTACATCGATAAGTAACAATTAGACAAGCTTCCATATCATTTCACCCAGATTACATTATTGGCTCTTTTTAATCTGCGTAATCTGCGTAATCTGCGGATAATAATTCTTCATAGATTTCCATCAATTTGCTACAATGAGCTTCTAAAGAATACTCCCTTTCCAATTTTTCCCTTGCCGCTCTGCCCATCTCTTTTCTCAAGTGCTCATTTTCCGCTAAAAGCGTCATTTTCTCCGCCAATTCTTCAACATTACCCATCTCAAACAAGAATCCAGTTTTGCCATCCTCAATCTGCTCAGGAATGCCGCCTATTCTTAAGCCAATTATCGGTTTCCCATAGGCCATTGCTTCAAGAACTGACATTGAACAATTTTCATACCATTCAGACGGAACAACTACAAAGGACGCCCTCCGGACAAGCTCTCTAAGCTCTGCACCCGTTTTATATCCAGTGAAAACCACACCATGATACCTCTCCTTCAACTCTTTCATAAGAGGCCCTGTACCTATAATCTTTAATGGGAATTTGTTTGAAAGGAGTTGGTGTGCACGCAATAAAGTCTCAACGCCTTTTTCTTTAGACAATCTACCGAAGTAAACAGCGTAGCCATCGTCTTCTCCCAAATAGTCGTACTGGTTAAGATCTATGCCGTTGTGCAGTACCCAGATTTTATCAGGGGGCACCCGATAGTTTCCTACAATGTCTGCCATAAACTGACTGGGGGCGAGAAACATATCGACCTGGTCATAACTTTTTGCCCATTTATGCCAATATCCTTCGGTAGAAAGGAGCAGGCTTTTAAATAGAGATTCCTCCTGACATTTATTGGCGGTTGCATGCCAAAATGACTTCCCTTCACATTTACTGCAGATGGCATCGTTATTTATCATCGAATAGGTAGGGCATATGATCTTGTAATCATGAAGGGTTAGAACAACTTTTACCCCTGCTTTTTTTAAAAGATTTATAATTGAGGGCGTAATTTGATGATAGATATTATGCAGATGTGCAACGTCTGGTTTTTCTTTTTCGATCAAAGAGCTCAGCCTGTTAACCGCGTCCCTATTATGCACAAAATTAATTGCAGTATTGAATTTTTCAAAAAGGCCTGCAAATAAGCCGGGCGTATTACCATCTTTATAATTAACGTTTGGTACAAAATAGTCCGAATAGTCGGAAGGGAAATTGTCCGGATGCACCATAGAGAAATCAATTACACGGTGACCGTTACTGATCAGGAAATCTCTTTCCTGAAAAAAAACAGTTTCTGAGCCACCATTAAGGAAGAAAAATTTATTTGCTAATAGAATTTTCATCAGTCCAATTTCAAAAAATTACTATATGTAATTCCAAAAAAATCCAATAATGTTGAAAATAGGTTCTTCATCTCAAGTCCACTTAAATTTGTTTTTTAAAAATCCCCACACGGGCTCGCCATTATATTTAATCAACCCAAGTTCTCTCATCAAGCTTTCCCCAAATTCTGTGTCATTATTAAGTCAATAATCTTTCATACATTTGAAGAGTTCCTTTATCTTTGCCAGATAAAGAAACCGATTGTTCACGAATTAAATGGTCAAGCTGTTCGAAAAATATTTTTGGAACAAGAGAATATGCTTGATGAATCAAAGATTGTGAACATCTAACGTTATCAAGAAATGTACGAAAAGAGATTCTCTTTTGAAGGAGTTTAACTGTATTTTGTACCAGTGGATGTCCGTGGAATTCCTTATAATAGTCTTTTTTCAGTTTATTATTTTTCAAATATTCATTCGCAAACTTATCATAATCTATAAAACTTATATTCATGTCCAGAAAGATTATATATTTAAACACTATTTCTACGACTTCATAAAGTTGTTCATAATCAACCTTATTAATCGCAACCGAATTTTCTTGCGGGAACAATTTCCATGCATAGCCTTCTTTAATAAATTCAATGTGTTTATCTTTCAGCGCTGGGTTTCTTTTTTGAATTTCCCACCGATATTCCTGGAGGTTACCCAGCCGTTGGCTATACAGGTAATGGTATTTATTAATTGTTATCAAAATCGCATCACCGCAAGCGATTTTTATTTTATTTAATGCCTTGATTTTTTGATTGTTATTTCCATTTTGGAATGCTATTGCAAATTCGGCCATACGATTAAACACCAATCGCAGGCCCTCCCACAAGGGTATGCGACTGGGATCAGAATATGACACATTAGTACGTATATCATTACCATACAAAAAAAATGCGCTTTCTGAAATTTCATAGGATTCGATAGTAGGCACACGTGATGGGGAAAAAGTAAAATTGCTGCTCGTTGACAGTTTAATCCTTTTAGGCAAAAAAAAGGAAAGGGTTACTTCATGACCAATATCGTGCTCAATCTTTTCTTTTAAGGGTGGCAATCTCTTCCGGTCTGACCACCTTTTTGACACGCACCCTACCTCAAAATCGCTTGCCACGATTAGCTGGCCATCTTCCCGATATAGCGTGCCTTCCCCGCGCCCGATGCTTCCATACAGGAAAACTGCAACAGGGGTAATTTTCATCAAAATCATGGAAGTGATCCGCTCCAATAAATCTCGAATATATTTTTTAATTTCAGGATCACCCTGATGAGTGAACTGCTTATTTCCAAATGGAATGTCCATCGAATTTAATAAGCTCCTTTATGTTCAAGAGATCCAGTAAAGAGGGGGTAATATCAGCAAGGGTTATATAGTCGCCAGACTCTACGGAAATATTTGAGATAAACACGCCATCCTTATCCGGATAATCGGGTAGATAACCGTGAATTGATTTGGTTCGCAAGCCATAACCCCACACGGTTTTCTTAAACATATAAGGATGATCCAAATAATAAATCAGATCACCATATCTATTGTCAGGCATTTCTGTATGATACTTTTTGTAGTGCTTTTTTTCCAAAATAAATCCTGAACGAATGTCTTCAATTATTCGCCTGACGGTCTTTTCTTCTTTGTAGTTTCTGAACCAGAAACGGGCATAGTTGGTGTCTGTTATATGAATAAAGTCATCGAGGTTTACGTTGTGCTGATCAAAAAGTTCATAGATGTCAAATTGATGCTCAACTTTCATATGGCCATGGTCTGAAAAGCACACAAAATCAACTTGATCATACTGCCCGATTAATTCTCCATATATACGTTCAATCTCGCGATCTACCTTCTTCAGGAATGCGACCGTGACTTCACTCTCCTGTGTATGAAAATGCGAATAGTAATCCACCTCGCCAATAAACAAATAGATCCATCTGTTTTCGCTATTTATGGCATGGTACTTTTCGATATGTGAAAGTGCGCCTCCATCATTTTTGTTGTTTAACAATCCAACAGTCTCATACTTAACGCCGTTTCTTCGCAAAAATTCAAATATGGTCGGCACTGATCCCAAATAGTTGTCAGCGTCCCAAAATCGATTCTCAGCCACATCAAAATAGGGCCAGTTCACCATAGAAGAACGCTTCATGACGCTTACTCCTGCATAGGACATATTTGCCGAAAACAATCGGACCATCTTGCCCACAAAATATCTTGAAGCCAGATTATCAAAGCATTTCAACAACTGCTTTTGTGGCAAAAATCTAAAAGGAGAGGATCCGGGCGCATATTTCCAAATAAACCACATATGATGTTTATCAGGAAATACCCCACTGTACATCGTTGCATGGCATGTTATGGAGTATCCCAAATCAGTTCTTATCTTTCTTTTCTGAGAGAATGAATTAAGGAAAGGCATATGAACTACACTTGATGGCTTGAGACCGTCTACAAAGACGGTCATTACAACCCTGCCAGTACTCACAATGTCATCTCCATTATTCTTGATAAAACAACCTTGGCATTGTTTTTGAGGTCACTATTTCCAGATATAATCATATCTGCGTATTCTTTTTGTGGTTTAACGAATTTTTCATGCATAGGTTTCACCGTGTTAAGGTATTGGGCGACAACCGAATTCACAGTGCGCCCTCGCTCAGAAACGTCTCTTTTTATTCTGCGAGCAAGGCGTAAATCATTATCTGTATCAACATAAATCTTTAATTCTATCAAATCACGCAAAACATTATCATGAAAGAGCAAAATGCCATCCAGAATGATTATGCTCGCAGCTTCTACTGTAATTGTTTTATCGGTTCGAGTGTGGGTGACGAAATCATATGTCGGAGCTTCTACTTTTAACCCACTTTTTAGTGCGTCAACGTGCCTGGCAAAAAGATCATTATCAAACACGTCTGGATGATCATAATTTATACAATCTCTTTCTTCAGTCGGTATCGCACTTTGATCTTTATAATATGAATCATGCTTAAGATATGTTGCTCTGCCCTCGCCAATATTCTTTAAGAGTAATTCAGCAAGTGTAGTTTTGCCCGAGCTGGAACCGCCGGTCACTCCGATTAAAAACCCGATCATAGCGATTTACTCTTTTTTTTATATAGCTCCAACAATACAAATTCGGTATTTTTAACCATTTTCTCAACTGCAAATAAATCAACTGTTTTCCCTTTATTCCTTCTTCCCATTTCTCTCCGTAGGTTTATATCTTTAATTAATATGCCTATTTTATTAACCATTGCATTCGCATCATTAACAGGAACTATGAATCCATTAACCCCATTTTCGACAATCAATGAATTATCACCCGCATCTGTAACTATTACTGGAACACCCGCAGCCATGGACTCTATAACTGCATTAGGAAATCCTTCCCGCCAAGAAGTTAATACAGAAATAGCTAATACCTTAAGGGTTTCAGTAATATCAAGCCGCTTGCCAGCAAAAAAAAGCCTTTCCTTAATTTTCATATTTTTGAGAAAAACCATCAATTCCTTGTAGTAATCATCTTGTCCATAGGAAACATCGCCAATGCTAAGAAAATAAACATCAGGATATTTTTCTATCACCTTTTTGACAACTTTAAAAAACATCTCATAATTCTTGTCGGGTTTGAATCGTGCGATTATGCCAACAATTATGGCATCGTCTGGAATCCCAAACTCTTTTTTTAAATTATTGTTACTATTTGAACTACCGGTATCGAATCGTTTGAAATCAAATCCATTCCATATCACTTTTATTTTCTCATCAGTGATATCTTGGGTTTTCATCAAGAAGCTTTTACCGGCATAGGAATTCGCAATCACCAAATCATAAAATTTTGCGGTCAGTCTCTCTACAAGCAATTCGTGAAAACTACTCTTATAAAAACTGCTCCGTTCGGAAGATATGACAACTGGTGTCTTGGCTAATTTCCCGGCAATTCTTGCAACGATATTAGCCTCAAAAAGAAAGGGATAAATAATATGGATTTTATGCCCGATCAGCAATTTTCGAATATCATAGATTATCGAAATAAATTGACGGAATCTTTTATCCAACACAATGACCCGTATCCCAGCCTTTTCTAATTCTGGTTTCAACTGGACATCGCCAGAAATGGAGCAAACCATTATTTTGAATTTTTTCCGATCCATGTGCTTGGCCAGCTCGACAAGCTGACGCTGAGAACCAGCATATGAAAGATTGCCGCAAATTAAGAGAATATTTATTTTATACATATCTAATGCGATGTTTATATATCTTTGTGATGGAAACCAAAATACAGGGATGCTTACATAAGAACTGGCTTACGAAATCTTGAGCCCCACGAGTGAATGATATCAGGCTTGAACTCTTTGCAAAGCTTATATAATTTTGCCAGAATTCAGGGGGCTTTCTTGTTTTTTCTGATCAGGTAATGTTTTTCAATATCCAGGTTATTTACAGCATTGTAATGGATGTCTTCAGACATTATTGCCAGCTCGTAGACAATCTCTTTATGCTCTGAAAGGCCTTTAAGGAGCTCAACCAACTGGCGTTCTTTACCACCAGCTCGAAGGCTGTCGATGAAATGGAGAATTTTCATAGGTTTAAATAATCCACTTTTTCTTAATAACTCTTTCTAACATAGCTCGTGGTAAGATAATCTTATATGTTATCCATCTAATATGGGATAATATTTTTTTTGAAAATAATAATAATCCCCAAAAAAAGTTTTTATGAATAAGTGATTGATAAAATAGCAGTTTCAAATTATTGCCATATCTTATATCAAAAAAAGATTTCAAATATTCAAACGTACTACATTCAACAAGACGATAGTTCATGTAATTTCTGTTTTGTTTCGTAGAAACGTGACTGTTTGTAATCACAAGGATCTTGTACCCCATTTTATTTGCTCTCAAAAAATATTCAAAATCACTATACCCATGGGGGAATCTATTTTGATCAAAGAATCCAATATCTCCAACAATCCTTTTCGACATGAAAACAAATCGGGATCCTACCGAATCACATTCAATTATCTCGTTGTAATGTTTACTTATGTCTTCACCCTTATACAATGGTTTTAGTTCTTGAAAAAATCCATTAATTTTCTGACCCGCCGCATATATTTTTCCTGATTCTTCATCAATAACCACTGGACAGCATACAATTTTTACATCACGCCTAATTACCTCGATCAGTTTTTCTAATGTATTTTTTAGAAAAAGAGTATCATTATTTAATATAAGTATATAATCACACCCCACATTATTTTCGATATATCTTAGTCCTTCATTTACACCACCAGCCCACCACAGGTTTCCATTTCCTTTTAAAACAATTACATTGGGAAATTGTTCACTAACCTTAATATTCGTTCCATCTGTCGACCCGTCATCGACTAAAACAACCTTTATATCTATTTTCTCTGTTTGGAGCGAAAGTAAACGAGAAATGCATTTTAATGTTTCGTCGACCCTATTAAAAACTGGCAATATTGCTGCTATCTTAACTACCGCTGAATTCATTTTCTATTTACAGTTTAATATTTTCTTAGTAATTACTATCATAGGTACAGGACAATATATTCAAAGTCCTTAAAGGACTTTGGCTTAAATCCGCTCGAGTATCGGTGCATTCTGTGGAAAATACTCTTAATATTCTCCGGTTACTATTTTATTTTTTGCCTTAGTATCATAACCTTCTGTGGGTTTCGGAATCAATATTTTAACGTTACCTCCTAATTCAGTGATACCTTTGGCATAATTGTGTATTCTGTTCGTACAAGCCATGCCATTGGGATATGGTTGAAGGAGTAAAATTGAAATATTTATGATATTGCTTTGCTTAAAGGTTTGTAGTTAAGACTTTTTGTGAATACGGCAAGAACAATTCCGAAATAGATAGCATGATAACTATTCATTCCTGAAAAATCCTGTGTGGTCTGGTATAGAAGCCATGCAACACATACCAGTAGAATTGATAACGATTCGTTGTCGTTTGTTTTTCGAAAATTGTGATAAAAAAATGCTACGGAAGAAAGACAAAACATTAAAAACGAAATCAATCCCAATACACCATATCTTGTTCCAGCTCCTAAAAAGCCATTATGAACAATCATACCTATTCGTTTAATCCCTATTACTTTTTTCTTATCATAATCATATATTTCTTTATATTGAATCTGACCAATTTTCGCTGATAATTTATAATATTTGCTTGTATCATAGCTTCCAACTCCAAAGAAGTTATCTTTTATTACTGATATAGCATTAGTGTACTGGTCAAATCTCCCCGACAATGTGTTGGTAGATAATCTTGACGTATAAATATTTGTTTTTTTAAATGATACAATTGAATATCCTTTAATTGACATATAATAACTTACACCAGACATCAATATAATGGTAAGCAAAATTACTACATGAGTCGCCTTTTTATGCCTATTGGCAACAAGATAAAGTGAAATGCTTAAAAACATAATTCCGATGCTTAGTCTGTGAAAAGTAAGTAATACTGCAAAACAATTTAGAGCAATAGCTATAATATTTGGTTTTTCACTGGTTAACATGATTATTATAGCAATAATACAATAAAATCCTAATGTATATTCATTGTGAAAAAATCCACTTGCTCTAAGTGTATCTCCAAATGCAATTCTACGTACGCCAAAGCGGAAAAACTCCGAGAAAACGAAAGACTGAATAATTGCCACGCAGCTAAGGAATACGGATAGGATCACTATAGTCTTTTTGAATTTTTCTTTTGTTTCTATCTCGCTAAACAATTTGAAACAAAAATAAATAAAAAGTACAAAAAATTGGTTAGTGTTTGTGATAATAAATTGTTTAACAGTAATATTGCCATCAATAACGTGCATCAATGTGGAAATAAAAATTACAATAAAAAATATTACAAACCATTTTTCGAATGGGTGTGCTATTAATTTAAGTTTTTTTTGGTAACTGGGAATCCATTTTCTTTTAAACATTTCATGAAAGAGCAAGATAGAAAATACACATATCAAGATGCGTTGTAAGTGAAAGTCAAAAAACAGACCTGGAATAGAAATGGTGAATAATTTAGAGCCTATAATCGGTGCGCCAATTATCCAAATAAAAAGTCCTATGTGGAAAATTTTGTTTTTTATATCAGCTGAAATTTTATACGAATATATAAATATTAATACTAAATAAAATATATATAATGGTTTAAGCATTATTTATGAATTGCCTGATATTATTTTTGTTTCTTTATGGTACAAATTATATTTCATTAATCTTGATGGTCTCGTAAAAAGTCGGAAAATACCGTTTCCCGTCATTCCGGCGAAAGCCGGAATCCAGTCCTTTCAAGCAGTTGTAGGCCATATGGACTCCGGTTTTCAGCGGAGTGACGACTTTTTACGAGTTCATCAATCTTAATCTATTGTATAATTAATCAAATCGGCCTAATTTTATCATTTTTTTTATCAAAAAAGTTTTAAAAAAATCCGGTAAGCGATAAGTTAGCAGTAATCCCTTCACAAGTATTTTTTTGTAGTTTAATTTATTTATAACTGATTTTTTATTATAAAAACACCTTAGTGATGAATAATAAGCATTAAGTAGCTTCCTGAATTTGTCATTATTTTGTAATTTAATATATGCAAATGAAATATATAGAATTGATAAAATATCATAAGGGTTTTCATTAATTGCAAGTTCCGCTGTGTTTCCAATTTTAAGAAATTGTTTTTCATTTGTTAACAACTTGTAATACTTATGAAATGTGTTCGGAATAGCAACCTTATTTATAGCTTTTTCATAAAATTTTATAGCTGATTGGTTGTCACGAATAACCCGATAAGTATCTCCAAAAAGGTCATATACATTATGCAGTAAAGCCTTTACCTGAAATTCATTATTATGGTTATATATGGACTTCCAAATAAAGTCCTTGATCCTCCTCCCTTCAATTGGATAATTTTTTTCCTCAAAAGGTAGCGGATATTTTTGAATTAAAACTGAATTATTCTGGCAGTAATCAACGGCTTTTTCAAGATTAATCAAAACGTTATCATAATCATGCCCGTCGAAATATAGCCTTGCTTTATGGTAATAAATCCAAGCATATTCTGGTTTGATTTTTTCTAATTCAGACAAATATAAAAAGCATTTATCTTCATTTTTTAATAAAAAAGCGAATCTGAAAGCTTCAATTATTTCTCGTATCCTTGTTTCATCATCTGATTTACAGGCTAATGCTTTATTAATCCTTTTAAAATACAGTTCTCGCCAATTGACCGGATGATTGTGTCCAGTGAAGTTATAATTAAAATATAGTGGTGTCGATATGCAATGATAAAACACATTCTTCTGCCAATTCTCAATCCGATTAATACGCTCATTAACCAAAATGTCGTATTTCAGGCTTTGGTTTATTCTTTCAAGTGTGGCTGCTCCCGGACTCATGGGTAAGTTTTCAATTTTTTTCTTAGCATTAGTTATAATATTTTTAGATTCATTGGCATTACTCAGATAATATTTTAACAAATCAATTATATTATTCATATCATACGGTATATAATCTTTGTGAGGGGACCAAACTGCCTTTATCAACGGATTGTCTTTATAAGAAAAAAATAAACAACCATTTAGAATGGCTTCATAACTTCTATTGGACATTACATTTGACCAGTCGATTACAATTTTGCTGTTTTTATAAAAATCATGAATTTCATTATACTTCAGTCCTGTAATAAAGTTGATATTGTAAACATTAACTAACTCTTGGGCAACTCTATGAAATAACTTATAACGTTCGTGATATATTCCTATATTGTAGTTGGCAATTGAAAGAATATCTATATCACGATTGTTGAATGGCTTTTCTTTAATGTTGATGGTTGGTATGGATGTCGGGGTTCCAATAATTGGTATCAAATGCGTATTAATTTTTTTATAGCTAAAAATATCCACTGTCTGATAATAAACACAGTCAAAAAATTCAGCCATTTTTCGGTTATAGATCATCTCGCCCCAGGCATCCCGTGAAAGACATAGTGTTTTTACAGGGCATCGATATATATCAGAAATATATGTTAATACAGAAGTCTCGCAAACAACAATATCAGGATACCAGTTATGTGGTAATTGCTGAAATATTGCAGATATTGTGGTTTCTTCAACCATTTGTATTATCGGAAAAACCTTGCCATTATGCTTAAAGGTAACATCAGAGGAAGGGCCAAAAAAAATTATATCTTCTTTCAACAGATCATCAAAACTATCTTTACGGTTCCCAATCATGCGTTCATAAGGTGAACCTAATACAAAAAACAGAATTTTCATTTTTTCTCTTTGATTTTTAAATTGTTAATCAGCGTATCGAAGGTCGCAACTTTGACTTGATCATATCAATAACTTCTATAAAAGAGGCTATCCTAAAGATGTGACAAAGGCCGGCATAAAGCACGATTCCTGTAATAATTTGCGCAGACAGCAACGCTGTCTGATTGATGATAGGTGTATATTTAAGCGCATAGACACCTAATCCCATTATACCGGCCAGTGCCAGGCTGGGTATTAAATCCTGAATCTGTTCGATTATTGGATAATACAATAGGGAGCATTACCGGTTTATTAAAAAAGCAAGAGCGATTCATCAAATCTAAAACCAGCAATCTAAGAGAGAGTATGGGAGTCTCTTTTTTTTGTTATGCCCTATAACATGGCCCCGTACCGGGCCGTTTCAAAATGGTTTATTTCCTCCCAAACCTTAGAATCATAATCTCCGTTTATATAAACCATTTTGAAA
>SDBV01007796.1_pt1 | contig 14564 bp, 13 predicted proteins | sample 2277081 | NCBI WGS metagenome assembly SDBV01 (sample SAMN10402039, study PRJNA504765) | marine sediment metagenome | isolation source: marine sediment core GS10_PC15, 223 cmbsf | place: Arctic Ocean: Southern Knipovich Ridge | collected 2010
GGAGGACGAGGTGTTTGCACAGGCAGCCGGGAAGAACGTGGCGGCGTACAAAGTGATTGTGTTCATGATCGGCGCGGGAATGGCTGCGGTGGCCGGCGTGATGTATGCCTACTACATCAGCTTTATTGATCCAACAAGTTTCACGGTGATGGAATCGATTTTTATCCTTACCATCGTGATCATCGGCGGTGCGGGAAGCATGTGGGGACCGGTCTTGGGAGCGGTCGTTCTTGTCGTCCTGCCCGAGTTGCTTCGGTTTGTTGGGTTGCCGAGCGGCGTGGCGGCAAATCTTAGACAGATCATTTACGGCGGCCTATTGGTGGCTATGATGATGTGGCGACCCCAAGGACTTCTGGGGAAATACGCCTTCCAGAAAAGGGAGGCCAAACAGTGAGCACCGGTTGTCTGCAGATCAATGATCTTCACAAGCACTTTAACGGCGTCAAGGCGCTGGCTGGGTTTTCCTGTGCCCTTCGCGATGGAGAAATCCTTGGGCTTATCGGCCCTAACGGAGCCGGCAAGACCACGCTCTTCAACGTTATCAGCGGGTTCCTCACGCCCGACAGCGGAAACGTCACCTTGCGGGGTGTAAGACTGGTGGGGATGCCTCCACACAGGATAGCAACTGCCGGCATTGCCCGAACGTTTCAGGACCTTCGCCTTATTCGGCAGTTGAGTGTCCTGGACAATGTCCTACTGTCGTTCAGAGATCAACCGGGGGAGAGACTCGGGAACATCTTTTTCCGCGGGAAGCACTGCCAGGAGCAAGAGACGGCCAACCGGAAAGAGGCTATGTCGCTCCTGGAGGAGTGTGGACTTGCCGAGAAAGCGAACGAGCCGGCAGAGGATCTTTCCTACGGTCAGCAGAAGCTGTTGAGTCTTGTCTGTTGCCTTGCGGCAAAGGCCGATCTCTTGCTGCTTGACGAGCCCGTCGCCGGGATCGCTCCTGAGATGATCGAGAAGATGCTGAAAATCATCCGCGATCTGCCGAAGAAAGGCAAATCGATTATTCTAATCGAGCACGACCTTGATGCGATGACACGGGTGTGCGACCGGGTTATCTTCATGGACGCCGGAGTGAAGGTCAGTGAGGGGACACTTGAGGAAATGCGAAACGATCCGAAAGTCATCGAAGCGTACATAGGCTGAGAAACAAGATGCTCCAGATCAAGGAATTAGACACAGGTTACGGTAAGAAGCAGGTGCTTTTCGGCCTGTCGATGGAGGTGCGCAAGGGCGATATCATCGCGATCATCGGGCCTAACGGGGCCGGCAAGTCCACTGTCCTAAAAGCCGTGTGCGGCCTGATCCCGACATGGAGCGGCAAGATACGCTTCGATGGAACCGCAACCAATGGTTCCACGCCCGCTCAGAATGTTGCCCGAGGCTTGACATTTGCTCCCCAGGGCAACCGCGTTTTCACGGACCTCACCGTCATGGAGAATCTGGAGATCGGTGGCTTTCAACTCCCGCGCAAAGAACTACGTGGACGGATCGCTCAGGTCATCAAGATGTTCCCCATTCTGAAGGATCGCGCCAAACAAGATGCCGGTGACCTGTCCGGAGGTGAGCAGCAGATGCTCGCTTTGGCCCGTGCGCTCATCGCCAAACCCAAGCTGCTCATGCTGGACGAACCCTCCCTTGGCCTCTCACCGAATCTGGTGCGCAGCGTTTTCGAGAAGATTGTGGAAATCAACCGAGACACAGGTGTAACGATTGTAATTGTCGAACAAAAGGTTCGTGAAGTCCTTAGAATCTGCAACCGGGTCTATTCGCTAAAACTGGGAAGACTGGCTTTCGATGGCACGCCGGAAGAACTGCAAGATGACAAGGCGAAATTGAAGGAGTTGTTTCTGTGACCCCAGTTTTTCCGACGTGCAAATTTGGTTTTGCCGCGTCGTATCACCCCAACGCCTTGAGAAGTCCGATAAGGGCGGCCCGTTCGTCCGGGGCCATCTTCGTCAGCAAGCGGATGACTTCCAGCAGGGCACTTCCCGCTTGCTCATCGTTGGTGTTCTGCTGGCTCTGGTCACTCTCCCTGCGATTGTTCTCCCCAATCAATTCTCGCAGCGCAGCTGTCCTTCCCAAAAACCTCATCCAAGGGAGAAAGACCAACCGACGAGCGGGGGTTCAACAAGGAGCATCGGTTAGAAAGGAGCGTTGCGGGCGGTTGAACGAGACGATAAAGTGCCGATTTTGGACCTTGGCGCATTGAGGTTGCGCGGAATGGGTGGCAAGAGAAACTGCGAATCGCGTTAGGCAGCGCGCCGCGTGTACCGATGATGCAGGCCGCCGACTTGCGGAATGGAAATGACCTCGCCCAGCGACGGCGGTTTCACTTCGCGTGGTGTCGGTGAGTTGCGATCCAGCGACAAATGTGGCCTGGAATTGTGATAGTAGTTGAAGTAGTCCGAAAGGATGCGGCACAGATGCCTTTCGTTCAGCACGATGACGTGGTCGAGGCACTCCCGACGTATCGAGCCGATGACCCGTTCGCAATAAGGGTTCTGCCAGGGAGAGCGTGGCGCGGTCGGGACTTCTTCGATTCCCATGTTCTTCATGCGGTTCTTGAAATAGTTACCGTAAATGCCATCGCGGTCACGGATGAGAAAACGCGGTTGCTCTTCGTGCGGGAATGCGTTGACGATTTGCTGGGCTGTCCATTCGGCGTGAGGATTCGTGGTAACATTGAAGTGAACGACGCGCCGCCGGTCATGACGGAGCACGATGAAGACGTAGAGGACGCGAAACGTCACCGTGGGAACGGTAAAGAAGTCACAGGCGGCGATGTCGGGCACGTGATTGTCCAGAAACGTCCGCCAGGTTTGGGAAGGCGGCTTTCGGACACGGACCATGTACTTGGCCACGGTTGCTTTGGCAACCTTGTGTCCTAGCAGGGCCAATTCGGATACGATCCGCGGCGCGCCCCAGGTTGGGTTCTCCCGAGACATGCGGCGAATCAGGTCACGGGTTTCTCGTTCGACGGGCGGGCGTCCGGATCTACCGGACTTGGATTTCCAGCGCCAGAACAGTTTGAATCCCCGGCGATGCCATTTGATGACAGTTTCAGGTTGAACGATCACCACCAGCATGGATCGCCAGTTTGGCCAAATCCTGTAGAGCAGTACCCAGAAGACCCGATCACGGGGCCGCAACTTCGGACGTTTCACGGACTGCCTGCAGACCGCCAGTTGCTGTCGAAGGATCAAGTTCTCGAAGACCAAGTGAACCTTCGGCAGAAGCATTGCTCGAAGCAATAAAACGCATGCGTTCAACATGCCCATATCGCGCCCTCGTTTATGGTCGAAATCGACCATTCTAACCCGGCCCGAGACATTTTGCTATCTCGGTTGGTCCATCTGGCGCGGCGGCCCACAGCAATCTGCTGCTGATGGCCCTGGGACACGACCTAACGATCGATTCTGTCACCTACGGATCGACACCGTAGAGATCGGCCACTTGACGATCGATGGATGTCAATAGTTCCTGCGAAGGCGGGCGCCGCAGAGATTTCTGCACAAGATCATGGACAAGCGATGAGATTGCTTGCGAAATCTTCCGCGTGTTTTCGCTCGCCGGATCGGGGATTGGGAACCGCCGTAGCCGAGATAACTGAAGGGAATATCTGCTCACATTGATTTTCGGCATCGTCAGCGATATGTAGCGAGTGAATATCTTGCTGTTGACAATCCCGAGCAAATAATACGGATCGAGCAACCCTCTGCGGTCTGTAAGCACGACCACGCTGTTATGGGCAAGCAATTGCGAATTGTCGATCAGGCTAAAGCTGTTTCCGGATGTGATCTTCGCGCTTAACAATCTTGGACCTTGCGACACGCGTTGCGGCCATCGGCGAAACGTCGAGTACCATGGGCAGCCTTTCGCAAGAGCCCGTTTCGAGAGTTCGGTTTGTTTACTCAATAAGTACGCATACATCAATGGAAACCTGACTCGCAAGTCGTCTTCCACAAAGGCGTGCTCCTTAGCGTCATACGGAAAGGGATACACATGCTGGAGTTTTGGCGGCTGGTAGCCTTGCAGTTGATACCCTCGCACTACTGAACGTGTCGCGGCCTCTTCAAGCCGGATGGTGTGGTCGTCATTATCCCGAGATTTCGCGAGGATGATTCCGCCGGAAACTCGTCCTGTCTTCTTGAGCAGCAACAGCCGGTCGATCCCCGTGCTCAGCCCGAACGCAACTGTCACCAATTGCCCCAAGGGTATGCCTGCCTGTCGAACCCTCTCAAGCCAGCGGCCGTCATCGGAAGATGCCAGTTTCCACCGAGAGGATGCCGTAGCCTCTGGCTGAAGAGGCCTAATCGATATGTCAGAATCCGGTTGGTCCGAGGCCAGTCGTTCCAGCTTGCGCCGAAGTCGCCCCCGTCCTCCGATGACGGCATATCGGCTTTCGCAACGCGGTCTCACTTTACGGAGCCGCAGAAGAGCGATCTGTGTAGCTGCGTCATCATAGGTCTTCGGGTCCTCGAACTCAACAATCTCTTCCACGCAGGCGTTGGCTGCGATGTAACCGCGAACCATCCGGCCACTATCCGATCGCAGAAAAGAGTTGGACAAACTGAAGGCGACACGTCCGCCTTCGTTGAGCAGATCGAGAGCCTGCTCAATGAAAAGCATGTAGAGGTCGTACTGACCCTGTCGAGCCGAAAGATAGCGCCGGCGATACAGCGGGAGTTGATCCCGTTGGGTGCGGTGAAGCTGTTCGAGGCGTACAAAAGGTGGCCCGCCAATAATCGCATCGTAGGAAAGCAAGGAAGGAGAGGATGAACTTTGGAATGTCGCTAAATTCAAGAAACTCCTGCAACGAATCGTATTCTGGAGAGACGGCACGGACTGTATCGATTCAACGCTCTTGGAATCCGTGTGGCTTCTCAGCATTTCCCAGGCGGCCAACAATTGCAAACGGATGGTCCAACTCACCGCGCCAGGATCAATGTCGCACCCGTAAAGCACACGCTCGATCAACTCCCGTGAAAGCCGGCATGCCGTTTCGTTGTCACAATCCGGATGATGTTCAAGCCAGGCCGAAAGGTATCGAAAACACGCGATCAGGAACGCTCCGCACCCGCAAGACGGGTCAAGTACGCGAAGCTGGAGAACCTCGTCAGGGCGGCGATCACTCAAAAGCGGAGCCAGTGTCGTGGCAACAAGATAATCGACGATTGGAGCCGGTGTATAGAACATACCTCGCGCACGTCGATTTCCCCTGCCTTCCGTGTCCGATGATTTCGTGTTCAACGGATTGCCAGTGCAAATCTGATGGAAGTCTCCGAAAAACGATAATGGGATTCTCCTGTCACGATATAGCAACCAAGTTGCATCTCCCAAACGGCATTGCCAATTATCGGCGACTACACGGCGGGGGATTGGCAAAGCAGCAGCAAAAGCCTGTGGATCAAGAACGGCTAATACGAACGGATCTGCGATGGCTGCTGCAATGGCGGTCGCAATAGCAGCCACGGTGGGACACGAGAGGCGTTGGTGGATTTCCGAAATCGGAGGCATATCGGTGTGTCCCAATCGGCGAAAATAGTCCAGCATCAGCGAGATTGCCACTAGGTCGTCTACGCTACGAGCAATTTCCGCCCCATCTGATTCGTCAGGCACATCTTGCCGCCACAGGTAAAAAAGGCGTCTCCGCCAACGATGCACATAACGCCAATACCGCCGCCGTCGGGTTACTGAAGGCGAGTCATCCAAGTCAAGCAATCGTGGCAGCTTCGTGTGTTGTTCGATTTTAAGCATCATGGTCCGTTCCAAGAAGACAAAATCTACAGAACACAATTGCATCGGCCCATGCTGTTGCCCATATCGAGCGAGTCAAACATGGACGGTTCCTCCAGGCATAGCCCGATTTCTACATCTGCATTTCGTTCGCGAATCACTTGGAGAAGATACCGATAGACCTCTTCTCGCAGCCCTTGGGGGAAGCGGGCACGGCCATCGGACATTCGGCTCCGGCACCGATCGAGTTGCGCGGAGATGGGGTTCTTTCGGCCAAGTTTCTGCTCCGTAAGACGCATCGCCTGGGGATACGAGCAGATCGATCCGAGCGTGATTCGCTGGAGTCGGACACGCGACAACAGGTCCGTAAGAAACTCGCCATAGATCGCCTCCCAGCCGGAAATCGGGATGATTGGCATCACCACGGCTCGAACAGGATAGCCCGCTTCAGCCGCGGCTTCCATTGCCGCGATGCGTTTTTCCACCGGCGGCGTGTTCTTCTCGAACATCTCGATGACCGACTCTGGGTTGACTGTCCAGGAGAGAATAGCGTGCCCTTTGTGATTCAAATCCAAGAGGTTGTCCACATCCGCGCTCTTGGTCAACAGTGTCAACCGAGCGGTTGGATGGGCGGCGAAAAACGGGATGATGTGGCGCGAATAACCGGTCAGCGGATCGAGCGCCAGGCCGTCTTGCAACTTGCCCAGGTAGAAAGCGGTCGGCTCGCCAAGTCGCCGAGCAACGCGATCGACTTCGGCCAGGATCTCCGGCAGATTGAGAAAAACCTTCACCGTGGGCGAGAACCGGACGCCCTGTGTCCCGGCCAGATAGCAGTAGGCACAGCCGTACGGGCAGAAACCATAGGGCGAAAAATGCCAATAGTTGGGACACGAGTTGCCCTCCTCCGTGCTATGGCGGACCGCGCTTTTATGCTCGGCCAGCACAAGCGTACGTTTCCCCTTCTCGTGCAACGCCAACGGGTCGGACCGCTCCAGATTGACGCGGTTGTGCGGTGTGCCAAAATCCTCAATCACCTCCGCCCGCGGATAGGCCGCGCAGATATTCTCCGCAAGCTGTTGCCTGGCCGCCGTGGTGTCGCTTCCCTTGGCCAAGACAATCCGCAACGGCGAGAAACCGGCCGCCTTTCGCGGACGGTATGTCTCCGATTCCTCGGTCGAGAGAAATTCGTTCGGAAGTGAATTCATCGCATCACGAGCTCATCGTGCCCAACGTGGTTGCCAAGAAACATAGACATCCGTATACCATACGAATGTCTTACCCTGTGGTCAATACCCGTTTTTGGCCACTGTGATTTTATGGAGGATTGGTTCACCCCAAAGCTTTGAGAAGCTCAACCAGGGCGGTTCGTTCGGCCGGGCTCAGCTTCACAAGCAGGCAGATGACTTCCAGCAGGGCACTTCCCGCTTGTTCGTCGTTGGTGTTTGGCCGGCCCTGTTCACTTTCGCTGTAATCGTTCTGCGCGATCAACTCTCGCAGCGCAACAGCCATATCTATCCGGACATCTGCTGTGGCTTTGTCAGCGATTGTCAGGGTGCGGCAGCATTTGGTGCAAACCTGGGTGCAAACTGAAACGTCGGCGTCGTTTGAGCCTTGTTTTTCAGGGGTTTCCGCACCGCCCTTGATTGTTCGGGACGCAGAGGTCGAAGGTTCAAATCCTTTCGCCCCGACTATTCTCCAAAAAGGGCCGTTCGGCGAAAATGTCGAACGGCTTTCTCCTTACTATATATAGACTTACGTCGCTTAATGAGCGGTTCAAACTTATGCAATCCAAAAGCTCTCTTCGGGCCAAAGAGTTTGAACGGCGCCAGGTTTCGACCATGTTTTGGCTTAAATTAAAGGCTTTTAGGACGTTTTCGGCTTGGTTCAAATCCTGTCGGGGTAGTTCGCACAATTGTTGCTCCACGTCGGCCTGCTGGGCCTTGAAATCGACCGATTTGGCCGAAAATGTCGATTCTTCGATCGTGCCGCCCAAAAAAGTGTTCAGCAGCCGCTCCTGCATGTTGGCCAGGTCGGTGCGGCGTTTGTTGAGCGCCCGGCGGCGGTTGCGCTCGAGTTGTTCGCGGTCTGCGAACATGGCCTCCACCGCCCCGCGGAACCAGGTGGCCATTTCTTCCGAGGGGAATTTAAAGGCTTCGAGGTGCTCGATGATGGCCGATTCCAGGTCGGACTCCCGCCAGCGGAGTCTGGGATGCTCGGCAAGCGGACTATTATTCCCACAGCGGTAATATATGTGTTCGCGGATGCCGCCGTTGCCCAGTTTTCGCTTGATGCGTTCGCCGGTAATGGCGGAGCCGCAATGCTTGCAATGAAATAGGCCGCCGGCGTATTGCAGGTTCGGACTGCCGGTACGCCTGTTTTTGCCGTGCAGAATGTCTTGGCAGGTGTCGAATGTGAACCGGTCAATCACTTGTCGGTATCGGCCTTGATAGACATTGCCGCCCCGATGCAACTCTCCGATATAGAACCGATTGCCCAAAATCCTTGACATGGCCGTGCGATTAAACCGCGATTGGCTTTTTCGATAGACATGTCCCTCGGCGGCCAGTTTATCAGCCAGGGATTCGAACGTATACTGGCCACCGGCATAGAGCTCGAAAAGGCGGGCGAGCGCCTTGGAGCGTTCTGGGTGCGGAATGACCGGTTCGTTTTTGTCACGGACGTTCAGGTATCCGAACGGGGCCAGGCCTGTGGGCCAGCCTTGGCGGACCTTCTCGTCCATGCCCTTGAGGACTTCGCTCCGCAGGTTATCGCTGTAATACTGTGCCACGGCAGCCATCACATTGAACGACAGGGCCCCGGCGGCGCCGGGCCCAAAATCGTTCTCTACGAACGTCAGCTTGATGCTGTGGTCGTCTTCGAGTTCCTGCAGCCGAACCGCGTCACGCATGTTGCGGCAGACGCGGTCCAGCTTGTGCGCGAAGATCACATCGATCTTTTCACACTTGGCGTTCTTCTTGACCCATCGCAGCATATCGTTGAACACCTTGCGGTCAGCGCCGCGCTTGGCCGACTCGGCGATGACAAACTCGCGGACGATGGTCCAGCCGTGTTTGGCTGCCTTGTCACGCATGGCCCGCAGCTGCGCGTCGAGGCTGTACCCTTCTCTCTGCTCGCGGGACGAAACCCGCGCCCATACTACCACATTCATGTCTTTTTGTCCTACTTCGCTCGAGTGAGCAGTTCTGTAAATCGTTTCACATTCATCAGGATCTCCATCGCCTCTTGCGTCGTGACCGGTCGGCCGTAAGCCCGCGACCAGACATCGATCATACGGGCCAACAGCCCTTCGGAGATCCAGGCCGTGGTCATCGGCCGGGCGAACCACCGGTCAGTGACAGACAGCTCAACCGGCCCGTAAAGTCCAGGCGGATCGGCCGTGATTTTGCGAAATGGCTTCTTTGTGTTCGTAGAAGTCGTAAACTGGCAGGATGGTGGTTTTCCCGCTAAATCACTACTTGAGCGACCCTCAATAACCTTTTCGGCGATAAACGGGGTATTTTGCTTGACTAGTGCAACCACTGGTTCACCCCCGTTTCTTCGAATCTCTGGCGAATAGTGCGAACCAGTCCGTCGACTGTATGCCAGTCGCAGTTCAACCGTTTGGCAATCTGCAACTTGGGGACCTCTTGCGTAAGAAGCTCGCACACGGCCTGACATTGAACATCCAGACTGGCAACCACTTCCTGAGGGGCGCCACCCGATGTGGATGGTTTGGTGCACTCCTGGATTGCTGCTCTTCGGACAGCCCGACGGGATCTTCCGACCGGGCACGAGAACTGACCTACGTGGACATCGACAACGTATTGCCGAGGAAGCAACTTTTGCCATGCCAACGAACTGAGAGAATGTGTTGGTCGGCGGTCGGACGGATGGCATCTTCCGGATCGTGCGCAAGATCTCGGTGCGTCAGCGGACGTTTGTCGAACATCTCGATTTTCCCCAGGTCTAACTCTTTGCAGAGCACGGCCAGGGCGTCTTCGAGGTGAGCCAGCGTCTTGGAGTGGGCAGTGACCAAGCTTCTGAGTGAGGCTGCAATTTGGTCCTTTCGCTCTTTGCTACTCATTTGTATACTCCCGGATAGTCGAGGCATCAATTAAGGAATCACGAATCCTCAATATATACGACAATATGTCGTCCAATTCTGCCGCTGAGAACACTGTCGTTCATAAGATGGCGGCCCGGTTTTGTCACGTATTGCGGCATGGTTTCTCGTGCGAGTGGCTGGCCTGCGGGTGCCGATATAAGAGGGGGAGGGTTGACAAACAGGCAGTAATAATGGATGACGGTAGATTATGAACGTTGATCTTGCCCTCACGCCTGCTAACCGCATCACCGTTTTTCAAAGAGTCAGCGCGGAAGATGGTCTTGGCGAAACTATTTTGGATACACCGCTGGACGGTCAACTCAGTCGAGTGGTTAAGGCATTTGCATCCTCACAGGCGGAAGGGCTTTTCGCTCTGGCGACCGAGAAACTGGAACCCCCGTTTCCAGCCTCACTGAGCTACTGGCGAGGGTTTGCCAGACGTTACTTGACCGGGCTTTGCCATACACCAGAGGGGGCAGACGCTCAGGTCGATGCGGTTCCACCACCCACATCGGCGGAACTCGCGGCGATGCTCTTGAGTGTTCCACCCATGCAGGGCGCTGAGTATCTCACCGGCGGCGTTCTTCAGGACATTTGGATAGACCTGGATGCATGGGTTCACGGCAAGGTTGCGTCTTGCAAGCAGGGGCTGTCAGGGTTCTTGAAAAAACGGGCACCGCTATGGCATCAAGTTGGGCGAGTCTGTTTTCATTTGGCAGAGAACCGCCGCGATCCAGATTATCCATTCGCATTTTTGGCGACATACGCATCCAACATCACGGACGGCGCTCGTGTACAGTATCAACCACTCAGCAAGGCTCTGCAGGAATATGCCGGGACAAAGAACAAAGGTGCCATGATCAAGCTCCTTTCGCCCGTGCATCTGGCGTCGCAAAGCAGTCCGCTTGTCAAGGAATTGGTCGATTCGGGCGACATCTACCAGCCGCTTGCATGGCACCCTCGCCAAGCCTACCGCTTTTTGAAGGAGGTGCCTGTTTTTGAGGAAAGTGGAGTTTTGGTACGTCTGCCCGACTGGTGGAAAAAACGCCCTCGACCTCGCGTTGGCATTTCTATTGGCGATAAGAAGCAGAAGAAGTTCGACGCCGATGGAATGCTCGACTTTAAGCTCCGCTTGGCCTTGGGTGATGAAGAACTCTCTGAAGCGGAATGGGATGAACTGATCGCCGCCGAGGAAGGACTCGTACTGCTGCGGGGGCAGTGGGTCGAGGTGGACCGCGATAAATTAACCGAGGCACTCGACCATTGGAAGAAGGTCGAAGAGCAAGCGTCGGATGGACTCTCTTTTGTCGAAGGGATGCGACTGCTGGCTGGGGCTCCCATGGATCTGGCCGCGGAGGAAACCGGGGACGATCAGCGGCGAGAATGGTCTTTCGTCCGGGCGGGCAAATGGCTTGAGCAAGTGCTTGCGGAGTTACGCTGCCCGGAGAGCCTGAAACAAGCCAAGCCTGGGCGTGAACTGAATGCGACGCTGCGCGAATATCAAGAGACGGGGGTTAATTGGCTCTGGTTTTTGTCACGCATGGGACTCGGTGCCTGCCTGGCCGACGATATGGGACTTGGCAAGACGATCCAAGTGTTGGCCCTCTTGTTGGTGCTGAAGAAGAAGCAGACCGACAAGCCATCGCTTTTAGTTTTGCCGGCCTCGCTGTTGGCCAACTGGAAATCGGAAATGCAGCGATTCACTCCCACGTTGCGTGCTAAGTTTATTCATCCGTCCGAAACCTCCAAAGATGAACTGGCTCGAATAGCCGAGGACCCCGGCAGGGCATTGAAAAACACCGACATCGTTCTGACAACGTACGGAATGCTCCTGCGTCAACGGTGGATGCAAGACATTGCTTGGGGGCTTGTCGTCCTCGACGAGGCACAGGCCGTGAAGAATCCGGCAGCCCGACAGACGAGGGCAGTTAAGCGGCTGAGGGCCGATGCCCGAATCGCGCTGACCGGCACCCCGATCGAAAATCGACTGTCCGATCTCTGGTCACTGTTCGATTTTCTCTGTCCGGGCTTGCTCGGTTCGCAAAAGAAGTTCAAGGAATTTGTCAAGACACTTGACGCCCGCGAGCACAACCGCTATGCGCCTCTGCGGGGTCTGGTACAGCCATACATTCTTCGGCGGATGAAGACAGACAAACGCATCATCGCCGATCTGCCGGACAAGACGGAACTGAAAGCCTTTTGCGGGTTGGGTAAAAGACAAGCCGCCTTGTATGCCAAGCTGGTCAAAGAATTGGCCGATTCGCTGGACAGTCTCGACGGTATGAAGCGGCGTGGATTGGTACTGGCGTACTTAATGCGCTTCAAGCAACTGTGCAACCACCCCAGCCAACTTCTCGGCGATGGGCAGTTCGATGCCAAGGAGAGCGGGAAGTTCTCGCGGTTGCGGGAAATCTGCGAGGAAATCGCATCACGGCAAGAGAAGGCGCTTGTCTTTACGCAGTTTCGTGAAATGACCGAACCGCTGGCACGTTTCATGTCCGAGGTTTTTGGTCAAGGCGGCCTTGTGCTGCACGGAGGTATCCCGGTCAAAAGGCGGAAGCGACTGATCGACCTGTTCCAACAAGACGGCGGGCCGCCATTTTTCGTGTTGTCGCTCAAGGCCGGGGGCACGGGGCTGAACCTGACAGCAGCCTCGCATGTGATCCATTTCGACCGCTGGTGGAACCCGGCCGTCGAGAACCAGGCAACCGACCGCGCCTTCCGCATTGGCCAGCAGCGTAATGTTTTGGTGCACAAATTTGTCTGCCGGGGCACGGTTGAGGAGAAGATCGACGCATTGATCGAGGAAAAAACGCAACTGACAACCGATCTGCTTGAAGGCGGCGCGGAAAAAATGCTAACCGAAATGTCCGACGCCGAGTTGGTGAATCTCGTGTCCCTCGATGTGGAAAAGGCACGCATGTAGACAACAATTGGCGTAGACAATAATTGGCGAATGCCAATATAATGGAGAGCCTCAACAGGCAAACAGAAGGAGCTATATCATGGCTTGGCAACAATGGGCACCGTACGTTCCGGTGGCGGAACGACGCCGTCGCGCAATGCGAAAGATGGAGTCACTGCGCAAGAAGGGCGCTGATATTCAGCCCGTGCGGATCGAAGGTCGCAAGATTGCCAAGACGTTTTGGGGAGAAGCATGGTGCAATCATCTGGAATCGTTCAGCGACTATGAGAACCGTTTGCCCCGTGGGCGAACCTACGTGCGCAACGGTTCGGTTTGCCACCTGGCACTCTCCAAAGGCAAAATCGATGCGAAGGTCAGTGGATCGGACATCTACAACATTCAAATTCGAATCAAGACGTTGGCGGGCAAAAAGTGGAACGCTGTAAAGCGACAGTGCGGCGGTCAGATCGGCTCACTGATCGAGCTTCTCCGGGGCAGTCTGTCGGACAATGTTATGGAGGTGGTTACCGATCGCAAGGATGGCCTCTTCCCGCTCCCCGGAGAAATTTCCCTCGATTGTGACTGCCCGGACTGGGCAGTGATGTGCAAGCACGTAGCGGCGGTTCTATACGGAGTCGGTGCTCGGCTTGACGAAAAGCCGGAGTTGTTATTCAAGTTGCGCGGCGTGGACCATGAGGAATTGATCGATGCAGACGCTCAAGCGGCTGTCGCCGCTACGACAACCAAAGGCAAATCGAAACGTCTCGACACGGCCGACCTATCCGACGTTTTCGGTATTGATATCGCAGCGAGTAGCGGTGGCAGCCCGTTACCCAAGGCACCCAAGAAGAAGCGAAAGAAGAAAACCACAACAAAGCGGAAGAAGAGTGGCACCAAAGGGACAACGAAAAAGGCAAGCAAGCGAAAAGCAACAAAAAAGGTGGTAAAGAAGAAATCGTGCAAACGCAAATCAACAAAGAAGGCGGCAAATAAAAAGGTCGCCGCAAAAGGAGTAACAAAGAAGGGAACCACCAAGAGAGCAGTCAAGAAGGGAAGCAAAAAGAAATCCGCGAAAAAAGCTACCCGGAAAATTGCAAAGAAGAAAACGATTGGCAAGAGCACTACCAAGAAGAAGACGGTGGCGAAGAAGGCTACAAAAAATACCGCTAAAAAAAGACGTTCTGCAAAAACAGTAGCCAAGAAGTGTTAAGTTTTCAGCGAGAGATATGCTTCGGAGGCATCGGATTACTGCCACGGGCATAGAGCATCATCTTTCATTCATAGTCCAAGCGGACTGCTAAAGTAATTTCCCCCGGCAATTGGACCCGTTCTGTTCACGGTCAAGACGTTTTCCACGGGGACATCTGGTTGGAGGTTATGGCTAGGTCTGCGAGTATACCCACGCCACGACCCACCTCATCCATCAAACGGTTTGCCTGGGGCTTAAGGCATAGGTACTCCCCGCCATATTTTTCTTGTGATGGCAGGGGAATGGATCGCCTCCCCAGAGACAGTTTGTTTGAGCGCCGACGTTTTTTTGAACTCTAACCAGAGGAGATTTTTGTGATGCAGACAACCCAATTTGACATTGAGATTCGGGCCATCGATTCGATCCGGCCCTATGACAACAACCCGCGGAAGAACGATCAGGCGGTGGATGCCGTGGCCGGCAGTTTGCGGGAGTTTGGGTTTCGCCAGCCGATCGTTGTTGACTCGGATGGTGTCATTATCGCCGGCCATACCAGGTATAAGGCGGCCCTGAAGTTGGGCCTGAAGAAGGTGCCCGTGCATGTGGCCACTGATCTTTCGCCA
>SDBV01007797.1_pt1 | contig 14562 bp, 13 predicted proteins | sample 2277081 | NCBI WGS metagenome assembly SDBV01 (sample SAMN10402039, study PRJNA504765) | marine sediment metagenome | isolation source: marine sediment core GS10_PC15, 223 cmbsf | place: Arctic Ocean: Southern Knipovich Ridge | collected 2010
GAAAGTGGGGTCGAAGACCGACTCCAGAACCTGGAGCAGGGCTTGCTGGACCACCCGGTCCACGACGTTGGGAATGCCCAGCCCACGCTGACCTCCGCCTGGCTTGGGAATCCAGACCCGGCGAATCGCGCCCGGCTGATAGCACCCCGACAGCAACGACCGACGCAACTTCGGTATGAGCAATCGAGCGGACTCGACTACATCCTTCACGCTGCGCCCGTCCACACCTGCCGCGCCCTTGTTACGCGCGACGTTCAGCAGCGCCCGGGACAAATTCCTCAGCGACGCCGCCTGTTCCAGCAGGTGGGCCGTATCAATCGGCCCCTCTGCCTGGGCGTCCGTCTCGCTTGTCTCCTTGTCATTCGCTGTATGCAGCAGCCACGCCCTGGCCGCGGATACGTCCGCAGCTTCGGCGTCACCGCCCCCTTGCGGGCTGTCGGCGAACACGAACGACAGTTGGCCCGAGACAGACCTTCTCAACTTGTCACCCCCTTCGCTCTACCGGCATTACCCGGCTTCGACGCTACTATGGGGTGATCCGACTTCTCCATCGCCGTCACCGATGCGTCGTTGCCTCCGCATCTGTTACCACGACCGACTGACAGCGGTCGTGGAGCCATGGAGTTCTCCTGGGGTAAGGATGAGTCGCTTCGCATGAACACCGCCCCCTCTACCGTCCGAACCTCGGTCGGACATCGGGCTTCGCGTTGGGAGGCACGCTCGCCCAGGCCCGGTCGGCCTGATCGGGGGTTCACTTGCGTTCGGTTCCATGCTTGGCCTCGGGCTTCCATCCCACACGGCCTCACGGCGAAGATGTTCACACTCGATATTTCGAATTGGATCATCACGTGCAGTTGCCTCTGGCTCGCGGTTGCCTCCGACAGGGCCCGCAGGGGACTTGCACCCCATAGAAACTCATCCATGTCCAGCGCACCTACGCTTCGGCTGCGCCTCCGCTGCATTCCACCGAACGTTCACTGCCTCTTGTATCGGAATATGTCAGATCAAGTCTTGACCATTTCAATTCATGTCGCTGGCTGCAACCTGTCGCTGGCCATGCGCAAGATGTTCGGAATCGACAAGCCCCGGGCGTTATAAGACCTTGCAGCTGGCGTTTTAGCCATGCTATTTCGCGCGATTCGAGACCTGCGATGCCTCTGTGAGTTCTCTGGGCGTTCGCTGTGCCATTCAAGCCCCCCAACGCCCCTGAGCCTCGCCGCATAAATCGCGATGTGAAAACCGTGCTTTTTCAACAGGCTGCTATCCCTCACCCTTATTGCAGAATGACAAGAAATCTATTTCCAATGTAGATATCTGTTACGTCAAAGGGGAGCAATCCAAAAGGGCGAAGCTTGCGGTCGCCTTTGTTGCTACAACCTGTCGGAGTCGTTTACCTTTAATTTACTGGGAGACTGAGGGTCTTGCTTATAACTTGAGGAAAACAAAGAAAACTAGTTAACAGGAACCGGATAACATATCGGATGAATAATGATCCTGAAATATGGTGAACAGGAAGTTCCGAGAATACACAATGTTCCCAGTGTCTTAGATACGCTAAAGAGTGCGATGCTAGAGTCGTCCGATGTCCCTTAATCTGCCGGGATCGAAGGACAAAGAGATAATTCCGAGGGCCAAGATCAAATGTGGTTTACAACAGCACATAGACCGGTTGGCAAGAAGATAGATGGTGAAAGCCATTTCCGAGGTAGTGTTTGGCCTAAGGCAGGAAACGATAGTCTCTGCCGGGATATCCCTGTGGTATTTGGAGGCGTTACGGATGGCAGCCGGGGCTTCACGCTGATTGAACTTTTGGTTGTCCTAAGCATTTTGGGAGTATCTGCAGGCATGGTGACAATCACAGTGGGATTCATGGACAACAAATCTCGGCTCACATCGGCATGTGAAGAGCTTGCGACATTACTGGAAATGCTCTCTTCCAGGGCCGCAATTACTCGAAGCCCTCTGCTCCTGTCGTTCAATAGGGAGGGAGGACGAATTTGGGTTATTCCAGTCGAATCCGATGAAGACCAGGCGGACTGGAGTCGTCAATTGCCACATGGAGCATCTGTAAAAAGTGTTCGCATCGGACGCAGGCCAGGGCAGGAAACATCGAGTCTGCTGATCCAACCATCCGGTTATATCTGTGATGCTACGATCATTGTGGATCTGCATGGTAGTACGATGCAAGTTCGTTGGGAGGCGCAAAGAAACCGCTGTTTCCTGGGAGAGAACCAGTGAATCGTTTGCAGCGGTCCGAAGGTGGTGCCATGAGTGGCGACGCATTTACACTTGTCGAGGTTGCAATCGGGATAAGCCTTATTTCTTTAGGACTGGTGACAATCCTTGTCGTGCGGGCCAGCCTACTACGCCAATCTCACCATGCTTCGATGGTAGCAATCGCAAATGTTGTGGCGGGTAGGCTGGTAGGAGAATGGAAAAATGGAACGATTCCTTTGGATGTTGACCATGAAAAAGAAGGAACAGACCAATCAACCGGTTTTCGCTGGTTATTGAACTGCCGTCAACAAGAGGTGGAGCCCGGTATATTCCTGAACTGCCTGGATGTGAGAGTATATGCGGATATCAAAGACCAAGATCCAACCGTGTCCTTTGAGGCTTGGCAGCCGTTGCGATAGGAGTGTTTATGCACTTTATGTCGGACAACGGTCTTGTCGGAAAGGCTTCACGCTGCTGGAGGTCTTAGTATCCTTGGCGGTGAGTGGGATTTTGTTGACGGGTGTAGCTATTGTCCTGCGGGATACATTTATTGGAGTATCGGCGTTGAGAGAGGTCACTATGGACGCACAATTTCAAAAAGCGGTGGATGTTATGGGCGCAGATGTTCGTGGAATTCTGAGCATCGAGTTGGTTGAGGAGGGATCGGATACTCATGGTAGACCCCTCGCACAATTTACCAGCACAAACAGTCTTAATGCTATTAAAAACGGTTTCTGGTCGGGATCTGCGAGAATATGTTACCGACTGGCGGACCAAGAAGGTAGTGGCAGGTCTCTATGGCGCTCCGAATCCTTTCTCAATGACCCTATGGGCCAAAAGACATGGACATGCCTACTTGAGAACCTGTTTGACTGTCGGATCGAGATACATTGTGACGGCGAACTCTTCCCGTGGCCAAAAACCAAAGACAAAACCTTGCGAATGAACGCTGTTAATGGTCTTCGCATCAACGTTATGTCTCTCACAACGGAAGGGAAAACCATTTGGAGTTTGCCAACGGTTATACTACCGATAATGGTAGACAATACCGACGGTTACAAAGAGGAATAGATGATGAGGACGTTCTTATCATTGAAACTTGACCGGAATACACGCATGCTTGGATCCAAATGGAACAATCTACTATACGCTCAGCAATTCAGCAGAAGCCATCATAGGTTTCATCGCCAAGGCTTTGTTTTGTTGTTGGTCTTACTTACGATTGTTGTGCTCGGAACAGTCACCGGGGCACTTGCCTGGGTAGTTTCCTCAAAAAGTCTGTCTATCGATTCTCGTGTTGCATCATGCCAGAACCATTACGCCATGCGTGCGGCAATCGATGTTCTCATACACAAATTGCAAGGAGACGACTTCACGCTGCGATGGAGGGCCAAGAGATCTTACGGTGGCAGGATGACAATCGGTTCAAGAAAGATCGTATATAAATTGTGGGATGAATCTGGTAAATATAGATATGCACGTGAGCACTACGGCGCCTTACCGAGCTTCCTGAACAAAATGGGAGTTACACTTCGAGTCCAAGGAAATGCAAGCGAGGAAACCAAGATACTGCTGTTTGAGGATGTTTTCAATGTGGAACTTGGAAAGCTGGTCGATTTCTATGGCCCCAGTCTAGAGGGAAAAGCCATGGTAGATAAAGTGACATTGTGGAGCGACGGCCGCATCAATGTGAATACATCTGACGATGAAGTTATTCGCCTGTGCCTAAAAGGTATAAACCAGCCAATCTTAGAGAAACTTCAGCAATTACGCAGAGAAAGGAAAATCGCGGACCTGAACGAATTAGCCATAGCTTTGGGGACCAATCCACGCGACAAGAACATACTGCTCTCGCGGCTAACGACCAGAACCACTCGAATTGCGGTACGGATGGTCTGTTTGGGACCGACGCTGAGGTCCGATGCGTTCATGATCCTCTACATGGGAGGGAAAGTCCCAAAAATCAAGCTTTGGCGAGATCTGCCCCCGCTGGGAAAAACACAAAACTGGCAACTATCTTTCGGCTGTTCCTTAATGCCAAAGGAAATGTTTCAAGCATCTCTTCGGGATTTACAACGTGAAGGTTTGCCCCCTCTTTGGGGCTGTGATTTGGTTACATGTCAAACAGGTGCGGTATGAGTGCAGGACTGGGAATACATTTTGGCTCGCACACAATCACAGCTGTCGCTTTGGATCGCAAGGGTGAGATAGCGGATGTATTGACCATTGATCGTGTTGCGGAAAAGAACACGGGGGGGTACTCGGAACAAGAAATGGTGGGAGTCATAGAACGGATACAGAATCATTTCAACATTAAAAGGCATACCATTGCTCTGTCCTTACCCGGGAGTGACTTCTATTTTCGACGGGTGGCGTTCGATGTGCGTAGGGGCAAAGCTGAAGCCGCTCGCTATGCCGTCGAACCCCTCATCCCCGTACCCATAGAAAATGCTCACGTGGTTATACAAGATTCCGATTCCACAACTGCCGGTATCATTGTCGTACCACTTTATCCATGGAAACGCCTCTTGGAATTGATAGACCAGGCCGGATGGATATGTCCACTGGCCGTGGGAGATGCGCTGTCGGTCTGGAGAACATTGGCTGGCGCAAACGGCTCGGAGCCCCAACTCCGAATGCTGTGTATTTCAGAACCCCGGGAAGGAGCGATTGTCGCCTCTATCGGTGACAGGATACTGGCCATCCGCCATTTCTTTAGCGGTTCGACCAATGTCGGCGGAGATCGGCTGGAATGGCTGACCAGTGAAATCTCCCGGGTTGCATGGTTCTGTGGTAAGCGAGACGATCAATACAAGACGCATATTGTACATGTCCACGAAGATAAGGAACAACAACCGATTTCGGATAGATCTTCGGCTATAACGATCCACAGTATCAAGGACGTTCTCCCAGGATCCCCTTCTCATACGATAGGGGCCCTTTTTGCCTTCTGTGCCGCAAGAAACCTACGGGTTGGAAAGAAGAAGGTCGGCAATCTACGAAGGGGAGAACTTGTATCGAGTACAATCCGTGCGCGTGACAGGCGATGTTGGTTCGTTCATTCGTTGGCGGCCAGTTTGTTAATGGTGGGGACTGCCTTTGGTATGGTGTTGTACGGTCAACAATGCAGAAACCAAAAGGCTGCCTATCAGAATACAGGTGTGGGCATATGGAAGGCCGTCTTCCCGACCAAACCTCCGCCAAGGGAAATCGAATTCCGTCTTCGAAGCGAATTGGTACGAGAACAAGGGCTGAGAAAAGAGAACGTAACGCTTCCCGAGTCTTTCCGGGCGCTAGATCTACTGCGACAAATTGTCTCCTCGCTACCTGGCAATATCCCGGTAAGAATTCGGCAGATAGACCTGGGCGGAAAAGGCTCAACCATATTAGGCGAGGCTCGTTCTCACGGAGAAGTCGAGCACATTGCCAATAGATTGGCCCGGATCAAAGGCATTCTTGTCCTGCCCGCCACTACGGAGCGCACCAACGAAGTTGTGCGTTTTACCCTGCGTTTGGAGAAGAAGGAGAGTCCTGATGACAGTAAGGATCTTTCAGGGTCGCCATCGAAGAGTATCGGAAGTCTTTGTTCTCGTGACACCATTAGCCTTGGGGTTGGTTTTTCTGCTGGGGGCGTGGCATTGGCAACGCAGCCAGGATCGATCACTTCTAGCATGGCGACAAAAGACTCTTCATTGTGCGCAGTTGGCGGAAGATATCTTGTCTCTTCAGACCCGTCCCAAGCTGGTGGAAGAACGAGTGGTCAGCTCTCATATGTTGGCGGGATATTTGGAGCGAGCGGCCCGAAGAGCCGGGATGAGCCAAGACCAAATAAAGACAATTCGGCCGGAATATCCTCGTCGATTGAAAGACTCTCCTTACGTGGAGACCTCTACCCGGGTTCGATTAACCGAAATGACAATGGCGGATATGGTGAAACTAGTGTGGAACTTACAAAGAGAATCTCCAGGACTAGCGATTCCTGAGATTCGGGTCTGGATCGAGTCATCCGATTCGTCCCGCTGGAATGTTGAACTTAAGTTGATCGCCTTAGCTTATAGCCCAAGTGGTTCGTAGGGTCAACCGCGCCCGTGGCGTCAAGCAAACGCCCAAGCGCCCGAACAGTAGATGACATGGGTTAGGTATATAAATTATGCAAAAAGGATCGTTGAGAATAAGTGTGAGCTATTTGTTATGGATGAGCGTTCTCGCGGTTGTTGGTGGGTGTTCCGGCATGAAATCGGTTGATTCCGCTATGACCGAAGCCTACCTCGGAAAACAACAGGCAGAGGCGCGCATACTCAACGCAAAGGCAGTGGAGAAATCAGGTGATCTGCCAAGGCAACGAGAATTACTGGAAAACGCCTTGACGAAAGACGAGTTGCTCGGAGAGGCGCATAACAATTTAGGAATTGTCCTATACAAACAAGGAGATTACTATAAAGCTGCTTGTCGATTTCAACGGGCCTCCGATCTCCTGGCCGGAAGCCCAACTCCGCTGGTTAACCTTGCCATACTTCACGCCGAACTTGGCCAATGGGACAGAGCTCTTCCTTATGCACGACGGGCCCGAGAACGAGACAGTCACCACATTGAGGCTCTTACAATTCTAGCGATATGCCTGATCGAGAATGAGGACCGAACAAAGGAACTTGATGGCGTTTTACGACAACTGGCGATGCGTACAACAAAGGAATCCATACGAAAGTGGGCAATTGGCCATTCTAAAGCTATACAAGATCAAGAATCTCCTTAGGAGAAACTTCTGTTGAGGACAATAGAACTGCAGCCGCGCTTCCGATGGCGTTTATACATTAGCCTCACACCCGTGTGGTTGGTGGCGGGGATTGCTCTACACTCGTGGAGGGGAACGTGGCGGGACCAAAGGGAAGTAATTCCCATTCCGGAGCGAGAAGCAAATGTCCAGGGTTTGCGACCCGATACTCAGAATTCTATTGAATCTTATAATTGTATATGGCGGAGGTCCCTCCGGCAGGAACTTATTGCCAAAAAGAAAGTGGAATCTCCTAAACAAAAAATACAACGGCGATCCATAGATGTTGTGCTCGTTGGGACGGCGGTTGAAGAGGGAAAAAGCTATGCCTTGTTGAAAAAGAAAGGGGGAGGTCTTTCCGTGGCGAAAGTCGGTGGGATGGTCGACTCGTTTCGGGTGATGTTTATTAAGCCAGACCAGGTAGGGCTCGATCGAGACGGGGTTTCGGTCCAGTTACTGCTCCCCAAAACTACTCGTCAAATGCTCAAATATCCGACCACGCCAGGTGACTTGCCTAAACAGAGTATGAAACCGAGCCTCGCTGATCGAAAAACAGAGCATGTAATCGACAGTGTCCCCAAAGCGAATGCAAATGTTGTTAAGCACCCGGTTTTGCGTTTGAGCCTTACGTGTTCAAGTGAGGAGTTTCTTCGAGATGCGCGAGTTGTTCCGCATATCGCAACGTCAGGACGCCAGTCCGGGTTTCGGTTGGATTCGATTGCCAGTGAAGGCCGACTGGCAGCATCCGGCCTAGTTCCTGGTGATGTCATTGTCGCAATCGATGGGAGTCAATTGCAACAATTGAAAGATCTCGATCATTTGCTGGACACATTGGATGACGAAAAGGACCACACGTGGCAAGTTCAGCGTGGTATTGGATCTATAAAACTGAGAATTATCAAGAAAAAGGAAGGATCACAGTGAGACAAGCAAAGTTTATAGCCATAGTCGTCCTCCTCGGGCTAATTGGCGGCAGACCCATGCGCGCAATCGGCGAGTCGACACAAAAAGAATCTCGCGGGGATATCAGTTTTGCTGAGCTCTTTGGCAAGAAGGGAACAAATAATCCGGTTCGTATGCTATTGCAGGCATACGAATTTGAAGAAGAGGGAAAGCTCGAAGAGGCGTTGCAGATTTATCATACCATACAGAAACAATGGCCTTCCAGTAACCGATGGGGGCGCAAAGCACGCTTGCGAATCACCAAGTGTCTGTTGTGTGCCATCCCCGCTCAACAGGAGAGGGCCAAAAAGGTCCTCGAAGAGATTCCTCTTGCCAAAGAAGAGGTCGAGTTGCATCGGGAGTATTCGATTTGGAACTGGATAATCGAACTGCACAGAAAGTCTGCTCTTTGGTTGAAGAATGCGAATCAAGATGTCAGCGACCTGGTTCCTCAAAATATTCAAGAGCTCCACATACCGAAGAAACTATTGCAAGATATTCGTCTTGCCTTATCCGGAATATCCCATTCCTTCATTTCCGCAAACAGCCCGAGTAAAGGATCTGCTTTTCTACACAAGGTTTTGTCCTGCACCAGTAGTAAGAAATTACAGCGAGTTCTACTCAGAGAACTCATTACGATGCAACTCAAGGCCGAACAAGGGGCCTTGGCCCTTGTAACTGCAAGAGCATACTGGTTGACCAGCGTCGAAAAGTCACACCTCCTGCCGGATGCGATCGAGAGAATGACAGATTGTCTGAGAGTGATGGGGGCAAGTAAATCCGAGATCGACCAATATCAAACGTTCCAGAGATATGGACCAGAGGGAGGCAAAGAGAAGAACCAGGCACCATGGAATCTTCTCGATAAGTATCTTAACCAATCGACAACGGCTGCTCCTCTCTTTGCCGCAGACATAATTGAGAAGGAAAAATCCATCTTGAACAAAGCTCGTTTGTATCTTTTCAACGGAGATCTACACAACGCGCTGCCGCTGCTTAGGCAAGCATTAAAAAAGTATAAAAATGATAGAGAAAAAACGGAGAATACATTTCAGCTGATCCGCATGTCCTTCGCACTATTTGATGGCCATGTACATAACGTGGATCGTTTTGAGCGATACATTCATAGCAGATCCGATATTCACAAACCAAATGCCGGTGAAGGTTTTCCATCCTCCAAGAGTCCATTTGAGGAAATGATAGAAAGGGCTGGATTGCAATGAGTAATCCCTTTGCAAGGCTGAGATTCTCTATGCGGAACGTGGCGAGCCATGCCCAACACCACTGTACCATTGTTAAAGCTTCACTCATGCGGTGGGGGGTGTTCTGTCCTCTGGTCGCAATCACAATAACCGGATACGCAGAGAGACCGGCGAATCATTCCAGCAAAAATTCGCTAAAGCACATTGTCTCCTCAAAATTGGACTCAGCAAGGCAAAACACGGCCCCATTAGGTTTGACTCCAACGCGGATTCGTCAACAAGCCACGCTCAAAAGACATCGTGGGAAACGCGTACTTTTTCCTGTTCTCTGGGTCCATCCAGGGAAAAGGACCGAAAGGAAAACCGGAGCCAGGGCAGACGATATGGAAGTCCAAGTTGGTCTTTTGTCCACATCCTCGGGAGAATACAAGTCTACTAAACCTCTGTCAACATCCCAAAGGCATCTGACGAAGGAAAACGGTCCAAGGACAATCGCGTCTCCTGAGGCGGGTAGACAGAAATTCAGATCGGTTACCGTTAGGGATATTATAGCGAAACTTGCTCATCAAAGAAGCATTTCTTCTAGCGGATTAGGCCAAATACACGCGCCTAAAAATATCTCGGAGGGATCCAAAGGAAGAATTCTTGCAGAGGCCAGCAAGTACCGCAGGACGAAGCTGCAGAAATCGCGAAAATCGAATCTTCTTGCTCAGACAGGGGAATATGCAATGTTCCGGGCAATCCCACCGGTACTGAAAGAAGAAACGCGCAAGATGATCGCCGTCGCGGAGCAATCGCTTGAACTCGGCTTTGGATTGGCTGCAAGTCTTTGCAAACGTTGGAATAGGCCGGATCAATCGGAGTACATATTCTCCCATGTCTTGAAGGCCTGTGAGGCAAGGTCTAAGGGTCGCGGTTTGGAAGCAACCATAGTACTACTTCGGTCATTCATACAACAATTAGCTAACGAGGAATTGCAGCGTCGCCTACATCTCCGAATTGGACGGATTTATTATGATAACGGAAAATATGGGAAGGTGGTCGCAGAGCTTGCGCACCTGCAAGAATCGTCTGACCCTGATTCGTTGGAGACGCTTGCCGGTCTTGTGAAGGGCATCTCTTTGATTCGTCATGGCGATTCGAAAAAAGCCATGTCATTGCTGAAGTGGGTCGCCAAAGAAAGCCCGGACCGGTCTCAAAGAGGGAGAGCTGCTTTTCTGATGGGAAGTTTGCATCTTCTCTACAATCGCCACAAGGAAGCGAAAGTGTGGCTAACGAAAGTGGTATACGAACTAAAAGACAAAACATTTTCGGACCAGGCCCTGGAACTATTGGAAAAGATGAAATAGTGGCCTTGGGAGCAAGTTCATGGCTTATACTCGAATAGCGATTGCTTTCCTTTGTATCCTGATATGGGCTTCGGATACCGGACTGGCTGGTGACAATAGGAACCTCGACCGGTCCCGCAAACTTCCTAATATTGTTCTTATCGTAATAGATGCCCTCCGAGCCGATCACCTAAGTTGCCTGGGATACGCCCGTCAGACAACACCTTTCATTGACAAGGTGGCGGCAGGAGGTGTCCTTTTCCGCCGGTGTTACAGTACAAGCTCCTGGACACTCCCTGCGTGTACTTCCATGATGACCGGGTTGTATACAGGAACACATAACGTTAAGTACTGGAATAGTGTTATACCTAAAAACCTTACCGTGCTGCCGGAGGTGCTCAGAAACAATGGATATTACTGCGCAGGGGTATCCTCGAATCCATTTCTAACGTCCCAACACGGGTTCGACAGGGGCTTTGACGTGTTCGATGACACGACAGTACTTGCTGCGGCAGAGTGGGGCTTTCCCCTTGAAAAAAGCAAATTCCGTGCCTTGGTTCTCGCCTCAACAGGTGCAACCGCAACCCGGCGAGCAATGGAACTTCTTAACGACAGGCCTCCCGATAAGCCATTCTTTCTATTTGTACATTACATGGACTGTCACGCCGACTATGTACCTCCCCCGCCATACGATCGGAAGTTTGACCCGGAGTACAAAGGGAAAATAACCGGGCATGTACAAAGTCAGCGGTACGAGACAGATATGGCAAAGCGGGATTTGCAGCATGTTGTCGCCTTGTACGATGGGGAAATTGCCTATACCGACAAGATGGTGGGAAATCTTCTGGATCATCTGGCCGCTTTGGGATTGGAAAAAAATACCTGTGTCATACTGACTGCGGATCATGGGGAAGAATTTCTGGAACACGGTGGGTGGCTGCATGGTCGTACGCTTTTTGAGGAAGTTATACTGGTGCCTTTGATCTTTCGGTGGCCCGGTCGAATTTCTTCTGGCCGACAGATCAACGAACCTGTGTCTTTGGTAGATATCATGCCAACGGTACTCGGGTTGCTTGGTATCAAGTCCCCGCAGATATCCCAGGGAATAAATCTCCAGAATCTCATTGCGGGCCAAGGGTATCAGGAGAAGAGAACCATCGTTGTTGAAACGGATCTGGGGAATCCGTTGAAGGCAATAGTACGTGGACAATTAAAGCTTATCTGTCGCGAAGGGAGTGAGTATGAAAGCAAGAAAGATGCAGAACCAGACAAGCGTATGATGATATTTGATCTAGCAGAGAATCCTTACGAGAACAGTAAGAACACCGTTCGCTCCTCGAAACTCCGCGAAGATATTTTATTGCATTACGAAAAAATGAGCAGGCATTTGAAAGAGGCATCATGTGAGTTGTTGGAGACACGAAAAGATTCCCAAATGGCGCCCACAGAAGGGCATGTAAAGAGACTGAAATCATTAGGATATATTGGTGATTAGTGTGTTAGAGGATGTTGGAAATTTTGAGAAAGAGTCATGTTTCGTCGTAATTCCTACGTATCGTGAGCGGGAAAACATTTTGCCCCTGTTGCAAATTCTACGCAGACAGAAATCAATTACGGAGGTGTTAATCATTGATGATGGTAGCGATGATGGAACACAAGATATTCTGCGCAAGTTGCAGGCGGACGGCTACCCAATCACCGTGTTACAACGTCACAGGAAACTGGGACTGGGGACAGCTTATGTTTTGGCTTTGTCCTGTGGGCGATGGGGGAACTATCAGTACGTAATACAGATGGATGCAGATATGTCTCACGACCCGGCCGACATTCCCAGGCTGCTGGCCGGATGCAGAGAAAATGATATCGCTGTGGGCTCTCGATGCGTTCCTTCGGGAGGGAGTCAGGGATGGCCGTGGTACCGCAAGATGATTAGTTGGATGGCGAATTGCCTGGTGAGATCTGTACTCCGCCTGAAGATAAAGGGCTCAACAGCGGGTTTCCGGTGCGTCCGAAGAACATTTCTCATGCGATTGCCTTTGCAGGTGATAACCTCCAGTGGTTTTGCATTCCAATGGGAGTTTAATCGCCTCGCACAGCGGCTTTCCGCCCGGTTTATAGAAATCCCCGTTTGTTTCCTTCAGCGCACAAAAGGCGCGAGCAAAATGTCTCTTTCAATCATGCTGGAAGGGTTGTTTCGGATAGTGCAGATATGCTGGGAACCCCTTCCGGAAGGGCAAGCAGATGAAAACAAAATAAACAAGAGTTCTAAATCGATGGTAAATCAAGGTTTTAACGAAAGGGAAGAAGAACATGAAAGATCATAGTTACGCTGGAATTACACTGATGTGCACGCTTGTTTTGGCTTGCAGTGTGTGGGGCCTGGAGCCCAATCGCCAAGAGAATAGCGCCCCGAATGATTCTGTAGTTCAGAGGATTTATATTGATCGGTCGAGCTCGCACGATCCTGGTACCATCGTCGCGATTCTGAATAACACAGGAGATCACCCGATCAGCGTTGGGAAGATCATTGTTAACGGAGTAACGGTAAAGGACTGGCAGGATCCTTCAGCTCCGGTCCTATGGCACCGGATCACCCGTTCCGAGCTGGAACCAGGCCAATCATCGCTGATCTTTCTGAAACTTGCGCAATATAGTAGTGGGATGATTCGTGTAGAAATACAAATCGCCGGCCGCATGGTAACCAACCTGCTCAACGCATCCAAACGCGACCCTGTAAGGGTCATCGGGATTCGATATGATCCGGAGGGTAAAAATGTCAATATGTTCTTGAGGAACTTCGGGCAGAGTCAGGAGATTGTCCAGGAAATCAGACTAGACGCAAAAAAAATATGGACTGCTCCAGAAGGAGGCGTTGTGATACCCTCTGGAGCGACCGTGCCCTGCCGTATATCCCTGAATCAGTCGTTGAAAGCAGGACAGATACTGACTTTCTACGTTACACTGAAAGATCGGATTCTTGGCGTTCGTGATCGCGCAATTCCAGGTTTCCGAATTTCTATTGAGTCGGGGGACCTTGAAATGGCAGAACGGATTGCAGCAGATCCCCTGGTGCTGGATTCGTTCCAGTTCCGCCAGGAAAACCTGGACTCGGATTCTTCTCATGATACGCCATCTTTGGAATCACTTCAGGGGAAGAGGTGGTCGCTTGTTAGCCCCATCCATGGAGGAACGTTTGTTTCCAAACAAAAAAGCGATCTTGTCTGCGCGATGGCCTGTGTGGCCCACGCTACTGATTCCTACCACACCTCAGCGTATCTGGCGATGATGGCGCAGCGAGAGGTCGAAGAAGTGCCGGCTTGGCAATCCTTCATTCATGCATGTCGGTCTCAACCTCTTCGCGGATTAGCGATGTTTGGTCAGATCGCCGACAGTGTGCGATTCAACGCACAACTGGACACGGCGGTATCCGGGAAAAATGCAAAACGTGACAATATTCCGTGGACCGTATATCAATTGACGCGATATGCCGTTTCCTCCGCTTCCCCTTCCGTAGCGCTGCCTGTGATCCCCCTCGAGAAAGACCGCTCCCTTTTCAAAACGCGTGCTCCATTGCCAATGGAGGCCAAACAGATGATCTATGCCGCCATCTCCGCGGGTCCCGGAGGACTGGCCTATCGCGTTATGGAAAAGGATTGGGGGAAGGAGGCACGCGATGAAATGATCGATGAAGTGACTAAAACGAATCAGGAGATTCGCCAGGTTCGCGACTATTTGGCAGTGGGCTTTCCACGCCCGATTGCCTCATCGAGTGACCCTTATGTTCAAGTAGCCTGTATAGATGCGGCCCCGAAGGGACTTCTGCTTGTACTGATCAACCATGATGTTCAAAGGTCTTCCCCGGAACTGCCCCCGTCAATGCAAGTTACCCAGCACCGTGACGTGAAAATCGATGTAACCATACCTAATGGATTTGCGGTTGATGATATTAGAAGCATCAATGGAAAAGAAAGTAGCGAGATAAAGAGTGTCACGGAAAAGGGAAACAAAATAGTTCTAAACCTGCTTTCTATCGATGCCACAAAGTTGGTGCTTATCAAGCTGAAGGAGCAGAAAGCTGATGGGTGAGATCTCTCTCCGGAGT
>SDBV01007798.1_pt1 | contig 14561 bp, 18 predicted proteins | sample 2277081 | NCBI WGS metagenome assembly SDBV01 (sample SAMN10402039, study PRJNA504765) | marine sediment metagenome | isolation source: marine sediment core GS10_PC15, 223 cmbsf | place: Arctic Ocean: Southern Knipovich Ridge | collected 2010
GAATCAGATGCTAGTGGAAATCCCGACCAACAACTCTGGTATCTTGGAAGCTCATCAAGTAGCAATTCAAATATTATTTTTTTAAATCGAAGAAATGCCCTTCTTCAGTTTGGAACGAATGATAATACACAGATAACTATTTTAGGAAACGGTAACGTCGGGATTGGAACGGATAGTCCTGGGGCTAAACTTCAAATCACCTCAACAGATGCAGCAGTCATAGGTCAAATAGTCAAGGGAGCCGCTTCCCAATCAGCTAATCTACTTGAGGTGCAGGATAGTGGGGGGAATAAACTGTTTTATATTGAAGCAGATGGAGATTTAATCACTGACCCAGGGTCAACAACAAATGTGTCTATTGGAAGCGGAGTGGGACGACCTGGGAGCACAGGTGGTTTGTATAACACATTTATAGGAAACCTTGTTGGTGCATTTAATACAACTGGTGACGAAAATATTGGAATAGGACATAGAGCCTTAAATGCAAATTTGGGAGGAAGATGGAATGTGGCAATTGGTACAAGTGCTTTGACATTAAACACAGAGGGTATCTTTAATATGGCTATTGGTCAAGCAACTTTAGACAGCAACACAACTGGTGATAATAATACTGCGGTTGGAAGACATAGTTTACCCGCAAATGTTACAGGAGATGGTAATACTGCAATTGGTTTTGAGGCTGGTTTAGTTGCTCTTGGTTCTAGTAATGTATTTATTGGTCTTTTTGCAGGAGCGCAAGAAACAGGTTCAAACACTCTCTACATAGCCAACTCCAACACTACAACTCCCCTCATCCTTGGTGATTTCACAGGCAATGGTGGAGTAACTATTCACTCCCAAGCCACTACGGCTACAGCTTTTACAGTTAAGGGTGCCGCCTCCCAAACCGCCAACCTCACTGAGTGGCAGAATAGTAGTGGGACACCTTTTGCCAAACTTACATCAGGTGACACATCATCAAATGATGCGATACTTGACATAACCAAAACCAATATCCAAACATCAGGCAACAGTGCTGGTGCCATAAATGCCTTACATTCTGCTTCTCACACCTCAAACAGCACAGCAATCATTCGAGGATTTACTGCCCAAGGGATGCAGAATAGTACGTCAACACTATCAAATATTAGAGGGTTTTTTGGTGGTGTAAGAATTAATAATACAGGAACCGTTGCAACCGCCCAAGCGGTACACGCTATGACAAGTGCTACGGGTCTTGCCGCGCCTGGAACAATAACGAACGCATACAGCTTTAGAGATGAGATAAGTCCCGCTTCTGGTACAACTTTGAATATCACCAGTATGTACCACGCTGGACTGGCTACTTCTTTTACTGGGTCGGGAACATTAAATATAACCAACGAGTATGGTTTATTTATTGGTGATGTAAACAGGGGTGCAACCCTCAATTACGCCATCTACACTAATGCAGGGGATGTAGCTCTAAACGCTGGAGCTGCTGCATCAACTGTAGTCATAGGTGGAGCCACACCACAGACTAACGGTGGGTTCCTGCAGATAGAGTCAGGCTGGACGTTCAAAGAATCCTCAGCTCCCACGGCTGATGATTCGTACGGAAAAATGTGGACTGACAGTGCTAACGAGCTGTGGTTCCAGTCAGGGGATGGTAACAATCATCTACTTCATGGTGATTCATTCTCTAGCATCTGGTATCACGGCTCAACTACTGGCACAATGACTGTGGATGTAACAATTTCAGCTCAAAATGCTCTGGCTTTAATAAATTCTTTTACAGTTGTGGGTCATGAAGATGATTTGTTAAATGTAGTGGGCAGTGCTTCCACTAATAATTTAATTTTAAGTGCTATCGGTGGCGGCGAGTATGAGATTTCTTTTCATGGTTCTGTGACTGCAACTGGTGGAGTAGACAAAGAAATGATGATTTGTCTGGGAATTACCCTAGCTACTCCCAAAGATATTACTGATGTAACTGACAACTTAGTGACTCCAATTGTTATCACCTCAACAGCTCATGGACTGGAAAACGGGGACATGGTTGAGATAGTAGGAGTTTTGGGAAATGACGCAGCCAATGGTTCATTTATTGTATCCAGCAAGACTGATAATACTTTTGAGATTATAGACTTAGAGGGTGGTGCCACTACGGGTGATGGGGATTTTGACGCGGGCTCACCAACGGGAGACGTGACTATTGAATATCCTGGAAACATGATAATTCACCAGGACGTAAGAGGAGCTAAGTTTGATGCTCCATCAGCCACAGGACTTCATATTCTCGCTAATAGCGATAAACTAGCTTTGTATGTAGCTAATCTTGACGGAACAACAAACCTAACTGTTTCAGCGGTTAGTTTGAGTGCGGATAGAGTTGGCGATTAGTGTATAATAGAAAGGAAGTGATTTTATGGCAGTAGTTAATGTAAAATTCGATATAACAGCAGGACAGATAGAAAAGATAACTGACTATCTGAAATATCAGACAGAGATCGACGGAGAACCTAATCCTGAGACACGGAAAGTATTCCTGTATGGAAAGGTTAAAGGGTGGTTACGTAACAGCTATCTTGCTAGGAAAGCACAACTGGCAGATCAATCAAGAGTGGACGCTCTTGCAGAAGGCGAAACAGAACTTATTAATTTAGACGTGAGTGAATAATATGAAAGAAGCATTAGATGCATTAACATTACTGGATAACGCTGTAGCAGTATTGCAGGTAGATAGAAATACTCATGCCAAACTGCAACAGGCATCAATAATAATTAGAAAAGCATTGGAGTCAAAGAAAAAAGAGCTGGAGCCGAAAAAAGAAATTGAGCCAAAAGTATGATAGACAAAATTTTAGAGCAATTGGGCTTGAAGTATGAAGATTTGTCTCGAACAGAGCAAGAGACATTTGAGTCGTGGTCGACTGCTCTTGAAAAAAGTGTAGTTACTATAAGTGATGTGAGGAATTATGTTTCTTCAATGCGTGATTCAGTAGAGCAAGAGCTTACAAAGGTAGATTATAATAACAAGCAGGATATTTTACTCAAGGCACGATTAAGAAATTATATGTTACTCGAAGCATTTTTATCTACTCCTGAAAAGGCAAGGCAAGCATTGGATCGTGCTATGGCGGGTTTAGTTAAGAAAAAAAGCGTAACTTGACAATAGCTAGTTTTGTTTACTAATCTATGAATATGCACCCAAACGAAGTAAAAAGAGAAAGAATGCGTCAAAAGCAAGCCGTTGATAGAGAAAATGTCAAAATAATTGCTCTTATTGATGAGATTGATGAAAGGGAAGTCGGGGCGCTTACTAAACCACAAATAGCATTTCTCAAAGCAAGAATAAGTTATCTTAACGAGGTTCAATTAAAGAAATTCGCACCAGCATTGAAGAAGAAGGTTGTTCCTGACAAGCCAGTTGTAGACCCGAATAAAAAGTCTTATAAAGAACTACAGGCACGAGCAAAAGAACTTGGATTACCTTTCAGAAATGTAAAAAAAGAAGAACTTGAGGTTGCTATCTCAACGGTAGAAGGCCCGGAGGGCGCACCAAAACCACAATAAGAATACAAAATTACTAGCCAAACCCTATTCGTAGGACGGTAAAACAGTAACTATGCTAAAGCATCAAAAACCCACACAAGAGGAATTAGAGCAAGGAATAAAAGATAACCTAGCAAAAGCTGATAAATTAAGAAAACCAACTCCAAGTCCGCCAGCGCCTACTACCTCACCGAGCGCACCAGCACCGACTACTTCTCCAAGTGGGCCTGTATCTACTCTAAGCGTAAGTCCGAGTATTACCCCAAGCGCAAGCATGACCCCAAGCGTAAGTCCGAGCGCACCAGCACCGACTACTTCGCCTAGTGAGCCAGCGCCATCACCATCGCCGAATTATAAGAGGAAATTTAGTGCATCCTCACGCGAGAATCAAAAAATCAATGCAAAGAACAGAAAGATAAATCAAGCAATTGATTCTGTAAAGGATATGCCTGATCCTACAGACGAAGAAATGAAGGCAGAGTATGATGATTGGGATGATTTGAGTGAGTTTGAAAAGAAAATGGCAATGGAGAGTGAAAAAAATAAACGATTCAGAGAAAATATATCAAAGGCTCGGGAGGAAGGTAAAAAAATAGAAAAGTGGAGTGAAGACGTTGATAAATTTTTAGATGATCCTCAAAGTCTTATAAAAAATCCTGAGCTTGAGGGTAAGCAAGAGGATTTTCGAGCATTTGCTAATGAGGAAAAGAATCATTCAGTCCCGATGAAAACATTAGTTGGTTCGTTTCTTTATGAACAATCAAAAAATAAAAAGCCAAAGAAAAAAGGACAAATGTTCCCAACTGGTTCAGGTGGTTCAGGCAGAGGAAAGAAAAATACTGGTAAAGTTTCTTTTGAGCGAGGACAGTATTTGAAAAAGTATAAACATAAGGAATATAAACGTCTTTTGAAAGCTCACAAAATTGAAGCTCCTAAACTTTGAAGCTAGATTAGGGCTTGACAAGCACTACTTTTTTTGTTTAGTATTATAAATAGATAACTTCCTAACCCCACATGGGACGGTAAAAGTAATCACAACAAACTTTTATCGGACTATGTCAGCTCGCGGAACTACACTAGCACAAGCCTTCTCACAAAAACTCATGCTCGAGATGTATGATCGTGATTTTGTTGAAGAGATTACGAATACAGATTACGAGGGTGAAATCAACGAAAAAGGATCAAAGCTGAATATGCTTAACTTTGATCGTATTTCTGAAAAAACTTACACTGGTTCTGATCTTTCAGCCGATTCACTCACAGAGAAAAATGCACAATTGGTCATTGACCAATACAAATCCTTTTATTGGGAACAGAAAACACTTGATAATTGGTTGTCCTACATTAAAAACCCACGTCCTACAGTTGTTGTTCAGACAGCCAATGAGCGAAGAAAAAATATGGAACTCTTCGTTTTTGGTCTGTTTGCAGACGTTGGGGCAGGAAACCGTGTAGCAACAGACTACACAACTGGTACTGTCACAGTTGACGTGACTACGGGGCAAGTAACTGGATCAGGAACTACATTTACTTCTGCAATGGTAGGTCGCGGATTCAAAGCAACTGGTCATACACGATGGTATCGGGTAAAAACTTTCAATTCTACAGTAGATATTATAATTGAAGATGATCTTGATGATATTACGTCTGCATACACCGGTGGAGCTATCGCTGGGGGCGCAACTTACATAATCGAAGCAAATACTGTTCTTTCGATCACAACTTCTAATATATTGCAAAAAGTTGCAGATTTGAAACAAAAACTTGATGAAGCAGAGCTTTATTCTAACAATGCAGTCCCGGATGAAGGTCGTTTCCTGTGTGTACCACCTGCCTTTGAAAATATCATAGTAAGGGCTTCCGGAGTTGCGCTTCATGTGCCAGCAGTTTATGAAGGGTTAGTCCAAAAGGGATTCATTGGTGAATTGCAAGGATTCAAAGTATTCAAAACTAACCGATTGACTGGTGACAATACTAATGGATGGAGAGTAATTGCAGGTCACCCAGGATGGATGACGTTTGCAGAAAAAGTGCTTGAGGTAGAAATGGAAGAAGATATTATCGGAAACTTCGGTACACGATACAAAGATTTGTTTGTATACGGTGCTAAAGTAAACGATGCACGTCGGCATTTTGCAGCAGAAGGTTATTGGACATTTGACTGAAGCAAGTATATTAACATAATTAGGAATTTAGTAATAGCTATTAAAGCCTAAAGTTTTAATAAAGCCTAAAGTTTTATAAGCCTTTGGGTTTTGATAAAGCAAGGGCTTTTTTTATTGTAGAGAAACATGAGTATAGTAATACAGATCACAACCACTTTTGAATTGAAATCGTATCTACCGGATACAACTCGAGCAGAGTTGACCCGGGTTGAGGCTATTGATTCAGGGATTCGAAATACAGCCGAGTCTAATTTTCTAACGGCCCTAGCTCCTTATAGGACAAATGCTGTTATTCGATATAGAAACTCTGGTACTGATGAACCTAAAACTACTTCTGATTTGATCTGGGAAGCAGAGGGAAATACTTTGCCAACAAGTTATACCGGGTTCAAGAAGGGCGCAAGATTTTACGATCTTAATGCGACTAATCTTAATGCTTATGTGAATGTTGGGGATGAGACTGCGGCTATTTGGGCCAGAGTGCCAAGTGGCGGTTCTCCGTCACCATCACTCAGTCCGTCATTGAGCCCATCATTGTCACCAAGTTTGTCAATATCTGCATCGCCAAGCGTATCTGCATCGCTCTCAATCTCTCTCAGCCCATCGGTGTCGGTCAGCTTGTCACCAAGTTTATCAGGTTCTCTCTCAATCTCTCTCAGCCCATCGGCTTCTGCAAGTGAGTCATTATCAATCTCACTCAGTCCGTCTGCTTCTGCAAGCGAGTCATTATCAATCAGTTTGACACCTTCGGTATCGGTATCACTCAGTCCGTCAGTGTCAGTTTCGGCTTCTTCAAGTCCAAGTGCAAGCTGGTCACCATCGCTCTCGCCTTCGGCTACACCGTCCGCATCGCCAAGTGTATCTGCATCGGTATCGGTCAGTTTGTCACCATCCGTCAGTGTGTCACTCAGTCCGTCGCTATCACCATCCGTCAGTGTGTCACTCAGTCCGTCAGTCAGTGCGTCAGCTTCAACAAGTCCATCGCCTTCGGTATCGGTCAGCTTGTCACCTTCGGTCAGCGTATCTCTATCGCCAAGTGCATCAGCAAGCCCATCATCATCAGCTAGCGCGTCAGAATCACCAAGCCCATCATTCCCTGATGTATAATAAGGAGTGAATTATGCCAAAAGTAGGAAAGAAATTTTCATACACAAAAAAAGGTAGAGCAGCAGCCAAAAGAGCTAGAAAAAGAATTGCTAAAAAAAGGTAGTTTATGGGTAATGAATTAAGACAGAAAACAGAGCCAATGACAGGTGACCACGGCAGAGTGTTTCCGTTGGTAGTTTCTCGTGGTACTTCGATTGCTCGAGGAATTATAACCGGGCTTGATGTTTCTCGTGAAGTTACACTTAATGATGACACAATCATTGTTAGCGTTTATGCAATAAGTAAAGATGTGTACCTTCGCTGGGGTGGTGGTGTTGATCTTGCTTCAGGTAAAGAGTTGTTTGATGAAATAGTTGTTGCAGGTGATACTCCAAGGGAATTTTCTGTGCCACTTCAAATAAATGGACAATTACATGATACAGTCAGCTTTTTGCAGCGTGAGGCTTCTGCTACTGTTATTGTTGTCGAGAAATAGTCTTGACGGATTCCCCTTCTTGTGATTAAATGGAAGAATGACACAAGCGTTACTAACTGTTGTTATTCCTTCTCGAAACGAAAAATATCTTCAAAAAACAATCAAAGACCTACTTGATAAGGCAGTAGAAAAAATAGAAATCATTGCAATACTTGATGGGTATTGGCCTCCAATAAGTGAATTTCTCAGAGATTCCCGGATTACATACATACGCTTTCCCGTTGCTCGCGGTATGCGTGCGGCCATTAATGCTGCTTATCGTGTTGCAAAAGGCGAGTACATAATGAAACTAGACGCGCATTGTATGGTTTTAGATGGTTTCGATGTTGCGCTGAAAGCAGATTGTGAAGATAATTGGGTGGTTGTTCCTCGTCGGTACAGTCTTGATGTGGAAAATTGGAAAATAAAAGTTAAGCCTCCTGTTGATTATATGTATTTAGCCCATCCTGACGATCCGAGTGTGTGGGGTGGCAAGAGTTTGCAGGGTAAAGAGTGGCGAGGAAAGAATATCAATGAAAAAGGTGGCGATATCATTGATCTTATGACTGCTCAGGGTAGTTGTTGGTTTATGAAAAAAGAATATTTCAAATATCTTGAACTTATGGACGAGGTAAATTACGGTGAGTTCAGTAAGGAAATGCAGGAAATAGGACTGAAGTGCTGGCTTTCAGGTGGTCGAATGGTTCGTAATAGAAAGACGTGGTACGCGCACTGGCACAAGCCAAAAGATCATGGCAGGGGGTATCCTCTCAAGAGTAGTGAGTTCAAGAAGGGCGCGGATTACGCTATTAAATGGATGAATGGAAAAGTGTGGCATAAGCAGGAATATGATATTAGGTGGCTTATTGATAAATTTGCTCCCGTTCCAGGGTGGCCGAATCATAAAATATGATACCAGTACTACAACCAACGCTCGATGACAAAGGAATTGAAGAAATGGTCAAAGTCCTGAAGTCCGGCTGGTGGGGGTATGGCCCAAAGACACAGGAGTTTGAGAAGAAGTTTGCAGATTACGTGGGGGCAAAATATGCAGTTGGGGTTAATAGCGGTACTACCGCGCTCGATCTATGTTTGAAAGCATATGAGATTGAAAGTGGGGAGCTTATCACAACTCCGATGACGTTTGTATCGGATGCAATTGTGGGTGAGTGGAACAACATGGACGTGACGTTTGCAGATATTTATGAAGATAGCCTTTGTCTTAATCCAAAAGCGGTTCATGTGAATAAAAATACAAAAGCCATTATTACTGTTGATTCGCATGGTAGGCTTGCAGATATTGATGGACTCAGAGAAAAGTTTGACGGGCTTATCATAGAAGATGCTGCACACGCGATGTTGACACCGGGTGCAGGTAAGAAGGGTGACATAACGATCTGGTCATTTCAAGCTGTTAAAACGCTTCCTACGGGCGATGGCGGCATGATTACAACTAATGACGAGAAGATTTACAACAAACTTCGTACGCTCACATGGCTCGGGGTTGAAAAGCATACTTATGATCGAGCAGGAAGTAAACGTTACAGTTGGGACTATGACATAACGCAATCAGAGGCAATCAAGGGGTACATGAATGATTTGACGGCTGTTATTGGTTTGCGGCAGCTTGAGCGTCTTGAAGAAATGAACGCGAAACGTAGGGCAATACAGGCTCGATATAATGATGCTTTCAATCATTTTGCTTCTTCTGCTGAGGAAATAAAAATTCCGAAGTATTCACATACAGTGCAGTATTACACGATGCAATGTGAACGTCGTGATGAGCTTTCAGACTATTTAGCGACGAAAGGGGTTGCTACGTCAGTCCATTTCAAACCTTTGTCTGAAATGACGTACTGGAAGAAAGCTGTTAAGCGACCCCTTCCGGTGACAGATCGCGTATGGAAAAGGTTGCTGAGTTTGCCGGTGCATCATGGGCTTGCTTGGGTTCAGGTCGAGGATATTATTAGGTACGTCATGGAATTTTATTCATGAAACCACCAAAGAGAAAAATATTGACAAGGTTTGATCTGGCAAAGCATTTTGCTGATCTTGGGTTCAAAAAAGGCGTAGAGGTTGGTGTTGCAAGGGGTGTGTATTCAGAGATTCTTTTGAAAAGCATACCGGGCCTAGAGCTTTTCTGTGTTGATCCGTGGACTGTTTATAGAGGAGGTAGGCGTGGTGGTCGAAAGAGTGTGCAGTTCGCGGCTTATGATGAGGCAGTTGGTAGATTAGCTGATTACAACGCTCATATTATCAGAAAGTTCAGCACGAATGCGGTAAAGGCTTTCGTTAATGATTCTCTTGATTTCGTTTTTATAGATGCGAACCACAATTTTGACTATGTGATTGAGGACATTGTGGCGTGGAGCAGGAAGGTAAAAGCTGGGGGTATAGTATCTGGTCACGATTATTACAAATTCAATGATTCTGGGGTGATTGAGGCGGTCAATTCTTATGTCAATTTCCACAAGGTAGAGCTGAATCTGACCTTGAGGAATGATGATATGCCGAGGGATGATCGGTGGCCGACTTGGTGGTGGGTGAAGAAATGAGAAAAATAAAACTAACACAAAATAAATACACTCTTGTTGACGATAAAGATTTTGAGTGGTTAAAGAAAATAGACTGGCGATATAGTATAAATGGTTATGCGTTTAAGAGTTATTATATTGGTGGTGGTAGAAAAAATACAAAAGTTAAAACTATTTATATGCACCGCCTCATAAATGATACACCGAAAGGAATTGGTACAGATCACATTAATAGAAATAAATTAGATAACCGACGCAGTAATTTAAGAACAGCAACTCAAGCTCAAAATTTAAGAAATCTTAGTATAAGAAGAGATAACACATCTGGTTTTTCAGGAGTTTGTTGGCATAAAGATAGTAAAAAATGGTGGTCAAGAATACAAAATAAAGGGAAAACTATATCTTTGGGTTTATTTTTTTCAATATATGAGGCTATTTCTGCGAGAAAACAAGCAGAAATAAAATATTATGAGTTTTGATCTTAGTATTATTTATTATACGTCGAATTGGCTTGATGAGAAAAATCCGTATTTTCTCAAGAATTGTCAGAATCAGCTTTTGAAAGTTATTGGAGATATGCCACTTGTTTATGTGGGTCAAAAGTCTTATGTTTCAAAGCTGAAAATGCGTAGTGGTATAAATATTGCTTTTCTTGATATGGGACGTTCTCATTTGAATATCTATCGTCAGATGCTTGCAGGGGTAAAAGCAGCTAAGACAAAGTACGTTGCTATGGCTGAGGATGACATTTTGTACTCATATAGTCATTTTCACTCGAGTCAAATTGAAAAGGAATTTAAGAATCATGGTGATGTATTTTTGTATGACATGAATAAGGTGTCGATTTTCACATGGACAAAGCCGCCGATGTTCTCGTTTAGGTCGAAACGAATGGTAATAAATCAGCTTATTGTTCCGAGGCAGCTTTTTATAGAGGCTATTGAGGAGAGGTTCGTGCGTTTGGAAGTATTACTCAAAACAAAGACAGAAGCACAGGTAATTAAGTATTGGGGCGATCCGGGTCGGTATGAGTCTTTGTTGGGTGTTACTGTCAGGCCTACTGTCCAGTTTTATTCTCAAACACCGAGCATTGTGTTTTCGCATGAGGAAGCATACGGGTATTTGAATCAAGGCAAAAAGAAAAGAATCGGCGATATTAAGATCACTGAACTGTACGATTGGGGACGCGCTGAAGATATTTTGAAACTATATTATGAACCAAAAACTATTTGAAGGCAAAAATGTACTGATAACTGGTGGCTCTGGCTTTTTGGGTCAGGGACTTCTCAAGAGAATTACAGAGTTCAATCGACTAGTTGTATTCTCAAGAAGCGCGAAGTCGCAGCTAAACCTTCGTGATAAGTATAAAAACGTCGAGTTTGTACTAGGGGACTTGAGAGACTTGCGGGCCGTCAAAGACGCTGTGAAGGGAATGGATATTGTTATTCATGCAGGAGCGATTAAGTACGTTGAACTGGCTGAGGAGCAACCAAGAGAGTGTGTTTTGACTAATGTAATTGGTAGCATGAATGTTGTAGAAGCAGTAAGAGAGACAGGGCGCGTTGATGTTTGTATTGGTATATCAACGGACAAAGCAGTATATCCAATAAATGCTTATGGAGCGAGTAAGCACCTAATGGAAAAATTGTTTTTAGAAGCAAATAAAACATGGCTTACGAAGTTTTGTTGCTACAGAGGCGGAAATATCAAGGGTAGCACGGGTTCTGTGTATGATATTTGGAATAAGCAAAAGGAAGCCGGAGCGCCTATTACTGTGACCGATCCAGAAATGACCCGGTATTTCTGTTCGATCAATGAGACTATTGATACTATTTTCTATGCTATTGACAATACTACTGGTGGCGAAATTTTCATCAAGTCAATGGAGCCAGATAAAATGGGTGATCTAGCTGATGAGTTTTCTGAAGGTAAAGAGTGGAAAACAATTGGTGCGCGGAAGGGTGAAAGTATGCACGAGGAGCTTTACGCTAAACACGAAGAAATTAAAATTGAAAATGGAATAATGATTATACGAGGGTAATATGACTACTGCGGGTTATCAAAATATTGAAGTAAAAGGGTATGTTTCCACTGATCCGAAACGTGCGGGAAGTAAATTTTGGAATAAAGGTAAGTGGCATAATTTCATCAATCCATTATTACCTGCGGATTGCAGTGACAAGACATTTGTTGAAATGGGTAGTAATGCCGGATTGTTTTTGAGGTTTGCAAAAGAGAAAGGTTTTCGAAATGTTATTGGAGTAGAAAGCGATAGCAAGGCGTGGAATGATTCTCAAGCATATCAGAGACACAATGGCCTTGAGTATAAGTCGATGAATAAGTTGGTAGGTGGTAGTTTTAATTTCAATGAGATTCCTGTAGCTGATATTACGTTGCTCGCGAATTTCCACTATCACTTAGATTGGGATGTGTTGCTGGACTATTTAGACCAGTTGCAGTACAAAACGGTCTATTGTTTGGTAGTTTCTGCGCGCGTAGAGGGTACGAGGTTTCATTTCAGGCCCAAGTCTGAGATACACAACATTCGAAATTATTTTAGGGATTGGGAGGAAGTTGGGGCGGTCTATAATATCTACTCAAAAAGCGATCCGTCACCGAGGGAAATGTGGAGTATTTTATTTAAGAGCCGGAAACTACAAACAAGAAGAATTGATGACATTAGGCATGGCACAAAAAATCCTGTGCCTTTGTATAGAGAGGAAATAATAAAAAAAATAATAGAAGGCTCTGATTTTAATGTATTTAATACAAATTATTACAAAGCATGGCAAAAGCGATTGAGCAAGCGTTATTCTGAGCAGTCCATACAAACTCATGTTATAAACAGAATATGGAATATGTCTGATGTCAAAATAAACGGGATGAGAAAGCCTATTCTTATTCAGCTAGATAACAAAATCATTGACGGCGAGCACCGGTTAGCTATGAAAAAAGGACTAGGGTACAAAAATATCATTGTGAGGACTGTATGAGCAAAGCAGACGTACTATCGGGGTCGCATATACCTATTCTATTGAAGATAATGTTGGCAACAAAATTTGATGTCGTTGAGTTTGGGATGGGATATAATAGTACGCCATTTTTACATTGGATATGTCTGGCACAGGATCGAGTGTTGTTTTCTTACGAGAATGATAAGAAGTGGTATAAGCGAAATGAAGAATTTAGAAATGAAATTCATTGTATTGAGTTTGTTGAAGATTGGGATAATGTTAATCCTTATATGTTCATCGATGCAGTTGTTTTAATAGATCATAGACCCGCTAAGAGAAGAAGAGTTGATGTTCTTCGTTTTAAGGATTCTGCACATTACATAGTCCTACACGATTCAGAACTAGCAGATCATCCAGCTTACAAATACACACCGATATACAAGCATTTCAAGTATAAATTTGAGTACAAAGCTGTAGGTAAGCCCTATACAATGGTACTCAGTAATTTAAAGGAGCTATCATGGCTGGAAAATTAGGAAAACCGCAACCACATTCAGAGGTAGTAAATAAACAACCGGCAACTCTTCTTATTGGCTATGGCTGGGTGGGCCAATTCATTCATAAGTATTTCACTGAAGCTGATTACTATACTCCAAGCAAAGGGTTGATGTCGATGACTACATCAGGAGAGTATCAAAGGTATGATCGGTATGATTCGGAAGGCCCTAAAGCTCTATCGTATGATTATAGTGGTAGGAAATTTGATAAACCTACACGTTGGGACGTTGCGTTTGTGAGTGTTCCGAGTCCGATGAAAAAGGATGGTAGCTGTGATATAAGCTACGTTGAAAAAGCAATCAAGCAATGGTATCCGTTCGTTGATCTTTTTATTATTAGATCAACAGTTACGCCCGGAACAATTATTAAATTGGGTATGGAATATATTAGCAATAAATTTGTTATGCAGCCCGAGTATATTGGTGAAACGCTTGGACATCCTATGGCTGAACTAAATAGACAGCCGTTTATAATTCTTGGTGGCGATAAGGGGTCAACGCACCTTGCAGCTAAGTATTGGTCGTTAGTACTTCATGCAGGGGCTAGAATACGGCAGGTTAGCTCAATGACTGCGGAGCTGTGTAAGTATATGGAAAATAGTTTCCTTGCAGCAAAGGTTGTATTTGTTAATGAATTTGCGCATCTTGCAAAGGAAATAAGTGTAGACTTTCATGAGCTTCGTGAAGCATGGCTTGATGATCCGAGAATCAACAGAAGTCATACAATGGTTTATGACAATAACCCGGGCTTTGCTGGCAAGTGCTTACCAAAAGACCTTGAGTCAATTGTTCATTATGCACGCAGCGTTGGTAGTCCTCTTGAATTAGTAGAATCAATGTTAGAAATAAACACTAAAATGAGGAAGGGAGTTGATAAAAAATGACAGATACATTTCGAAAAAAATACACACCGCTTGACGATGAACAGAAGCAGCAAATGAGTGATGTAAAGGATAAAGCTCAAGAGCTATTGGATTTATTTAATACAGTAGTTTCTCTTGAGGAACGAAGCGAACGTTCACGATGTATGGCAGTTGCAAGAACAAATCTTGAAACTACTATCATGTGGGCAGTAAAGGGTGTCACTACATCACAAGAATAACTATGCGTGATTTATCTGTACTCATAACGGCTAGGAACGAAGAGTTCCTAGCCCGTACTGTTGAAGGTGTACTTGCAAATAGAAAAGCAAGTACAGAAATTATCGTCGTGCTTGATGGTGCGTGGGCGAATCCCGGTATCAAGAATCATCCCGACGTTACTATAATCTATCAACC
>SDBV01007799.1_pt1 | contig 14561 bp, 7 predicted proteins | sample 2277081 | NCBI WGS metagenome assembly SDBV01 (sample SAMN10402039, study PRJNA504765) | marine sediment metagenome | isolation source: marine sediment core GS10_PC15, 223 cmbsf | place: Arctic Ocean: Southern Knipovich Ridge | collected 2010
CATACGTGTCGCCGCTGGCGCAATCGACCCCCAACACGGCCACGATCTCGCCGGCGGTGGCCTCGTCGATGTCCTCGCGCTGATCGGCGTGCATCCGCACGATGCGACTGAAACGTTCCTTGCGGCCGGATCGCTGGTTGAAATAGGTTCCGCCCTTGGTCAGTTTGCCCTGATAGATCCGCATGAAGGTCAACGCTCCGAAGGGGTCCTCGGCGATCTTGAACGCCATGGCCACGGCCGGTTCGTCCGGATCGGGCTTCAGCGGGAATTTCTTCGTGGCGTCGCTATGCACGAAAGCCGTTGCGGGCCGCTCAAGCGGCGAGGGTAGGTAACGAACCACGGCGTCCAGCAGCGGCTGCACGCCCTTGTTGCGAAAGGCCGAGCCAAGGAACACGGGCGTAAACTCCAACTGAATGACCGCGGCCGCAATCACCTCATGGACCAGTGGCTCGGGCACCTCTTCTTCGGAAAGCAGAAGCTCCATCAATTCGTCGCTGTACATCGACAGGGCTTCGAGCATCTGCTGGCGAGCCTTGGCCGCTTCGTCGGCCATGGCGGCCGGGATCGGCTCGCGACGAACGTCCTCGCCACTGGGACCGTCGAAGTAGATGGCCGTTCGCGCGACCAGATCCACCACGCCCTCGAAGTCCGCCTCGCTACCGATGGGTAACTGCATCATCACCGCATGGCAGCCGAGCTTCTCGCGCAACTGCTCGGTCACGCCATGGGGATTGGCGCCGACGCGATCCATCTTGTTAATAAACGCCAGCCGCGGCACGTGGTAGCGCTGCATCTGGCGATCGATGGTCAACGACTGTGCCTGAACCCCGCCCACCGCACAAAGCACCAAGATGGCCCCATCGAGCACGCGCAGACTCCGCTCCACCTCGACGGTGAAATCGACATGGCCCGGCGTGTCGATCAAGTTGATCATCGTCTGGCCCCAATCGACCGAGGTGGCAGCGCTGGTGATCGTGATTCCGCGTTCGCGCTCCAGGTCCATGTGGTCCATGGTGGCGCCGCCTTCGCCGCGAACCTCCTGCATGCGATGGATTCGCCCGGCATAGAATAGTATCCGCTCGCTAAGCGTGGTCTTGCCCGAGTCGATGTGGGCGGAAATTCCGATGTTTCGTAGGTTGCTTAAGTCCATGATTCTTCAACAGTCGTTGCGTCGGGTGGTGTTCTCCACCCAGGCGGCAGGGTATTTCGAATTCCGACAGTGCACCATAGCGCACGGTCGACGGCAGATTACAAATTGGGTGTGGGATCAGGTTGCCTGGCTCCCCCGGCAAACCCAAGATCCAGCGAATTTGACGTTCCTGGGAGCCTCTACGCGGGAAAGAGTCGGCGGAAGGTGGTCTACGCACCTTGACGGCAAGCTACTCAGTATATCATCGGCCCGATTCGGTGGCAAGTGGTGTAACTTGCATATTCTGGGGAAAGTCGAGCAAAGCTGTAAGGAACACCTCTTGGCCGCCCTGATCATGGCATTGCCACCAATGGGAAGATAAACTACCCAATTCTTGGCTTCAGGGGTGGCAAACTGTTGCGGTGTGGGGTGATTCCAGTATAATGAAGGGGTCGCCATACCGTCGTTTTGACACCGCGTTTGGGGGAAAATATGTCGCCGATCAACCCATTCGGGCAACGATCCCTTCGCCGCCTACGTTGCGAGGCGTTGGAGTCTCGGCACTTGCTCAGCACGCTCATGGTGACAGGGCTATCCGCTCTCGATGGATCGCTCTACGTTGAAGCCGGCGCCGTGAACCCGGACTCCGTCTCTGAACAGGAGGTCGCCGGGTTCGCCCGATTCGCCTCGGCCGAGCAGCTCGAGCAATATCTAATCAACGACGCGCTGGAGCGCTACGCCGACTTATTCGGGCAGGCGGGTCGCGGTTCATGGCCGATCTGGGATCCTTTTGTCCTGACACCTGATATAGCTTCGACGGCCAATGAACAGGGCGATCATTCCGACACGAACACGCAAGTAGCCGGCGTGGATGAAGGCGACCTGATCGAGACGGACGGCGAATACATCTACACTCTCTCGGGCGACGAGTTGGTGATCTTCGACGCGCGGCCGGCCGAAGTGCTGCATGTTGTGTCGCGGACGGAAATCGACGGAGTGCCGTTTGCGCTGTATCTCAGCGGCGATCGATTGACCGTGTTGTCGCAGCCGGCGTTTCAACCGAGAATGATAATAGCATTCGATGGTCCCGATAGCTCAGCCACGGGGCTGACGGCGGACTCCGTGGACCTGGACTACTTTACGCCGAGCCCGTTGCCCAGGCCCCCTTCAACGCTGACGGTATTCGACGTCTCCGACCCTAAGGCGCCCGCGCTGGTGCAGAAGACCGAGATCGATGCCAACCTGAAGTACTCGCGGGTGATTGGCAGTTCGGTCTATTTGGTGATACGCAGCAGTTTCATCTTGCCGGGCCCTGAGCGTCTTTGGGGGGCGGGAGATGAATACTTCGTGGCGTCGAGCGATGGCAGTGAGTTGCTCAATCAGTCCCTCGTCGAGCCGTTCGAGCAAGACTTCGTTTACGAAACTCAGGAGCAGTATCTTGAGCGGATCGAGGGGCAAGTTCTGGATCTGGTGCTGAGAGAGTTTTCCAGCTACGGCCCCGACGGCGAACTGGTCGAGTCGGGCCTGCTGAGTGAAGCGACCGACGCTTATTATCCACTTGCTGCCGACGCCACCAATCTGATCTCGGTAGTCGTCTTCGACATGGCTGGCGATGAGCCGGGCCCGATTTCGTCCGCTGCGGTGTCGCTGAAATATGGGTCCCACGTCTACGCCTCGCCGGAAGCCTTGTATGTACTCGAACAGGGGCGAGTGTTTCTTGGCGACTCCGTGCCGGCGCCGCCGGAGACCTCGATCCTGAAGTTCCGTTTCGACGAGGCAACCCAGCGTGTTGGCCTGGTGGCCAGGGGCGTGGTTCCGGGCCACGTGTTCGATCAGTTCTACGTCGACGAGCACGACGGCGATCTCCGCATCACTACTACCGAGCACGAAGTCCAAGTCAACGTTTTTGTCCTGCGTCAAAACGGCGAGGAACTGACCGTCATCGGCCGCCTGGAAGGGCTGGCCGCGGGTGAGCGATTCCGCTCGGCGCGGTTTCTCAGCGATCGGGTCTTCCTGAGCACTTCCGGTCAAACTGATAGCCTGTTGGCCGTCGACCTGAGCGACCCGACTCAACCGCGTCTGGCGGGCGAGACAAACATTCCCGGCTTCTCGAATTACTTGCAGCCGATCGACGACCGCTACCTGATCGGGATCGGCCAAACTAGCGATCGCCAAAGGATCCAGATATCCTTGTTCGACGTCGATGATCTAGAACATCCGCGCAGGGTCGATCAGTTCACGATCGACGGCGAAGCGTGGCTCTTATCCGAAGCCGCTCAGGAACACCACGCGGTCGGATATTACCCGGAGTATCAGGTGCTGACGATCCCGGTCGCCACGACCGATCGATGGCGGGCTGGCATATGGGTCTTCCGGATCGACACGGGCGACCGTGCGGATGCCGGTTCTTATGGCGGAGAGATCCAACTGTTGAGCCGAATCGAGCACGAGACGTCCTTGCGCCGAACCGTTCGCATCGACGATCGGCTGTATGCGATTTCCCAGGACGCCGTCACGGTGCACGAGATTCTCAATCCTCAAACACGGGTCGGCAAGGTATACTACGAGGCCACTCCACTGGGACGAATCGATTTCGTCGAGTTGAAGGATGTCGACCTGTCGACCGGCCAGCGCTGGTATCGCTTCACCACCAAGCGCCAAGGGATCCTCACCGCCGATGCGTTGTTCGACGAGGCGTCGGGCGGCGACCTGCAAATCACGCTCTACGACTCGGATTTCAACGAATTGGCCACCTCGATCGACGACTACCCTTGGAGCCAATCGCGGCTCGATTGGGACACGGACTCCGGCACGGAGTATTATCTGGAAGTCTCCGGAACGGCCCGCGACGTCGATCTCCGTCTGGCCAATCTGGTGCGAGTCAGCCAGGAGGATTCCGGGAGGAGCCTGGAGGTCTACGGTACCCGCGGCAACGACACCTTCGAGTTCGACGTCTACTGGCAATCTCACGGCGGGGACCCCTGGAACGATGGCCCGTTCACCGAGGCCTTTACACAAAGGCAAGCCATCACCATCAACGGCGTGCGATACGATTTCGCCCGCCTGGTCAGCCGAAACGTCACGATCGACGGCATGGGCGGTTCCGACACGGCCACGATCGACATCACTGGCATGGCCCCGGCCCCGTCGAAGAAGGGGAGCATCGTGGCCGAGCTGTATCCGGGCTCGGGAACCATCAGGCATACGGGGCCCATCTTTGGCCGGGCCGCCGACGGCACGCCACAGACGTTTGCCATGGAACTGGACAGCGTGGCGTCGATTACGGTCAACGGCGGGGACGAAGCCCATCTGTTCGACTCGTATCGTGACGATCGCTTCGTGGCCACGCCAAACTACGGTGGGATGTCCGGCCCGGGCTTCTCGAACCACGTCTTGGACTTCGATTCCGTGCTCGCCCATGCTACGGCCGGTTCCGACGTGGCCAAGTTCTACGACTCGCCGGGCGACGATCTTTACGTGACCACGCCGACCTACGCGGGCCTATCCGGCGAGGGCTTCGAGCGGCATGCGTTGGGATTCGATGCGGCCCATGCCTACGCCACCGCCGGTGGTTTTGATGTGGCCAAGATGTACGACTCGCCCTCAGACGACCACTTCTATGCCGATCCCATCCAGGGCGTCCTGTACGGCGACGGGTTCCTTAAGCGGGCCAAGTTCTTCGAGCAGGTCCATGCCTACGCCACGGCAGGCGGTCACGATACGGCCGACCTGTTCGACTCGCCCGAGGATGATCTCTTCTTCTCCAACTCGATCGAGGCCGCGCTCTGGGGGGCGGGATTCTACAACCGGGCCAAACGCTTCGAGGAAGTCCATGCCCACGGAACCTACAGCGGTAACGACCGGGCCCATTTGCTCGACTCTCCGGCGGCCGATCACGTTGCGGCCCAGGCAGACTGGGCCCGGATCTCCTCGGTCGACCTCTCGTACGTGCGACAGGTCACGGCGTTCGATCATGTGCGAGCCACTTCCACTACCGGCCGAAATACCAAGGAAATCGAAGCCGTCGATTTCATGTTGACCATGGAAGGTGAATGGACAGATCCTTGAGGCGGCCTGCACTTTGGCTAGTGCTATCACTCCGCCGGCTCGCCTTCGCGGAATCGGTCGAAGTACTCGCGCGAATGCTCGCGCTGACGCTTGGGGATGCGACGAGACGTTAGAGGATCCGTATCGCCGCGTCGGGTCGCGTCGACCTGCTGCTCGATGGCTTGTTCTACCTGACCGCGGGCGTTGGGCCCGTCGACCAGATCGACCATCACGGCCGAACCCTTGCCGACCTTCTGCCGCACCTGGGAATCGTAGAAGGACGTATCGTCTTCCGCTTCCGGACGGGGACCTTGGCCGCGACCGCGACCCATGCCAAAGCCAGGGCCTTCACCCCAGCCTTGGCCACAGCCCTGTCAGCCGCCGCCGCCGCACTCTTCGCAATTCATCTTGTCCCGTGCCTGGCAAAGCTGCTCCATGGCGTCATCGAGCATTTCCATCTCGTCCAACTGCTTTTGCAGATCCCCCACGTCGGCCATCAACTGGTCGAGGCCCTCGGCCGCCTCGCTGAGCTTGCCGTCGGATAGGCACTTGGCACATTGCCCCAGCTTCTGGGCCAACTGGTCGAGTTGCTCCATTTGCGGTGCCTGTTGCAGGAGTTTTTCGAGTTGCTGTTGCAGCTTGTCGGCCTCACCCGTTCGCCCGGCCTCGCGTAATTGTTTCTCGCGTTTTTTCATCTCCTCGGCAGCCGCCAGTTGCGACTTGGCCAAGTCACCCAGTTTCTGTTGCATCTCCTGCAACTGCCGGGCCAAGGCCTCTTGCTGTTGTTTGCTCAGTCCGCCCTGTTTCAGCAGCAGGTCTTTGAGCTTCTGCAACTCCTGGGCCGCCTTCTTGAAATCGCCTTGGCGGATGGCCTTGGCCAACGGATCGGCCGGGCCGCGGACCGAGTTCTTCAGTTGGTTCAACTGCTTGCGCATCTGGTCGGTGCGACCCAAGGCCTTGCGTCGCTCCTGCAACTCACGCGACAGATTGTTCAGCTTCACCAGGGCCTTCTTGCGGTCGGTCTTCCCGGCGGCCATCTCGCGGGCGCCTTCCTCGAGCTTCTTGAACAATTGCTCGGCATCCTTCAGCCCCTGCATCTGGGCCTGCTTGCGGCGCTGGGTCAACTTGCGGCGGAGCGTGTCGGTCGACTTCTTGACCTGCTTCCGCTGGGCGACCGTGTTGGCCTTTGCCTCGGCCGGAGCTTCGACGCCGCTGATCAGCAGAGCCACCAGCACGGCCGCGATGGCCGGCAGCACCGGCAAGAGGGCCTGCCTGCCGGGCTTCAGGCTGAATCGGGCGGCTACCTCGACGCGGCGGACCTTCTGCACGGCATCCTCGATCAGGGCCTGGCCCGCTTCGCTGTGTTGCTCCTCCGGCGAGATGGCCCAAGCGCTGGACACCCGTTCCTTGAGCCCGAACCGATGATCGATCTCGACGGCGGCCGTCAGCCGACTTCGCCGCGTCGCCCAGACCCAAACCAGGGCCGCTACCAGACCCACTGCGGCGGCCGCCGCGCCGATCTCACCGGGCGAGACACCCAGCCGGTAAAACTTGCCCACGGTAATCAGCACCGCAGCCATCGAGAATGTGGCAAACCAACACCAACTCAGCACGCCCAGCAGCCGCCGAAAGCCGAGCCTCAGGTGAGCACGCCGGACCTGTTTTCGAAGTTCTTCCATCGGACCGCTCCCGTGAGTGTTTGCCGTGGGGACGGAATCGTCGCCGTTCATTATATCGTCTCTTGCCAAGAAGTCATCCAGGCCCCAGCCAGTCCAGGCGGATATTTGGGGGGCTGCTGAAAAGCGGGCCAAGTGGTATGATGGGTGCCGGGAAGCTGAAATTCGCCGTTTTACAGGGTTTGACCATGACCGAATTCCGTAGCGAACGCGACTCGATGGGCGAAATTCGCCTGCCTAGGGAGGCCTATTATGGGGCCCAAACGCAACGGGCGGTCGAGAATTTCCCCATTTCCGGACGCCGTTTGCCCGACGAAATGATCCATGCCATGGGGCTCGTGAAGTGGGCCGCCGCCACGGCCAACCGCGACCTGGGCCGGCTAACCGGGGCCGGTCTCGATGAGGAACAGGTCGAGGCCCTGTTGCAGGCAAGTCGCGAAGTGGCCCAGGGCCGTTTCGACGACCAGTTTCCCGTGGACGTCTTCCAGACCGGCTCGGGCACCTCGAGCAACATGAACGCCAACGAGGTGATCGCGAATCGGGCCATCGAGCTGACCGGCGGCGATCGTTTCGGCCCCGACAAGGCGATCCATCCCAACGATCACGTCAACCTGGGCCAAAGCAGCAACGACACGTTTCCTACGGCCATCCATCTGGCCGTCGCCCAAGCGATCCAGGACCGATTGGCGCCCGCCCTGTTCCAATGCGGCGAGGTCCTTTCGCAAAAGGCCGACGAGTGGTCCGAGATTCTCAAGATCGGTCGCACGCATCTGGCCGACGCCACGCCGCTGAGCTTAGGCCAGGAGATCGGCGGGCTGGCTCGGCAGTTGGATCTTTCGGTCGAGCGGGCCACCGCCGCTATGCAGTCGGTGCTGGAGCTTCCCGTGGGGGGAACGGCCGTCGGCAGCGGCATCAACACGCATCCCGAGTTCGGCGCCGCGGTAAGCAAGATTCTGGCCGACGAGACGGGCATCGCGTTTGTCGAGGCGGTCGATCATTTCGAGGCCAACGCCCAGCGCGACGCACTGGTCGAGTGTCACGGGCAGTTGCGCTCGGTGGCGTCGACGCTGTTCAACGTAGCCAACAACATCCGCTGGCTAAGTTCCGGCCCCCGCTGTGGGTTCGCTGAGGTGATTCTCCCCGATCTGCAGCCGGGAAGTTCGATCATGCCCGGCAAGGTCAACCCCGTGTTGTGCGAAAGCGTGATGCAAGCGTCCGCCCGCGTGTTGGGCAACGATCAAACGATCGCGATTTGCGGGGCGACCGGCGGGCAGTTCCAATTGAACATCATGATGCCCGTGATGGCCGACACCGTCTTGGAAAGCATCCGACTGCTCGCCGGCGCGACCGAAGCCTTCACCTCGCGGTGCCTGGCCGAGATGCGGGCGAATCGGGAAGCTTGCGAAGAGGCCGTCGAGAAGAGTCTGGCCATGGTCACCGGGCTAAATCCCCATATCGGCTACGAACGGGCGGCCGCCTTGGCCAAAGAGGCCTTCCAGTCGGGCAAAACGATCCGCGAGTTGTGCCTGGAGAAAAACATTCTACCGAAAGAGCAGCTCGACGAAGCCCTCGATCCCCGGCGAATGACCCGCCCGCAGTAAGTCCGGGAATCCTCGTTTCTAGACCGGACCGTTTAGATATAGTACATCTGCTCGTCTTGTTCCTTGGCTCGTTCCATCAACTCGGCCAAGGAGATCTCGTCGAGCATGCGGCGCTCCACGTCAGAAACATCTTGCCAGACGTGGGAGAGGACCTTCACGACGGGTGAATCGGGTGAAGCGCTGCTGGCCTTGACGGTTCGGCTGGGAGCCCCGTCGATCACGTCCATGACTTGGCCGAGCGAGACCTCTTCCGGCGGTTTGATCAGATAATATCCCCCGGCCGCACCGCGTACGCTGCCGACCAGCCCGGCCCCCTTTAGCTGCAGAAGGATTTGTACCAAAAAGCGCGGCGGCACGTCGTGGCGATCAGCAATTCGGCGGATCCGTACCGGCTCGCCCGACCCGTGCTGAGACGCCAATTCCAACATGGCGATACAAGCATACTCCGTCTTTGCAGAGATCTTCATAATTCCCCTTCGTAGCTCGGCCCTTCGTAACTTGCCCCGCCGACACGCTCGCCGACGTTCTGCGATCGCCTCGTGGTTCTTAGTTACCTGACAAACCTACTATTGAATTTTACGAATGTTTCGTAACTAAGTCAACTATGGTGGTCTGATTCCTGATGTTCCGTGGCAACCTCGGCCGTCACGGACGGAAGTACCCACCATAAAGAGGGGGGGATGTCGAAATGCCAATCCGACTGCTGAGAACGACGCCGTCGGAAGACGTTGCCCGCCCCGGGGAGCACACTCGACTCGTCAGCGTACACGGGTTGCCCGGCAGAATCAGTGGAGTATTGGCGAGTTCGTAAGTGCCTCGGTCGATTTCACCTGTGCGCGCTCGTTGGGCCACCGTCACTCCGAGATATCGGTTGTTTTCTGACGTGTCTTACGCGCCACGGGTACTTGGGACTATTAGCAGATTGTCAGCAGTCTCACGCCGCAGAATGCGCGTCGCGTGTCGGACCGACGCGCGCGACGCTGTGGGCAACGAGACGGCGTAGAAGACGATACACTTTTGCCAAACGCTGCGGTGGGCCTTATGGAGGATACGTATAAGTATTGTTCCCGCCCGTATTCCCGCTGCCCGTGTTGCCGGTCGCCGTGGCGCCGGCACTGGGGTTCACAACGTCGTAACCATTCCCCGAGTTGTTGGTTGCCGTGTTGTTGTTCAATTGGGCCGTGCCGTTGAAGATGTTGACGTAGAAGCCGTCGGGCGCGACGCCGGACGTATTGGTGTTGTTGCTGGCCGTGTTGTTGCTGATCGTGCCACCGCTGAACGTGCCAAAAATGGCGACTCCGGCTCCAACGGCTGTACCATTGACCTCGTTGCCGTTGGCCGTATTACCGGTAATCGTGCCGCCGCCCATGTTCCAGGCGCCGAATATGCTGACCTGGTTTCCACTGAGCGTATTGCCGTTGGCCGTATTGCCGCTGACCGCACCACCCTGCATGTCGTCTACGTACATGGCGGCAACACGGCCGTTGTCAGTCGAGACCGTGTTTGTGTTGACTGTATTGTTGCTGACGGCACCCCCTGTCATTGTGTCGACGTAGAAGGCGGCAACGTTACCGTTTGTGACCACGACCGAATTGCCTCTGACCGTATTGTTGGTAATCGTGCCGCCAGTCAACGTTCCTATTCTTAGGGCAAACACACTACCATCGGCGGTGAACGCATTGTTCTCGATGATGTTATTGCTAATCGTGCCACCGCTCATGCTCTCGATGTTTACGTAGGCGTCGTCAGTTACGACGCCAAGGTTCAAGTTGTAGCCCCTTATCACGTTGCCACTGATCGTGCCGCCGGCAAAGTTCTCCAGGTAGATACCACGGAGGCCGTCCACGCCGTCGCTGCTGAGTGTGTTACCGGAAATGGTGAGGCCGCCGACGCTGTCGATGTTTATTCCCTTACCGCCAATGCCCGCGCCGGAAGTGCCGGTCAGATGCAGGCTGTCTCCCTGGTTCTTGTGGAGGGTATTGCCTGTGATGGTGCCGCTGGCGTTGTCGTTTAGATGAATCGCATGACCCGCAATCGGGTCGGGGGTGTCATCGTCCGTCATGTTGCTGATGTTGTTGTCCACGATCGTGATGCCGTTCACGGCGTTGGCGTACACGCCGACTTCACCGGCGTCGATGTCTACTCCGGACACCGTTGAGTTTTCGGCGAGCACCAACACTCGGTCGGCCGTGTCGTTGTCTTCGTCGACCACGCCGCTGATCGTGGGTCGCGTGCCGGGCGCGGTGTACGTGGCCTTCAGGCCGCTGGCAGTAGTCACTTGCAGCGAACTGCCGCCGCCGAGCAGTGTCTGGTTCTGGTTCAGCGTGATTGGTCCGCCAGGAGTGAAGTTGCCCGTCGCGATCACGACGCTGTTATTTCCGCCGGCAACAACGGCTGCCCCGAGGTCACTCCCACCGTTGACCTGGTTGGCATTGTCGATATCCACACCGTTGATCTGCGCCGTCTCGATGCTGCTGCCGCCTTGCGTCACGATGTCCACGTCGCGGACTATCGGTTCGACCATTCTTCGTTCGAGCGGCGTCAGGCGTCGGCCGTTGCGGCCGCCACCGCGCCCAAACGGGATGCGCACCGCAAGAAATGCCGTGTTCTGCGAGCCGCGCACGTCGTCGTACTGGTATTCGTAACCGAGCGTCAGCCGTGAATCTGTACCCAGAAAGTTCAAATCGTACGACCGCATTTCCAGGCGCGCCCGTGGGCCGGAAACGTTGGGGAAGCCGGCCGCGTCGGTATCGAAATGGAAGGCTCCGACGTACCCCCGCACTTCGATGTCGAAGCGATCACACGAGGCCCAAAGCAGTCTTCCGATTTCGCCGTCAAACCCTGAATAAGACCGCTCGAGGGAATTGACGACCACGATCGTACCGCCTGACAAGAACGCAGCGGGTGATGCTCCTGTTGCCTGGGCGCCACCTTCCGCCAAGTAGCCATTCATGCGAAAGTCCCAGTCCACGTTCATCAACTCGGCGCCGAACACGCCCTGATGCCAGGTGTTGCCGACAGCCGACTCGCGCACGTCGTAAAAGGCATATCCACCGATAATCCACTCCGATGGTCGGATTTGACGATAGGCCAGCCCCCAGTTTCCTTCAGAGGAGGAGTCGTCGAAAAACTTGCCGCGGACGTCGGCGAACAGCAGTTGGGTACTATCTTGCACAAGCGGAACGAACAGGTCGGCCTCCCCCATCTCGCCATTGTCGCCGCCGCGAAACGAAAGGTCGGTGTATGGCCGCCAGATGCGGTGCTCCTTGCACCGTGAGGGAAACAGGGCAAAATTCAAGTCGTTTGCCCTGGTGCTCGACACCATCACCAGGCCGATTATGCCGGCCAGCAGGAAATACGCGATCGGCCGCGCGGCGCGTCGGTTCCGCTTGTGAACTGCCGGAAGGTGTTCGTAGCCTCTTCTTTGCCGCACGGTATGCGCAATGGGCATGTCACTCTCCGTAGCTGGTTGGTCCGTTTTTGGGATGAATTTTCTTCCGTACACCGCTGACGGAAGTAAGCTGCCCACATGGAAGTAAGCTGCCCACATGAATGTTATCGTCATAACGCCAATGCATGTTTATTGATAGGGATTCTAATTCGCGTTTACGGCCGAGATCCGACCGCGCGGGCACTTATGATGGCTGGAATGACGGTGGTCAAACATCGGTGGTCAAACATGTGGACGAGATTTTCCGATTTTTCTGGTTGTATTGGCGTGAAACGGCTCGGCAGACTCCTCTTCCAGTGGTGACGGGGTGGTTTTGCGTGCCAAATCGCCTCGGATCGCGGGTGAGCAGGCTTGTCCGAGCCGATTTCGCACGCCGTCGGCGCGGACCCCGGGGCGCAGGCTGCGGGCGGCGGCCTAAAACAGCCGCTGACCCTGCACGCCCCTGGCTAGAGGAACTCGGGATCGAGCACCAATCGTGGCTCGACCGGCCGGTTCTCTCGCCGCTGAAACTCTTCATCTGGCCGCCGCATCGGAGGCACTCCAGCGGATCGACTTCGTACACCTGCTTGATCAACATGGCCCAGGTGGAAACGGAGCCGGGGCGCGGGCCACTGCCGACAGACTTCCGCGCGCCGAATGGGCCGAAGACTCGATGAGTAGCGGGTCCGAGGAAACGTTCGGTTGATGTCACATGCCCCTGTGATTGCAGTGATTACGTTATGGCAGTGGAAGGGCAGCCCTGAATTGCCGTCTCTTAATCAAAGTCCCGAGAACTCGTGAAGATGGGGCGCGAATAAGACACTCCCTGCCGGAATAGCCCCCCCCAGCCGAAGGGCGATTTGTCTCCGTGACAGAGCGAGTCCCTGCACGCGTCGGTCCGACACACCTGAGCACCTTGAAGCGAAGCTACGTCACGGGATCAAGTCGGGCTACAGATCCTTCTGCAGAGGGGTGCAGCCGGCCGCTCCGGGATCTGCCTTGAGAGTACTGCTGCTTATCGAGGTTCTCAGTCCAAAATCTCGGTTTTCAAGCTTGTTCACAACGGTGGGATCCCTTGGTTGCCGCTGGGACTTCGGCTACCATAACCTGTCGAAAACGGTCTTTTTCCAATCTACGATTCTCGATCTCCCGACGGGCGTAACATTATGGCAGACAAGGCTTTCCTGGCAATCGATATGGGGGCTTCCAGCGGCCGGCACCTGCTGGGGCTCTTTGACGGTGAAAAACTGAGGCTCGAAGAGGTCTATCGCTTTGAAAATGGCGGCGTCGAACTCGACGGCAAGCTCTACTGGGACCTGCCGGGCCTCTGGTCGCATGTCAGAGAAGGGCTCCGCATCGCTGGGACCAACAGCCAAAGCGAGATCCTCGGGGTCGGGGTCGACACTTGGGGTGTCGATTTCGGGCTGCTCGGGCGTGGGGATGAATTGCTGGGGAACCCCTACCATTATCGCGACCCCCGCACCAACGACATGCTCGAGAAGGCCTTCTCGATCGTTTCCCGGGAAGAGATCTTCCGCCACACGGGCCTGCAGTTTCTGCAGTTCAACACGCTCTACCAACTGCTGGCCATGAAACTGGGCAACTCGCCGCTGTTGGACATGGCCGAGACGCTGCTGATGGTCCCCGACCTTTTTCACTGGCTGTTATCCGGCCAGAAGTGTAACGAGATGACCGAGGCCAGCACCTCACAGTTTTACAACCCCGTCACCGGCGATTGGGCCACCGAGTTGCTCGACCAGTTCGAGATCCGTAGCGACATCCTGGGCCGAATCGAACCGCCGGGAACCGACCTGGGACCGTTGCGCTCGAACTTGGCCGAGGAGAGTGGGCTCTCGGGCGCCCATGTCATCCTACCCGGCTCGCACGATACGGCCAGCGCCGTGATGGCCGTTCCCGCCCAAAGCAAACCCGGGGAGCGGCCCGACTGGTGCTACATCAGCCTCGGCACCTGGGCCCTGATGGGGATCGAATCGCCCGAGCCGGTCGTCAACGATCAGGTGTTGAAACTGAATTTCACCAACGAAGGCGGCGTGGGCAATACGATCCGGCTGTTGAAGAACATCACCGGGATGTGGCTGATCCAGCAGTGCCGTCAGGCCTTCAACCGCGCGGGTAACGACTTCGACTGGGAAGACCTCAACCGGCTGTCGGCCGCGGCCGAGCCGTTCGTCTCGTTCATCAACCCGGACGCACCCGATTTCCTGGCCCCCGACGACATGCCCGAGGCCATTCGCCAGTTCTGCAAGAACACGGGCCAAACCGTCCCGGCCGACGAGGGCAGCGTGCTGCGGTGTGCGTTGGAGAGCATTGCCATGAAGTTCCGGCATGTGTTTGGCATGTGCGAGGAACTGGCTGGCGGGCGATTGGAGACGATCCACATCGTCGGCGGCGGAATCCAGAACCGCCAACTCTGCCAGGCCGCGGCCGACGCTTGCGGCCGACGCGTGGTGGCCGGTCCCATCGAGGCCACCGCCATCGGCAATATCATGATGCAAGCCGTCGCCACCGGTGCGGTCGCCTCGATCGCCGAAGCCCGAGAAGTCATCCGACGCAGCTTCGACGTAGAAGAGTATTTGCCGAAAGAGGCGGGGGCTTGGGATGAAGCGTATGAAAGATTCGGGAACATTTCGCAATCAACCGTTTAGCGGCGGGGGGTG